>Ga0181516_10000657_pt1 | contig 29972 bp, 24 predicted proteins | sample PEATcosm2014_Bin_25_FD_121104 | JGI IMG/M metagenome (GOLD analysis project Ga0181516, IMG submission 121104) | Peatland microbial communities from MTU Mesocosm Facility, Houghton, MI, USA - PEATcosm2014_Bin01_10_metaG | ecosystem: Environmental > Terrestrial > Soil > Wetlands > Peat | place... | reverse complement strand
AGTGTGCCGGATAACGTCCGGGACGTGGGCCTGAAAACCCATGGACGGCCAGTGCCACAGAAAAGATACCGCCTCGGCTACCCCTCTTTCGGGAGGGTCTCCCTGGAAACGCAATACCCGAGTTGGCCCGGCTTGCCGGGTACGCTCGCCGTTGCGAAAACTCCAGCGCTGGGGTAAGGGTGAAATGGTGCGGTAAGAGCGCACCGCTCCGACGGTAACGCCGGAGGCAGGGTAAACCCCACACGGAGCAAGACCAAATAGGGAGGGAAGCACCGCGAAAGAGCCAGGCGGTGTTGCGCATCGGCCCGATGCGGCAAGGCGGCTCGAGCCATTGCCGAAACCTCCGGGTAGGTCGCTGATGAGCGTCCGCGGCAACGCGGCGCCTAGAGGAATGACCGCACACGACAGAATTCGGCTTACAGGTCCTTTTGCCGAATACACGACAGCCCCGGCCGGGATGATTCCGGCCGGGGCTGACCATTTTTTGACAGTTCACAGGTCGTAGTTCACAGTTCACAGTCCGGGCTGCTTTAGGATCGAAGCATGTTGCGAGTGAAGAAGTTGGAAGAGGGCGCGCGGGTGCCGGTGGTGGCGCATCCGGGCGAGGATCTGGGTTATGACCTGTTTGCGCTGGAGGACTCGGTATTGGGCTCCCGAGAAACAGTGAGGGTGCGGACCGGCATTGCCGTGGAGGCTCGTGACGCGAAAACGGGCGCCGCGCTGGGACTGCTGGTGCGGGACCGCTCGTCGATGGCGGCCAGGGGGATTGCGACTACGGGCGGGGTGATCGACGCGGGCTACCGAGGCGAGATTCTAGTGCTGATGACCAACCTGGGCGAGAAGGCGGTGGAGCTGAAGGCGGGGGAGAAGATTGCGCAGATGATTCCGGTTCCGGTGCTGACCGGCAGGGTGGAAGAAGTGGAGAGCCTGGAGGAGTCGGCACGTGCGGGGAAAGGGTTTGGGAGCTCGGGGAGGTGAGGCAGCTTCTAGATTCTGGATTCTAGCTTTTGGCTCTGGGCTGGCATTCCAGGTCTTCTGCCAAGGCGGCCGAGATCTGGAGCACTCGAGTTCCGGCTGCTCGCGAACATTGCATGGATGAGTTGCTTTGACATCCGACCTTGCCGCGACGAAGCTGCGGTAGGATGGGCGCCCCCAGGGGGTTGAGAGATGGAGGATCCTGCCCAGGCAGGCGCGCCGGAACCAGCGGATGGGGTGGTGCGTATCCTTAGGAGGACGACGATGCGGTGTGCCTGAAGGCCCGAGTGCGGTCCGCGAGGTGAGTGCTACGCAGGAAGAGGCATCCATCGATTTCCGCAGGTTCCGATTGAGAGCGCAGCGGCTGGCGTAGATTACGTACACTGGGGACACGGGACCAGAACCTGGCAGACTACCTGGACTTCGCAGCAGAACCGAATCTGAGTTTTGGTCCGAACCAGGACAAGCAAGGAAAGTGGAAAGATGCAATTCACCGAGGCCTTGAAACTCGCGCTGCAATCACTGTGGGGCAACAAGATGCGCACGGTGCTGACGCTGCTGGGCGTGGTGATGGGCGTGGCCTCAGTGATCATGGTGATCACGATGGTGAACGGCGCGAACATGTACGTTGCCAACAAGCTATCGAGCCATGGCGCAGACGTGTTTTCGGTGTCGCAAAAGCCCGGGGTGATCATGGGTCCCGAGGCGTACTTCAAGTATCAAAAGCGCAAGATCATCCGGATCGAGGACTACAAAGCTGTTCAGGACCGTTGCGCCGAGTGCAGCGAGGTGGGCGCGATGGTCAGCAGCTCCGCGAGCGTGGTCTTCAAGGGACAATCCTCTACCGGGACCAACGTGCGCGGAATTACCTGGACGATGCTTGCGCTGAACAGCACGGAAATTGCAATAGGCCGCGGGTTTACACCCGCGGACGACGATCACGGGACTCATAACGTGATTGTCGGTTACGACATTGTGGATAATATGCTGGGCCCGAGCGATCCGATTGGCAAGGAGATCCGCGTCGACGGGATTCCTTATACCATCGTGGGCGTAGGCGCCCGGCTGGGCAAGATGTTTGGCCAATCAGAGGACAACTGGGTGGCCGTGCCGCTCACCACGTTCGAGCAAACCTACGGGAACAACAACTCGGTGCAGATCTATGCCCGCGCCGGCGGCGACGCGGCAGCGATGGAACGGGCCGAGAACGAGGTGCGGGTGCTAATGCGCGCCCGCCGCCATGACGCGCCCGGCACGGACGACGATTTCGAGGTGGAGACCAACGACACCTACATGGACATCTGGAAGCAGTTCACGGCGATCTTCTTCGACGTGGTGGTGGGCATCGCTTCCATCTCGCTGGTGGTGGGCGGAATCGTGATCATGAACATCATGCTGGTGAGCGTGACGGAGCGGACGCGGGAGATCGGCGTGCGCAAGGCGCTGGGCGCCCGGCAAAGCGACGTACTGATGCAATTTCTGATTGAAAGCGCGACCATGGCTCTGCTGGGCGGGGCCATCGGCGTGCTGTGCGGGGTGCTGGTGGCCAAACTGATCACGCTGATCATCGGCTTCCCCACCAATGTGCAGATATGGAGCGTGCTGCTCGCATTATTTGTATCCGGGGCAACGGGAATCTTTTTTGGCGTGTATCCGGCGTCAAAGGCCGCAAAGTTGGACCCCGTTGTCGCGTTGAGAGCAGAACTTTAAGAGCGGGACGAACGGAGCTGTTTGGGTTCGCGGAATCCCACCCATTCCGCAGAAAAGAGCGGAATGGATGGGGCACAGAGCTTTGAATTCAAGCTTTTCCCAGGTCCCAAAAACGGGACCTGGGGCACCCAGAGTTGGTACAAGAACAAGCGGTCAGAGCTCTAGCAGCTAGGAGCTGCAATTATGGCGCAAGGACAAGCCGGTGAATCGGTCAAGATGGCCCTGGATACGCTGAGGACCAACAAGCTGCGGTCGGGATTGACGATCCTGGGCATCGTGATCGGCGTGACGACGGTGATTACGATCTCGTCGATCATCAACGGGCTGAATAACCGGGTAGCCGACTTTGCCAGTTCGCTGGGTACCAATGTCTTTTGGGTATTCCACCTGCCGTTCGGCATGCAGAAGATGACCAGCGAGGAGCTTACACGCAAGAAGCTGACCATTGACGATGTGATGGCGGTTCGCGATCTGCCGCACATAATAGCTGCCGATGCGAGGGTGGTCTACGCGAGGGGTTTCTTCGTGGGCGGCGTGAGCATCAAATACGAGGGCCGCAAGGTCGCCGGCTCAATCATGGAAGCCCACACTGCACAGGTGGCGGACGTAACGAACACGACCTTGCAGGCAGGCCGGTTCTATACCGACGGGGAGGACCAGCGCCACGCGAAGGTTTGCGTGATTGGACATGACACGGCCGAAGAGCTGTTTGCGGCAGGCGAAGATCCAATCGGCAAGGAAGTGACGGTGGAGACCAGCCTTTTCACCGTCATCGGTGTGATGGACAAGCGCAAGCAGCCTATCGGGACAGGAAAGAATCCAAACGACAATGCAATTCTCTTCCCCTTCAATACGTTCCATGATCTGCATCCCGAGGTCACGGACCTGATGATCAACACGAAGTACGACGATGCAAAGAACAAAGCCCTTGTCGAGGAAGAGATTCGCGAGCTGCTGCGCATCCGCCGCCATGTGAAGACGCAGGCGGACGACAACTTCGATATCTTTGGGCCGGACTCGCTGACCGAGCTTTGGGGCCAGATCACGGGCGGCCTGGTGGCGTTCATGATCGCCGTCTCAAGCGTGGGACTGATGGTGGGCGGCGTGGGCGTGATGAACATCATGCTGGTGAGCGTGACGGAACGAACACGCGAGATCGGCATTCGCAAAGCCATCGGCGCGACGAAGAGAACCATCCTCACGCAGTTCACCACCGAAGCAGTTACACTGTGCGCTCTCGGCGGCATGGTCGGCATCCTGGTAGGCGCTGTGATCACGTGGATCGTTTATTTTCTGCCTATTGGCCTGCCTGCAACGCTCTCAACCATGTGGGTCCTGATCGGCTTTGGCGTTTCCTGCGGTATCGGGTTGCTGTTCGGGATCTATCCGGCGTGGAAAGCCGCGAACCTGGATCCGATTGAGGCGCTGCGGTACGAGTAAGGCAGTGGTCAGTGGTCAGACGAAGCTGTCTCGAAGTTCAAATTGAGTGTCAACGCTTTTCTCTGGATACATCCAATTCTTCTGTGGCGCCGGCGCAATGCACGACGACGGAATCGCAAAAACCGATCGCTGTTCGCTGGCCACTGTAAACTGAACTCTGTGATGGCGCAGGCTTTGGCTCTCGCTGTAGAGGCTGCGACTACGGTGCTTGCCGTGGCCGGGATGGGGTACTTTCTGGCATCGATTGTGGGGGCGCGGGCCTACATTCGAGAGCGTCGCGCGCCTCTGCCACAGTTTGCACCCGGAGTGAGCATTCTCAAGTCCCTGAAGGGGCTGGACCCGGGAATGATGGACGCCTTCCGCAGCCATTGCCGGCAGAGTTATTCAGGCGAATTTGAAATGCTGTTTGGGGTTTCGTCGCCGGACGACCCTGCTGCAACCGCAGTGGAGCAATTGAAGGCTGAGTTTCCTGAACGGGCCATCCGGCTTGTTGAGTGCCCGGAGCGGCTGGGGACCAATGGAAAAGTGAGCACGCTGGTGCAACTGGCGGCGCGTGCGGGGCACGAATTCCTGCTGATCAATGACTCGGACATTACTGTTTCTCCGCGCTATCTGGAGCGGGTGATGGGGTGTTTTGCGGCTTCGGGCGAAACGGAAGACAAAACCAAACCTTCTGTGGGGCTGGTGACTGCGCTGTATCGTGGACGCGCACACGGGACATTGGGCTCGCGGCTCGAGGCGCTGGGCATCGCGACGGATTTTATGCCCGGGGTGCTGGTGTCAAAGATGATTGAGGGCGGCCTTCACTTTGGGCTCGGGTCTACGCTGGCGGTGCGGCGCGAGGCGCTGGAGAAAGCGGGCGGTCTGCGAGAACTTGTGGATTATCTGGCAGATGACTACGAGCTGGGCGCGCGCTTGGTGAAGGCAGGTTACCGTGTGGCGCTGAGCGCCGAGGTGGTGGAGACCGCGGTTCCGGCTTACGGGTGGAATGGCTTTGTCGATCACCAGTTGCGCTGGGCGCGGACGGTGCGCGATTCGCGACCATGGGGCTATGCGGGGCTGATCTTTACGCATGGACTTGGCCTGGCGCTCGTGAATCTGCTGGCCAGCGGGCTGAGCCCGGTGAGCCTTTGGCTGTTGGGGCTGAGCTTCTTTTTGCGGCTGGCGCAGGCCATGACGGTGGGCGCCGAAGTGCTTGGGGATCACGAGGTGCTGGCGAGCCTGTGGCTGCTGCCGCTGCGCGACGTGGTGGCGATGGGCTTGTGGGTGGCGGGGCTTGCGGGGCGAACGATTGTGTGGCGGGGGGAGCGGTTTGTGGTGAAGGGCGGGAAGCTCGAAAGGCAGGGATCAGGGGTCAGGGATCAGGGATCAGAAAAGCTGCTGGGTTGAGATTTTCCTGTTCGCTTTCTTCGCTCTGCTTTCTCATGCACCGAAGAACAACGGGCTGCGCGGTTGTGGGCTATGAGCGGACGAATCGTGTTCCGTCTGTAGGGTTGCAAGCCGACATTCTTTGACATGATGAGAAAATCCGCAGAATTGTATTGATATAAAGTGATCTTTTGTTCCGAATGTACTGATGTATCAGCTGAAGACTGGCAGAACGCTGACGTTTTTTGTTTTTGACGATGGGTGGATCTGGATTTTAAAGGACTTAGAAGCTGGGGAAAAACTTTCGTTGAGCTCGTCGTCTCCCGTCCTTCACCCAACTGCCCCACGGAGAAAGGCCCGACTGCGGGGACCCCTGATGCGCGAAGAATGGAGCACGGGGGCTTCATTCCTGCATACAATCGATTCTGCCACTCAGCAGAACGTTATGCTGCCACCCGATACACAGGAATCCCACCAGGGACAGTCCGAGTGAATGCGCAGCATCATCCACGCCGAAGGTGTGTGGAAATGTCGATCAACCAGTAGCTGCCGTCTCGCCGGTGATTCGGGCGCAACGGTAGGAAGATCGACAATTGGCCCACAGCGACGGGGTGCCAGCAACACGTCCAGCTGACATGGTCCTGAACCCTACGGCGTTAGACGGAACTCCGTTAGCTTCTTGCGACGATGAGACAGAGCAACGCCAAGAGTAGCGCAACGGGCCCGTTCCGGAATCTTTCCAAGCTGCTCGACGAGGCGAAGTTCGCTAAGGCGCTCAGCATCATTACAAAGACTAGTGCCCATGTCCCCCAACGCAAGATGCCGAGCCTGTCATGGGACACCCAATGTCGAACGCGACCAAGGACGATGATGGTGCCTGCAACGAGCAGGACGGCGGCGAACGCGCTCGCGAGACGGAGCCCCACAGGTAGGTGCTCGTGACTGCCACCCCAAGCACCTGATAGGCCTCGGGAGCCGCCGAGTGCCCAGAAAGCTTCGCAGCCTGCAACTGCGATAAAAGCAGTTGCGACCACCGTTGCAGCGAACCGAGGCGCTCGCCTTACGAGGGTAGCCCGTTTGCGAATCTCCATGCTGACCTTATAGCACAATGATTTCGAGGGAGTGGCGGCCGCGTTGTGTCCGTATGCTCGCCAACCCGTGTACAGCTCTTCATAGGCTGGTTGTATCTATTTCGAATTCGCGGCGGTGTCCGTACCGCTGCTTTTTATCTATGGTCCTCCGGAGCGGTGGCGACTGCGGGAGGCCCGCCGAAAACCTGCCCTCTCTCACGTGACGGGTGCGGGTGCGATTGGCTTGGAAGGTTTTTTAGCACGTTCCCGGATCGGCCTGAGCATTAGCAACTCCTCCGCGACATACCCGGCAGTCGTTCCATCGGAGAACGTGACAAGCAGGCCGTCGTGGCCGTCTTTAACGACCTTAAGTATGTGTACGTCTTCGGTCATGGCGGCAAGTATACCTCTTTGCCAAACTTCCGGCCGTCCTATGTTGCCCACACTTTCGGTGAGATCACTTCGATGAACGCGGATTTCAGACTCTGTGGGACGAGCGCGGGGTGTAGGGCGGCCGGACGGGTAGCGTCGCATCGCCGCGACAGAACCCGTCCAGCCCGGAGACCGGCCCGGAGCCTGCACGCGGACGGCTACGGTATGCTGCGCCAACAGGTGCAGCGCTTGCGGGAAAGTCAGCGCGGAAGGTTTGCCGAATCAAGCCGCAACCTCTCTCCAACCGCGTTTGGAAAGGCACACATCGATGGTCTTGGCGTCGAATAACAACCTGTAGTTGCCTTCCGGCAAGGGCCTTGAAACCCACTCAATTGAAAACTGGCAGTCCTTGAAGAATCTCGTACCTTCCAGAGTCACTCTTAGAGCTGACACCATGCACTTCGCTGTTTCCCCACCGCCGCTGCCGCGAAGAACACCTGACATTCTGACAGGTTCACGTGTGAAGGCCATGTTCTCTCTCTCCAACTCGGGAAACTTGCGATCATGTGGATTTCGCCGGCAACGAGATAAGGCGCTCTATCTTTCTGCAAATGCCCGTCGAGCGAAGTGGACTTCGGCCGCGAGCATTTCGAGAACACGGGGATACAGTCCAGGATCCTCTTCAATGGTCTGCACAAAGCTTTTCCGGGTTATGAATCTAACCTCAGAGCCCTTACGAAGAATTGCGGTCAAAGTATAGGGTTCTTTCGCCAAGATTCCAGGCAGACCGAGTAGGGAACCAGAACCAGCGTGAAGGCACATCACAGTTCGACCAGCCCGAGATTTCATCACAAGGGAAGCCTCGCCACGTTCCAGGATATACAGGCCGGTGGCGGTCTCCCCCTGATTGAACAGCGTGCCGCCTTCACTGCAAGTCACGGGCAGCGATCGCTTCATCAGCGCTTGAATCAATCTGCCATCTGCGGCGAACGAATCGTGCTTCATCATTTGTCCTAGTTTTCCGCTGCCAGATCGGGCAGCAATGACCATGTGACCGTTTGATCACTGCACGGATTGTGGGCTCCCGTGGGGCGACCTGATGTGATGCCAATCACCACTACTGGTCATCACTCAAAGGACCATCAGGAGTGTTCGGGGAAAAGGCATGAAAGCCACTCAATGCTGAGTGACTTTCACCGGGCAGGAAAGGGGTGGCTCGTAGCCTTAACGTGCGCTTTAATTGAACTGTTGTCAAATAGGTTCCAGCAGCGCAGTTTGAGAATCCACCCTGAAGAATGGCATTCATTGCGCGGGTATTGAGTAAGTCACACAAAGCACAGGTTCGTTTGGCCCCAACCACCAAATTCCTGACGCTTCGTTGCCATCCCGGTGATGACTGATCAGTCAAAAGGAGTGAAGAGCAAGGATTCGGCTGTTCCTGGCGGTGGATTGGCAATCTGCCGGGACGGTCGCAGGGTGGGTTGGATGAGTACCAATCAGCCTGGAAGAAATGTCCCACAGGGGCTGAAGCACGCGAATTCGTTGGCTTTTGCGGCACGGAACCGTGCCCACGGGGATGCCCGGTACGCTGCCGTGCTGTTTTAGGACATCGACTCATTCCAGGGGTGGTTGTCTATCCCAGGTCTCAAGGGCGAGACCTGGGGCACCCGGCATAATGCCTTGGCTTGAGAGCCAGGGCTGGCATTGGAAATGCAGGTCCTTCGGCTCCGCTGAAAAGCGCTTCGCTCAGGATGCACGCCTTCTGAGGGGATCGGGATGAGTGCAATTATGATGGGAACTTTTGAGACAGGACACTAGTCGCCGGCGGTGGTGACTGCCTTGTCGGCGGCGCGGATGGCTTCAGTGTCGATGGAGAGGCAGGAGCCGAGCTCGTTGAAGCTCTTCTCCCAACGGGGGCGATCGTCGTCGGGCAGAGAGGTGAGCGCGTAGCTGGAGGTGCGCAGAATCTCGTACCAGATGTTCTGCGCCTGCCAGAGATTCGGCTCGAACGGCAACTCGATGAGTGTGCGGGCCAGCGCCACGGCGCGCTCCAGCATCTCCAGCGACCCGAGAGACATTTGCAGTTCGACCATGGTGCGCTTCATTCGCTGGTCGGCAATGTAGGAGAGGGTCGGCGTCTCAAGCTGCACCTGGTCTGCCTTGGCCAGAGACAGGAAGGAGCGCAATTGAGCCTGGTCGATGGGGTCGCTCTCGAGAGCGCGGCGGAGGCCGGCGTTGACGGCAAAACCAGCCGCGAGGGTAAGTGCGGGAGGCTTCGGCAGGCCCGCCTGAGAGAGATAGTGGAGGAGGCTGGCGTGGTCCTGGTAAATGGTGGAGAGCGAGTTCTCGATGTCCCAGAGCGTGGAGTTTAGAATGAGTCGAATGATGCGCCGCTGCTCGTCGGTAAAGAGCGAAGTAAGCGAGTAATCCACGCGGCCGTAGTATCGATCGACCAGGCGAATGACCCCAGGGAAATTGCCGCGCTGCACCTCCTCGGCGGCTTGTGCGGCAAAGTCTTCAAAGCCGCCGGCATCTGCTTCGACGTAGAGTTTAACGGCGGCAGTGATGTTCTGGTCGCTGAAGTGCAGGACCGCAAAGGAGAAGGTCTGGTTGTGACCGGTGATGGCGCTGGTAATATGCGCCCGGCCCACAGCCAGGCGACCGCGACCGGAGGTGGAGATGTCGTAGGAGATGCGGCGCACGTGGAAACAGAACAGGTCAGTCTCCCCGGCAAAGGAAGAGAAGACCGAGCTGATGGCGTAGTGGGCCGCGACCTGTTCGAGTTGCAGCTCCATGGTGTCGACGCACTTTTTGTAGATCTGCGCGCCGTCGCCCGCACTGGCCACGTTGGAGCGGGCCTGGGCGAGGCGGGCCAGAAACGCCGGTTCAAGCGGAGCGGCCTGCTGGCCGAAGAGCCGCTGGGCCAGCTGCAGCACACGCGCGGCGTAGGCGATGATCTGCACAGTCTCGATGCCTGAGATGTCGTCGAAGAACCAGCCGCAACTGGTGTACATGAGCTGCGCGTGACGCTGCATCTCCATGATCTCGAGGGCGCGAACGATCTCGTCGGCTGAGAGCGCGTGGGTGGCGTGCGCGCTGAAGAAGTCTTTGACGGAATCGTCGCCGCGGTCAAGGACGACCCCGATGTAGGCTTCGCGCGCGGCCCACACATCGCGGAAGAGCATTGCGCCCTCCTGCTCGGTGAGCGGAGCCAGGGCGTCGCGCAGCTCGTCAAGAGCCTGGCGCAGCGGCCCGCGCCACTCCTGGTTGAAGCCAGGCTTGCCGCCATTGCAGCCGCAGTTGGAGCGCCAGCGCTCAATGCCGTGGGCGCAGCTCCAGGATGTATCTTCGACAATTTCGCATTCGTATTCGGGGGAAAACTGCGCAAGGAAGCCGGCGTAGTTGGTGAGCTTGACTGTCTTGTCTTCTTCGAGGAGACGGAGCGCGTAGGCGAGGGCCATTTCGCCGTGCTTGTGGTGATGGCCGTAGGATTCGCCATCGGTGGCGACATGGACCAACTGCGGCGCCGGACTGTCTTTGAAGCCGGATTTGAGGCGCGCCGCGAAATTTTCGCCGGAGTTCAGGAGGCCCTCAAACGCGATGGCGCGCGAGACCGGGCCGTTGTAAAAGAAGACGGCGATCGAAAGTCCAGACTCGAAGCGAACCAGGTAGGGGTGCGTGGTATCGACGGACGCATCGGGCGTGTCTGTCCAAGCGGCTTGGTCATCGACACCGTCGCGCCTGAAGGGGCGAAAGCGTTTGCACTGGTGAGGCGCGAGCAGCGTGAATTTGATGCCGTGCCGAGCCATGAGCTCGAGCGATTCGTTATCGACGGCGGTCTCCGCAAGCCACATGCCTTCAGGGGAAACGCCATAGTTGGATACGTAGTCGGCGATGCCCCAGCGGATTTGGGTGATACGGTCGCGCCGGCCGGCCAGGGGAAGGATCATGTGGTTGTAGACCTGGGCCATGGCGGAGCTATGTCCGCGGAAGGTTTTGCGGCTGCGGCGCTCTCCGTCAAGGATCATGCGATGCGTGCGGGGCGCGTTCTCCTTAAGCCAGCTGAGCAGCGTGGGTCCGAAATTGAAGCTGATGCGGGCGTAATTGTTGACGATGCGGGTGATCTGGTTCTTGACGTTGACGATGCGGGCGGCGCCGTTGGGGGCATAGCACTCAGCACAGATGCGCTCGTTCCAGTCGTGATAGGGCGCGGCGGAGTCCTGGGTCTCGACCGTCTCCAGCCATGGGTTTTCGCGCGGCGGCTGGTAAAAGTGACCATGAATGCAGACAAAGCGCTTGGCGACGGCCATGAAAACAGCTCCTAGCTTCCGGCTTTTAGCCTCTAGCTAAAAGCCCCCTAATGCAGAACCCTTCATGAAGGCATTCCTGAATCCCAATCCGTGTTCACTCAGACCTTTATTAAAAACCGCAATCGCTTGAAGCCAGAGGCTAGTGGCTAGAACCTGCGTTTGATTATTGTAGGCTGGACCGGCCCGCCGGTGGGGTGTTGCGCGCAAGATCGCAGGCGCGCCAAAGGTACCAACTGGCCACGGAGCGGAATGGCGCCCATCGTTTTCCCCTTTTGAGAAGTACCTCGGGCCTAGGCAGGTCTTCGGCAGCCAGGGGGCGGGTTTTGGGGACGCGCTGGAAGGTGAGCGCGAAGCCCTTGCGGACGCCGTAGTCGGTGACTGGAAAGACGTCTGGCCGGCCCATGCGGAAGATGAGCAGCATTTCAACGGTCCAGGCGCCGATGCCGCGGACCTGGGTAAGGTGCTCGATGATCGCGGCGTCGGACATTTTGCGGATGGCGGCGTGGGTGGGGACGGTGCCGTCGAGGGTGCGCGCGGCGAGGTCGCGGAGGGCCTTGATCTTGTTACCGGAGACACCGGCGGCGCGGAGGGGTTCGTCTGGTGTATCGAGCAGGAGTTGGGGCGTGGGATCGCCGCCGAAGTACTCGCGCACGCGGCGGTGGATGGTGGCCGCGGCCTTGCCGTGCAACTGCTGGTAGAGGATGGACTCAAGGAGCGACTCGAAGGGCGAGGGCGCGGAGTCGAGGCGCATTGCGAAGGGACCGGCGCGGTGGATGAGGTCGGCGAGCTTGGGGTCGGCAGCCTTGAGATGGGCTATGGCTTCATCGGGATCGAAGGGGAGTTTGCGGCTGCGGCCGTCGTGAATCATGGGGGGAGTTTATCGTAAGCGCCGGATGGGCGTCGCTTCGCGCTTGTACCATGGAGAGAAGGGACTGAACGGGAGCTCGAAGACGATGAAGATGCGGCCGGGAACACAAACGGGATTTCTGCTGTGCGGCAAGGAATGGATCGACGGGGAAGCGCTGGAAGTTCGGTCGCCGTGGGACCAGGGGCTGGTGGGCCGGGTGACTGTGGCAACAAGGGCCGATGCGCGCCAGGCAGTGAACCACGCCGTGGCCAGCTTGCGCCGCACGCGCGCATTGCCGCGCTGGAAACGCCGCGAAATTCTTGAAGACGTGGCCGCGGCACTGATCGAGCAGAAGGAGCGGTTCGCACAACTGATTGTGGCCGAGGCGGGCAAGCCGTTGCGGCAGGCGCGGGTTGAGGTGGACCGCGCCGTGGTTACCTTCAAGACCGCTGCCGAAGAGTCTGCGCGGTTGGGCGGCGAGAGCCTTCCGCTGGACCTGACGGAAGGCAACGAGGGCCGCTGGGGACTCGTGCAGCGTTTCCCAGTGGGTCCAGTGCTGGCAATTACCGCATTCAATTTTCCGTTGAACCTTGTGGCGCACAAGTTGGCGCCCGCGCTTGCCGCGGGGTGTCCCGTGATTCTGAAGCCGGCGCCGCAGACTCCGTTTACCGCGCTGGCGCTGGGCGAGGTGATTCTGAAGGCGGGTTGGCCGCAGGAGGCCCTGGCGGTGCTGACGCTGGACAACGCGGATACCGCATGGCTTGCCGAGAAGGAAGATCGCGTGAAGCTGGTGAGCTTTACCGGTTCGGCCAAGGTGGGCTGGGCGTTGAAAGCACACTCCGGGCGAAAACGCGTGCTGCTGGAGCTGGGCGGCAACGCAGCGCTGATTGTGCATGGGGATTGGCCGGACCTGGACGAAGCAGCTGTACGCACCGCGCATGGGGCCTTTGGATATGCGGGCCAGTCATGCATCAGCGTGCAGCGCGTGTTTGTGGAGCGGAAGATTTTTCAATCATTCCTGTGGAAGGTGGTTGAAACAACCTCCAAGCTGGTGTCGGGTAATCCATCCGATGAAGCGACCGAAGTGGGCCCAATGGTCCGGCAGAGCGAGGCTGAGCGCGTAGAGTCGTGGGTGAAAGAGGCAGTGGAGGGTGGAGCGAAGCTGATTGCCGGCGGAGAACGCCAGGGCTCCATGATTACACCCGCAATCCTGACCGGAACCAAGGCCGGGATGAAGGTGCGCGATGAAGAGGTGTTCGGCCCGGTGGTGGTGATTGAACCCTACGACGACTTTGAGGAAGCGCTGGCTGAAGTGAACCACTCGAAGTATGGGCTGCAGGCGGGTTTGCTGACGCGCGACGCGGGGCGCATATTGACCGCCTATCGCGAACTTGAGGTGGGCGCGCTGATTGTCGGGGACAGTCCCAACTGGCGCCTCGACCCCATGCCTTACGGCGGAGTGAAGGAGTCGGGGTTGGGGCGTGAAGGCATACGCTTTGCCATGGAAGAGATGACGGAACCGCGCATGCTGGTGATGAGCGGGATTGGATAGAGACGGCTGCGCTGAATGGGATGAGTGATTCGGCACGAAATTTGTGCTGCTGCCGCGCCTTACTTTGCTGCCGCGTCAAGCATTTGCTTCACGTCTGGAGCGTGCGGTCCGTTGGGCGCCAACAGGAGATATTTTTCGAGCGCGCGACGGGCCTCGGCAGAGATCACAAATTTGCCGTTTGCATCTGCGGTCGCGTCAACAAAGAGCACCGACCCGAGAATGAACCAGGCATCGGCTCCCGATGAATCCGCCTGCAGGCTTTTGCGGCAGGCCGCCGCCGCGTCGTGCATGTCTCCAGAATTGTAGAGCGTGGCGCAGACATCGAAGTAAGCCTTTCCTGGATTTGCGGCGAATTCGGCGGAGTGGTTATAGGCTTCTACCGCCCCTGCGTCGCGGTGGAGTTTCAGCAGCGCATTGCCCTTGGCAATAAAGATCTTCGCGAGGTTATCTTTCCATCCGGCGTCGGGCTGGCCTTGCGCGGGCTTCTGCTGCTGAGCGGCGGCGATTGCCTGGTTATACGTGTCCAGGGCAGCTTCAATCGCAGCGGAGTCGCGCAGCGCGATTCCACCATTGATTTGCGCGTTGGCAAGCAGGCACAGATTTTGCGATGAGCCGCTGAGCACTAGAAGCTTTCGCGCGGCGATTTCGGCCGCCGGCCAGTCGCGTAGTTGCATGGCCAGGTTGTACGCGGTGGTCAGCGTCTCAGGAGTGCTTTGGGCAGCGGGTGCTTGCGGATTCGCCGGCACAACGAGCGCCAGCAAGAGAAGAGCGGGAAGCAGCAGGGGACGGCGCATGGTGAATCTCCATTCGCGCAGAATACGTGTACGGATTGGAACACAACTGGCCTGCTTCCCGCTGGAAGCAAGTTATTCGCGGCGATGGGCACTTACAGGGCCACTGGAGTGGCGATGGGCGCCAGAATTGCCGTTGAGTGCGCAAGGAGGTATTTCCGCGGCGCAGCCATGATGGACAAATGCGGTGTCCGCACAGTGTATTGAACGGCGGCAAATGGGGAGGGCGCAGGAAATAGAATTGGCAGATTATTTTTAGTTGCTACTTACTCTTGGACTTGGCCTTTTGAGCAGCCCAGCGCTTGCGCTGCGCATCGGCAATCCGCTTGCGAGCTTCGGGGCTCAACACTCTCTTCTTCTTTGTCTTGGCCTTGACCGGCGACTTGGTTGTGTTGGGCTCAGCTAGGGCAACTGTTCCGAGGTTGGCGAGAAGCGAGCGAGCTTGCGTGAGGCGTGCGATTTCCGCATCGATTTGGGCGAGTATAGGGTCAATAGCCATAGGTCAAGGATAACTTAGAATTTTACTTTTGCACAGCTTTGCAAATGAACGAGGAAGAAGCACGATCAATAAATGCGCTCATGTTTGCAACGCCGGGCAATGATGGAATTTCCTCGCATGAGCGCGGTCCACTTATGGTTGTGCACTTATGAAGCATTTGATGAAGACCTGCGTGCGGTTGATTGGCGGCGAGCGCGCAACGTAAAAAACGGGACGGCTTATCGGACCATCCCGTTTTCAGGTTCGCAATATTCTGAGTTACTCACATTCCCAGATACTCGACGTGCACATAAGTTCCGAGGCGCACGTTGTAGGCAAGGTACCAGCCGGGATGATCGGGATCATCGTAGATGACGATGTTGTCGGAGTCCCATAGCCAGCCGTCGCAGAAGGCAATGTCGGCCGCTGCGACATCCCAATAGAATCCGTTGAACCAGAAGCGGCTGGGACCACCGCCGGCGAGACGCCACACATGTCCTTTGCCAATGCCAGCGGTGAAGTGGCCGTGCGCATAGGGCTGATCAAGATGGTACCGCGGATCGTCACGTCCGGTGTCATGACCGACCCAGGTTTTCCCATCGACGTGCGGGACGTTGGGATGGCCTTGCTGGTCACTATAGTTGCGATTGGGTTCGACAGGATGTGGCGCCGATTTGACAGGCGCCGGTCCGCGCGAGGGAATCGCTTGATGCTGTCCGCCGCCCGGCGAATGAGATTCACCTCCGCCGTGCTGCTGGCCAAACGCTGGAACGGCGAGAACGAGCAGAGCTGCCAATGTTAGTTGGATAGTTTTCATCGTTACCTCCCGATGTCCTCAGCGGGAATAACGGTCTCCCGCCAGCGGGACATTCTTAACAACCTTAGATGCAACCCAGGATTCTGGGGTAAGTTTCGATGCGGGGATTTCCTGCGCGTCGCCTTAGGGCATAAGTTATGGCGAAACAAGCAATTACAAGGCGCTAACTTGCGACTGCTTCCGGAGCACGGCGCCAGGCGTAGAGTGGGAACTGGTTGGCCATTTCGGCTACCTCTCTGCGAATGCGATCAAGGGCCGCATCGTCGCTGCGCACATCGAGGGCCCTGGCGATCCAGGCGGCGATGATGCGCATCTCCGGCTCCTTCATACCGCGCGTGGTGAGTGCGGGCGTGCCGACGCGGATGCCCGAGGGCTTGAGGGGCGGATTGGTGTCGTAGGGAATGGAGTTCTTGTTGACGGTGATTCCGGCCTTGCCGAGGGCGAGTTCTGCCTCAGAACCGAGAATGCCCTTCTGGAAAACATCGACCAGCATGAGGTGGTTATCAGTGCCGCCAGAGACGATGCGGAAGCCCGCCTCTTGCAGTCCCTGCGCGAGCACCTGGGCGTTGGCCACAATTTGCGCTGCGTAGGTGCGGAACTCCGGCCGCAATGCCTCGGCAAAGGCCACTGCCTTGGCGGCAACGATGTGCATGAGCGGGCCACCTTGCTGGCCGGGGAAGACTGCCCTGTCCACTTCCTTGCTGAGTGTCTGATCGGGCTTTGTGCCGACGGCCATGTCTTTACCGACGATGATGAGGCCTGCGCGCGGACCGCGGAGCGTTTTGTGGGTAGTCGTCGTGGTGATGTGCGCATGGGGCACGGGCGAAGGGTGGACACCGCCTGCCACCAGGCCTGCGATATGGGCCATGTCGAAGATGTAAAACGCTCCCACCTTTTCGGCGATCTGACGCATGCGGGCGAAATCCCAAAGACGCGGATAGGCACTGCCTCCACCGATGATGGCCTTGGGCTTTTCGCGCATGGCGATGGCTTCGAGTTCGTCGTAGTCGATGAGCTCGGTGTCGCGGCGCACCTGGTAGAACGTGGGCCGATAGAGCTTTCCGCTGAAGCTGAGACGGTGTCCATGGGTGAGATGGCCGCCGTGGGCGAGGTCGAGGCCAAGGATGGTGTCGCCGGCCTGCAGGACCGCCGCATAGGCCGAGGCGTTGGCCTGTGAGCCGGAGTGCGGCTGCACGTTGACGTGCTCGCCGCCGAAGATCTGTTTGGCACGATCGCGGGCCAGATTTTCGACAATATCGGCATACTCGCAGCCACCGTAGTAGCGCCGGCCGGGGTAGCCTTCAGCATATTTGTTGGTAAAGATGGAACCGGCCGCTTCCAGCACTGCTTCGGAGACGAAGTTCTCACTGGCAATCATCTCCAGCCCCTCGTGCTGACGGAGGGTTTCATGGTCAAGAGCGGCGGCAACATCGGGGTCGGCCTGGGAGAGGGTGAGGGACATGCGGTCGGTCATATTCAGATTTTAGCGCCTTCGTTTCGCCAGCAAAAGCCCGGCACGTTTGGACCCACAAAATATCAGATTTTTTTACACTTGGATACATATTCGTCTTGACAGATATATCTTTGCGGCTTATATTTGAGGTAACATATTTGCTTAAGCGAATATGAGGAGAGTGAAATGAAAGACGTGAATGGCTCATTGATGCAGGTTCTGAAGGAAGTCGGCGGTATTTTTGAAAACATCTGGCAGTCGCTGAAGGACTCCGGGCCCTGCTGCGGCATCCGGTTTAGCCAGAAGATCGATAGCCCAGTTCAGAGGGATCCGATCCTTTGCGCCTGCTACAAGATGCGAATGTAAGGAGCGATTCAGGGGCGACGCCGGTCGACGTAACCCGTCTACCCGCGAGACGACAGCCATGTTCATCAGTCAGTTGGGTGAGCGAGAGATGCATCTCCAAGGTGGCTGAATCTGGTATTGTTTCCGATAAATGGTCGAAAAAGTCAGTCGGGCACTATGGATTGGGATGGTGGCGTTGGCTATGGGTGCGTCTGCGCAGATGGTGCATGGACAGACGGCAAACCCTCAGCAGGCCGGCATTGACCTGGCGTTGCTGGCGAAGGCAAACGCTGGTGATGCGGCCGCGCAGGTGGCCGTTGGAGAAAGTTACGCGGCAGGCAGGGGCGTGGCGCAGGATTGCAAGGCGGCGGCAGAGTGGTACCAGAAGGCGGCGGACAAGGGCGACGTTGCGGGCCAGCTTCACCTGGCGGCGCTGTATCGCGACGGTGGAAAAGGCTTTGCGCGCGACATGGCGCAAGCAGCGGCGTGGTACCAGAAGGCGGCGGAGCAGGGAGATGTGGGCGCGCAGGGAACGCTGGGAACGCTCTACTCCATGGGCCAGGGGGTTGAGCAGAGTTATGTGGAGGCCTACTACTGGCTGGACCTGGCCTCAGCCTTCAAAGGACCCAGGCAAGAGCAGTACGCCGCAAACAGGCAGATGATCGGAATCCACATAACGGCCGATGAACTGGCCGGGATTCAGGACCGGGAAGCCACGTGGAAGGCCGCTCATCCGCGCTGATGGAAAGAGCGCGGGAAGCTACCGGTTCAGAGTTGTTTGGGCAGCCGCTACGATACGGCCGGTATTGCGGTCCGCGAGAAAGACGACCAGGCGCAGTGGACCGGCAGGCTTGGCTGAAGCGGAAAGGGCGGGGGCCGAAAGCCGAAGCGGCCGTCCATCGACAGCCTTTGCATCAAACTCTTTGAGAACGCGCACTACGGCCACATGGTGAAGGGTGCGACCGGCGTTTTCTCCACGCGCGACCTCTGACTGGGTAGCGTCTTCCGCAAGGGCAGCCGCGAGCTTTGCATTGGAGCCGGGGGAAGCATGCACTGAAAAGCTCACGGAGCCGTCAACCCATTGCGCATCCTTGATTTCAATTTGCGGTTTGGGATTGAGGGCGGCGTGGGCTACTGCCTGGCTGAGGGCAGATGCATCGCTGCCTGTGAACTGCTGTGCGCCATCCACAACCATCTGGGGCGTATAGACATCGGCGAGTGAGAAGTTAAACGAGTATCTGCGCTGCCTCTCGTCCATGGCGTCAAGCGAAAAGGGATCGCGCCAACCAAGATGATTCCAGTAGGTGACGTGCTCGCTGAGCACGATGGCCTGCACACCGGGAACGAATTGTGTTGCGTCGAGCCGGGCAAGGAGCGCATCGGCCGGGGGACAATCGGAGCAGCCCTCCGAGGTGAAAAGCTCGACAAGAACCGGCTGTCGAACAAGCATAGCGGGCGGCGACGACTGAGTGAACGCGGAAGAGGCTGGCCACGCGGCCACGAAAGCGAAGGCCAAAGCCAAACGGACTGGAATGTGACATGGGGAAGCCATAGGTTTATGAGATGTACGCGGTGGCACCGGGGTTACAGAGTTCCGCGGAAGCGCGGAGGCCGGCTTGCCTTCTCCGCTATTCTGTCGGAGATGCGGCTCTCTCAGTTTCAGATCGTTATGCGGCATGCGATTGCTTATTTGTGCGCGCTCGCCGGTGGAATAGTCCAGGGACAAACGGGACCAGGCGCGGTGACATTGACGCCAGCGGTGGTGGAGGCAGGTTCGCCCGTGCTGATTCATGTGGAAGAAACGGCTACTGCAAAGATCAATGGCGAATGGATGGGGCGCAAGCTGGGGTTTTTTCGGGGACACGCCGGGCATGACTGGTTTGCGCTTGTGGGCGTAGATGTTCAAGGGGCCGTTGGCCCATCTCCACTTCGGATTGATGTGAAGCTGGAGGGCGGCGGCGCTCGAGATCTGAGCCGCACGATCGAGATTCGTTCCGCGCACTACAGAACCGGCTCGCTCACCGTGGAGCCGAAGTTTGTGGAGCCGGACCCGGAAGAGCAGAAGCGCATTGAGGCGGAAGCTCAGCTGAAAGCAAGGGTATTTGCAGCGAGCGCTCAGGAGCCGCTGTGGAGCGGGAGCTTTCGCGCGCCGGTGAACGCCGCGCCGACGGACAGCTTCGGTAAACGGCGCATGTTCAACGGCAAGCTGGCCAGCATTCACAAAGGAATGGATTTTCGCGCGCCAATGGGAATGCCGGTGCGGGCCGGCAACAGTGGCGTGGTGGTGCTGGCGCGGGAACTCTACTTCGAGGGCAACTGCGTGGTGATCGACCACGGGCTGGGACTGTTCACGGTCTCGATGCATTTAAGCCGGATCGACGTACGCGAAGGGCAGCAGGTGGTGAAGGGCCAACGGCTGGGGTTGAGCGGGGCGACGGGGCGCGTGACGGGTCCGCATCTGCACTGGGCGGTTCGCTGGCAGGATGCTTATCTTGACCCGGCAAAGCTGCTGCGGCTGGATCTTAGCCTGGTGCGCTAACTGGAGACTGCTTCCTCTTCGACTTCGCTCGGAGATGCGACCGGCGAGGTCAAACCTGCGGCCTTCTCCTGGCGGAGAGCCTTGAACGCGCGGTAGACAAACCAGCCCATGTACCATCCGTCGATGAACTTGTAAGGGGTTTCGCCGGTGGTGTAGTGGCCGCAGGGCAGCACGCGCGGCTCGAAGTTGAGGCCGTAACGGCGGAAGGCGTCGACTACCTGGAGCGAATACTCCTTTGGGAAGGTGAGGTCGTAGTTGGCGTAGACCAGCAGCACTTTTTTGAGCGGGCCGCCGGCTTTTTCGCTGACGATCTTCGGATAGTAGTAGCAGGGACTGACGGCGGCCCACAGGTCGCGCACACGGTCCTGGGTGAGGCCGGCCTCTTCAAGCGCCTGCTTGACATGGCGGGTGCTCTGCCCGGCCCAGGTGACGTCTCCGAAAGCAGTAGAGGCGTGGTTGAAGGCGTTGACGCGGATGCGCGGATCGTGGGCGCTGGCCAGATAGGCATAGCAGGAGCCGAGGCTGGTTCCGAGAACGCCGAAGTGCTCGTAGCCCTGCTCCTGGAGCCAGTCAAGGCAGCAGCGGATTTCAATGACGGCCTGGCGGCAAGCCATGAGCGTGCGGCCGATGTTGGCGCTGACAGAGTAGTCGGAGCGCTCGAGCTCGGCGGGACGGCGAATGTCGTGGTAAGGCATGGAGAGGCGCAGCGCCGAAATGCCCATGCGATTGAAGATGGTGCAGAGCGAGTTGTGGCTGAAGCCGTCGGAGTTCCATTGCGGCAGGACGACGATGGCCTGTTTGGGCCGCGCCGGGTCTTTGTGTGCGGGGGCCGGGTACCAGCGGGCGTTTACCAGGTCGTTTTCAGGATAGGGCGTTCGCTCCGGCGAAGTGAAGCGCAGGAACTGAGCCTGAGCAAGCTTTCCCTCGGCGGCTTGCTGACGGATCGCGGCCTCCTGGGCCAGGGTTTCAGGGCGGACGTTGGTGGGAAACAGCTCGGGGTGGCGCTCTTCAAGGCGGAAATCGGTGGGGCGGTGGTAGCTGAAGAACACGTCGCTGTAGCGGACGAGGAGCTGGTTGATGCGGACCATGGCGACTTCGGCAGCGGCTTCGTCGCGCAGCGCCTCAGGGCCGGGCAGAGCAGACGCCAGGCCATGGCTCTCAAGAAAGGGAGCGATCCACTCGAATCCCCACTCCAGCGGACGCACTACGCGGTTTTCGTCGCGCGTGGTCAGCCGCGTCTCCCACTCGTACATCCAGCGCGCGTACCATTCTTTAATCATAGATATAGTTCAATTTTATCAGCGCAGGATGGACTGGAAGGTGGCAGCGACGAAATGGGAGTCAGGCGGGCTTGTTTCCGCGCCGTTTCGCCACTTCCATTGAAACCAGCCAGGCAAGGCTGAGCGGCGTGAGCAGCGCAATAATCCCCTGGGAGATGACGCAATAGAGACACCAAACCTCGAGGATGTCTCTTTCAATGTGGCTGAGATAAAGAGCGAACCCAAGCCCGAAGAGCGCGGCGACGAAGAGCAGTGCGCGACGCCGCAGCAGGGCCAGAATTGCCAGCAAAAGGTAGCCGGCGACGCCGATGGCGGCCACCGGAATATGCTCGATGACAGCAAAGGTGCTGTGGTTCACGACGCCACAGTCCCACTTTTCGTTGATGGAACATGGCTCGGTGCCGGTGGAGAAGTGAACCTGAAGAGCCAGTGAGGAGACCACGACTCCGACGAAAGCGAGGACGGCGATCAGAATGCGCATAGGGGTGAAGTCGATACAAGGCGATGATATAACGGCACCGGGCAGGGTAGGATGATCGCATGAGCCAGCCACCCAGCGGCGGCCGCCGCGTTGCATTTTTCGGCGGCAGCTTTGACCCACCCCACATGGGCCATCTTGCTGTGGCGAAAGCGGCGCGCACGGCGCTGGGGCTGGATACGGTGCTGTTTGCCCCGGTGGGTACCCAGCCGTTGAAGCCCACTGGATCGACCGCAGGCTTTGAGGACCGGGTTGCCATGACGCGGCTGGCGATTGAAGGCGAGCCGGAGTTCGTAATCTCGCTTGACGATGCCCCCAAGCCCTCAGGCGTTCCGAACTTCACGGTGGATACGCTGGAGAAACTGAAGAGAGAGTTGCCGCAGGATTGCGTTCTTTATTGCCTGATGGGGGCCGACTCGTTTGCTGGATTGCGGCTTTGGCATCGTGCCGCTGTGATTCCATTCGTGGCGCCGTTGATTGTCGCTTCCCGGCCCGGGCAACCTCTTGACGACTTGAAAGCCATGCTGCCGCCGGGCTTGGCAATGGAGCCGTCGGCTGCGCCGGACCCGGCTGGATCAAGCGTTGCAGTCCGGTGCTACTCCCTGTCAGGCCAGACCGGGAAGCGGGCCGGGCAAAGCACACCCTTTTACCTGCTGCCAGGGCTGAATGTGGAGATCAGCGCTTCCCGGATTCGGGAGATGGCTCGAACCCGCTCTGCGGTAGCCAAAGGGAGCGGGGCAGCGGGTCAGGAGATGCTGCCGGAAGCGGTTTTCGATTACATAAAGTCCCACGGTCTCTATCGATAGGGGTCGGATAGACTTTGCCGCCCAGATTGCCGCTCTTGGGGCGAAGAGATACGATTGGTCTTGGAGAGCTTTTTTACCGAATGACACAAACAGAAGCGCACAACGAAACGCGCATGAAATCACGAATTCTGGTACAGGCCGCTGCGGCGGTCTGTGAAGACAAGAAGGGCCAGGATACGCGCATCCTTGAATTGGACCCCATCGACTCGGGATTGTCCGACTTCTTTCTGGTGACCTCGGCCAGCAACGACCGGCAAGCGATCGCGATTGCAGACGAAATTGAGGCGCGGCTGAAGCGCGACTTCGGCGTCTACGCGCATTCGGTGGAAGGCCGGCGCAAGGGCGACTGGATTCTGCTGGACTATGTGGACTTTGTGGTTCATGTGTTTCTGGCGGAGCGGCGCGCGTTCTACGACATTGAAAGATTGCGCAAGTCGGCGCGGCCGGTAACTCCGGCGGAGTTCGATGCAGAACTGAAGGAGGCGCTGGCTGAAAAGACGCGCGCCGTGCGGACCAAATCTGCGGTAAAGACGCGGCCTGCAGCGGCCAAGTCGGTCACGAAGGCCGGGAAGCCGGCAAAGCGCGCGGCAGCGGCGAAGAAGCCCGTGAAAAAAGCTGCGGCAGCGAAAAAGAAAGCCGCGGGGCCCTCCCAGAAAAAGACCAAGCGTTCAGGCTGAGCGCTGGGGCGCATGGGGAGCCAAGCCGGCCGGTTACTAGAGTGAACGAATTTGCGAAAAAGAATGGGGACCCGAGGTTTCGGGTCCCCATTGCACTGCTGACAAAGCTTGAAACCATCCCTCAGCGGCTAAAGCCGGCCTGATATTGCGGGACTTGTGGCACGGATAAATCCGTGCCCTTTCAAGGCTGTGGGTTTTTCATCAACACAATGGGGACCCGAGGTTTCGGGTCCCCATTGTGTTCTGAAGCCTGGTTCAAGTTAGAACGTGATGTGCACGCCCAGGATGGCATTTCTCGACACCTGATATCCGTACGGCTTGCCGTACTGACTGTCGATGGTGATCGGCCCGGTTCCGGTGCCATTCAAAGCGCCATTGTTCATTGCAGCGGTGTAGTCGTACTTGGCCTCGGCCGCGGAGTAGAAATCGAGGCCGTTGAAAATGGCTTGTCCACCCGGCGCAAGGAAATTGTTTGCCGTGTAGTCGGAGTCGATCTGCTGCCAATACGAAACGACGTGATGCTCGTTGAGCGCGTTCGTGAAGGTCGCGTCGAAGGAAATGGAACTCGAGTCGCCAAGCTTGACGCTCTGTTTGAGGTTAAGATCTGTACTCGTATACCAGGGCGTGCGCTTGGTATAGGGCGCGCTGGTCGTAATGAGCCCAGTAGTCGCATTCTGCTTTACGTCAATCCACTTGCCGCGATTGACAAGGTCGACCGGGAAGCCAGGCTGACCGGTGAAGGAGTAGCCCACATCGATCTGGCTGCTGAGCGGCGTGCCGCTGTACGCCGACTGGAAGACGCCGAGGTCTGTGGTGAACTTATGCAACCAAGGCAGTTCATAGTAGACGTAGCCCTTGAGCGCGTTGGGGCGATCCGTGGGCAGAAGTCCGCTGGAAGACCCGCCGCTGGCGTTCATCGAGAAGTATGTTTCGTCGAAGGCGCGGCTGTTGTTCGGAGCATTGCGGCCGCCGGCGCCGTCTGAAATATCGGAGCTGGTCAGACCCGTGTAGTTGCCGCGGAAATTGCTCCAGGTGTACGAGAACATACCCGCCAAGCCATGGGTTGGAGACTTCATCAGCCTGAATTCCAGTCCGTCGTAGCTGCGAGCGGCGGGGCTGAGCGTCTGAACCTTGGGGCAGGTATTGTTCACGCAGTCCGGCGCTACACCATACAGGAAGGTCCAGTATTTGTTGAAGGTGCTGTCGACGCCTTCTCCAGGATTGATGATGACGAAGGTTTCGCCTCCTGAAGCAGGGTTGAAGATGGCAGAGTCCTCAATGGCGGCGTCCAGGCGTTTTCGGTCCCACCTCGCCTCGAAGGCCAGGGTCGGACTGATCTGATAGTCCACGCCTAAGTCCGTGTTGTGCTGCTGATAGGGCTTGAGATTCGGCGCCGTGCCCTCTTCGGTGAGGGTGCAAGTAGAACAGGTTGTCGGATTGGTGCGGAGGTTCTGGGCTTCGAGGTACGTCACTCCTGTGGGCACTGTTCCGCCGGCCCAGTTCACCGTGGCCGTGTCTGTTGTGCCGACACAGTAGGCGCCTGTGCTGTTGAACGCCGGGATAACGTTGGCCAGGGAAGGCTCCATCAGGGCATACCAGCACTCCTGCCAGACTTCGCCACCGTAGGAGCCGATGGCCAGGTTCAGCTTCATCTGGTCGAAGAACTTGCCGTAACCGCCAAAGACCTTCATTTTGCCGTTCTGGAAGACATCCCATGCCGCTCCAAGGCGGGGAGCGATCTTGGATCCCCATCCGAAGTTGATGGGACGCGTGAATTTCTGGGTGGCGGGCTGGTTCTCGGCCGGCAGGTACTCGCGCTCGATGCGTAGACCGGCATTTACGGTAATGCCATATCCGAGCGTCCAGGCGTCCTGTACAAAGAAACCATGGTTCAGAGCGGTCGCGGTGCCGGTGGTTCCGTAGTCGTTCACGTTGACGACACCGTAGGTGCCTACGCACTTGGAATAGCCCGTCTGCGCTTCAACTGCCGCACAGTTCACGCCACCCACGGTTGGGTCAATCGATGCGTAGGGGCCCGACACGCCGGGGTAGAGCTGGAGGTCCGGCTCGTTGTAGCCCTGATTGATGAGGTTGTAGTTACGGTGCATCTGGTAGCCGAACTTCACGTTGTGCGTGTTGTGAGTGCCACCGTGGTACCAGGCGATGCCTTCATCGAACTGGGTGGCCTTATTCGCGTTGAAATGGGTGAAGTTCTGGTCATAAGCTCCCGACACGAAACCTGAGCCCTGGGCCAGCGAAGGTGCGCTTGTGGTTAGCGGCGTTCCGGTGGTATCCGTGGTGGTGACGCCGCTGGTTTCCCATTCAGTGAGCACGCCGCTCGTCGGGAAGCCGATGTCGTGGTAGTTGGCAAAGAAGTAGCCGAAGCGGGTGGTGGATACCAGGTTGTTCGTCATCGTGATATCCGCGCCGAAGTTCAGGGTCAGGTTTGGGGCCGCAAATCCGTATGTGTGCGAATAGTTTGAAGGATCCTGGAAGTTGCCTCCCGCGGTGCAGGTCGGCGAGGAGCCCGTTCCGGAACAGCCCGTGACGACGTTCTGATAGCCCTGGACCGAGTCGGAGGTCGGCAATCTCTCACCGAACTGCTTCGAATCCTGAGCGATCCACGAGCCGAATATGCGGATTTTCGACGTCACCTCGGCATCGATGCGGGCATAGGCGTAGTCGGTATGGGTGTTGCGGCTGAACGGGATAATTCCGCCGTTCGGGCCATAGTTCAGGGATATTTCCTGGGCATTGAACTCTGGGTTGTAGCCGCCAAAGAATGAGATGCGCTTGTTGAGGGCCTCGTAGGCAGAATCTGAGACTCCATAGAATCTGGGCAAGAGGGTGATGATAGGACCACCGACGGTGATACCGGGGAACAAATCGCTAGTGTGCTGCCTTTTTCCCTGGTAAACCTGAGCGGGCGGGTCGATCCCGCCCCAAGCGGTCGGGGTGCCGCTCGATGTCGGATCGTAGCGCAAAGTCGGTCTCGGCGAACCGCTCATGGCGCCATCCTGGAAAGTGGTGAATATCGATCCATGCCACTTGTTGGTGCCCTTGTCCATGACCACATTGACCACGCCGCCCAGCGCGCCGCCGTGCTCGGCTTCAACACCGGAGGTCTTCATCTGTACTTCCTGGATGAAATCCATGGGGACGTTGGTATGGGAGTAGCCGCCGATAATGTCGGCCGTCTCCTGGCCTTCGACCAGGTAGGAGTTCTCCGAGTCCGAACCGCCGCCAATGGAGAATCCGAACGCTCCACCGTTGCTGCCGTTGCCGGGAGAAGTGCCGCCGGACCCATTGCCCTGGGCGGTGTTGCCCATCAAGGGTTCATTGCGCGCAGCGGGAGCAAACTGGATAACCGACTGGAATGACGTGCCATGCGGAACATTCTGCAATACCGCCTCAGGAATATTCGTCAGCGTAGTCACGGTCGTGGTGTCGATCAGCGGCGCTTCATTGTCGTTGACTTCAACCACCGTGGTCACAGCTCCGACCTTCATGATCATGTCGACGGTAGGCAGGTGACCAACCTCAATTACCAAGCCCTCGCGCTTCAGCGTCTCGAACTCATTTGCCTCCACCTTAACCGTATAGGTACCGGCAGGCAGGTTCGAGAAGTGGTAGTATCCAGCCGCATCCGTCACCGTGACCTTCGAGCCGACAAGTGTGGGCGTCGTGGCCGTAACTTTAGCCTTTGGTACAACGGCGCCGGACGGATCCTTTACCGTGCCTTGCAGGCCACCGGTTGTCTCCTGGGCGGAGGCCGGCTGCACCGAGGTCAGCGCAAGCATCAAGGCAGCGAAAAGGCCCGCAACCATAAGCGAAAGAGTTTTGAGTATGATGCGGGGTCCACCCGAGGGTGTATCCGACAAAGAACGCTTATTTTGCAACAGGATAGACGGCATTGAACTCCTCCGAAAGTAAACTGAGAATGCAAGGTTGATCTGGGAGACTTCACGAAACTGTGCGTCGTGCCCCTAGGTCTTGAAACGGGAGAACAGAATCCGCAATCAAGTCGCGGACGAACAGGAACCCTTAAGTAATCGTGCAAATATGTAAGCAAGACGGTTGCCAACCTCTCTCAACCCCTTACGAAAGTACTTAAGTGTTTGAAACTATGACGGTTTTTTTACATTGGACTTGTAGGATACTCAAATTTTATCGCTCCGCTAATATGAAAATCAGTAGAACTTAGCAAGCATCTTCCATATCTAGGCAAATGCTTCCAGTTTTGGGAGCACTAACGAACGAATTTTCGGGGGGGGTCACCGGGGGTTGCGATATGCTCCTCTGCATGCAGGTGACGCTGGCTTTTATCGGGGCCCGCCCCAGGCCGAAGGACGAGCTTGACTCGAAAATTCAGACCTATCTCGAACGCTGCCCGGCTTTTGCGCGCTGCCGGATGGAAGGGTTCCAGAGCGAGGAAGCGTTGTTCGAGTGGCTAGAGCGCAAAGAGGGCCGGACTTCGGCCGTGGGGGTGCTGCTGGATAGCCGTGGTAAGCAGATGACTTCAGAGGATTTTGCACGGTGGCTGGGTGCGCGGCGCGACGAGGGGAGCCAGCACATTGTGTTTGCTGTGGGTCCGGCGAGCGGCTGGTCGGAACCGGCTCGCAAGCGGGCGCAACTTTTACTATCGCTCGGGCCGATGACGATGGCCCACGCCTTGGCCCGGCTGGTGATGGCGGAGCAACTCTACCGGGCATTTACAATTCTGACGGGCCACCCCTATCACGCAGGACATTGAAAGGCAGTTCTTAGTTCGCAGTTCGCAGTTCGCAGATCTCGGCATCGGGCTGGGATGAGGATTGCGCTTTTGGGTCGCAACTGTGAGCTGAGAACTTGGAACTGGAAACTGTTTATGACTGATTCGCGGCGAGGATTGGTTCTGATCAATACCGGGCCGGGCAAGGGCAAGACTACGGCGGCCCTGGGGACGGCGCTGCGAGCGGTCGGCAATGGCATGCGGGTGCTGATGCTGCAGTTCCTGAAAGGGTCGTGGCACTACGGGGAATTGGACGCAGTGGAGGCCTTCGGAGGGAAGTTCGTCCTGAAGCAGATGGGGCGAGGTTTTGTGAAGGTGGGCGGAGCGGAGACCGATCCGGAGGACATTCGGCTGGTGGAGCAGGCCTGGGCCGAGGCGCGCGAGGCCATCTACTCCGGCGAGTGGGACATGGTGGTTCTGGACGAGATCAATTACGCGATCAGCTACAAGATGCTGGATGCCGCGGTGGTGACCGAAGCCTTGCGCGGACGGCCGGAGATGGTGCATGTGATCCTGACTGGACGCAACGCTCATCCGCTGCTGGTTGAGCTGGCCGATACCGTGACGGAGATGCGCGAAGTGAAGCATGCTTACGAGAAGGGGATTCTGGCGCAAAAGGGCATAGAGTTCTGACGATCAGGTTGGGAACGAGGCCGGCTTGCAGGGCGCTCCATTTACAATTGGGTTCGGTATGTCCTGGTTCAAGCGAGAGAACGGCGAATACGAATCCGGGGCCGGTCCCGAGACTGGCGGCACCGATGCGTCGGGCAAGAATGTTCGCACCGAGGGCTTGTGGATCAAGTGCCCAGGTTGCCGCCAACCGATTTTCAGGCCGGATCTCGAAGCCAACCAGAATGTCTGCCCGAAGTGCCAATACCATTTCAAGCTTGGCGCGCGGGAACGGATCAATCTGCTTCTGGAACCCGGCTATGAGCTGGTGGACATGGGTCTGCGCTCAACCGACCCGCTGAATTTTACCGACGTGAAGCCTTACAAGCAGCGCCTGCGCGCGGCGCAGGAGGCTACGGGGCTGAACGATGCGATTGTGAACGCGGTGGGGCAGATGGGGCCGCACGCGGTTGTGATGAGTGCCATGGAGTACGGCTTCATCGGCGGATCGATGGGCGCGGTGGTAGGCGAGACGATCGCCCGCGCCGTGGATCGCGCACGGCTGGAACGCAAGCCCCTGATTGTGGTGGCTACCTCCGGCGGAGCGCGCATGATGGAAGGCGTGGTGAGCCTGATGCAGATGGCGAAGATCTCGACCGCGCTGGCACAGTTGGACGACGCCCGGGTGCCGTACATCTGCGTGCTCACCGATCCGACCACCGGGGGAGTGACGGCCAGCTTTGCGATGCTGGGTGACCTGAACATTGCCGAGCCGGGAGCGCTGATTGGCTTTGCCGGGCCGCGCGTGATTGAGCAGACCATCCGGCAGAAACTGCCAGAGGGCTTCCAGCGTTCGGAGTTTCTGCTGGAGAAGGGTTTTCTGGACGCGGTGGTGCATCGGCGCGATTTAAAGAGCTACCTGACCCGGGCGCTGGAGTTTCTGAAAGCTTAATTGCCTCCGCGCCATGACAGGGGGTACCCCCCCTATGTAGTCCGGACTTTAAGGTCAAGTTCCTCGGCTGCAGCAGGATACGGAATGGGGGTCGCTGTAAAGTCCTCTCTGCATTGTGCTTATACCCTAAAATCCTCTCAGCAAAGGTGTTATGGGTCTGTTTTTGGGGTGGAAAACCGTAAAGTCCTACAGGCATTGAAGTTATCTGGATCGACATCAAAAGAAATGAGTTAGAGCAGATTCGGAAATGGTGTAGACCGTAGGGCTTTCCCTCAGGGGCTAAAGCCCATTGATTTCATTGGAGCTTTGCGGCACGGCTAAAGCCGTGCCCT
>Ga0181516_10000656_pt1 | contig 29998 bp, 20 predicted proteins | sample PEATcosm2014_Bin_25_FD_121104 | JGI IMG/M metagenome (GOLD analysis project Ga0181516, IMG submission 121104) | Peatland microbial communities from MTU Mesocosm Facility, Houghton, MI, USA - PEATcosm2014_Bin01_10_metaG | ecosystem: Environmental > Terrestrial > Soil > Wetlands > Peat | place... | reverse complement strand
TGGATTCCCAGCATTTCCGGGTCTGCCCAAGGACGCATACTTCCCGAACTTTGAGGGTGGAACCGCCGGCGTCGCTTATGTACTTGCACGACTTTACAGCGAGACAAACAAGAACAAGTATCTGTTTGCCGCGCGCAAAGGAGCACTGCATTTGCAGAGCATCGCCACGGTGCACGGCAATGCTGCGCTGATTCCGTACCGATTTCCCGGTCTTCCAGACCTCTACTATCTCGGCTTCTGCCACGGACCCGCGGGGACCGCACGCACCTTCTTCGAGTTACACAGGATCACGCGCGAGCCGGAATACCAGGTGTGGACTGAACGCCTTGCGCAGGGAGTCGTGCAGAGCGGCATTCCCGAAAACCTCACGCCGGGCTACTGGAACGTAGTCTGCCAATGCTGCGGATCGGCTGCCGTCATTGATCTCTTCGTGGGACTATGGGCATCGACTGGCCGCCCCGACTACCTTGCCTTCGCGCAGCGTGTAGCTCGGCAATTGGTAAGCCGCGAAACCAACCTCGACGGCAAGGGCAATCGCTGGTACCAGGCATGGACACGCGTGAAGCCATGGGAGGTGAGCGCAGAAACAGGGTACTCCATTGGAGCCTCTGGCGTTGGCGCTGCGTTGCTCCATGTGCATCTCGCGGAACAAGGGAAATATAGCGCAATCCTGCTGCCGGACAACCCATTCGCCAGCACACGGCAGGCATAGTTCATTCAGATATGGAGACCGCGTTTGGCTGATCTGTTGGCTGAGCGCGCTCTTCATCAAGAGCAAACGCACTCGACAAAGACTCAACCACAATCCGAAAGGAATCTTCGCATGAAACTTCTTCCCCGCAGTATCGCAGGACTCGTGGTCCTTATCCTCGGCGCGGGCTCCGCGCTTGGCGCCAATTCCATCAACGGCCGTTACGATGCCTCCATCAATTTGAACGGGACGATCATCCCCTTTCGTCTCGACATCTCCGGCGACGGACACGCGCTCACCGGCTCGCTCTACAACGGCGACGACAAGGAGACCACAACCGATGCCTCGTTCGCAGACGGCGCCGTCACGCTGAACTTTGAGCACTATCTAACCAAGATTGTTGCCACACCGAGAGATGGCAAACTCGAAGGCAAGGTGCTCGGCCGTTTCGAGCGCGACACTTATATCTCGGCGGTTCCCTTCGTAGCAGCGCCCCATGTCGAGCCCGCCACGGTTCAAGGGACCATTCCCAACATCGGCGGAGTATGGGAGATTCAGTATGACAGCGCCAAGGGCGAGAAGGCATGGCGCCTCATCGTAAAGCAGACCGGCCCCGATGTCTCCGCATCCATCCTGCGCATCGATGGCGATACCGGCGCACTGGACGGCCGCTACAGCGATGGCAAGTTCGTGCTTAGCCACTTTGACGGATCGCGACCGCTGGTTGCCGAGGTGGTGCCTCAGCCCGACGGAACGCTTCAGCTCCAATTGAAGGGCGCTTACACGCCCGACAACAAGTTGACCGCCTATCGCCCTGATGCTGCGCGCGCCAAGGGCCTGCCCGAACCGGACGATTTCGTGAAGCACACCACCGTCCGCGATCCCAATGAGGTCTTCACCTTCAAATTCCCAGACGTGAATGGCAAGCTGGTCTCGAATGACGATCCCAAATTCAAGGGGAAAGTGGTCCTGGCCATCGTAACCGGAACCTGGTGCCCCAACTGCCACGACGAAGCGCAATATCTCGTTCAGCTTTATAAGAAGTACCACGACAAAGGACTCGAGATTGTCGCGCTCGACTTTGAAGAGCCCGAACAGCAAGAAACGCTGAGCCGCGAGAAGGCTTTCGTTCAGCACTACGGCGTGCCGTACACCTACCTCATCGCTGGAGCGCCCAGCGAGATGTGGGAAAAGGTGCCGCAGGCCGTCAATCTCAATACTTGGCCCGCCACGCTGTTCATCGGCCGCGATGGCCACGTCAAGCTAATCCACTCAGGATTCGCTGCGCCCGCCAGCGGAGAATTCAACCAGCAACTCAAGCAGGAGTTTACCTCCACCATTGAGAACCTGCTTGCGGGCAAGGATGCTCCCAAATTTACTGCGACCGCAGTCGCGGCCAACAATCCGACTCCAGCCGCGGCGCCGAAGTACTAGTGTAGATCGATACAATACCGGTGGCTCGTCGCAGGGCGAGCCACCGGCAGATTTATTCCTTGAGGAAGACGCCACTCAGCTTCCAGGCTTCTATAGAGGCGAAAATCGAAATGCTATTGCGCTCCAAGGTGGAGACTCGAAATATCTTCAAGATAAACGCCGGTCGTGTGCGATCCGGGAGTGGAATCGCGGGTTGAAGTAAAGATAAGCCAATGGCCGTCCGGCGAGATGGACGGGTAGCCGTCAAAGGCATCGTTGTAAGTGAGGCGCACCTGCTTATCGCTGTTCAGGTCGCCGAGAAAGATCTCGTAGTTATGCGGTGGAAGTACCTTGACAAAGACGTAGTGGTGACCGTCGGGCGCGGGAAACGGAGACCAGTTGGTGCCATCGTCGTGGGTAAGCTGCCTGAGCCCGGCGCCGTCCGCCTGGATGGTGTAGAGGGTCATTGGAAGGCCCTTCTTGTTGGCCTTCGCGTCTTCCGAGCGCCATGCGCGAAAGATGATGGTCTTGCCGTCCCGGAAGAGAAAAGACCCGCCCGGCTCCCAGCCGTCGAGGTGAGTGATCTGCACCGGATTTGAGCCGTCTATGTCAGACTTCCATAGCTCCATCTTGCCGGAGCGTTGGCTGCCGAACAATATCCATTTGCCATTGGGAGCAACTGAGACTTCCGCGTCGTAGACGTTGTTGTTGGTCAGGCGCTTCACGTCGCTGCCATCGAGATTCGACGTGTACAACTCCGCTCCCTGCGGATAGTCACTCGGATTCGAGTAATTGGACTTGGCCAGCTCGGGATGATCTTTGCTGGAAGTCCAGATGATGCGCTTGCCGTCGGGGAAGTAAAAGGAGCAGGCGTCGTCCCCCTTATCGTTGATACGGCGGATGTCGGTCCCGTCGATGGCGAGGGTGTAGACGTGATAGCTGGTGTCACCGTCGCGCTTGGCGTTGCCGATAATATGCGTGCCATCCGGGGAAAAATAAAACTCCGCTCCCGGGCCAAGGTTGGGAATTTTGTGCACAGGCAGTTCCTGGCCTTCCGCGGCGGCAGAAGGGACGGACGCGGCTGGCGTCTGGGCCGCGCATAGGCCGGCCGCAAGGAGAATCATTGCCGAGGCGGCAGAGAGCGAGCGTCTGTGATGAAGAACCGCCTCATGCCGGTGAGACATCGTTGCAGTATTCATTCTTTTATTTCCTTTCGTATCTCGGTTAGAGCCCTGGAAACTATCAAGAGTTTCGGATCTCCTAGAAGATCAGCTTAAGTGCGAGCTGAGCGTTGAAGGGTTCTCCAGGTCCGATGCCGGGAAGCCCGAACTGCTCGCCGTTGGTTGAGGTGATGGGTAGCGTGAAGTTGACACCCGGCCCTGCTGGAATAAGCAGGTTAGCACCAAGGAAGGTTGGATTTCCGAGGTTGACACGGTTGAAGACATTGAAGAGTTCCGCACGCAATTGTGCGCGGACTCGCTCGGTTACCGGTGTCGTCTTCACCACAGAAAGATCCACGTCGCTGAAGCCTGGACCGTAGAGCTGGTTGCGTCGGAAGGTTCCAAAGCTGCCTGGGCCCGGGAATGCGAATGCATAGGGGTTGAACCAATAGACTCCGTTGCTGGAAGCCTGGTGGGACGTGTCGGCGTATGGATTGCCGATGAGGTTGGGGCGATCAAGATTCTCACCCGTGCCGCTCCAGTCCCCGATCGCGTCGAGGGAGAACGGCAAGCCGCTCCGAAATGCGAACGTGGAATTCGCGGTCCAGCCATTTGTGAGCCATCTGGGGCCGCGTTCACCGGAGGGCACTTCATACTGGAAGAAAGCGGTGAAGTTATGGCGCGTGTCGAAGTCGCTGTTGCCGTAGTCGCCATTCGGGTTTGTGCTGTCCTGCGGCGCTCCGCCGAAACTGGAGACATCTAGAGTGTGGGCCCAGGTGTAGTGGAACTGTGAAACGATGCCGTGCCATGCGGAGATGCGCAGCGAAGCCTGCAAGGAGTTGTAATTCGAGTCGGCCCTGGTCTGTAGCTCGTCGATCACCCCGTAGTTGGGGAACTTTGAGTAGTAGGGCCGCGTGGTGTTATTGCCATTGGCGTCGAATGCGGCAGGGTTGAAGTCGCTGCCCAGCGCTGCTTGGTTCAGATCGATCAACTCGAGCAGGTGGCGGCTCTGACTGCCGACATATCCCAATTCGAAAACGGCGGACTTCCCTATTGCCTGCTGGATATTCAAACTGAAGTTATAGGTGTAGGGCGTGTGGAAGTGCTGGCTCACGGAGTAGATGTTGGCAAATCCGCCGGCGCTGGCTTGGGCAAAGATGGGCGATCCGTCCGATGGTAGAACAGTCCCTGGCTGCAACGACACGGAAACCGCCGGATTGGTTCCGACTGGGTTCTCTTCCACCCCGTTGGGCCCGCCGTTATACACAAAGCTGTTGCCGAGGAACGGGGAGACGTTAACCGTGTCGAAATAGACACCAAAAGCGCCGCGAATCGCCAGACTGCCGTCGGCATATGGTTGATAAGCAAATCCACCGCGCGGCCCGAGATTTGCCCAGTCTCGCGGATAAAGAGACTTCAGGCCCGAACCCACTAGAACGAGCCCCTGGTCGGGCAGAAATGTGGACAGGTCCTGCTTGCCATCATGCACGGGACTTGTGGAATCGTAACGCAAACCTACGTTGAGATTCAGCTTCGAGTTGACCTGCCAGTTGTCGTGCGCAAAGAGCGAGAAGCTGTTCTCAAAGACCTTTCTGACGGGATCTCCCTGGACAATACCGGCACTATAGACCTCTCCTTCGAGGAAGTCGGCTAGGGCGGCCACGTTGCCGTCGGTGACCAGCGGTGATTGAGACCACGGATCGGAGGTCAGCTCCTGGTAATCGAAGGTGCCGCGCTGGCCGGTGTGGTAGTCGGCATAAACCTGGCCGCGGCGGAACTCTCCACCAAGTCGGAATTGATGCTTCCCGACAACGTAAGAGAGCGCTTCTGTAATGTGCGCAGTAATATCCTCGCGCCCCGAGGTTGGGGTAACTCCGATGGGATCGAAACTGCCGATCATGATATTCGGCGCGCCGGAGAGTTGGGCAGATGTTACGCCGGTATTGAAGCCGAGCGACACAGGATCGTACTTGTGATTCTGATCGGCAAAGGTCTGGTGGAAGAAATTGAAGCCGAAGGTGGTCTGGCTGGCGAGGCGCGGAGTAAGCGTCGCGTTGTAGATCAATGCCCAATTCTCGTCGTGAAGGGGCGCCTGCTCAAAGTACGGGGCCAGATAAGAGCTGGTGGGGGCGGTCTGAGTGCCATCGCCGACAAACACGCTCAGCGAGAGGCGATGGTTCTGGTTGAAGGAGTGATCCACTTTGACGACCCCATTGTTGCTATAACCATTCTCGACACCGGGATTGAAGTAATTGTCCGGAGAGGCGGGTCCTGTAAGTGCGCTGGCAGGCCAAAGTGTATCGAGCAGCTTCAGCGAGACGGGATTCACGGCGATCGGCGCGTACGTTCCGTATTTGCCGCCTGGATTGTTGAGCAGATCGGTGGCCGCTGCCTGATAGGCCAGCGATGGCTCGGTGACCTGCTCCGGAAGACCAATGACAAAACTCTGCCGCTCGAAGCTTGCCTCGAAGAAGGTCCTGTCGCGGCGAATGGGACCGCCCACCGAGGCTCCATACTGCTGATTGCGTATCTTCTGCTTGTCCGAGCCGGCAGGCGCAAACGGAGAGGTCGCGGCCAGGGCTTCATTGCGGTTGTAGTAGTAGAGCGCGCCGTGAAACTGATTGGTTCCCGATTTCAACAGCAAGTTAGCCACACCGCCCGGATTGCGGCCGGCCTCCGCACTGCCTTGCGTTACAAGCGAGAACTCTTCGACCGAGTCCAGGGGCAGAAGCACACCAGGCACACCATAAACGCCTCCCTGATTGACGGCGGAGGTATTGTTCCAAAGGTCGTTGTTGTCGGCGCCCTCAATCTGCCAGTTGACCTGCGACGCCTGGGTTCCGTTGATGGCGCCCAGAAATCCGACAGTGTAGCCGGAATAGCCGGGGCTAAGGGCGAGCAGTTGCGTGAAGTCGCGGTCGTTCAGCGGGGTTCCTTCTACCGTGGCCGAGTCGAGCACGTTCGCCTCGATCGTGGTGCTGGCTTCGACTGTCAGAGAATTGGCTGCGGTCACGACCGCGGTTTGGACGGTGTCAATCTGCAACCGAATGGGCAGGTTGTAGACCGTACCAGCATCGATCGGAATACGCTCTGCGATGGATTCGCGGAAGCCATCCTTGCGAGCTTTCACCGTGTAAACGCCCACGGGAAGATCGTCGAAGGCAAAGTCGCCCGCACTGGACGAGACAGTGGCATAATCGAGGCCAGTGGCGCGGTTGGTGGCCGAGACGGCAGTGTCCGCAACATATGCGCCCGACGGATCGACGACGGTTCCGTGGATCCCTCCACGAAAAGTCTGCGCAGTCACCGGCAATACGTCGATTAGAACAGCCAGGAGCAGCGCGGCAAAAATGATCCTGACAGAAGACATGGAGCGGAGATGAACGTTCATAGTCATACTCTCCTTGAGTGATTGGGTCGAGCCGTCTCCCGGGAATGAACACGGAAAACAAAGCGGCCCACGATCGGGATCGTGGGCCGCTGGAAAGCTCGATGAGTGCTGGATTGGCTATGAGGGTATAACGAAGGATACCGCCTTGCCGAATGCACGCGCGAACCCGCGGCCTCGACAACAGATTGCGACATTGAGATAGGAAGGATGCATGGCTATATTCCTTGCACTATAGCGCGACAGTTCACAGGAAGCAACTGCAAAGTAAGCAGCCGGTAAATGCGCAGGTGAGAAAGCTGGCGCACCGCCGCGTGCTTTGCACCTGCGAATAATCGCACGTCTCCCACTGCGAATGGTTCTGGGCCAAGGCGAGTCGTGATTGAATACCGTGCGTTCCATTATTTTCTTTGCTCCAGCGTTGCCTTGACCTTGAGCGACTTGCCATCGCGCAGGACCGTGACCTCTACAACATCGCCAACCTTACTGCCGCGCAGCGCGGCGGTAAAATCATAGAGATTCTTGATCGATTGATCCCCAAATTGGATCATGATGTCACCGCCTTTTAGGCCGGCTTTGGCGGCGGGCGAGCCTGGCCGCACATCGGAGAAACGAACTCCCGTCTCCACCTGCCCAAAATCAGGAATGGATCCGAAGTAGGGGCCGTACCCTGAACCGCTGCCAGATCCAGTGCCGGTGGGATGGGATTCGACTACGGTGACGAACGCGGGCTTTTCTTGCAGTTCATCGATTTGCAAGCCTGTGTTGGCCACCAGGTCGATGACATGGACTGCGGACTTCGGATCAATCTTGTCCCAGGTGTCGGACGGCTTGTGATAGTCCGAGTGAAGGCCTGAGAAAAAGAATAGAACCGGAATCTGCTTGACGACAAAAGACGTGTGATCGCTTGAGGAATACCCGCTCTCAGAGTATTCGGCCTTCAGCCCCGACTTCGCCACGTCCGATTCGAGAATAGAGCGGAAGTTTGCTGCCGTTCCGACGCCGCCAATGTAAATGGTGTCCTTCGCGACGCGACCGATCATGTCCATGTTGATCATGGCGACAGCCTTGTCCAGCGGAAGCGTGGGCTGACGCACCCAGGCTGCCGAACCGAGCAGGCCAAGCTCTTCACCCGCGTAGGAGGAGAACAGAATGCCGCGTGGCAACTGCCCTTTGAGCGGAGCGAGAATGCGGGCGAGTTCAAGAAGAGCGGCCGTGCCGGATGCATTGTCGTCAGCCCCGGGATGAAACTGGCCGATGAGTGAGGGTGCGAGTGAGCCACCATAATCCCCGCGGCCCAGGTGGTCATAGTGCGCGCCAAGGATAATGTATTCGTCGCTCTTGCCAGGCAAATAAGCGAGTACGTTGCTGACCGTGGCGTGCTTCTTCTTGATGCCGGCGTCGAGCGTAACGTGGAGCGAATCTGGGAAGGCGAAAGATGCCGTATCGCCTGATTCGTCGATCTTGCTTTGCAGTGCAAGCAGGTCTTTACCTGCGGCCGCGAACCATTGGGCCGCGACGTCGTTCTTTACTTCGACGATGGGTACGCCAATATCCTGCTGCCCGCCATCGCCGCCAAAGTGAGGCAGAATGTCTTCTTCGCCCTTACCCAGCCTTCCATTCACAACGACTACAGCAACAGCGCCGTATTTGCGCGCAAGGATGGCCTTGCCGATCAAGTCGCCATGCGATGAGGGCTCGCCTTTGGGCGCATGGGCGGTGGCGAAGGCCGGCTCCTTGCGCAGGAGGACGACGATCTTCCCCTTCACATCGAGGCCCTTGTAGTCGTCGTACTTCCACTCGTCCGCGGTGATCCCGTAGCCGGCAAAGACCAGCCCGGCGCTGGCTTTGCCCGCGGCGGAGTAGGCAAACGGAATGTAGTCTTCATGCAGAATCAAGATGTTCTTCGCGCCAGCGCCTTCCACCTCAAATCGGTTGCCGGGGGTGAGTTCCGCTCCTGTGATGATGTCGAACGGCTGCAGGAAGCCTTCAGTCCCTTTGGCTTCTAACCCAAAACTTGCGTAACGGCGCACAAGAATATCGCGGGCACGCGTGAGTCCCTTCGAGCCGTCGCCGCGGCCTTCCATATCAGGCGCAGAGAGAGTCTTGATGTCCTCGATGTAGCGACCGGGATCGGCCGGCGCTAGCGTCTGCGCGGGAACAACCGGCAGAGATGTGGCAAGAAAAATTGCAACCGCGAAACACCGACTGAATGCGCGAGAAGCTATCGCGCTGGTTGAGCGCGTGGAAGTGTGGGACTCATCGACAAGACCTGATTTTGCCATCGGCGTACCATTCCTTTTTATGACCATGCGAGAACGGCCCACGCTTGCACGCGTGGGCCGCTGAGAAAGAGCTGGATCAACGGGAAGTTTAGCTCTGATCTCTCATCCACGCGGCGGAAGAGCAAACAGCCGTTCGCCTGTTCAAAGACAAGCCCGTACACAGCCGCTGATTTGTTATCGGGACCATTGCACGCATTAGAACATGAGCATAGTGCGTCATTCAAGTATCTCGACGATTGTTTTTGGCGAAGAGCATCAGCCCGCGAGCAAATCTTCATGCGAACCGGGGTCGATCACCGACATTCAATCACAATTGCAGTTTTGAACTGACCTTCACGGGATCGTTCTGCGGCCTGCCCTTCCAATGACGGGTGTAGTTCTCCAGAGTGGAAAAGCTATGAGCCAACATCCGGTCGATATAAAGCGTGGCGTTCAAATGATCAACCTCATGCTGAAGAATACGGGCATACCATCCGGATGCTTCAATGATCCTCGGTTCTCCGTGATGATCAAAACAACGAACGCGAGCCTGCTTCGCTCTCGGAACAAGAGCGGTGAAACCCGGCAGGCTCAAACAGCCTTCAAAGAAGGTTTCTGACGGTTCTGTGTCCAGTTCAAGCACGGGATTCACGATGACATGAAACGGAACCTCGCTCCGTCCCCGCTCTTTCAGCTCTGCCTCGGTGAGCAGCTTATGGTATTCGACCTTGTCTTCAATCACAGCCAGTTGCAATGGTTCCCCAACTTGCGGCGCGGCCAGGCCCACTCCCGGGGCGTCGCGAAGCGTCTCCCTCATGTATTCAATGAGGCTCTGAATCGGAGGGCTGAGGATTTGCTCCTTCGATAGCTGTTGCGAGGCCGCTCTGAGCGATGGCTCTCCAACATTCACGATTTTCAAAAGCATATGCAGCCATCCGAACGCGTCAATGCGCGAAGTTTTCGTAATACTCCATTAGGTCGGACCTGGTGATCAAACCGACGAGGCGGCCATCCCTCATCACAACAACCGCCTGATTACCCGCCAATAGCAGGCGATATATCTCTTGAAGCAAAACGGTTACTTCTACCGCCGGCATCGGGTGCGCCATGACCTGCCGAACGGTTGCGCTGCGGGAGTCAAGTCCGCCGTGCAAGGCGTGCACGATGGTGATTTCCTGGACAGCGCCGATGATCTTGCCACTCTCGATCACTGGCATCTGCGAGATTCCGTGTTCGCGAAACGTATCTGCCGCATGCTGCAATGAATCTTCGGGCAACAGGCAAGCCAGCTTCCCCTCGCGGCCAAGAGCCTGCAGCAGATCGCCCGCAGTTGTTTGTTCCGGCGCCACTTCAAGATACCCGTTGTGCGCCATCCAAGCGTCATCGTACATCTTGCTAAGATAGTTTCGCCCCGTATCCGGACACAGCACAACGATGAGATCCTCGGACGGGCAGCGCTGTGCGTAGCGGAATGCCGCCGCGAGAGACGTTCCACTCGATCCTCCAAGCAAAATGCCTTCCTGCCGCGCCACGCGACGCGCGGTAATGAAAGAATCTGCATCGCTGACGCGAAGCCACTCGTCCACTACCTGTGCGTTCAAGGTGCTGGGAACAAAGTCCTCTCCGATTCCTTCTACCTTCCATGGACCTGGAGTTCCACCACTCAAGATCGATCCCTCGATATCGGCCCCAATCACTCGAATGGCGGGATTCTTCTCTTTCAAATACCGGCCCACGCCGCTGATCGTCCCGCCTGTGCCCGCGGAAGCAACAAAGACAGTTACACGGCCGCCGGTCTGTTCCCAGATCTCAGGCCCGGTTTGTTCATAGTGCGCCTGCGGGTTTTCCAGGTTCTTGAATTGACCGGCCCGCCATGCGCCTTTGATCTCGCGCGCCAAACGATCGGCAACCCCGTTGTAACTCTCTGGCGAATCCGGCGGAACGTTGGTTGGAGTAATTACTACCTCAGCGCCGTAGGCACGCAATAGTCGCACTTTGTCTTCGCTCATTTTGTCGGGCAATACGAAGAGGCACCGGTATCCGCGCACCGCACCGACAAGCGCAAGTCCAAGTCCCGTGTTGCCCGCGGTTGCCTCAACGATCGTGCCTCCGGGTTTCAGCGCTCCTGTCCTCTCAGCAGCCAGGATCATGTTCAGCGCGACACGGTCCTTCGTGCTGCCGCCGGGGTTGAACGACTCCACTTTGGCGCAGATGGTTGGGGCAAGATGTTCCGTTGAACGGTGGAGTCGGATGAGCGGCGTGCGGCCAATCGCCTCAAGAATGTTCTCCTGGATTCCGGTTCTCCGGTCAACTGCATTTCCCTCGCACATAGGTTCGTCCACTTTCTCCGCGCCACAACTCTAGATGACGCCGTCCTGCCTTGGGTTTTCCCGAGGTACATGTCTTGTCGCCCGCAAACCAGATGCACTCTCATTGCGTTTGGAGAGGATCTCTATCGAGCCATTCGAGAGACAGATTTCCGGCCTAATTGTGGAGGGTACACTTCTCAATCCGCCAGCACGGATGGGAAACGACAAATGGATGAGACAGAAACTGCATGATCAAAACTTATGTCTTCGCACGACCGGAGTCAAGCAGAATGCCCTCGCCAAGAGAACACCTCCAGGTATGTTCATGTGTATCCACCGTCACATTGCGGGCGACGTCGGGGTGTTACACATTCCAATATGCATTACTTCAACCGTTTTCCGATGGCTTCTGTTGTTGGCTTGGCGTGTTGTCTGCGCTATAGCGAGGTCGTGGGTTCACGGGAGATTTGCACGTGATTTAGCATTACGGAAAGAATCGATTCCGGAAGGCCCACGATCTCGAAGATCGTGGGTCTTTTTCTGTTCTGGAAGCAAGATCTAATGCGGGCGCGACCAGAACAATCCATTACGAACAGGTCGATAAAGGCATTCCGAAACTGATGAAAACTCGCGAGATCAGCGGACAGACCGCGACCGCTTTATCCCACCAGAGAAGATTTCATCCTGGCGCACGGCGCCATTGCGCGTGCACTCGCACACCAGGCGCTTGTTGTTGCAACTTTCTCTGATTCGCCGTTCATTGAACGGCCCAGTTCGCAGCGTTTCTCATAGTCTCCATCCAGAAAACAAAACATTACACACAAGTACCTTCCGGAGGACTGAATGATGACGTATCGATACACCCGAAGAACTACTAGTCTTGCAACAGCGGTTTTCGCCGCGCTGTTGCTATTGCCCGTAACGATCATTGGTCAGACATTTCGCGGTGGCATCAATGGCGTGGTAACCGACCAATCTGGGGCTGTCGTGTCCGGAGCTCAAGTGACGGCGGTGGAAACGGCCACGAACGCCTTCTACAAAACAGTCAGCTCCAGCGCAGGCGAATTTGCGTTCGCGGATCTGCCGCTGGGAAACTACTCAGTCACCATTTCCGCGACCGGCTTCTCCACGGAGAAGGTGAATCGGGTGACCGTTTCCGCGGGTGTCACTTACGCCCTTGCCATTAAGCTCGGGGTGGCAACCGCGGCGCAAACTGTCCAGGTGACAGCCGACGCTTTGGCGCTGGACACAGTCACCGACGACCAGGCAACCGTGTTGCCAGAGACGGCTGTCGAGAACCTGCCTAACAACGGCCGTGATTACACCCAGTTGATCGGACAGGCGACAGGCTTTGGCGGCCTCACCACCGGCGGCGGTGGATTCCTTTTCAGCATCAACGGTACCCGCTCGAACGATGTGAACTACCAGATCGAGGGAACGGACAATAACGACCTGTGGTGGAACATCCCGGCAGTGAATCAGACGGGCGTGAACGGCATCGCCGGCGTATTGCTGCCAGTAGATGCGATTGAGAATTACTCCTTTGTGTCCTCCGGCTCCACGGAACTGGGGCGCAATCCGGGTGGCACGGCGAACCTGACGATCCGCAGTGGAAGCAACCGATGGCATGGATCGGCATACTACTTCAACCATAACGAGGCCTTGCAGGCGCGCAACCCTTTCGCCGACGTCACGCCGGAGACACGCAATCAGCACATTGGTTTTTCGCTGGGTGGCGCCATCAGGCAGAACAAGTCGTTCTTCTTCGTGTCAGGTGAAAAGCAATGGTTCCTTCTGGGCGCAGCTGCCCTGACGGGGTTGGAGCCTTCGACCGCCTACCAGAAAGAGGCCCTTGCAATTCTGAGCACGTATAACGTGGCGCCCAATACAATTTCAGAAAAACTGCTCTCTACCTTGTGGCCGACGAATGCGCTGACCGGTCCGGCCACCGCATCCGGCAATTATCAGTCGTCCGGCAATGTGATTGGATACAGCTATAACAGCATCGTCAAGCTGGATGAGAACCTTTCGAGCAAAGATCATTTGTCAATCAACTGGTTTGCGGGCGAAGGCACTCAGACCGCGCCGACCAGCTCTTCGCTTCCCTGGTACTTCGAAACCGCGCCAATCCATGTGGAGAATTACTCGGTGGTTTATAACCGAGTGTTCACACCCTCTATCGCCAATCAGTTGGCGGCGGGCGTAAGTTATTTCCACCAGGTCTTCTCGGACGCAAACACCAGCTTTGATCCGGGTGCGCTGGGACTGGATACCGGTTCTACCGTGCCGGGCGCGCCCTACATCAAAATCGGCCCAACATCGGGATCCAGCGGCGGCCTATTCGCCAGCGGCGGCAGCGGCTTCGATCCAATCGGCGTGACCAATCCATCGGGACGCACGGACGGCACCGGTCATCTTAACGACGACCTGAACTGGACGGTCGGGGCACACCAGTTGCACTTTGGCGGCGAGTACCGCCGCGAACAGGTTTACGATTTCTACCGCAGCAATTCGCGCGGCAGTCTCTACTTTGATGGCTCGCAGGGCCCTTGGAGCACGGATGCGAGCATCACCGATGCCAATGTTGCCTACCTCGCCGACTTCCTCGCCGGCCAGCCCGACCCGACCTACTCGAATATCACTTGGGGAGATCCCACCCGAACAATCAAAATCAACACGTTCGCCCTTTACGCGCAGGATTCTTGGAAGGTGCGCCGTCGCTTGAGCGTGGACTACGGAGTTCGCTATGACTTCGAGGGGGGGCCTTACACCGGCAAACAAGACCTTTCGATCTTCGACCCGTCGCTGCCCGCTGGCCTGGCGGTAGTGGGTAAAGACGTGAGCAGCCTCTACAACAACTTTAAGGGCGCCATCAGCCCCCGCGTGGGATTCGCCTACCGGCTCGACAAGTCCGGTCAGACGGTTCTTCGCGGCGGCTACGGCCTCTACGACGATTCAATCTACCTGCGTGAACTGCTGTATAACACTTGGCTGACCAATGGCGGCAAGTTTGGACCGCAGTATAACCCCGCGGGCTCGAACCAGGTGGCTACCGCTTCGGCAGTCGGTGGAACAATCACGGCCAACTCATCGGTCTTTTACAGCTACCAGCAGGCTCTGGCCGGAGAGGGTACAGTAGCGCTGTCCACTTTCGATCGCAACTTCCGCCCCTCCTATACACAGAGCTACAACCTCAATGTGCAGCACAGTTTCGCGCAAAACATTCTTGCGCAGATCGGCTATGTGGGAACCAAGGGAACGCACCTGACGGGCATCTTCGACATCAACCAGGCGGAGACATCGGCGCAGCGGGCAATCGATGGAAAGACGCTACAGCAGTCGCGCCCCTATTACTCTCAATTCTCGAACTTCGGCGTGATCAACGAGCTGCGCAGCAACCTCGGTTCGAATTACAGCTCGCTGCAAGCCACGTTGAATCTGGTCAAATTCCATGGGCTGAGTTCGCAACTCGGCTACACCTGGTCCCATGCCCTGGACTATGAGACCGGCCTGTTGCCCTATCTGCCGCAGGACTCCACCAACGAACGCGCCGAATACGGCAACTCCGACTATGACGTGCGCAATGCCTTCTCCGGCTACCTGAGCTATGACCTGCCTTATTGGAGCGAGTACAAGCGGCTGACCAAGGGCTGGGAGGTTAACACTGGCTTCAATTTCCACGGCGGCGTGCCCTTCACGGTCGCCTCCAGCAGTAATCCGAGCGGCAACGGCGAGGGCAATGACCGCGCTCAATTACAGGTTGCCAATCCCTTTGCGGGGGTCAGCCACACGATCGTCAACTCCGGCGGTTCGAAGTACATCCAATGGTTCAACCCCTCAGCGTTCGCGGACGCTACTCCGGGCACCTATGCCACAACTCGCCGCAACCAGTTCTACAACCCCGGCTATTACAACTTCGATCTGGCGGTCCAAAAGAATACGCCGATCACGGAAGTGGTAAACCTTCAGATTCGCGCGGACGTCTTCAACCTGTTCAATCACACCAACCTTTCCCCGCTCGGAGTTTTATCGGACGCCTCCGAGAACGGAACCATCGGCTCAACGGTAGGCGTGGCTATCGGCAACCCCGGAATCGGGCCGGGCGAGCCGCTGAATGCGCAGTTCTCGGTCAAGCTTATCTTCTGAGTTGGTGGCTGCGAGATTTCCATTCTTAAATGCAGAGGCGCTCAGACTATTTCGGGCGCCTTTGCTAACAATAGAAATCAGCGACGCTCGAACAAGCCGCTGCGAGACGCTGACTCAGCGAACACCGCTCTTTCGGCTTTCAGATAGCGGATGTGATGGTTCGTAATCCCATTTCACGCCACCGCTGGAAAGTGGCCAGACAGAATGGGCGTAAGCACCGGGCAGTGCTTGATCGCTGGACCGGTCGCGGATGACCCTTCGAATGTGCTTTGGGTCAATTTCGAGCTTGCGGATGATGCGTGTGAGCGTATTGCGATGCATCCCCAGATCTTCGGCGGCCCTGCCGAGGTGACAGGCATGCTTGACCAGGACCGCAACAACGTAACGCACTTGAAACTCACGAATGGCATCCTGATAGGACGTTTCCAGGACCCGCATCTCCTTGACGATCTTGCGCAGAGAGCCATTCACAGAAAGCACGGCCTGCACCGGCGTTACTGGAATAGGAAGCATCTGAATCGTTGCGATGAACCGGGCATCATTGCGGTTTTCCATCATGCACCCCATCCGTTCTTAAAAGATGAAACAACAGGCTTGCCCCAGCCTGAGCCTCAAGCGCGCTCTCAAGATCCACCCACATGTATTCTTTTGGATCTTTGTTCACCATGGTTTGCAGCAGCCCCTGGGATTTATGTTCTGCGATCATCCAATCGACCACAATTTGATACGTCAGGGAGTTGTGAAATCCGAAGGCGGTGGTTCTATCGAATGTGTATGCATACGATGAGGTCCATCTCTCGTCCTTTTCGGCCTGAGGGGAAGGAACGTAATCGTCTGCATCCGTATCGAATCCGAGCAAGACAGGCCGAAGGTTGTCTGGCAGTGTTTGAATTGCATGAGCCGCTAGCGCCGTTGCAGCCTGATGATGCCCGTGTGTCGTCGAGCGAGGAAGCACCGAAAAAACGTACTTGTAGTGTCCTCGCTTCAACAACGTTGCGATTCTGGCGGTTATAAGTGCTGAATTCCATCCGTGGTTCGGGCCCTCTTCTTCGTCCGTTGTAAATCGCTCATCTTTTTGACCGAGAAAGAAGTGCTTCTGGATTCCGAGGACCTTGCCGGCATTGATGGCCTCCTTCCTGCGGATCGCAGGAAGCTCTTTGCGGCCAATCGCTTCAACGGTCAGCGACTTCCTATAGTAAGGTTCACCCAGCGTGGAATATCGGAAGCCGCCCTCTCCGTTGGTGATGATGAACTCGTCTACCCTTCCACCCAATTCGACTGCCATCCTGTACACCGTTGCGGCGAAGTAATACTCATCGTCTGGATGTGCGACGACGATAAGCGTCTTGCCTGGTGGCTGCGCGAAGACACATCCGGTTGAGAGAAACACACATATGAAAGCGAGTTGGGCCTTGCGAAATAGCCTCAGGTTCATTTGTCGTCTCGACCATCCGGTCAGTTAGGCGAGTGGCCTGCTTGGTTGGGTCGACTTGCACACATCGCCGCCGTCCCTCGGTCCGAAGATCTGAGCCGAAGGAACCTCTTGAATGGCTCCCAGAGTAGCTTGAATGTTGTCGACGACGGTGTCAGGTGTGAAGAGCTGCGGCGGCCCTACAAAACAAATGCCCGCCGCACCGAGGGTGGCTGGCAGGCTGACTAGAAAGAACGCTTGGAGTTCGCTTCTAGATCATCGTATGCACGTCTTCCTGTTCGCCGGCAGATTTGTCGTGCGAACAACAAAACGTCTTTAACGACGGCATCATTCGGTTAAGTTAGCCTCAACCGAGTTTCTTGTCAAGTGGATAGAGAAACTTGAAGGCAGTAGATTGGGTCATTTCTTAGTGCGAACCTCGCAAGTCACTCGTGGCCGGAGACTCCATCGAAGTCAAATCAGGTTCTTCTCGAACACGACTGATGTTTTTACATTCCGGTAACCCTCACGGATGTAAAACCGGTGAGCGTCCTCGCGAACAATCTGCGACCGAACACGCAGGGACCGAACGGATTTGCCTCGAGCCCACTGTTCGACCTCATAGCAAAGGCGTTTTCCAATGCCCAAACCGCGTGCCGTATCGTGAACGATAAGTCCCCCAATAACCACCGTGTCTGTCGACTGAAGATGCCGTTCGATGAACGCGTCTATCCAGCCTACAAGCTGACCGCAGAGAACAGCAGCCAAGGCTATTCTGTCCGGGGAACGCGATAGTCCTTCCAGTCGTTGGCGGAGATTCTCGCAAGAATTTGGATAGCCTAGTTGGCTGCTCAGTTCGGCGGCGATACCTGCATCTTCGACAGTGAGTGGACGAACAAAGAGCGATGAAGGAGTTGTGTCGATTCCTTTCAATAGCAGGGTACCTTCCTCCTGAAATCTGGGAGTGGGCAACGGAACACACTCTCAATAACCCTAATCCATTTGCTATTGGCCCTTTCCTCACGCTCTCGAAAAAGTTCACTCAAGGTAGGCCTCCCCGATTGCCCTAGAACGCCGGCAGGACCGCACCTTGGTATTTTTGTTCAATGAACTGTCGAGCTTCGGGGCTCTGCAGTGCCCTTATCAATGCGCGAATCCTTGGGTCATTTTCCTTACCGGGCACGGTGGATAGCACATTCGCATAGGGCGATGCGGAGTTCTCCAGGAAGATCGCATCTTTGAGCGGATTCAACTTAGCCGCCAGTGCATAGTTTGTGTTGATGACAGCCGCATCGACATCGCGAAGCGAGCGAGGCAACTGCGCCGCCTCTAACTCGCTAATCTTCAGGTGCTTTGGATTCTCAGAGACATCCTCAAGTGTCGTGCCTGCCTTGGTTCCAGTGCGCAATTTGATCAACCCGGAGGTCTGCAGCAGAAGCAACCCTCGGCCCGAGTTCACCGGATCGTTTGGGATCGCGATAATTGCACCATCCGGCAACGCACTCAGCGTCTTCGCGCGTCCAGGATATAGGCCGAGTGGTTCGATATGGATTTTGGCCACTGCGATGATGTGCGTTCCGTGATCCCGGTTGAAGCGATCCATAAAAGGGACATGTTGAAAGAAATTCGCATCGATGTCCCCTGAAGCCAAAGCCAAATTCGGTTGGATGAAATCGTTGAAATAGATGATCTGTACGTGGATTCCTTCTCTTTCCAGAATAGGCATCACATGCTGGAGGATCTCTCCGTGCGGTATCGGGCTTACGCCGACCCGTAGAGGCTTGTTTAACGTCACGGCGCGCTCATGGAGAACGGTCGCAAAGATTCCAATCAAGAGGACGCCCAGAGTTCCCCAGCGCGCTATCGAAAGGTATCGGGGAGATATCTTCCACCAGCGCTGCCGCTGCAGCGTTCCTATTGAGTTGGCTTTACCGGTCCGTTCGAAGTGCCGCGCGAACACATCTCCTACAAACTGAATCCCCTGGATCATGACAATCAGCACGATGACTGTGGCGACCATGATGTCAAGGCGAAAGCCCTCATAGCCGTAGCGGATAGCCAAATCACCAAGCCCTCCGCCGCCTACAGTACCTGCCATCGCAGAGTAGCTGATCAGCGTGATCGTGACTACGGTGAGGGCTCGAATCAGCGCGGGAATAGCCTCAGGCAGATAGCCTTTGTGTATGACCTGCCACGGGGTGGCACCCATGGTGAGGATGGCTTCAATCGCCCCGCGATTTACTTCACGAAGCGCACCTTCCACCAGTCGCCCGACATAGGGAATGGCTCCAACTACCAATGGCACCATCGCAGCAGTCGTGCCAATCGATGTCCCCACAACCCAACGCGTGAAGGGGATAATAGCTACCATCAAAATGATGAAGGGAATGCTGCGGCCGACGTTTGTGAGCGTGTTTAGAAACCTGCTCAGCAACGGCGCTGGCAATACGCCGCCCTGCTCGGTAACGACCAGCAAGACTCCAAGTAAGGTGCCGCCCACTCCGCTGATCAACGCCGCAACCACGACCATCGCAATGGTCTGTACGGTAGGCGCCCAAAGCAGTTGCAGGAGTTCTTTCACTGCGGCCTCCCTGTCGTTTCTGCCTCGGACCACGGGTCAATTTGTGTTACGACGGCACCATACGCTTCCAGGAAGCCGATGCTTTGCTCGATAACTCCGGTCGCACCTCCGAGTTCGACAACGAGAAAGCCATAGGATGACCGGTTCAGTTCTCCAATATCGGCGCGCAGTATATTCACGGTGACATCGAATGTGCGAACCAGCGTGGAGAGAACATGAGTGGTGGCACTCGCGCCAAGAAACTGCAACTCCAGAAAGACCGCCTCCGGGTGTGCTGCTCTTCCGCCAAGGTAGCCAGCCAATTGGTCGAGACCGAAATTGCGTCCCAGGAGACGCTGTGTTGTTCTGCTCGCAGGTCGCAACAGCACCTGTTCGACGGGCCCTTCCTCGACGATTGTCCCTTGGTCAAGTACAGCGACACGGTCACAGATTGCGCGGACAGCGCTGAGTTCATGCGTAATGAAAAGGATTGTTACGCCAAGCTCATCGCGGACCCGGCGCAGAAGCTCGAGCACGGACGCGGTTGTCTCCGGATCGAGTGCAGACGTAGGCTCATCGCTCAGAAGCACGGCAGGCTTGGTCGCCAAAGCGCGGGCAATGGCGACTCGCTGCTGTTGCCCTCCGGAAAGTTGCGATGGATACTGATCCGCCTTGGTTTCGAGACCGAACCACGCGAGCAATTCCGTCACCCGCTCCTCAATTGCCTCTTGACTCGCGCCGGCAATTTCCAATGGCAAAGCCACATTCTGGGCCACGGTACGCGAGCGGAGCAGATGGAACTGTTGGAAGACCACGCCTAACCGGCGCCGAGCTGATCGTAATTGCGCCCCGTTCATGCTTGCCAGGTCAGCTCCATCGATCAGCACTCTTCCTTCATCGGGAAGGTCCAGGCGGCTGACACACCGCAGCAGCGTGGTTTTGCCTGCGCCGCTGAAGCCGATAATGCCTTGAATCGTGCCTTCCGATACGCTCAGGCTGATGCGAGAAAGTGCATTTGACCAGTTTGTGCCCTGCCGGTACCGCTTCGTAAGGTTCTCAAGCAAAACGATTGGAGGCGGTGTTGGAACAGAGCTCTCCCGAGGTTCAAGCTGCGAAGAGGGATTTGCATTGTTGCCCATGCGCGATGTCCTCGTTATAGCTAGGCATAGATATGGGATCGGCAGTCGCTGTCGGCACCGTGAACCCAAGGAAGTATGGGATTGTGCCCAGCGAATGCGAAGGATGAGGGGGTTTTGCTTGAGTACTCTTTAGAAGGCGCTCAGAAGCAACAGCGCAGTGCGGGCCGACAACGATCAGGAGTAAACGGGAAGAGTGCGCGCACCGGCAAGAATTGCATAGAGATCATTGTAACCCGTTGTCCGTCGTCTCGATTCAACCTCGTATGGTCTGCCCAACCTCGCCCCAACGAGGTTGTCAACGTAACGAAGCGATGGTTGCCCGTAGTGATGAGATCTGCCCCTGGTGACGCGCTCAGTCCAGCGTTGCTGAAACTCGGCCTTGCGCTAATGCTTCCCGTTTGCACAATCCTGTGATTGAACCGTTCGCGTCTTATTGGTGGGATTGAGCGCGAGGAGCGGAAACTGCGAAGCGGGGATTGACAGATAGGCCGGCATGAGATATTCCATACCCAGGTATGGATCTGACGATGATATCGAAAGACTTGATTGCCGAAGGTGGGTATCTTTTCCTGGGAAGCCGGCTCAAGCGGCTTGCCGAACGGATACAGGGAGAAGTCAGTCAAGTCTCACAGCGAGCCGGTGTAACCATACAACCGGGCCAGCTCCCCCTCCTCGCGATTTTGTCGGAACACGGCCCGCAATCTGTTGGCGAACTCGCCCGAGCGATGGGTTCAAGCCAGCCGGTGACAACTCGGAATGTGAGCAACCTCGTCGCCTTAAGCCTGGTACGAATTGGTCGATCGGATGACGACGGGCGCAACAGAATTGTGTCCCTTACTCCCACCGGCGAGCGGGCTATCGATCGTTCGCGCAAGATCGTGTGGCCGCATGTGGAAGCCGCCGTCAGGCAAGTAGCAGATGGACTGTCTGGAACGTTGCTTGACCAGGTGGCCGAGATCGAGCGCGCGTTGGCCGAACGCCCGCTCGCACAGCGCGCTGCCTCGATTGCCGCCAGCCAACTCGTGCGCGCCGAAGTCGCCGATTTGCCAACCATCGTCGCGCTGATGAACCGGGCTTATCGCGGCTCCGGCACCTCTGGGTGGACTACGGAAGCTGAATACATCACCGGAAACCGCACTACAGAGCCTCTGCTCCGCGAGGACGTGGCATCAAAACCTCACGCATCGCTATTGACTTGGCGAGACCTTGGCGAAGGCAAGCTGAAAGGGTGTGTATGGCTGGAACCGCTCGGGAACGATTCATGGTATCTCGGATCGTTAACCGTTGATCCCGAGCGGCAGAACGAGGGACTCGGCCATGCCGTGCTTTCAGCTGCGGAAGAGTGGACACGCGAACGCGGCGGAAAGCGCGTCCAGATAACCGTTGTAAATGTCAGGGAAGCCCTCATCGCATGGTATCGCCGGCGTGGCTACCGTGAAACCGGAGAAACACAGCCGTTCCCCTATGGCGACGATCGCTTTGGCACTCCACAGCGGGATGATCTCAGTTTCGTTGTTTTGGAAAAGGATTTGACTCTATCCGGCGGCGCCGGTTGAACGCATCGTGTTCCTTGCGCGAACACGCCGCCGAATCACACTCCGACCGCTGCATCCCATTCTCCAGACTGGCCGGAAACCAACCATGGCGGAAATTCAATCACACCCGCTACCGCGTGCGATTGTGGATTGCACAACAGGATCAGTTGCGTTATCGTCAAGATGACGCGATGTTGACGAAAATTCCAACGCGGCTCTCCTTCTGTTGTCCCCGCCACAGCTAGTATTACTGGCTCTTTCCGTTGTGTTCGCTGATGCGAAACTCCAAAACATAAAACCAAATGCACGATTGCTCATTAGCAATATGTGTTTCTGAATCTCTCCAGAAATCCCAGGAGTGACATCCGGCGGTTTCTTCTTCACCTATCGATCACTATGAGCTACCGGCTAAGCATTCTCGACAAGAGCCTGATCCCAGAAGGCGCCGACGCATCTGCAGCCTTGCGTAACACGCTGGCCCTTGCAGTTCGGGCGGAACAGCTTAACTATCACCGCTACTGGTTCGCTGAACACCACGGCTTCACTCAATTGGCCAGTTCTGCGCCCGAAGTACTGGCCGCATATGTGCTTGCCCGGACCCATCGGATCCGGGTTGGATCCGGAGGCGTGATGCTGCGCCACTATGCGCCGTACAAAGTCGCAGAAACCTTCAACCTGCTGGCGGCGCTGGCGCCGGGACGGGTAGACCTTGGCGTCGGCAAGGCACCGGGTGGGTTGCCGCCCTCGACTCGCGCACTTCAGGCAGGGCGCGCTGGAGCTTCTACGCCCAACTTCGACGCACAACTGGCCGAGCTCGACGGATTCCTCTCCGGAACGCTGCCAGAAGGCCATCCGCTATCCGATGCGGTAGTGATGCCGAAGGCGCCTGCTGGTCTCGAACGGATTCTTCTCGGCGCCAGCGTTGAGAGTGCGGAGTTGGCGGCCCGGCTTGACTGGCATTTCTGCTACGCCGGCCATTTCGACGGCGATCCGGACCATATCGCGAGAGCGTTCGACGCATATCAGCGCGGCAGCGAGCGCAGCCCGTTGCTGGCTGTGGTCGCGTTCGCTGCGGAAACCGCCGAGGCCGCAGAACGCCACGTCGGCACCCTGCGCATTTACAAAGTACGCCTGGACAATGGCCAAACCGTGAACCTGCCCAGTCCTGAAGCCGCCGCAGAATACGCACGTCAGTCCGGCGCCGCTCACTATACGGTCGAGGAAACACGGCCCAGCGTATTGTCCGGCACCGCCGACCAGGTCCACGGCCAGCTCGACTTGTTGCAGCAACGCTTCGGTATCGAGGAATTCGTGATTGATGCGCCGGTGGCCGACTTCGCCGCGCGCTTAACTTCCCTGGAACTTCTCTCTGACGGTGCTTAGGCGGCTGCTGCCTGAGCGCGAGGTAAATCATGAGCAAACAAGCCATCCCCTTTGGCATCATGCTGCATGGCCCGGGCGGCCACATGAACGCGTGGAAGCACCCCTCCGGCCCTGCTGACGCCAGCGTCAACCTGGCGTTCTACATCCAGATCATCCGTAAGGCGGAGGCCAACGGCTTTGCCTTCGCATTCGTTGCTGACGGGCTCTACATCAACGAGAAGTCGATTCCGCATTTCCTCAACCGCTTCGAACCGATTTCGATTCTGTCGGCGCTCGCCACCGCGACCAGCCGGATTGGTCTAGCCGGCACCGTGTCCACGTCGTACAGCGACCCATTCACAGTGGCTCGACAGTTTGCTTCACTCGATCTGATCAGCGGCGGCAGAGCTGGCTGGAACGTAGTCACTACACCGCTTGAAGGGTCAGGCAGGAATTACGGCCGTCCGCATCCGGATCATGCGTTGCGCTACCAGATCGCCGACGAATACCTGGAGGTCGTGCAGGGACTGTGGGACTCCTGGGACGAGGATGCTTTTCCGCGCGACCGCACAACTGGAGTCTACGTCGATAAGCAGAAGTTCCGCCGGCTCAATCACAAGGGACGATTCTTCCAGGTTGAGGGTCCGCTCAATATCGGTCGATCTCCGCAAGGGCAGCCGGTGATCTTTCAGGCCGGTTCTTCAGATGATGGGATTGGCTTGGCGGGCAAATACGCCGATGCCGTATTCACCCACTCAACGTCTTTCGACAGCGCACGCGCCTTCTATGAAAGGGTAAAGACGAGCGCGAACGAGCATGGCCGCCGCTCCGATGAAGAACTTAAGATATTGCCCGGTATCGGCCCGATCATTGGCGCGACTGCGGAGGAGGCCGAGGCCAAGTACCAGGCAATCACCCGGCTGGTCGACGTCGACGAGGCACTGGCCTATCTGGGGCGGTTCTACGATCACCACGACTTTAGTGCGTATCCATTGGATGCCCCCTTTCCGGAGTTAGGCGAGATCGGCGCCAACAGCTTCCGCTCGACTACCGACCAGATCAAAGCCGACGCCCGTGCGTACAAGCGCACTCTGCGCGAGGTGGCGCTTGCCGTTGCGAGTCCCAAACCGCAATTCATCGGCACCGGGGAGCAGGTTGCCGACGAGCTCGAACGTTGGGTTGAAGGCGGCGCGGCCGATGGTTTCATCCTCGGCTTTCCGGTGCAGGCACAAGGTCTGGAAGACTTTGTGCAGTATGTACTGCCGGTTTTGGAGGCGCGTGGCTTGTACCAACGGACTCTGACCGGAACGACCCTGCGCGACCATCTGGGGCTGCGACGGAAGGAGAGCCGATACAGCACTGCACCCAATTCGTTCGACGTTCCTGAGGACGCCGGCCAACTGCTCCCGGAGGTGACACGATGACCCTGTGCAGCACCGGCAGCGACGTGCTGGTTTATACATCGCCGCTAGATCCACGCGCGCGGCCACTCTTTGACGAACTGGGCTTCGAGTACGACAGCCGTTACAGCAGCTACTTCAACAGAAAGATCGCGCAGGAGGAGTTCGATACCTATCCGCCTGACGCCTTCCAGCCGCCGGACGGCGCTTTCCTGCTGCTGTTGCGCGATGGCGAGACGATAGGTGGCGGCGCGTTCATGCGTCATCCGGATCCGCAGACAACCGAGTTCAAACGCATCTGGACGCGTCACGACCTGCGCCGCCAGGGTTTGGCGCGGCGCGTATTGATTGAGTTGGAAGAGCAGGCGCGGCGGCAAGGCTATGCGCGCATCTATCTGACCACTGGTTTCCGCCAGCCGGAAGCGGTCGGGCTCTATCTCAACAACGGCTATACTCCGCTTTTTGATCCCTCTGCCGACCAGGAGACACTCGAGACAATCCGGAAACTTCCGTTCGAGAAGTGGCTCGTTGCGTCGGGTGATGGCGAGTCAGTAATTCATCCGGAGCGATCCGAATACCCAGATCGAGCGAAAACCACATGAGCATGACTGGCCGCATCCTTGACGACGCGAACCTGACTCCGCCGGTGATGGCGCCCGCTCCCACCGGTCGTGATTACGCTGGCCTCCGCATCGTGCCGGCACGCCATCCGGCTCGAACTGCGGGCACGCTCGCCGCGATCCTTATCATTCTGGCGGTCCTGCAATCGGTGCTTGGGAATCCGCGCTGGGGCTGGGATGTTTTCGCGCAGTGGTTTTTCTCAGCGCCCGTGCTCGCGGGGCTGGGCCGGACCTTGCTGCTTACCGCACTGGGCACAGTGTTCGGCCTGCTGCTCGGCACCGCCCTGGCGCTGGCCCGAGTGTCGCAATCGCCGCTGCTGGCGGGGGTTTCGTGGGGTTACATTTGGCTCTTCCGTTCCATCCCGTTGATTGTGTTGTTGCTGCTGCTCAACAACCTGGGCTACCTGTACGAGACGATTACCATCGGCGTGCCTTATACCTCCATTTCTTTCTTCTCCTACCCCACAACCCAATTGATCAGCACGTTTGCCGCGGCTGTGCTGGGCCTCACGCTCAACCAAGCCGCGTTCTCCGCCGAGATCATCCGGGGGGGCATTCTTTCGGTCGACCATGGGCAGTTTGAAGCAGCGGCGGCACTGGGGCTTCCTCGATGGCGGCAGATCACGCGAATCGTCTTGCCGCAAGCGATGCGCACAATCCTGCCCGGTGCTTTCAACGATGTGATCAGTCTGGCCAAAGGCACATCAATGGTCTATATCCTGGCTTTGCCAGAGCTGTTCTACACCATTCAAGTGATCTACCGGCGCAATCTGGAGGTTGTCCCGCTCCTGATGGTGGCAACGGTCTGGTATCTGATTATCCTGACGCTGCTGTCGGCGATACAAGTGTATGTCGAGCGTCACTTCTCGCGGGGCGCGCTGCGCGATCTCTCGCCGGGCCTGTTTCCATGGCGGCGGAAGCTCTCAGGTCTCTATGCCGGCGATACGGATGCAACGCTACGGGAGCGCGGGTCGAACGACGTAGTTGCACCGGCGGTCAACGCCGCCGCGGATCTCGCCACGGTCCTGGGCCGTGGTGGAGCCGTCGCCATTCACGGCGTCTCCAAGAGCTTCGGCTCTCTGCGTGTACTTGACGGCATTAACCTGGATATTCCCGCCGGCAGCGTCACAGTGATCCTCGGTCCATCCGGCTCCGGCAAGTCGACACTGCTCCGTACAATCAACCACCTGGAGCGCGTTGACGCCGGCTTTATCGCGGTCGACGGAAAACTGCTTGGCTACCGTCGAGAGGGCGACACGCTGCACGAGCTTCACGAGCCGGAGATTCGCCGTCGCCGTGCCGACATCGGCATGGTCTTCCAGAACTTCAACCTCTTCCCTCACCTGAGTGTGCTCGAGAACCTGATCGAAGCGCCGATCGCGGTCCGCGGGCTGGGGCGCCTGGAGGCCGAACGGCAAGCCCGCACACTGCTTGCCCGCATCGGCCTGATGGACAAAATCAACGCCTATCCACGCCAGCTCTCCGGCGGCCAGCAACAGCGCGTCGCCATCGCCCGGGCACTGGCGCTGAAGCCGAAGGTGCTGCTGTTCGACGAACCGACCTCGGCGCTCGACCCTGAGTTGGTCAACGAAGTGCTGGCAGTGATCGAAGAGTTGGCGCGTACGGGCGTCACCCTGATTGTTGTCACCCACGAAACCGGGTTTGCCCGGAAGGTGGCCGATACCATCGTATTTCTCGATAAGGGCCATATCCTCGAAACCGGAAAGCCGGACCAGATATTCAACGCTCCCGCACACTCGCGCACTGCAGAATTCCTGGCCAAGGTACTGTGACCGCGCTGCCCTGACTGACATTCGTTCCGCATGCTTTTCTCGAGGATCGCCGACCCTATGACCGCACCTCTCTCTCGCTATCGCCACCTCATCGCACCACTCGCCATCGCCTTGCTGATCGTGGCCGCAGGCGTGGCAATCATTTTGGCGCGGAAGCCCGGCCAGGACGGCAAGGCCGCGCCGGCGAAGCTTTCTGCAGCCCAGTTGCCGCCCATTCACGGGGTACGAGACCCGCAGGCGGTAGCGCTGATCCCCGCTGGCCATCAATTCGTTGAACCAGGCAAGCTGACAGTCGCCGTCGGCGCCTCGCAGTTACCGCTCGGCGACTATGCCGCGGACGGCGTCACCGTGATCGGCTCCGACCCTGACATCGCCCGCCTGGTCGCCGACAGCCTCGGACTCGATCTCAATCTAGTAGTGGTGGCATGGCCTGACTGGCCGCTGGGGGTGGAATCCGGCAAGTACGACGCGGCTCTGTTCAACATCACCGTCACCGAAGAGCGCAAGAAGAAGTACGACTTTTCCACTTATCGCAACGACCAGCTCGGCATCTATGTGAAGACAGACAGCCCTATCACCGCGATTCGCGAGCCCAAAGACATCGCTGGACTGCGGATTGTGGTCGGAGCCAGCACCAACCAGGATCAGATACTGCGGCGCTGGGACGCACAAAATGTCGCTGCCGGACTCAAGCCGGTGCAGCCACAGTACTTCGATGAAACCGTGCTTGGCCGATTTGCAGTCCTGTCCGGGCGTGCCGATGCCACGTTTGAACCCAACGCGGATGGCGCCTACATGGCTCGCGATGGCAAAACCCGGCTTGTCGGGCTATTCTCGGGAGGCTGGCCGCAGACCGCATATATCTCCGTCACCACTCGCAAGGGATCAGGTCTAGCCGACGCCATCACCCACGCTCTCAACACCCAGATTGCCGACGGCACCTATGCTAAAGTTCTTCAGCGCTGGAATCTGACGGCCGAAGCGATTCCTAAATCCCAAACCAACCCGCCCGGACTCGCTGCCCACTAACATCTCAATCCACACGGCAGATCGACAATTCGACTTATTGTCAACTTATAATCTCCGAATGAGCAAGAACTGGAAGACGAAATTGATTCACCCTGATGTGAGCGCGCCACAGGGATTCCGGTCGCTTGCGGAACCGACCTATCGCGGCTCGACCACTGTGTTTGCCGATGCACAGTCTGTCAACAATCACTGGGATCCGTATGAAGCCGGATACACCTACGGCCTCTACGGCACACCGACGACTCTAGAGCTAGCCAGCCGCATTTGCGACTTGGAACACGGCTACCGGACCATCATCACACCGGGCGGACAGAGCGTCATTTCGTTGATCGACATCGCCTTCCTCAAAGCCGGCGACCATGTGCTCATTCCCCACAGTATCTACGGACCGCATCGTAAGTTCGTCGTCACCGTTCTAAGCCGCTTCGGTGTCGAGCACGCCTTTTATGAGCCGACCATCGGTGAAGAAATAGAGACGCTCATCAAGCCCAATACGCGGCTCATCTGGTGCGAAAGTCCGGGGTCCATCAGCATGGAAGTGCAGGACCTCCCCGCGATTGTTCAGACGGCGCATGCTCACGGGGCTTTGGTGGCTCTTGATAACACATGGTCGGCCGGAGTCTATCTTGATGCCATTGCGCATGGAGTCGACATCACCATGCAGGCGCTCACCAAATACATTGGAGGACATAGCGATTTGTTACTCGGATCAGTCACAGCTAAAGATGAAGCTGGATGGCGGAGGCTTGGCGCAACCCAACAGGCGCTTGGCTTCTCGGCCTCGCCCGACGACTGCGCGCTCGCCTTGCGTGGAATGAAAACGCTTGCCGTTCGACTGAGCGCAATTGAAAGCGCGGCCCTCAGCATTGCACGCTGGCTTGCGGAACGCCCCGAGATCGAGAGCGTTCTGCATCCCGCGTTGGAATCGTGCCCCGGACACCAACTCTGGAAGCGCGATTTTTCCGGCTCCTCGGGTGTCTTCTCTATCGTGTTCAAGCCTGGAACAACGAAGGATCAGGTGTTTGCTTTCGTCAATGCGCTTGAGCTATTCAAGATCGGGTACAGCTGGGCCGGCGTTACCAGTCTTGCGGTTGCGTACGATTTCACGCGCTGGAAAAGCCGGCCACAGTTTGAACACCGCATCGTTCGGCTGAACATAGGGTTGGAAGACCCAAACGACTTGATTCATGACTTGGATCGGGCCTTGCATAAGTGCTTCGAAGCTGACTGATTCCATCTAAGCGGAATCGGGATCGCGTCATCGAGCAGGGCAAACATCCGCGCCGGTTGACAATTGCACAAACGGCTTTGCCACATCAGCAACCGAAATCAACTTTCCATTCTTCATGACACACTGCACCTTGGCGACATCGTCAATGTTGGTGAGCGGATCGCCGGAGACAAGAATCAGATCTGCGAGCTTTCCCGGTTCAAGTGTGCCAAGATCCCTGGTCAACCCATAAGCCTTTGCCGGGATCACGGTGACCGTTTCCAGCGCCTGCCATGGAGCAAGACCGTACTTGACCTGCATACGTAGGTTCAGATGCAGAGAGCTTGACGGCAGATCGAGCGGCGAATCGGTTCCAGCGACAATCAATCCACCATCGTGAAGATCCGCTGCAACCGTATCCTCTTCATCCTTAACCCGCTGCATCCCGTCTGCCTGGTTTTCTTTCACTGCAACATCACGGGCGTGTTTCAACCGGAGCAGTTCCCATGGAGGAGCTACACCGTAACGCGGATCTTCAGGGAGCGTCTGATTCTCTGAGTAAGGCGAC
>Ga0181516_10000655_pt1 | contig 30007 bp, 31 predicted proteins | sample PEATcosm2014_Bin_25_FD_121104 | JGI IMG/M metagenome (GOLD analysis project Ga0181516, IMG submission 121104) | Peatland microbial communities from MTU Mesocosm Facility, Houghton, MI, USA - PEATcosm2014_Bin01_10_metaG | ecosystem: Environmental > Terrestrial > Soil > Wetlands > Peat | place... | reverse complement strand
TGGTTCAGACTCATGAACTCCCCTTGGGTTGATCTTGCACTACGCACCCTCTGCCAGGGTCATTTTTCGCGAACAAATGTCACCGAAGGCTAGTCAGCCCTTCATTTCTGGTCAAATGCCCCTTCTACGAAGGCGAGGGCCCACTGACCGCCAACTCGTCGGGCACACTCACGTCGACAACGTCACCCGCGCGCAAGGTGCTGTGGGCGATCACCGAGGCGATGGCGACGAACTTCTGGTGCAACTCGGTCGCCTCGCCGAGCACGAAGGTGACCGGTGTGGTCATCTTCAACGTGACCGCCCCGGCGGCGTCGACCTCAATCTGGTCCACCTGGGCCGAGAACGCTACGGGTAGCGCCGCCGCGACCTGGGCCGCGCTGATGCCCGCTCGCGCGAAGGGCCACGTCGCCTCGAGCGGATCCTCGTACTGGAGCGTCGGGTAGTTGGCGTTAAGCGGAGCCGCGCCGAGGTCGCGTCCTTGCGCACTCACGAAGCGCAGTTGGTCCTGGGCGTCGTAGGCAACGGCCACCGGCGAGACTTCATTGACGCGCACGCTGATGGTGTTGGGCCAGTGCTTGACCACCTCAACGCTGTGCACCCACGGAAACCCAACGAGATCGCGGGTGAGAGACTGGGACGTCACGCTCAGCATCATGGGGTGCTCCGCGAGACCCGTGGCGCTCAGCACCTGGGCGGCGCTCTCGTGTACCTCACCGACCAGGGTGACGTGTTGGACGCGCAACAGTGACGAATGTAGGACTCCCTGCGTCGCGACGGCGAGCCCGGTGACGACCAGACCGATGGTGATCAACACCGCGGTCGAGCGACGCGGTGCTCGACGAACCTTGGCCGGACGCGCACCCTCGCTCGGCGCACGGCGCGGCGCCGGGCGTTCCCTCACCGACACCGACGTGGGCGCACGCCGGCTCATCGAGGATCCTCAAAGCCAATGAAGCGGTGCTCGCTCACCAGTTCGACCCCACAGGTGGCGCGCACCCGTTCGCGCATCGTCGCCATGAGGGCGTAGACGTCGTTCGCACTCCCGCCGGCATCAACGACGATGAAGTTCGCGTGCTTCTCGCTCACCACCGCACTGCCGTAGCGAAGACCCTTGCAGTGCGCTTGTTCGATGAGTCGTCCGGCGAAGTCCCCGACGGGATTTCGAAAGACACTGCCGCCATTTTGACCTCCGGGCTGATTCTGGCGTCGCCAACGGACAATCTCCTTGATGGTGCCCAAAGCGCTCGTGGCGTCGCCGTGGGCCAGGCGCAGCGTGACGTCGGTGACGATCTCTCCCCTCGCGAGAGCGCTCGTGCGGTACCCGAAACCGAGTTCCTCGCGAAGCCACTCGCGCGCGCCGCCGGGCCCGTACGTACGCACCCGCGTGACCGAGGCGGCCATGTCCGAACCGTGACCACCGGCGTTCATCGAGACGGCCCCGCCGAAAGTACCCGGCACTCCCACGGCCCACTCGAAGCCGACGATGCCCGCGCTGGCGAGGCGGCGCGCGGCGACCGGCAGATCGAGACCCGCGCCGGCCTCGACGACGACTGCGCCGTGTTCGTCGTGCCAGGCGAGAATCGCGAACTCGCCACTTAGTCGCACCGCGATCAACTCGTGTTCACCGTCGGCGACGAGCAGGTTCGAGCCGTTTCCCACGACGACGATGGGCAGGGTGCTCGAGACGATGAGAGGCCCCAATTCCTCGAGGTCGTCGCGAGTGGACAGGGCGACGAGTGCTCGCACCGAGCCGCCGACCCGGTAGGTCGTCTGTGCGCCCAGGTCCGCGTGCTGGTGGACCCGCCGCCCACCGCGCTCGACGAGTTCTTCCAGGCTCACGAGACCAGTCCTCCCTCAAGCCGCGTGGCGATTGTCGCGACGTCGCCCGCGCCCAGCAATAGCAACACGTCGAGACCCTCGCCGTCGGTCTCGAGCAACGACACGACCTCGTCGAACGAGTGGGCGTAGTGGACCGCGAAATCGGGCGAACCCTCGCGGACGGCGCTCGCGACGAGTTCGCCGGTCACGCCCGTTGGGTTCGCCTCGCCGGCGCCGTAGACCTCGGTGACCACGAGCAACGCACAGCCGGCGAACGCGTCGGCGAAGTCCTTCGCCAGTCGCTCGGTTCGCGTGTAACGATGCGGCTGGAAGACCACGCCAATTCGCTGATAGCCCGACGCGACGCACGCCTCGATCGTCGCGCTGACCTCGCCGGGCAGATGCGCGTAGTCCTCGATCACGTCAACACCTCGCCACGTGCCGAGAAGGTCGAATCGTCGAGGGGCGCCGCGAAACCGCGCCAGACCCTTGATAATCGCGTCGCGCGAGATGCCGAGCGAACGCGACAATACCGCCACGACGGCGGCGTTGGCAACATTGTGTCGACCGGTCACCGCGAGTGCGATCTCGATCTCCTCGCCCGGTCCCGCCAAGGTAAAACGTGCGCCGCGGCGCTCGAGTCGCACCTCGCCGATGCGCCACGTCGTCTTCCCGAAACCGACGATGGTCACATCGCGCGAGAGCGTACTCGCCACACGACGGGTCCCGGGTTCGTCAAAGAGCACGGCCGGACCGGTGGTTCGTTCGATCAGAGCACCGAAGGAACGTTCGAGTTCTCGAAGCGTTCCGTAGTGGTCGAGGTGGTCGGCCTCGATGTTCAACACGCCCAGGGCGAACGCCGACACGCCCGCAAAGGTTCCAAAACTCTCGTCGACCTCGAGTATGAGGTCACCCCTCGCCCAGTGACCGTTGGCGCCGACGCCGCGTACGGGCGCTCCGAGCAGGCGCGCGTCGTCTCGCGAGGTCGCGGCGCTGACGCAGACCATCATCGAGGTCGCCGTCGTCTTTCCGTGCGTGCCCGTGAGTCCCACCACGCGCTGACCGATCGTGAGCTCCGCGAGCAACTCACTTCGCGTGAGCATCCGGGCGCCACGTTCGCGCGCGTGCACGAGCTCGGCGCTGTCAGTCGATACCGCGGGTGACCAGAGCACCACGTCCACGCCGTCGACGTGAGTGGTGTCGTGTGTTCGAAAGACTCGTACGCCCGCGGTCTCTAGCTCGGTGAGCGTCGGCGAGTCCGCGGCGTCACAACCACTGAGATCGCAGCCCTTCTCTGCGAGCAATCGCGCCACGCCGCTCATGCCGGCGCCACCCACGCCAACGACGTGGACCGAAGTGCCGGGAGCGAACATCAGACATCCCCTCGCACGTCCAGGATCACCCGGGCGATGCTCGTCGCGGCGTCGAGATGTCCGAGGGACCTGGCCGCCTCGCCCATGCGACGACGATTGTCCGGATCGAGGACGTATTCCACGAGCGGCGCCAACACCGATGCCTCACAGTGCGCATCTTCGAGCACGACGGCGGCGCCCCGGTCGACGAGTGACTGCGCGTTCTTGGTCTGATGATCACCAGGTGCCCCGGGCAGCGGTACGAGCACCGAGGGAATGCCGAGCCCCGTGAGTTCGGCCACGGTCGTCGCCCCGCTGCGACACACGGCGACGTCACAGAGCCGCCAAAGTAGCGTCATGTCGCCGAACTCGACCACGCGATAGTCGAGGCCGTGCAGGTCGGGTGTGCGCGACGTCACGTCCGGGTAGTCGCGACGACCGCTGACGTGGACAATCGCCCGGTCCGAGCGGTCGTGCCACATCGTCACCACTTCGGATATCGCCGCGTTCACCCGCGTCGAACCAAGTGAACCGGTCATCACGATCACGATGTCGCGCGACGGGTCAATCGGCGGGTCCATCGCGGCGCACGCCTCTCGCCTTGATTCGGGTGAACGGTCCAGTCCCGCGACCGACTCGCGCAACGGCGCACCGGTGACGACGGTTCGCGGTGCGTCCGACCAAAAAGCCATGCACCGCTTCACGGCGTAGCGCACGAAGAGTCGATGCGCGGCACCAGGGGCGGCGTCGAGTTCGATCAGCACGAGCGGCCGCCGCCAGGCCCACGCGGCGAGCGACGCCGGAAACGACGCGTAGCCCCCCACCGACACCACTACCGACGGCCGCCAGCGACCCACCTTGACGAGCGCGACCAGTACGGCCGCGGCCAGGCCGATCACGGCCCCGACGTTGGCGACCAGCGCCCTCAGCGTGATCGACCTTCGCAGGCCCCGTCCGGGCAGCAGAGTAAGGGCCACGGGGCCCGAGGCCAACAGCGACGACTCCTGGCCTCGTCGGCTGCCCACGAATCGCAACGCCGACGCGGCGACGCCGCGCGCGCACAGCGCTTCGGCCACGGCCTGCATGGGAAAGATATGGCCACCCGTTCCCCCGCCGGTGATGACGATGGGGCCGCGCATCAGCGAACCTGACGCGAACCGGTGGACGCTCGGCGAACGGGTCCGCGCGTCGAGCGCGCGTCGTAGGCCTCGCGTAACGACACCACGTGCGGTTGGCGGATCTCCAAGGGACCCGAGTGACTGGAGTCGTGGGCGATGTTGTACAGCAGACCCACCGCGGCGAGCTCGGTGATCAACGCCGTGCCACCGTACGAGAAGAACGGTAGTGGGATGCCCGTGACCGCCCAACCACCGACGACCGACGCGATGTTGATGATTGCCTCGAGCGCGATCCACGTCGTCACACCCACGACCACCAGTCGGTAAACCTCGTTGGTGCACTGCTTGGCGATGCGCGTGGCCACGAAGAGGAACCAGACGAAGAGTGCGATCACCACCAGGCACCCGACGAAGCCCAGCTCCTCGCCAATGATGCTGAAGATGAAGTCAGTGTGAGGATTGGGCAATAGACCGAACTTCTCGCGACTGTTTCCCAGACCCAGACCCGTCAAGCCGCCCGCCCCGAGACCGATCTTGGACTGCAGCAGTTGGTAGCCCGATCCGGCCAGATTCTGATTGGGGTGCAGGAACGCGAAGAATCGCTCGGCCGAGTAGGGCTTGATCTTCATGTAGGCAAAGAACGTCGCGACCCCGAGCAGGGCAATCTGCCCGAGCCGCCTCTTCGAGAGGCCCGCGACGGCGAGCATGCCAAAGGCAACCGCCACGATCACCGAGGCCGTGCCGATGTCGGGCTCGACGAGCACGAGTACGGCGCCGATGGCAACCGGTGACGTCCACACCAACAAGTGCTTCCAGCTGCTCAGTTCCTCGTGATGGTTCTGGACGAGCCAAGCGAGGAACAAGACGGTGCACAGCTTGAAGATCTCGGACGGCTGGAGCAAGATGACGTGAAGATTTAGCCAGCGTTTGCCGCCTTCAGAAGTAACGCCGACGAGCTTCACGGCCGCGAGCATCGCCAGGCCCACGACGACGAGCAGTGGCGCGGAGCGAACGACTCGATTGAGTCGGAGTCGGGCCGCGATGTAGAGCGCGAACAAGCCAAAGCCCAGGTACACGAGGTCTCGCAGGATGATGCTGAAAGACGATCCCCCGTTCGCCACCGCCTGCCCTTCACTCGCCGACGCGACCGCAATGGTCCCAAACGAGAGGAGCAACGTCGTCACCACCAGCAGCAACCGGGCGTTGAGGTTGCCGCGCGGCAGCGGCTGGAGTACGCCTTTAGATGACGGGGTGCGCGCCACTAGACCACCTTGGCAATCTTGAGGAAGTCACCGTAGAAGATACCTAGACCCAACATCGCCAACAAGCCCGCCAGGATCCAGAAGCGGATGATCACCGTCACCTCGGGCCAGCCCCGCAACTCGAAATGGTGGTGAAAGGGCGCCATTCGAAACACCCGGCGACCGAAGAGACGAAAACTCAGAACTTGGAGGATCACCGACGCGGTCTCGGCGACGAAGAGCCCGCCGATGATCACGAGCAACAGGTCGAGGTTCATCAAGAGACACAGCGCTCCGAGTCCGGTGCCGATCGCCAGTGAACCGGTGTCGCCCATCATGATCCTCGCCGGAGCGGCGTTCCACCACAGGAAGCCGAGGCACGCTCCGACCAGTCCCACCGCGACGAGACCGAGGTCGAGTGCCGAGTGAAGTCGGTAGATCGAGTAGTGACGAAACTGCCAGTAGCCGATGATCGAGAGCACACCGAAACAGAACGTCCCTGAACCGGCGGCGAGACCATCGAGACCATCGGTGAGATTGACCGCGTTCGACGTCGCCACGATAACGAAGACCGCGAGAATAAACCAGCCGGCCGCGGTCAGATTCCAACCAGGGTAGGAGAAACGAGTGAAGGACAAGTCCGTGGACGTGTGGACCCACCAGATTGCCAGCGTGGCGAAGATCCCCGCAATCGCGAGGAGTCCGATGAACTTACCCCGCTTGTTCAGTCCCAGGTTTCGGGCGTTTCGAATGCCCAGGTAGTCGTCGATGAAGCCCAGTAGTCCCGACGCCGCCGTGACCGCGAGCGCGAGGACCCCCGCTCGCGTGAAGTCGATGGAGGTGCCCACGTGGCCCATGACGTAGCCCACCGACGCGGCGAACACGATGATGACGCCGCCCAGCGTCGGCGTTCCGGCTTTGGCGTGGTGGGTCGCCGGTCCGTCTTCTCGGATCTGTTGGCCGAGTGATCGTCCGCGCACGAAGCGAATCCACAGTGGCGTCACAAACAGGGCGATAAGGAACCCGCAGCCGCCTGACTCCATCAAACTCAGCATTGCGTCCTCACTTCAGTAACTCCCGGGCTACGACACGATCATCGAAGGGCACCACGAGGTCACCAATGACCTGAGTCGTCTCGTGGCCCTTGCCAGCGATCACGACGACGTCTCCGGGCCCGGCTTCGCCGAGCGCCTGGGCGATGGCGAGACGACGGTCGCTCTGGCGAAACACCCTCGCTCCCGATACCGCTCCCGAGATGATGGCCTCAATGATGGCATCTGGTGGCTCCGAGCGCGGATTATCCGAGGTCACGATGGTTATTTCTGAGTTCGCGGTGGCCACTTCGCCCATCTCGGGCCGCTTGGCGCGGTCCCGGTCACCTCCGCAACCAAAGACCGTGATGATCCGTCCGTGCGGGAGCAGCGCGCGGACATCCTCGAGCAGTCGGCGCAGACCTTGAGGCGTGTGGGCGTAATCAACGATGACGACGACCTCACCGTCACTAACGACCTCGAAACGGCCGGGTACCGCCGCCACGCCCGCCATGGCGGCGGCGATCGACGCCTCGTCCGCGCCGAGAGTTCGCACGATCTCCATGGCCATCAACGCGTTGTCGACGTTGTAGTCGCCCACCAGTGGCGTATTGACCAGGTGACTACGCCAGAAGAACATCGTGCCGCGCAGCGTCGACACCACATCCCTCGCGTCCGTTCGTCGAACTCGCACGACGGGTAACGCGGTCATCTCAGCCAACCGTTCGCCGTAGGGATCGTCACTCCAGAGGACCGCGTGCGCGGCATGCGCAGGTTCGAAAAGGGAAGCCTTCGCGGCGAAATAGTTCTCCATCGTGCGGTGATAGTCCAAGTGATCGTGGCTCAGATTCGTAAAGGCCACCACCTCGAACCTCAGGCCATCGACACGGTGCTGACTGAGGGCGTGGCTCGACACTTCGAGAGCGACCACGGAACGACCTCGGGTGACGTCAAAATGCTCAACGAGGTCGGCCAGCGTACGAAAGAGCTCCGGCGGCGCCGGCGTCGTCCGCTCGTTGGTCAGGGTTCCAATATTCGCCGCGTTCCATCCCAACGATCTGGCCAAGGCCGCGACGAGTGTCGTGATGCTCGTCTTGCCGTTGGTCCCGGTGACGCCCACGAGTTCGAGGCGCTGGTCGGGTCGCCCGACGATCGTCGAACTCGCGTGCGCGAGGAGTGAACGCAACCGGTCTTCGGGCACGACGATGTTCGCTACGTCCGACTTGAGCTTCGCACCGCTCACGACCGCCACCGCGCCACGACCTACAGCGTCGTCGACGAAGGAGGCGCCGTGAGCCGATTCACCGGCGAGGGCGAAGAAAAGTGTGCCGGGCTCGCACTGTCGTGAGTCCATCTCCACACGCGTGATTTCAATGCTCGCGGTCTGCACGTCGAGGTCGAGCACGTCGAGAACATCACCGAGTTGCATCAGGTCACGTCCGATCCGATACTCGCGTTCGCGCCCTTGAGAGGTTTGACGATCGTGCCGTTGGAGGGGATGCCATAGTGGTGCAGGGCGTAGGACATCACCTGCTGGAAGACCGGTGCGGATACCGCTCCTCCAAATATGGTCGTCGTCGGTCGCTCGATCACGACGATCATCGATAGAACAGGTGCGTTGGCCGGCGCGAAACCGACGAAACTCGCGTTGTACGCTCCACTCAACAACGCATCACGCCCGGGATAGGGAATTGACGCCGTGCCCGTCTTACCCGCGACGCTGTAGCCCGGGATGATCGCGTTGGTACCGGTGCCGTCGAGAACAACCTGTTGGAGCATGGAGTTCATGGTCTGGGCGACCGACGGCGTGAGTGCCTGTCGCGTGGCGCTGCGTGGAACGGCCTTGACCGTACCACTCGAGTCGACGTAACCGCGCACGAGTTGGGGTTCAACGAAGGCGCCATTGTTGGCGATCGTGTTGTAGGCGTCCAGCACCTGAATCGGCGGGACGGCGTCGACCTGGCCGATGGGCAATGCCACCTGATCTGCGTCGTACCAGTCGTTGGCGTTGACGAGCAATCCCGAGGTCTCACCGGGGAAGTTGACCGACGTCGTCGCGCCGAAGCCCAGTCGCTCGACCTGGGCGAGGATGCCGTTCTCACCCACCATCTGGCCAATCTCGTAGGTGCCGATGTTCGACGACTGCGCGAGGACCTGGGTGGCACTGAGGTGCTCGAGCGGATGGATCTCGGCGTCGTGGAAGTGCCGACCGCCGACCTGCACTGAATTGGGCACCGCGAAAACCGTCGACGGCGACATGAGTCCGGCCTGGAGGGCAGCGGAGAAGGTGACCACCTTAAAGACCGAACCTGGCTCGTAAGCCTGCGTGAAGGCCAAATTGTTGATCGTCTGCTTGATGCCGGGCACGCCGACGTCATTGCCCCAGGAGGGCACCGGACCTAGGACGCCCGCGCTAGCGGTCGTGTTGACCAGTGACGCGTCCGCGAGGATCTGGCCGGTCTTCACGTCCATCACGACGGCCACACCGGTGACGCCATTGGTCGCCTTGAGCTGCTTGGCGAGCGCCCGCTCGGTGACGAATTGGAGCGACGAGTCTATCGTGAGTTCGAGTCCGACGCCCGGCGTCGCCTTCTTGATCACCGTGCTGTGCGACCCGGGAAGGTTCACGCCCGAGGCGGAGACGAACTCGCGGGTCTCACCCGACTGTCCCGCCAGCTGGTGTTGATATTCGTATTCGAGACCCGACGTGCCGTCACCCTTAGCGTTGACGCCACCCAATAACGACTCGGCCAACGTGCCATTGGGGTAACTACGAACTGACGACGACTCCACCACGACGCCCGGAAAAGACTCGTTCGTGAGGCGCCGCCCGTCGTTCAGGTCCAGTTGGTTGTTGACCACGACGTACCCGTTCTTCTCCGACAAGAGCGGTACGAGTTGTGCGACGGGAATCTTGACCAGTGGTGACATTGCGTGGGCCTCGCGCAATGGATGCTTGATCTGGAAGTCGTCGGCGATGACGAGCGAAGTCGGACGCGATACCGCGAGGATCTGACCATCACGGTCGTAGATGCCCCCGCGCAAGGCACTCGTGGTCAGGTCTTCGCGGACCTGGGCGACCGACATCCTGGCGTAACGAACGTGATCGAGGATCTGGATCTGGAAGAGTCGCAGTCCGAGGAAAAGGAAGGCGAGCACGAGAGCAGCGCGAAGGAGATTGATACGCCGTGGCATCCGAGAAGTGGAGCGAGGCGGCTTGCGGGCAACGCGAGTGCGAGCGTGGGTCGTGGTGTAATGCGCGCTCACCGAATCGTCCTTGACGTGACCGGTGCGTAACCCGAGAACTTCGGCAGCGGCAGGATCACATCAAGTGACGTCGACGGGACTTGTGTCACCGTGAGCGGCTCGACCAAGTGGAGGGCTCCCGCCTGGGAGGCAATGAGGCTAGGCGCCGACTTTTCGGTGAGCGAGCCGATCTGGACCGCATAACTCGATTGGTCTTGCAGCAATTGGACTTGTAACCGGTGGATCTCCATCTGACGATTTGCGACGAACATACTTCCCGAAAGCGAGAGCACCACCGCCAGGGACAGCACTAGGGCGGACTTCCTCGGCGTCGAAGCCCGGGACCACACCGACGAGACGTGATGCCCCTTTGTGGGTTGACGAGTCAGCTCGGGAACCTGGGGACGGGTCGGTCGGGTCTCGACCCGACGCGGGAAGCTGATGACGCTCATGGCGCCACCTTTCGCGCCAGGCGAAGTCGCGCCGACCGCGCCCGCGGATTGCGGGCAATCTCGTCGGCCCTCGCGAGCTGTGCGCTGGCCTTGAAGACGGTGACGCGACCCACGGCGCCACAGACGCAACCCAACTCGGGCGGACACGTGCAGCCGCCGGTTGCGGCTTCATGGAGTGTGGCCTTTACGACGCGGTCCTCACCCGAGTGATACGAGATCACCGCCACGATGCCCGAGGGCGCCAGTAGGTCTATCGCCGCTTCGAGACCGGCGACCAGTTGTTCGGCCTCCTGGTTGACTTCAATGCGCAGCGCTTGAAACACTCGAGTGGCTACGTGACCGCGTCGGCGAGCCGCCATCGGCACCGCCCGTTCGACCGCGTCAGTGAGTTCAAAGGTCGTCTGGGGCTGACGCTCGAGGACGGATTTGGCGATGGCTCCCGCAAATCGATTCTCACCGTTGGCGCGAAGGACTCTGGCGAATTCGTGGGGATCGACGCGCGCGAGGTACTGGGCGGCAGTCTCACCTCGGGTGGGGTCCATGCGCATGTCGAGTGGCGCGTCGGCACGAAACGAGAATCCTCGGGTCGGATCATCAAGTTGGTGCGACGACACCCCGAGGTCCATTAAGACTCCAACGATCGGTTCACCACCTATGAACTCGTTGTGCTCTCGGACTACTTGCTGTAGGTCGGCGAAAGTCGCGTCTACGATGAGCCATCGACCCGCAAAGTTGTTGAGTCGCGACCGGGCGGCCTCGCGAGCTTCGGGATCGCGATCCACGCCGAGTAGTCGAAGTTGCGGCGCGTGTGACAGGATCGCCTGAGCGTGACCAGCGCCGCCCAACGTGGCGTCCAGTACTACCCCCGCCCCAAGGCCGGAGAACAACTCGACAATCTCTTGTTCGAGGACTGGTTGGTGGTAAATGTCGTGGGCCATCTGCAGCCTTTCAATCGTGAAGCCGAGCGAGAAGGCGGAGGAGGTATCTCGACCCGACTTCACGATTGCCAGGCTGCGCATGGTCCGCGGCCGGAATTGTTGACGTACTCCTTGCACTAGTTACTGCCCTGTTTGAACATCTCCTCGGCGGAGTTGACCTGTTCGGCGTACGTCGCCGGATTCCAGAGCTCGATGTGGTCGAGCATGCCGACGATCAAGACGTCGCCCTCGAGTCGTCCGTAGTCACGGATCGACGCGGGCAACGCGAAGCGACCCTGCTTGTCGAACTCGACATCGGAGGAGTTGGCGGCCCAGTACCGTGCCTGCTGGCGTCCCGCGGCACCACCGCTACGACTTTCGACGAGGTACTCCTCGCTCTTGCGCGCAAACTCTCCAGGGGTCCACAGTGCGACACAGCCTTCGGTGTTGGGGCTCAGGTGTCCGCCACGGTCAAATTCGTTGCGAAACTTCGCGGGCAGGATGAGGCGACCCTTCACGTCCAGCGAGTGCTGAAACTGCCCCACAAAACCCAACATGACATTCCCTCCGCGAGCCACCACTTTGCACCACTTCGTGCCACATTACACCACATACCCCCACACGGCTCCAATTGGGTCCACTTTTGAGCATTTTGGATGCTTTTGCGAGACGAACGCCGAGGGGTTGGCCCTGGGATCTCGACGACAGCAAGAAAATGAAGGAAATTAGGCCAAGGGATTCGGGCGAAGGACGTTTTCGGTCCCCGAACCGAGCACGAGCGCCTCGACGATGGCAAGGCGCCCTGCGGTTCCGAAGGCGTCCGCCACCTGGTGGTCCAGGGCGGCGGCGAGGCCCTCTGGCACGTTCGCCAAGAGGGCAAGCACGTCGTGAGAATCGTGGGCGGGCAGCACCGTGGAGAGAAACACTCCCTCGCGCACACGCCACTGGGTCACCCCCACCGCCTTGCGTCCCGCGACAAGCACCTCGCCGGGACCTCGACCGGCGAAACAGACGACCCGGTGGGTCTCGTCACCCTCGAGTGGACCTTCGTGAACGAGCACGTCGGCGTCGACCAACGGTGTAAGCACCTGGCGCCACAAGTCACCGGCCCACCTCGAACTCACGTGCACGTCCTTGGACCACCGGGCGTCGGTCGTGGGGATCCACCAATCGACCCACACGTCTCCGGGCTGCAACAAGACCAATCCGCCACCACCGCGGCGGCGACGAAGCGCCAGCTTCGGGTCTCGCGTCGACGAGAGGACCTCACTGGACTGGCTGGCACCAAGAACGGCCAGGGGCTGATGCAGTTCGGGCACCAGCATCGTGAAGCCCTTCAAAACTCGAAGCGCGGCGTAGTCGTACAGTTCTCGTAGTGCTTCAGTCACGAGGCGCGAGGCAGGTACGGCGCCCAAAGCGGATCGGGATCGGGCACGTGGCGCCAGCGCCACCAGGGTCCGTCGGGTACCCGAGGTTCGAAGTGCATGCGCCAACCGATCTCGTCGAGCAGCTTGTCGCCCTTTTGCATGTTGTGTCGCCGACAAGCCGCCACCACGTTGGTCCACACGTGCTCGCCACCTCGACTGCGTGGGACGACGTGGTCAATGGTGTCCGCGTGCTCGAGGCAGTAAGCGCACCGGTAACTGTCACGCAGTAACAACGAGCGTCTGGTGAGCGGTGGGGTCCGAACCTTGGTGGGTAACTTGACCATGTCGTGCAACCGAACAATCGCGGGAATCTCCACGGTGACGCTCGCTGAGCGACAGACTGCCGGTTCGTCCGACGTCACGATCGGTTCGGCCCGGCCCGCGAGCATCAGGACCACGGCACGGCGCTCGCTCACCAGTTGCAAGGGCTCGAAAGTCGCGTTTAACAAGAGCACGCGTCCCACGTCCACCTACCGTCCGACCGGCTGGCCCATCGACCAGCGTGCGGCCTGAACGATCTCGTCGGCCCGTGGAGTTTCCCTCAGATCGCCCGTCGCAGTCACCACGCGAAACTCCCAGTACTCGCGAGTCGCGATGGGCAGGAACGGCGGGAATCGCCACCACGCACACCGTCGTAGTCGCCATCCCGCCCGCAGCACCGTCGGGGCCACCGAGGGATGACGAACGAGGTACCTCACGAGGTCCGTTCTCGGCAGGTTCATGGGGTCTGACCTCGCCACCCCACCAGGGCCGCACCCAGGAGCGGTCCGTCCACGCCCAACGGCGAACGACGTATCTCAAGGTGCGAGGAGTAGTGCATCATCGCCACCGCGCGTGCCGCCTTATTGGCGTCGGCGAAGAACTCGTCGCCAAAGCCCAGTGCCACTGATCCCGCCACGTAGCAGTGCGAGAAGTCGAGCACCGACGCCAGGGACCCCACGGCCCGACCGACCAGTTCTGCGCACCGCGCTCGCACGTCGTAGCTCGCCTCACGTGCGGGACGACCGGTCATGTCCTCGATGGCTCGACCCGAAGCTTCCGCCTCGAGACAACCGAAGCCGCCACACGCACACAGGCGTCCGTTTGCGACCACGTTCAAGTGACCCACGTGGCCGGCGTTGCCCGTCTCGCCGTCCAGCAGGCGACCGTCAAGGACAATCGCACCACCGATACCGGTGGACACCACCATCGAGACGTACGACTTGTCATTGATCGCTCCACCGAACTCACCCTCGGCGAGCGCGAGCGCCCGTGCGTCGCCCTCGACGAACACGGCCAGGCCGAGGGCATCGCGCAACCCTTGGCGAAGCTCGAAGTCACGCCACACCGGAATGTTGAGCGGCGACACGAACTCCCCGCCTCGCCTCATCGGACCCGCGCACCCCACGCCCAGAACGTCGTACGTCGCCTCGCCGCGTACCCGACTAACTAGGTCGACAATTGCCTCGAAGAGCTGATCACCCTGCTCTCGTACCAGGATCCGCTCGCGCCGGATGATCGCGGCGTCGGGCGCCACGACAGCGCACTCGGCCTTCGTCGCCCCGATGTCCAGGGCGAGACACAAATTGGTGGCGTCGGGAAACCCGACCCCGGTCATTCGCTTTTGCGGCGTTGACGCGACAACCAGTCGCGAAGCGAACGGGTCCTTGGACCGAGGTTCGCGTGGGCGTCGTCACCTTGCGGTGTGCGCGTGATGTCCTGCCACGACGCGCGGCCCAAGAGTCGAGCGTTGCGCTCAATTACGACTGCGGACACAAACATCAGTGCGACGCCGAACAGTCCCAACAAGGTGGACTGCGAAAAGAACAGCACCAGGATCAAGAGTCCCGCCACGAATCCCAGAATGCCCCAGCGCACTCGGCGACCACCGTGGGAGTAGACGTTGGTCTCGCGCACGTTTTTTGCGAAGCGCGGATCCTGCTTCGAAAGGGACTCTTCAAGCTCAGCCAGAATCTTCTGCTCATGCTCTGAAAGTGGCATCGCATCTCCTTCCGTCTGTTCTTCCTGTTATCGTACCGTTTCTCTCAGCCTGAACGCACGCGGTTCGACCGGGGGCACGATGAAGAACTTGTTCACAAGGAAGGATGGCGATGCTCCCAGACCGGCTGCGAGTAGCCATGATTTGCACGGGCAACATCTGCCGCTCCCCCATGGCCGAGGTCCTCGCCCGTCATCTCGTCGACCAGGACGCCTTCTTGGCGCCGCGAGTCCTAATCTCCAGTGCTGGTACGGCGAAGTGGCACGTCGGAAGCCCCATGGATCCTCGGGCTCGCGCCGCGCTGGACCGGGCGGGGCTGACGGGACCCGGCTCACTGGGTGCCTACGCCAATGCAGACTTCCTGGATCGTCACGACCTGGTCATCGCCATGTCGCGCGAGCACGTCCGAGAGGCCAGGGAACGTCTGACGAGCCCGTCAACGCAGGTCATCCTCTTTCGGGACCTGCTCGAACCGGGGCTCGGGCTTGACGTCGCCGACCCCTACTACGGCACTGACAACGATTTCGACGACTGTCTCGCCCTTCTCAGACGAGGGGGTCCGCGTTTGAAAGAGGAATTTCGTCGGCGATTGGGTGAAGGCTCGCGCGAAGCTTGATCTCTGGCAGCGTCAGTGACAGCAACAACGCGAGCACACCTACCGGGATCGCCCAGAGATAGGCAGTTTGGATACTCCCCGCGATCTCTCGCACCACGACCAACAAGTCATTGAGTGGCTGTGCCTTGAGCAAATCGGGCGTCCAACGTCCTGGCGTGGGAAATCCTTTCGTGAGTGCCCCACTGTTGACATCAGCGGCGTAGCGGTGAGCGAGCTCGTTGGTGTACAGGGCACCGAGCACCGCCGTGCCAAAGGAACCGCCAATCGAGCGAAAAAAGTTGGCCCCCGCCGTGGCGGCCCCGATGTCCGAAGGATCCACGGCGTTCTGCACCGCGGTAACCAGAATCTGCATCACGAGACCGATTCCGATACCCAGCACAAACATGTAGAGCGCAATACGCGTACTCGAGGTCGCCACGCCGATCGTGCCAAAGAAGCCGAGTCCGATAGTCATGATCGCGGTGCCGAGGATCGGGAACGGTCGATACTTCCAGCCTCGCGCCACCAGTTGACCCGTGATGATTGACGCGGCGAACAATCCGATCATCATGGGCAGCAAACGCAAACCGGAGTTCGTCGGCGACGCGCCTCGCACGTCTTGGAAATAGACCGGAAGGAACGTCATGGCGCCGTACATCGCAAAGCCCACGACGAATCCGATCGCCGACGCCGACGAGAACACACGATTGGCGAACAGATGTGGCGCGATGATCGGTTCAGCCGAGCGCCTCTCGACCGCCACGAAGATCGCCGTGAAGATGATCCCGCCGACGAGCAACCCAATGGAGTTGGCTGACGACCACGCGAACGACGTACCACCCAGTGAGGTGAACAGGATCAGGCCCGACGCCGCCAGGGTCAGGGTCACGATTCCTGCGTAGTCAATGACGTGATGAAGACGCTGGCCCGCGCCGGGCAATGCCGCGGCGGTGACGACCAAGGCCACGATGCCCACGGGTACGTTCACGAAGAAGATCCACCGCCACGACCAGTACTCGACGATGAAGCCACCGAGCAGAGGACCGATGACGATGGCGGCGCCGAAGACGGCGCCGAAGAAACCCGAGTAGCGACCCCGGTCGCGTGGTGGCACGATGTCGGCCACGATCGCCTGAGCACCCACCATCAAGCCTCCCCCACCCAGTCCCTGAAGGGCCCGAAAGAGGATGAGCGTGATCATGCTGTTGGCGAGACCACACAGCATGCTGCCCACCAGGAAGATGATGATCGCGGCCTGGAAGTAGATCTTCCTGCCGTGCAGGTCACCGAGTTTTCCCCACAAGGGCGTACTCACGGTTGATGACAAAAGGTAGGCGACGACGACCCACGAGAGGTGGTTGGCACCGTGAAGATCGCCCACGATCGTGGGGAGCGCCGTCGAGACGATCGTACTGTCCAACGCCGCGAGCAACATGCCCAGCATGAGTGCACCAAAGACGAAGTACAGCTCTCGCTTTGGCATCAGCGCCGTCGCCCGGTCACCCATGATCACCCCGTTTCAAACTCTGAGCGCCATGACGCGCGTCAACTTGACCACATTAACGGCGTCCCAAGGATCCGAACGACACTCGCTCGCAGCGCACGTCACACGGTCTGGCCTGATCTCGGAGCGCGATCGCACGCAACAACGCGACGCGTTCAAGGTTCCTCGAAGAGCCGATCAGGTCCTACGGCGACGAGCCGACAACTAGATAAGTTGTCGAGGGAGGCTCTCATGAAAACACGTCTGACCGAACTGCTGAAGATCGAACACCCCGTCATGCTCGCCGGGATGGGTGGCGTTGCCTACCACGAGCTCGCGGCGGCGGTCTCGAACGCTGGCGGGTACGGTTGTCTCGGGGCATCGACGATGTCGAGCGCGCAGTTAGCCACGGAGATTGCCCAGACCAGAGCTCTCACCACGAAGCCCTTTGGCGTAGACCTGCTCACGGCCTTTCCCGACACGCTGCAGAAAAACGTGGAACTACTCATCGAAGGCGGGGCCTCGACCTTCGTGGCGGGGCTGGGTGTGCCGCGCCACGTCATTGACACGTGTCACCAGAATCATGTTCTCGTCATCTCCATGTGCGGCAAGGTCGAGCACGCCAAGCGCGCGCTCGACGCGGGCTGTGACGTCGTGGTCGCCCAGGGCACCGAAGCGGGAGGCCACACGGGTACGGTCGCCACTATGCCGCTCGTACCGTTGATCGTCGACGCGGTGGGCTCGTCGATTCCCGTCGTCGCGGCGGGAGGCATCTTCGACGGCCGAGGACTCGCCGCGGCGCTGGCGTTGGGCGCCGATGGCGTGTGGATCGGGACGCGGTTCATCGCAACTCCCGAGGCTCGAGCGCTCCCAGGTTTTCGTGAAGGTATTCTCGCGTCCCACGAGGACGGCACGGTCATCTCGCGCGCGTTCTCGGGCAAGACCATGCGCGTGCTGCGAAACGACACGACCGACCGATACGAAGCCGACCCGTCGTTGCTCAAGAAATTCCCCGAGCAACTCCAGGTGTCCTTCAGTGACGGAACCTTCCACCTGGGTGGCGACCAGCACACTTCCGGGGTCGATCCGCGACGCGAAGGGTACCCCGCAGGACAAGCCGTGGGGGCCATTTCGTCCCTCGAACCCGCCGCCACGATCGTCCAGGACATGGTCAACGAGGCCACGTCGATCCTCGCTCGACTCAGTTCCTAGAACAATCTCCGCCCGCCCGCATCACTGTCGCTGACCCGAGAGCGCGCGGTCCTAGTCTCGTGAGATGGTTGCGCGGTCACTCACCACAGACGAAATCCTCTCCACCGTCAAGGGCAATGACCGGCGCGTCACGCTCGCCAAGCGGACCGTGGTCGAAGTGCTCGTCAGTGCCTCAGGTCACCTGACCGCGGAGGCAATCACCAACGCGGTCCAGGAACTTCGTCCGGAGGTAAGTCCTTCTACGGTCTACCGGATCCTTGAGGAGTTCGAAGAACTCGATATCGTCGTCCACTCACACCTCGGTCAAGGCGCCGCGGTGTATCACCTCGCGGGTGCCGTTCACGGTCACTTGACGTGCGAGACCTGCAAGATGACCGTCGAGATCTCCGCAGCGCATTTCGACGCGCTCAGCCGAGACTTGCAAAAGTCGTATGGATTTCAGCTGGACCGTCACCACGTGGCCCTCTCGGGCACGTGCGCGCATTGTCGAAAGTCGCAACGTTCCACGGGCTAGTCACTCTTAGCGAGTTATTACTTGGCTCGATCCAACATCGACGTGTGAGTCACTAAGGTGACGTACGGCCCATGTTGAAGATCGACCACCTCACGAAGCACTACAAGGACACCGTCGCGGTCAACGACCTGGAAGTTGAGGTCATGCCGGGCGTGGTGACCGGTTTCCTTGGTCCCAACGGTTCAGGCAAGTCGACCACGATGCGTATCATCCTCGGACTTGACCATCCGACGAAGGGTCGCGTGACCATTGACGGCAAGGACTACGAAGACCTGCGCGCGCCGTTGCACGAAGTCGGCGCGCTCCTCGACGCCAAGGCCGTGCACCCGGGACGAACCGCTCGAAACCATCTTCGTGCCCTCGCCGTCTCGAATCGCATCAAGAAGTCTCGCGTCGACGAGGTGCTCGAGTTCGTGGGTATCTCGTCGGTCGCCGACAAGAAGGTGGGCGGCTTCTCACTCGGGATGAGCCAACGCCTGGGCATCGCCGCCGCCCTCTTGGGTGATCCCCCCGTGCTGCTCTTCGACGAACCCGTCAACGGCCTGGACCCTGAAGGTATCCGTTGGATTCGCGAGTTTTTCCGCTCCCTCGCCAAAGAAGGGCGCACGGTGTTCGTGAGCTCGCACCTGATGAGCGAGATGGCCCTCACCGCCGACCAGATCATCGTCATCGGTCGCGGAGCATTAATCACCCAAGGTTCCGTCGACGACTTGACCGCGACCGCGCAAGGTACGGTCCTCGTGCGTGCGTCGGATCTAGCCGGTCTGACCAGGGCGCTCGAAGCCCAGCAAGCGCGCGTTCAATCATCGGGGGACAAGAGTCTGACCGTGAGCGGGCTGACGTCCGATCAGGTCGGCGAAGCCGCCTTCAAGGCTGGCATCACCCTCTTCGAATTGACACCTCAGCGGGCGTCACTCGAAGAGGTCTTCATGGATCTGACCGCGGAGTCGGTCGAATACGGCACCACGATGCCCGGAGCGATGCCCCGTGAGTAACCAGCAGACTCTGGTCGACGTCGTAAAGTCCGAGTGGATAAAGTTCCGCACGGTTCGCTCCTCGGTGATGGGCGTCATAGTCTTCATCGTCCTCACGATCGGGTTGAGCGGACTCATCGCGTGGGCAATTCGCAGCCACTGGAGCCAGTCGTCGGTCGCGGACAAACTCACCTTCGACCCCGTCTCTACCAGCCTCGCCGGGATCCTCTTCGCGCAGTTTGCGGTCGGAGTCATCGGTGTGCTGTTCATCACCAGCGAGTATTCGTCGGGCTCAATCCGCACGACATTGACTGCGGTCTCGAACCGGGTGCGCCTCATCACCGCCAAGACCATCGTGCTCGCCGCGTCGTTGATCGCAGTGAGCGAAATCGTCTGCTTCGTGACCTTCGAACTCGGACAATCAATCTTCAAGGGCGTCGTCCCCACGGCGTCACTGGGGACCGCCGACGTCCTGCGCTCGGTGCTCTTGGCTGGCCTGTACCTGACACTGCTGGCCATTGCCTGCTTCGCGCTGGGCCTTATCGTGCGACACAGCGCCGCGTGCATCAGCATCTTCGTGTCGGTACTGCTCATCGTGCCGATCATCTTCGCGTTCCTGCCCCAGAGTTGGCAGGACTCCTACGAGAAGTACCTGCCGTCCGAACTGGGTCGATCGATGATGTCTCCCTTCCCCGCGGCCCACCACCTGGGTGCCTGGAACGCGTGCATCTTGTTGCTCGTCTACGTCGCGGTCATCTATGGCGTCGGCGCGACCATGATGGTTCGACGCGACGCCTAAGCCAGTCGCCCTAGGGTGACGCGATGGACCTCCGCGACGCCCTTCGCTCCACCGGCTCGATCCGTGAGTTCGCTCCCGACCCGGTGCCGAACCACGTGCTATACGACATACTCGACGACGCGCGATTCGCGCCCTCGGGTGGTAATCGACAGGCGTGGCGGGTCATTGTCGTCGCCGGCGATCAGCGACGGGCGTTGGGTGAGATCTACCTCGACGCATGGCACGACTACGTGTCCCACCTCCTCGCGGGCCTGATCCCCTTCTCCCCCCTCGCCAGCGACGCCGAGCGCGCCGCGGTACTCTCCCACCGTGACGAGGCGATCGGTCTGTCCAACCCGACCGGCTTCGCCGAGACCATCAGCGACGTGCCCGCGATGCTGGTGGTGCTCGCGGACCTGGGCGCGCTCGCCGCGACCGATCGCGACCTCGCGCGCTACCAGATCGTGGGCGGTGCCTCGGTCTACCCCTTTGTGTGGAGCCTGCTACTGAGCGCCCACGGACACGGGTTAGGCGGCGTGATGACCACGGTCCTCACTCGCCACGAGGACCAGGCGCGCCAGGTCCTCGACGTACCCGACACCTACGCCATCGCAGCGCTCGTCGCACTCGGTTATCCCCTGGCGCGTCAGCGCAGGCTGAGGCGACGCGCCGTCGAAGAGTTCGCGACACTCGACACGTTTGGTGGCGAACCCTTCTCGCGCGACTAGTCGTCGCCGAAGATCGACGAGGTGTCCTCACCCAGGCGCCGCGGTCCGCGCCGGATCGGAGGGCGAACGCCGTCGATGAGCAGTGGCGTGCGCATCGTGGCGACCAACCCACCCGGACTCGACATCTCACTCACGAAGTCGCTGTCGCGGATCTGGTCTTGCGCGAATGCACCCGCCACGTCGAGCACGGGCGCGTGAGGAATCCCCGAATTACCCAGGACCTCGAGCCAGTAGTCGGTCGGGTGTTGGGCGAACACGTCATCGAGCGTCGAGCGAAGAACGTCACGCGCCGCGACTCGTTCGTCGTTGCTCGACCAGGCTTCGCGCGACAACCGCTCGTCCCCGAGCAGCGTCACGAGACGCGCAAACTGTTGGTCGGTACCCACCGCGAGCAAGAGCAACCCGTCGCCCGTCGTGACCGGCCCGTAGGGGGCGATACTCGGGTGATCGTTGCCCAGTCGCCGCGGGTTGACGCCGGTGGCCAGGTAGCCCTGGGCCTGGTTCACCAACGCGCTCATCGCCGACTCGAGCAGCGGCGCCTCGAAGTGGCGACCGGGTCGGTTGCGCGAGCGTGCGAACAGACCGCTCAGCATCGCGATCGCGCCGTAGAGTCCCGTGATCACGTCAGCGACTGGCGAGCCGACCTTGGTCGGTGGCCCACTCGGGTCGCCCGTCACGCCCATCAGACCCGAACGGGCCTGGGCGAGCAGGTCGAACGACGGCAGGTCCGCGAGTGGTCCGCCCGACGTGGCCGGGGTGATCGACACCCACACGCAGTCGCGATTGCGCTCCCGCAGGCCCTCGATGTGCAGCGAACGGACCTGGCTCTCGAGGTAGTTCTCGATCACCACGTCCGCGTCGTCGACCAGCGCCGCGACGTCGTCATAGTCACGCGAGTTACGAAGGTCGGCGACGACGTTGCGCCGGTGACGATTCACCGCCAGGTAATACGTCGCGTCGTCGCCGAAACGCGGCGGCGCGAGGAAGCGCACCGGATCGCCGTCGGGACTCTCCACCTTGATGACGTCCGCGCCCAAGTCTCCGGCGATCATCGCGCACAGCGGACCGGCGAGCACGCGCGACAGGTCAAGCACGCGCACCCCTTCGAGGGGTAGCCCGGTCCCCAGGTTCGTCGGATCTATCTCCCAGGGCACTAGAGGACTTTCGAGAGGAAGTTCTGGAGTCGCTCCGACGAGGGTGTAGTCAGAATCACCCGGGGGTCGCCAGATTCCTCGATGACGCCGCCGTCGAGGAAATAGACCGAATTGGCGACCTCGCGCGCGAAGCCCATCTCGTGGGTGACCACGATCATCGTCATGCCACTGCGGGCGAGATCCTTCATCACTTCGAGGACCTCACCCACCAACTCGGGATCGAGTGCCGAGGTTGGTTCGTCGAAGAGCATGAGCTTGGGGTCCATGGCGAGGGCGCGAGCAATGGCGACCCGCTGCTGCTGACCGCCCGATAGTTGACTCGGGTAACTGGACTCCTTGTCCTTCAGTCCCACGCGCGCGAGCAACTCGCGCGCCTTGGTCGTCGCGTCCTCGCGCGACTTTCCCAGGACCTGGCGTTGGCCGACCGTCACGTTCTCCAGCACCGTCAAGTGCTGGAACAGGTTGAACCGCTGGAAGACCATACCGATGCGCGATCGGTTCTGGCACACACGCTTGTCGGTCAACTCGTAGAGGCGACCGTTGCGCATCTCGTAACCCACGAGCTCGCTGTCCACTCGTAACTCGCCACTGTCGTGCTTCTCCAAGTGGTTGATGCAGCGCAAGAGTGTGCTCTTGCCCGATCCCGAGGGACCGATCAGACACGTCACTTCACCTCGATTGACGCTGAGGTCGACGCCCTTCAACACCTCGATGCCGTTGTAGGACTTTCGCACGTCACGGATCGTGACCATGGGTGCGTTCACGAGGCGACCTCGACGCCGCGACGGGTCCGGAACTTTGACGCGACGCCCGCGAGGTCACCTCGCAGACGCTGAATCGGCGTCGGTGGCGGCGTTCGCAGCGCCCCGCGAGCGAAGCGACGCTCGAGGTAAAACTGACCAGTCGAGAGCACGGTGGTGACCAAGAGATACCAGAGGCTCGCCACGATGAGCAGGGGAATGATCTCGTAGTTCTCGCTGTAGATGTTGGTCGCGGCGCCGAGCAGGTCGATGACCCCCACGACACTCACGAGCGACGTGGTCTTGAGCATGGAAATGACCTCGTTGCCCGTCGGCGGGATGATCACGCGCATCGCCTGGGGGATGGTCACCAGGCGCAGGGTCTGTCGACGCGTCATGCCGAGCGACGTGGCCGCCTCGATCTGACCCTCGTCGACCGATATCAGACCCGCCCGGGCGATTTCGGACATGTAGGCGCCTTCATTGAGCCCGAGCCCGATGGCGCAGGCTTCCATGATCGTCAAGGACGTATTCACGTTGAAGTGCACGAAGGTCAGGTGCGTGAACGGCACGCCCAGAGTCAGGTGAGGATAGACCGCGCCGATGAAACTCCAAAAGAGTAGTTGGACCAGTACCGGCGTACCGCGAAAGAACCACGTGTAGGTCCAGGCGATGCTCGACAACACGCGATTGGGCGACATCCGCATGATCGCGATCGTGATGCCGAGCACGATGCCGATGGCCATGGCGACCACCGTGAGGAAGACCGTTCGCAGCAGGCCGTGCAGGATCTCCGAGGTGAAGAAGTACTGACCCACGATGTTCCACTGGTACCGGTAGATCATTGCGTGGTGGCATACCTTCGTGGCACCGACCACCTGACAGACGACCTTGGCGCTGGCCACCTTGAAGAACAAGGTATGCACGACCATCGCCAAAAACAGGCCGACGACCGCCACGCCGATCCAACGACCATAATGACGAACGGGGACGACCTTTACGGTGGCGTCCCCGTTCGCACTCATGAGCTCGTCGTGTTCGTGGTCCTAGGAGGTCGCCCCGTCAATCACGATCTTGGACGTGGGTAGCGCACCCGCGCTGACGCCCCACTTGGCGAGGATCGCGCCGTAGGTGCCGTTGGCGATGAGCGTCTTCACGGCGGCCTTGATCGCCGCGGCGAGTCCCTTGCCGGCCGCGGTCTTGGGCGTACCGATGCCGTAGGGCGCGACCTCAATGGCACTGCCTACGAGCTTGAACGCGCCCTTGGACTGCGAGACCACGTACCCCGCAACCTGACTGTCGAGGAAGCCGAGTTGGGCGCGACCCGAGGAGACCGCCAGGTCGGCGCTCGTCTGGGTCGGGTACGCGAGTACGGTCAGCTTCTTGGACGCGGGACAGGTCTTGGCGGTGTTGACGGCGTCGGACTGTTCGGTCGTGCCGGTCTCGACCGCCACGCTGAGACCACACAGGCTCGGCAGGCCCGTGAACTTGACCGACGACGACGTCTTGGCGTAGACCGCCTCACCGGCCTGGAAGTAGTCGACGAAGTAGACCTGCTTCTCGCGGGCCTTGGTGTCGGTGAACGACGAGTTCGCGATCTGGTAACGACCGGCGTCGATGCCCGCGAGGATGCTGTCAAAGGTCACGTTGTTTTCGTTGATCTTGACCCCGAGGGTCGTCGCGATGGCCTTCATCATGTCGACGTCAAAACCCACCATCGTCGTGCCGTTCATCGACTCGTCGGGGGCGTAGGTGGCGTCGGTCGCGACTTGGATCGTCGTCTTGGTAAAGCTCGACGGCACCAATTTCGCGTCAGCGGCGTTATACGTACCCGTCGTGGACGCGGCTCCCGCGACCAGACTCGAAGCGAGTACCAGTGAGGTGATGCCGGTGACAACCAGTGCTTGACGCACGCGTGTAATTCGAAGCATGGACACTCCCCTTGTTCCACGCCAGGTCTGGCGTATGGGTTCTATTGATACCAGAAAACGCGGGCCGTCGGTCGCCTACGCGTATCGAGCGTGTGAAATTGTCCCTAGGCGTGGACGAAATGCTCGGTCCGCACGGTCTGTTTGGGCAAGAAACGATAGACCACGAAACCAACGAACACCGCCACCAAGGCCGCGATGAGACATCCCCGATGAAAGCCGTCGATGAACGAGGACACCACGCTTGACGCAAGAGCATGGTGCAGGGGCAGACCCGAGGCCACGTGGGCCACAACGGCCTTGGCCGCCTCGGTGGAGCTCTGGGCGATGTTGAGCTGGGCGCGCGACAAGCCCAGGTGCGCGAACGCGCGGCGCACGTCGGGACCGAACAGTGAAGAGAAGACCGAGCCCACCACCGCGACGCCCATGGTGCCACCGATCTCGCGCGTGGTCTCGTTCACGGCTGCCCCCGCGCCGATCTGGTCGGGTCGCAGTGAACCCATGATCGCCGCGGTCGACGGGGCGCTGATCAACGAGAATCCGAAGGCGAGCACGACCATGCTGCCCATAATCGGACCGACGTAGGCGGCGTGGGCACCGATGAAGGTCATCCAGAACAACGCGGCGCCCATGATGAGCAGCCCGGCACTCACCACGTAGCGCGTGCCGATTCGCAGTGCCGCGATCGCGCCCAGTGGCGTGACGATCATCGTGACGATGGCGAAGGGCAGGGTGTGCACGCCCGCCGACAGCGCCGAGTACCCGTGGATCAACTGGAAATACTGCGTAACGAGGAAGATGAAACCAAACAGGCAGAAGAAGCTCGTCGCGATTGAACTCGCCCCGGCCGAGAATGCACGGTTCGTAAACACCCGAACGTCGAGCAACGGTCCCTCGCGATGCAGTTCGAAGGCAACGAAGGCGCAGAGCAGCACCGCCGACGCGGCGAACAACGCGAGCGTGGAAACGCTGCGCCATCCCCACTCGGGTCCCTGGATGATCGCGAGCACCAGCAGGGTGACAAAGGACGTCCCCAGTGCGAGACCCCGCACGTCAAAGCGGTGCTGGAGGGGACTGCGTGACTCGGGCACGATCAACGCTCCCGCCACGAACGCCACGACCACGATGGGAATGTTTACAAGGAAGATCGAACCGTACCAGAAGTGAGTGATGAGTTCGCCCCCGACGATTGGTCCGATGGCGATCGCGACCCCCGCGGTCGCCCCCCAGACCCCGAAGGCCTTGGCCCGTTCCGAGGGATCCTTGAACGTCGTCGTGAGTAGTGACAACGTGGCGGGAAAGATGAACGCCGCCGCCGCGCCCATCAAGGCGCGAGCACTGAGGAGCGCCCCGATGCTATGTGAACGCGCCGCCAGGTAGGAGAAGAGTCCAAAGAGGATCAGCGCGCTCTGCATCACGCGCTTGCGTCCAAAGCGGTCCGAGAAACCGCCGCCCATGAGCAGGAGACCCGCGAAGGGCAGCGAGTACCCGTCGACGATCCACTGCAGATCGGTGTTGGTGGCGCGCAGCTGTTCGGAGAGCGTCGGCAGGGCCACGTTGACAATCGTGTTGTCGACGCCCACGAGCAGGACCGAGACGCACAGCACCGTGAGGATCAACCACCGTCGATCGTTGACGTAATCGGACATCGGACCCCCTCTAGAACATTGTTCCATTACAGTAGAACAATGTTCTATACTAAAGCAAGTGACCCGACGAACTCCTTCTCGACTGGTTGAACCCGAACTCATGTCGGCCGCGCTGGCAATCCTGCGCGAGTCCGGCCCCGAGGGATTCACCGTTCGGGCAATCGCCCGACGCGCCAACGTCGCGCCGATGGCGATCTACAACCATTTCGACGGCAAGGACGGACTCTTGGACGTCATCTGGACCGACGGCTTCACGATGCTGAGCCAGGCCCTGGCCGCCACGCGCGGCGAGGTGGACCGCGACGAGCCCTTGTTTAACACCGCTCACGCCTATCGACGTTTCGCCCTCACCCATCAGGCGCACTACACGGTGATGTTCATGCACCGCTTCGTCGGCTTCACGCCCTCGACAATGGCCGCGACCGTCGCCTACGGAACCTTCGAGACGTTGGTCGAACTCGTCACCTCCGCACAAGCCGTGGGAATCTTCTCGGGCCTCAATCCCGCGGACGCCGCGCAAATACTCTGGTCGACGTGCCACGGTTTCGTGTCACTCGAGTTGCTGGAGATCAATTTCGCCCTCGACCGCGAACAGACCTTCCTCGACATCCTGCACGGCTTGCTGCGAGGGCTCGCCTTTTCAACGAACTAGCGCGGCGGGCCAGCGACCGGGACGATTCGTGCGCAGCAGCATGTCGGTGAACTGACGCTCGAGGTGTTCTTGGCGCCACACCAGTTGCTCTTGGGCGCATTCGAGCACGCGCGACGCGTCGTCGCATTCGGTGCGCCACGTCGGATCGGCGGCGAGGTCAAAACACCGGAACGTCCCGTCGCCGAATTGAACGTAGGCATTGTCCTCGCCCGCCGACACCGCGAGGTTCTGGCGCGACAGGTTCCAGTCGACCGTGTCGTGAGCGGTCTTGTCGTTGATCCAGTACGTCCGGTAGTCCCACTCGTAGTGGGCGTGCGTGCGCCAGGGCGTCTCGGTTCCCGCGAACAGCGGCGCCAGCGACGCGCCGTCGCACTGCGAAGGCGCCAACACGCCGAGCGCGTCACAGAGCGTCGGCAGGAGGTCCACGTTCTCGGTGAACTGGCTGACCCGACGCACCGTCTCCTGGCGCCGCGGATCACGCCAGAGTCCCAGCACGTGATAACTCTGCGGGAAGAAACCGAGCTTTTCCAGCAAGCCGTGATCACCGAGTTGTTCGCCGTGGTCGGACGTGATCACGATCAGCGTGTCGCGCCACTCTCCGCGTTCGTCAATACCCTCGAACACACGGCCCAGCTGGAAATCGACCTCACTGATCATGCCGTAGTACTGGGCTCGCAGTCGACGAATGTCGTCCTCGTTGGTCGGAGCCGCACTGGCGGCGACGCCGAGTGCTATCTCGTGCAAGGGGTGTCGACGCTCGGGTGCAACGGGCGCAATAGGCAGGGAGACGTCCGCGGGATCGTACATCGTCGAGAAGTCGCCCGCCGCGGCGTAGGGCGGATGAGGCCGTAAATAACTCAGGTGCGCAAACCAGCCGCTCCCCTGGTCACGCAACCATTCGAGGAAGCGATTCGTAAGAAAACCGCTCAAGGAGTCCTCCGCCGGCCGCTGCGGTTCGCCGCGAAGCGCCGGCGCCCAACCGCTCTCGACCTCGTAACCCTTCTGGCGAAGGTACTGGATCCATCCCGCCTGGCTCTCGGGCAGGTAGAGACCGACCGACATCCCCGGCAACACGCCGTCGTAGTTGTCGAGGCGCGGGTCGTCGACGCCGACGCACCGGTTGGGGTCGAGACCCTGGTCCGTGTAGCCAAAGAGAGTGGGATCGTACCCGGCGTCGCGAGCCACCGTCGCGAGATTCGCGAGGCCCGCACGTAGGGGCGTGCCGTTGGCGACTACCCGATTGTTCATCTGGTAGGTCCCCGTGTAGAGCGCGGCTCGGCCCGGCGCACAAGGAGCCGCCTGGGAGAAGTGACGCTCGAGTCGGATGCCCTCACGCGCCACCCGGTCCAGGTTCGGCGTAGAAACCAGCGCGTGCCCCGCTGCCCCGTAGGAGTCGCCCCGAAACTGGTCGAGGGTGACGAACAGGACGTTCACGTCGATGCGTGCTCGACGAAGTGATGCATGTGCTCGGCGAGGTCGTCGACGATCTCGAGGGCTTCGGGAACCAGGCCGCCCATGCGCAAGAAACCGTGGACCATGCCTTCGGCCTCGAGAATCTCGACGGGGACGCCGAAGTGCTCGAGCAGCCCCGCGTAGGCGAGCCCCTCGTCGCGCAGGGGATCACATTCGGCCACGAGCACGATGGCGGGAGGCGCGCCGACGAGGTCCGAGAACATCAGTGGCGTCACCCGCGGATCGGTGTGGTCCGCGTAATCCCCCAAGTACTGGGCGTAATCGTGGCGAAGGTGCTCGAGATCGAGCATGTAGCCCACGCCGTATTTATGGGCCGACTCGGTGACCAGCTCTGGTCCGAGTGTGGGATAGATCAACACCTGGGCGGCGATGCCGAGTCCGTCCTTCCTCGTCAGTGCCGCGGCGACAGCCACCAGCGAGGCGCCGGCGGAGTCGCCCATCACGATCATCTCGGCGTCGGGTGCCGCGTAGTCGTTCCAGTGGGCCACGACGTGACGAAACATCGCCACGGTGTCGTTGATCGACGCGGGGAAGGGATGTTCGGGTGCGAGGCGGTAGTCCACGGCCAAGAACCGCATGCCGGTTTCCACGCTGAGGCGACGACACAGGGCGTCGTGCGTCTCGAGACTGCCGACGACGAAGGACCCGCCGTGGAAGTACACCACCAACGCCTTGTCCTCGTCGTTGGCCGGTACGTACAGTCGAATCGGTAGCGACCGTCCGTCGTCGAGTGACGCGGTCATGTCCGCGCTCGTGACGTCCAGTTGGTCGTCACCGCGAATCGCCTGGGCCAACTCGAGGTACTGGGCGCGTCGTTCACTCATGCTCTGGGAGTTGGGGTGGGGACCGGGTGCGGCCTGGACGGCCCGCACGTAGGGCTCGAGCGCCGGGTGAACCATGACTACCTCCTTCGCCAAAGACTATTCACTGGTGCGCGGGCGTCGCGAGCGGGCCGAGACGTCGCGGCCAACCGGTCGCGACGAGTCAGATCGTCACGTCGCGACATCGTCAATGCGCGTTCGCCGAAGCCGCCGCCAGGGTCGACGCGAAAATCTGCCACGCGAGCAACGACTTGGCGACGAGTGAGAGCACCAGGTAGGTCTTCTCACCCACGAGATAGTCACGAAAGCGTCCGATTTTGCGGTACTGGAGAAACTGGACGATCGCAAAGCAGTTGAAGAAGGCGAACAGGGACACATAAATGCCGTACACGAAACCCGGCGCGTGCGCGTGCGCTCCGGGTCCGATGAGATAGATCCCAATGGCCACCCAGGGCACCACCCCGGCGACACACCCCAACCAGAAAGGCACCAGACTCGCGCCCGGCTCCTCGTAGCGCTCTTGAATCCAGCCAAAACCGATCATCGAGGCGTTCACGCCCACGAGGGCCGCGAGGGCGGCGACGTCGCGAATGCCGGTGAGTTGGGCGATCGCCACGATCATCAGTGACGACGAGAGCGAGTACTCGGCCCAACGAAAAGGGTTCTGGTGATCAGCCAGCCGTGCGTCGTAGCGAGCGCGAAGGGGACCGGCGACGGCAAAGTGCG
>Ga0181516_10000651_pt1 | contig 30128 bp, 23 predicted proteins | sample PEATcosm2014_Bin_25_FD_121104 | JGI IMG/M metagenome (GOLD analysis project Ga0181516, IMG submission 121104) | Peatland microbial communities from MTU Mesocosm Facility, Houghton, MI, USA - PEATcosm2014_Bin01_10_metaG | ecosystem: Environmental > Terrestrial > Soil > Wetlands > Peat | place... | reverse complement strand
GTTCGAGAAGCGCATCGTCCTGCGCTACCGCATCGACGGCAGCCTCATCGAGTTCCCGGCGCCGCCCATCAGCTACAAGCGCGCCCTGGCCTCGCGCATGAAGATCATGGCCCGGCTGGACCCCATGGAGCGCCGCCGATCCCAGGATGGCCGCATCCGCTACCCCTACCAGGGCCGCGCGGTGGAGCTGCGCGTCTCGGTGCTGCCCAGCATCTGGGGCGAGAACATCGTGATGCGCCTGCTCGACACCGCCAACCGCAAGCTGGACATCAACGACATGGGATTCACCGAGGAGCAGCTGGCCATCTTTGAGCGCTCCTACCGCAATCCCTATGGCATGCTGCTGGTGACCGGCCCCACCGGCAGCGGCAAGACCACCACGCTCTACGCGGTGCTGGCGCGGCTCAACACCCCCGCCAAGAACATCATGACGGTGGAGGACCCGGTGGAGTACCGGCTGCCCCACCTGGTGCAGGTGCAGGTGAACCCGGCGGCGGACCTCACCTTCGCCAACGTGCTGCGGAGCTTCCTGCGGCAGGACCCCAACATCATCATGGTGGGCGAGATCCGCGACAATGAGACCGCGGGCATCGCCATCAAGGCCTCGCTCACCGGCCACCTGGTGCTCTCCACCCTGCACACCAACGACGCCACCGCCACCATCACCCGCCTGGTGGACATGGGCGTGGACCCGGTGTACGTGGGCACCTCGCTGCTGGTGGTCTGCAGCCAGAAGCTGGTGCGCAAGGTCTGCCCCAACTGCCGGCAGCCCTGGGTCCCGGACCCCGTGCTGCTGGAGAAGGCGGGGCTCACCGAGAAGGACCTGGCGGGCGGCACCTACTATCATGGCACCGGCTGCGAGCAGTGCCACCGCACCGGCTACAAGGGCCGCACCGCCATCTACGAGGTGCTGCATGTGAACAGCAAGGTGCGCCAAGCCATCTTCAACCGCAGCAACCTGAACCAGATGCGCAAGGTGGTCCGCGAGAACGGCATGAAGACCACCCGCGAGAACGCATTGCTTCGCTGGCGCCAGGGCGTCACCACCTTGGAAGAGGTTCTGGCGGAGACCCAGAGGTATTGAGACCATGAGCGCGGAGGACCCCATGCCCCAGAAGATCCTGGTGGCCGATGACGAGGAGCACATCCGGCAGGCTCTGCAGGCCTGCCTGGAATCGGCCGGCTACACCGTGTTCACCGCCGAGAACGGCAAGCGCGCGGTGGAGCTGGCCAAGCTGCACAAGCCGCAGCTGGCGCTGCTGGATGTGCGCATGCCGGTGATGGACGGCCACATGGCCAGCATCGAGCTGCGCTATGATGAGGAGCTCAAGGGCGTCAAATTCATGTTCCTGACGGCCAACGCGGATGAGGACTCCAAGGATTACGCCTTTGGCCATGGCGCCGAGGAGTACATGCTGAAGCCCTTCAAGGTGGCGGAGCTCTTGGCCAAGGTGGCCAAGGTGCTGGGCCAGGGCGAGGCCGAGCCCGAGCCGGCCAAGCCCGCCCCCGCGCCGGCCAAGGCCGAGGAGGCGCCCGAGCCCCAGCTGGACGAGGAGGCGCGGCAGCGCTACCTCGAGAAGATGAAGCAGAAGTTCTCGCGCTGAGCCCCCTTGCTTTGAACGAGCTGTGAACCCATTGCGCAAAGTCTCCCTCAACCTGAAGATCGGCGCCCTGCTGCTGCTGACCCTGTCCGGCTGCCTCTTCCTCTCCGGCTGGCTGACGGTGCTGCGCCTGCAGAGGGCCGCTTACGCGGCCGCGGGCGACACGCTCATCAAAGAGCTGTCCGTGGCCGCGCTGGCCGTCGAGCGGCTGCCCGTGGACCATGCCGGGACAGTGCCCGAGGCCACGGAGCTCTTGGAGCGCGTGTGGGGCGAGACCCGCCTCTCCAACCAGGACCGCCTCGAGGAGATCACCCTCTACCAGGCGGACCTGGCCGGCAGCGCCGCCCAGCCCCTGGCCTGCTGGGGCGTGAGCCAGGGGCGCTGCGCGCCCACCGTGCTCACCCGCGAGATGCGGCGCACCTCTGATTCGGGCCTGCCCCAGCGCTGGATGGGCTGCGCCGGGGCGGACAGCCGCTGCCTGGTGGCCTGCGTGCCGGTGGCGGCCCCGCCGGGCCGGCATTGGCTGCTGCTGGCCCAGGTGGACACCGCCCGGATCGACCGCCAGGTCTTTGAGAGCGAGCGCACCCTCATCGCGGCCTCGCTGCTGGGCCTGGTGCTGGCCTCGCTGGGGGCCTGGTGGGTCACCCAGCGCCTCACCCGCCCGCTGCTGGCCTTCGCCAGCGTCATGCAGCTGATGCGCTCCACCGGCGACTACAGCATCAAGATCGACCTGCACCCCGAGGACAGGGAGATGAGCGTGGTGGAGGGGGCTTTCCAGCGCCTCATCGCCAGCGTGCACCAGAGCCACGTCGAGCTGGAGAACAACTACATGGCCACGCTGAAGGCCCTGGTGATGGCCCTGGACATCCGCGACAATGAGACCGCCGGCCACAGCCTGCGCGTGCAGCGCTACGCCTCGGCCATCGGCGAGGTGATGCGCCTGGCCCCGGCCCTGCGGCTGCAGGTGGAGACCGGGGCCCTGCTGCATGACATCGGCAAGCTGGGCGTGCCCGATGCCATCCTGCGCAAGAACGGCCGCCTGGAGCCCCTGGAATGGGAGGAGATGCGCAAGCATCCCGAGATGGGCCGCCGCATGGTGGAGGGCATCGGGTTCCTCAAGGCCGCCACCGAGGTGGTCTACGGCCACCATGAGCATTACGATGGCAAGGGCTACCCGCGCGGGCTCAAGGGCGAGGCCATCCCGCTGGCGGCCCGCATCTTCGCGGTGGCCGATGCCTTTGACAGCCTGACCAGCGACCGCGTCTACCGCCGCGCCACCGGCTTCATCGAGGCCAAGGCCGAGATCAGGGCCTGCGCCGGCACGCATTTCGACCCCGCGGTGGTCGCCGCCTTCATGCACATTCCCGACAGCACCCTGGCCCGCATCCGTCGCGAGACCATGAAAGAGGCGGCGGCCCGCCAGGCGGCCGAGACGGCTTGAACAGGAGCGACATGAGCGAGAGGCTGCAGAAGCTGAGGTCCAAGTTCCTCGAGATCTACGGCGATTCCGGCGGCAAGCTGGCCTTTGGCCGGGCGCCGGGGCGCGCCAACCTGATCGGCGAGCATACCGACTACAACCAGGGCTATGTGCTGCCCACTGCCATCAACCGCGACATCCTGGTGGCGGCCCAGCGCCGCAGCGACCGCGCCCTCTCGGTCTACAGCATGGATTTCAGCGAGCGCATCACCGCGCCCCTGGCCCTGCTCAAGCTGCGGCCCGAGGACGGCTGGGCCAACTACGTGAAATCGGTGCTGTGGTCCCTGGAGAATGCCGGCCACAAGCTGGATGGCTTCAACCTGGTCATCTCCGGCGATGTGCCGCAGGGCGCCGGCCTGGCCAGCTCGGCGGCCCTGGAGCTGGCGGTGCTGGCGGCGCTCACGCCGCTGGGCGACTGGGCCTGGGAGCCGGCGGCCATGGCCAAGCTCTGCCAGCGCGCGGAGAGCCAGTTCATGGGCGTCCCCTGCGGCCTGATGGACCAGATGGTGTCGGCGGCCGGCCGGCCGGGCGAGGCGCTGTTCATGGACTGCCGCAGCCTTGAGACGCAGAGCCTTCCCCTGGCCCTGGGCGGCGCGCGCTTTGTGCTGGTCAACTCTGGGGTGACCCGGGGGCTCAACGGCAGCGCCTATTCCGAGCGCCGCGAGGAATGCCGCCAGGCCCTCAAGGCCCTGCAGGCCCGCAACCCCAAGTACGAGGCGCTGCGCGATGTGGGGGTGGTGGCCTTTGAGCGCCACAAGTCGGCCCTCACGCCCCGCCTGCGTGCCCGGGCTGAGCATGTGGTCTATGAGAACGACCGGGTGCTCAAGGCCAAGGAGGCGCTCAAGGCCGGCGATGCCGCGGCCTTCGGCGCGCTGATGCTCAAGAGCCACCGCAGCCTGCAGCGCCTGTTTGAGGTGAGTTGCCCGGAGCTGGATCAGCTGGTAGACTTGGCCCAGGCCATCCCCGGGGTGCACGGGGCCCGCATGACCGGGGCCGGCTTTGGGGGCTGCACGCTCAACCTGGTGGAGGAGGCCGCGCTGGCGCCGTTCAAGGACCAGATGGCCCGCGAGTACCGCAAGAAGGTCGGATTGAACCCTGTCTTCATCCCGGTGGAGCCTGCGGCCCCGGCCGGCGAAGCAGCGATCTGAGGGCTTTTGGGGCTTCGCCAAGGAGGGACCATGGAAGACTGCCTTTTCTGCAAGATCGCCAGCCAGAACCTGCCGTCCACCCTGCTGCATGAGGATGCGCTTTGCGTGGCGCTGGAGGACATCTTCCCCAAGGCGCCGGTGCACCTGCTGGTGATCCCCAAGGCCCATGTGCAGAGCGCCCTGGAGCTCAGCGGGGCCCAGGAGGCCCTGGCTGGCCACCTGCTGGTGGTGGGCGCCGCCCTGGCCCGCCAGCGCGGCCTGGCTGAGAGGGGCTTCCGCATGGTCTTCAACACCGGCAGGGACGCGGGCCAGACCGTGCAGCACCTGCATCTGCATGTGCTGGGCGGCCACGGCCTGGGGGCCATGGGCTGAGGCCCAAAACGGGGGATTGACGCTCTGGCCTCCCCTTTGCTATAAAGCTTTGCTCCACGGAGGGCCTTTCAGGGCCCTTCGAGCAACAGGGCCGCCGGCGAGACCAGGCCGGGACAACGGACCTGATGAGGGGAGGGATCAATGAATGGTCGAGGTAAAGGTTGACCCGGACAAGCCCTTTGAAGCTGCCCTGCGGCAGTTCAAGAAGAAGGTCGAACTCTCCGGCATCACGGCCGAGATGCGCAAGCGCGAGCATTACGAGAAGCCCAGCGTGCGCAAGAAGCTGAAGTCCCTGGCGGCTCGCAAGAACCAGCGCCGCAAGCAGGGCCGCGAAGGTTGATGCATCGCGCGTGAGCCAAAGGCTGGCCCCGCCCCTTGACCCGGGCAGGGCCGGCCTTTGCACGTTTTCTGGGGGTGCGCCATGGGCGTGCGTGAATCGCTGGACCAGGCCCTCAAAGAGGCCATGCGGGGCAAGGACGAGGCGGCTTTGAACGCCATCCGAGGCCTCAAGTCGGCCATGAAGCTGGCTGAGATAGACAAGCACAAGGCGCTGGCGGATGAGGACATCCACGGCCTGCTGCAGGCCGCCATCAAGCAGCGCCGCGAATCCATCGCCCAGTTCCGCCAGGGCGCGCGGGAGGACCTGGCCTTGGTGGAAGAGGCCCAGATCGCGGTGCTGCAGAAGTTCCTGCCGCCCCAGCTCTCCCCGGCCGAGATCGAAGCCCTGGTGGCTGAGGCGGTCAAGGCCACCGGCGCGGCCGCGCCCAAGGACATGGGCAAGGTGATGGGCGCGCTGATGCCCAAGGTGAAGGGCAAGGCCGACGGCGCGCTGGTGAACGCCGCGGTGAAGAAGGCGCTGGGCGCCTGACCCGCATGATTCCTGATGAGATCATCGACCGCGTGCGCGAAGCCACGGACATCGTTGAGATCATCGGCCAGAGCGTGGCCCTCAAGCGCTCAGGGGCCAACTTCAAGGGCCTCTGCCCCTTCCATCAAGAGAAGACCCCCAGCTTCACCGTGCATTCCGGCAAGCAGATCTACCGCTGCTTCGGGTGCGGGGCCGGGGGCAATGTCTTCAATTTCATCATGCAGCGCCAGGGGCTGGGCTTTGTGGAGGCGGTGCGGCAGCTGGCTGAGCGGGCCGGCATCGCCCTGCCCGAGGACGGCCAGGGCGCGGCAGAGGCCCAGGAGCGGGGCCGCCACCGCGAGCGCCTGCTGGACCTGCTGGACCAGGCCGCGGCCTGGTACCGGCGCCAGCTCAAAGAGGCGCCCGAGGCCAAGGAGGCCCGGCTCTATGCCAGCCAGCGCGGGCTGGGCGAGGAGGCCCAGCAGGCCTTCCGCCTGGGATACGCCCCGCGCGACGCGGGCACCCTCATCCGGGCGGCGGCCACCAAGGGCTGGGACGAAGCCCTGCTGATGGAGGCCGGCCTGCTCTCCAAGGGCGAGGACGGCCGCGTCTTTGCCCGCTTCCGCGGCCGGCTGATGTTCCCCATCAGCAGCCCAGCCGGCAAGGTGGTGGGCTTCGGCGGCCGCCTGCTGGGGCCGGGCGAGCCCAAGTACCTCAATTCGCCGGAGACCCTGGTCTTCAGCAAGGGCAGCCTGCTCTACGCCCTGCCCCAGGCCCGCGATGCCGTGATGCGGCGGCGCCAGGCAGTGCTGGTGGAGGGCTACATGGACGCCCTGGCCTGCCACCAGGCCGGGCTGCCCTTTGCCGTGGCCACCCTGGGCACCGCGCTGGGCGAGGCCCATGCCAAGCTGCTCAAGCGCTACGCCGATGAGGTGGTGCTGGTCTACGACAGCGACGCCGCCGGGGTGGCCGCCGCGCGCCGCGGCAGCGAGGTGCTGCTGGCCGGCGGGCTCTCGGTCAAGGTGCTCAGCGTGCCGGGGGCTAAGGACCCGGACGAGTTCCTCAAGGCCCGCGGCCGCCAGGCCTTTGAGCAGGCGCTGGCCCTGGCCCTCTCCGCGCCGGCCTTCTTCGTGCAGAGCTCGCTGGCTCAGCTGGGCGGGCTCGAGAAGGCTGACCTGCACGCCCGGGCCGGCATCTTGCAGGGCCTCTTCCCCCTGCTGGCCCTCTTCCCCACCGCGGTGGAGGCGGACGGCCATCTCCGCGAGGCGGCCCGCGCGCTGGGCTTTCCGGCCGAGAGCGCGCTGGCAGACTTTGCCAGCTACAAGGCTTCGCCCAGGGTAAGGCGCGAGGAGGCCAAGAAAAAAGCCGCCGAGGCGGCGCCTGCGGCGCAGCCAGCTCCCCCCCCCGGTTCCGCCGCCCCCCCCCTAGCGGCAGCCAAGCCCCAGGGCCGCGCCAGGCCCAACGCCCTGGCCAATGCCGAGCACGAGATCCTGCGCCTGCTGGTGGAGCGGCCCGACCTGGTGGCCGAAGCCCGCGCCAGCCTGGAGCAGCCGGGGTTCAGCGACCCGGCCCGGGAAGAAGCGGCCCAGCTCTTGTGGCGGCATCCGGGCCAGGCGGTGATGCAGATACAGATGGGCCAGGATGCCAGCGAGGCCGCCCGAGCCCTGCTGCTGGACCTGGCCATGGAGCAGCCGCATTATCAGCATGCCGAGGCAGCCCTGCCCCAATTGCTGGCGCGCCTGCAGCAAGAGCGGCTGAAGCGCCGCAAGGCCGAAGTGGACCAAGAATTGCGCCAGGAAGGCGAGCCCCAAGCCCAAGCCGAGAGGCTGGCTCTGGCCCGGGGCTTGGCTTTGGAGATCAACAAGCTGGACCGGCGCATCAAGTCGGGCCAATGAGAGCAGGACCCATGGAGAGCCGATGAGCATCAAGAAGAAGGCTGAAAAACCAAACGCTGCCAAGGCGGCCGCCGAGCCCATCAAGCCGGCAGGACCCAAAGGTGCGGCGCACGTGAGCAAGCTGGTGGCCCTGGGCAAGGAGAAGGGCTACCTCACCTACAAGGACGTCAACGAGGTGCTGCCGGACGAGGTGGTCTCCTCCGAGCAGATCGATGACGTGCTCACCATCCTGGGCGACTCGGGCATCGAGGTGGTGGACGACCAGAAGGATGCCGAGGGCAAGGAGAGCACCGGCAAGATCGTGGTCAGCCCCGACCTGCGCGCCGAGGAGGAGGCTGAGGCCAAGGAGGAGGAGGAGCCCGCCGAGCGCGAGGAGGCCCACGGCAGCGACGACCCCGTGCGCATGTACCTGCACGAGATGGGCCGCACCGCCCTGCTGACCCGCGAGCAGGAGGTGCGCCTGGCCAAGCGCATCGAGGCCGAGGAGATCAAGGTCGAGACCGTGCTCTTCTCCAGCGAGCTCTCCCGCCAGGCCGCGGTGGCCCTGGGCGAGAGCGCCGTCAAGCTCAAGCGCCTGCCCTCTGAGGTCATCAAGAACAACCTGGAAGGCGAGGTGCCGCTGGCGGCCGAGAAGGCCATGGCGGCCAAGGTCAAGAAGCACCTGGATGAGGCCAAGAAGGCGCAGAAGAAGCTGGAGGCCACCCGCAAGGACTTGGAGAAGGCCGCGGGCAAGGAGAACAAGCAGAAGGAGCTGGAGAAGAAGCGCGACGAGCTGGTCAAAAAGGTGGTGGAGGAGCTGCGCGCCATCGGCTTCAAGCCCAAGGAGGTCCAGCGCTTGAGCGCGGACTACAAGGGCTACCTGGAGCGCATCCGCCACATCGAGCGCGAGATCCAGAGCCTGGATTCCCAGCTGCCGGAGGCCGCCCGCCGCGAGGGGGGCATCGCCGCGCTGGCGGAGCGCTGCAAGAAGCCGGAGGACCGCCGCCGCGCCGAGCGCGAGCACAAGCTGCGCGGCGATGAGCTGGCGAGCCTCTTGGAGCAGCACGCCGAGAGCCTGGTCAAGATATCCAAGGTGGAGAAGGAGGCCCTGGCCAGCGCCTTTGAGATCAAGGCCATCTGCCTCAAGATCGATGAGGGCACCGAGGGGGCCTACCGCGCCCGCATGGAGCTGGTGGAGGCCAACCTGCGCCTGGTGGTCTCCATCGCCAAGAAGTACGCCAACCGCGGCCTGCAGTTCCTGGACCTCATCCAGGAGGGCAACATCGGCCTGATGCGCGCGGTGGAGCGCTTTGAGTACCGGCGCGGCTACAAGTTCAGCACCTACGCCACCTGGTGGATTCGCCAGGCCATCACCCGCGCCATCGCCGACCAGGCCCGCACCATCCGCATCCCGGTGCACATGATCGAGACCATCAACAAGCTCATCAAGACCAGCCGCGACATCGTGCAGAAGACCGGCAGCGAGCCGCTCCCTGAGCAGATCGCCAAGGAGATGGGCATGCCGGTGGACAAGGTGCGGCAGGTGCTCAAGATCGCGCAGCAGCCCATCAGCCTGGAGACCCCCATCGGCGAGGAGAAGGACAGCCACCTGGGGGATTTCATCGAGGACAAGGAGGCCATCAGCCCGGCCAACGCCGCCAGCTACATCCTGCTGCGCGAGCAGATCAGCAAGGTGCTCACCAGCCTCAAGGAGCGCGAGGCCAAGGTGCTGCGCCTGCGCTTTGGGCTGGAGAACGGATACCCCCACACCCTGGAGGAGGTGGGCAACATCGAGGGCGTGACCCGCGAGCGCGTGCGGCAGATTGAGGCCAAGGCCCTGCGCAAGCTGCGCCATCCCACCCGCGCGCGCCAGCTGCGCGGATTCCTGGACTAGGCCGTGCTGGCGCTGGTGGTCCTCTTTCTCACGGCCCTGGCCCTGGCGGCCGGGGCCTTTTTCCTGTGGAGGTGGATGGTGAGCCCCAAGATCAAGACCTTTGAGCCGGTGGAAGCGGGACGCAAGCCGGTGGTGGCGATGGAGCTGGCCAAGGGCGGCACCATCACCCTTGAGCTCTACCCGGACGTGGCGCCCCAGCATGTGGCCAGCTTCCTGGACCTGGTGGGCTCCGGCTTCTACAACGGCCTCATCTTCCACCGCGTGGTGCCGGGCTTCGTGGCCCAGGGCGGCTGCCCGGACGGCAGCGGCATGGGCGGCCCCGGCTACAGCCTGAAGGCCGAGTTCAGCGAGCGGCCCCACCTGACCGGCACTTTGGCCATGGCCCGCTCTTCCCATCCTGACAGCGCTGGCAGCCAGTTCTACATCTGCCTTGAGCCCCAGCCCGGCCTGGACGGCGAGTACACCGTCTTCGGCCAGGTGACCGAGGGCATGGAGCTGGTGCAAAATATTAAGAAGGGCGACGGCATCAAGGAGATCAAGGTCCTGGCGTGAGAGGAGGCAGCCGCCATGAATGAGAAGGATTTCGGCGACAGCATCAAGGTCATCTATGTCTGCACCAGCGGTCCCACCTGCTCGCGCCACGGCCAGGAGGACCAGACCGCCGACCCGGAGGCCAATCCCTTCGGCGGCCGGGCCTTGCATGACGCCCTGAAGATGGAGCGCACCCTGCGCGGCCACAAGCGCGAGATCAAGGTGGTGCGCAGCGGCTGCCAGGGCTGGTGTGACCACGCTCCCGTGGCCACTGTTTGGCCCAGCGGCGCGGTGCATCATGTGGAGGTGCGGGACAGCGATGCCTTCTTGGATGCTGTGGAAAAGGCTGGCCGCGATGCGCGGCGCGAGGTCTATGACATGACCCTGGATCATGCCGCCAACGCGCAAAAGCGGGAGAAAAAGGCCTGAAACACAGGGGAACTTAAAGGCGAGGCCCGCGTCCTTTTTGCAGGGACGCTCCCCGCGTCCGACCCGGCTTTGTGCCGCCCACCCCCCTCCGGGCGGCCGCAAGGCCGGGTTTTGTTTTTTCATCCGGCAAAACGGCGCCCTGGGGGCCTGCGTAAGCCTAAGAAAGGCCATACTCAAGGAGGGTCCCATGCCGTTCAATTTTGCCAAGCCTGATGATGATGCAACGCTGCGCAGCCTGCTGAAGCAGGCCTCTTGGATCGTGGAAGCCACCCCGGCCCTTGTGGACGACCCGCTGCAGGAGAGCCTGGGCATCCGCTGCGGGCTCAAGGAGACCCTGGCCCTGGTGGTGGCCGCGGAAAAGGACCTCACAGGGAGCGATGCCTCGGCTGTCCTGCTCTTGGATGAGAACCAGGCCACGCTGGTGCTGGCCGGCCACAACCTGGAGGGCTATGGCGCGGACCTGCCTCGCTTGGATGCCACCCACGAGACCTGGCGCCGGGCCCTGGCTGGCAAGCGGGCCGCTCTGCAGGGATTGGAAGGCCTGCCGCCCGTGGTGCGCGATGCCGTGCAGTACCGGCTGGGCATGCAGCGCTTGATGCTGGCCCCGCTGCGCGCGGGCGGCCAGCCCATCGGGCTGATCGCCAGCTTCGGCCGCCAGAGCGGGGCTTGGGCCAAGGGGGCGGAGGATGCCCTCTCCAGCCTGGCCACGCTGGCCGGCGGCGCGCTGGCCGCCAGCTTGCGGCGCGAGGTGGAGCTGAACCAGGCCCGCGAGGTGGAGACTTCGGCGCTGGTGGAGCGCTGCGTGGCCCTGCTCGCCGGCCGCGCCATCGATTCCCGCGAGGCCATGCGCTTCATCCAGCGGCGCAGCATGAACAGCCGGCAGAGCCGGCGCCGGGTGGCGGCCAGCTTTTTGCTGGCCGAAGCCTTGAAGGGCGCCAGCAAGGCGCTGGCTGCCTGAAGGCAGCGTTTGCAAGGCCAGGCCCAGGGCGCGCGCCCTGGGCCTTTTTTATGCCCTTGCCACCTGCGGCCAAGGGCCTTATTTTTTAGGCATGGAAACGCCCATCCCCATCCCCGCCAGCCCAGCCCCGGGCCTGTTGAGCCCCACCGCCTCATCCCTGCATGTCCCTTACCGGGCCTGGGCCCACATCATCCTCGACAACAACAGCAGCCAAGACTGGCTGGCGGCCCTGGGCAGCATGCTGGCCCTGCTGCTCATCTTCTGGGGCCTCAAGCGCCTGGCCCTGGGCCGGCTCAAGGCCCTGGCCAGCGGGGCCGGGGGCAGCCTGCACCAGGCCCTGCTGGCAGAGGTCCCCAAGATCGGCATGGGCAGCTTCGCGGCGGTGGCCCTCTACCTGAGCAGCCGCCACTTGGACCTGCCGCCGCGCCTGCATGCCGCGCTGCTGTGGCTCATGCTGGCGGCCCTGCTCTTCCGGCTGGTGCATCTGGCCCAGGCCCTGCTGCACGCCTGGCTGGAGCAGGGCCTGAGCGGCCAGGGCGAGGAGCGCCAGGCCCAGGCCGCCACGCTGAAGAGCTTCCGCTGGCTGCTGGACAGCCTGCTCTGGCTGCTGGCCCTGCTCTTCTTGATGTCCGGGCTGGGGGTCAACATCACCGGCCTGGCGGCCGGCCTGGGCCTGGGCGGCTTTGCCGTGGCCATGGCCCTGCAGAGCCTCATCAAGGACCTCTTCGCCTCGCTCTCCATCCTGATGGACAAGACCTTTGCCGCGGGCGACCTCATCAGCCTGGGCGACCAGCAGGGCGTGGTGGAGCGCATCGGCCTGCGCGCCACCCGCCTGCGCAGCCTGAACGGCGAGCTCATCGTCATCCCCAACGGCGACCTCACCTCGGGCCAGCTCCACAACTTCAAGACCCTGCGCGAGCGGCGCCAGGTGCTGCGCGTGGGCGTGGCCTACGGCACCCCCGACGCGGCGCTCAAGGCCATCCCCGGCCAGCTTCGCGCCATCGCCGCCAGCCAGCCCCTGGTGCGCGTGGAGCGCTGCCACTTGGTGGCGATGGGCGACTCGGCCCTGGTCTTTGAGCTGGCCTACCAGGTGCAGAGCCCGGACTACATCGCCTATTGCGATGCCAACCAGGCCGTGATGCTGGCCGTGGTGGCAAGCTTCCGCGAGCAGGGCATCGAGATCGCCTATCCCACCCAGACGCTGCAGCTGCAGGGCGTCCCTGCCAGCGGGAGGGGCCGTGGCCAAGCCCGCAAAGCCCGCTGAGGGGCGGATGAGCCTGGACCAGGGCCGCCTGCGCATCGGCGTGGAGGCCCCGGGCTTCTTGCGCCTGCGCTTCGACCCCCAGGCCCGCTTTGACGAGCCGCTCTCGGGCCTGCCCTCCCCGGACTTCATCCCCCAGCCCGGGCCGGCTCCCAGCCGCGAAGGGGCCTGGCTCATTTGGCGCAGCCTGGGGCTGGAGCTGCGCGTGGACGCGCGCAGCCTGGCGCTGGAGCTGTCGACCGTGGCCGGCGAGCCCCTGGCAGCGGCCAGCCCCAGCCAGCGGCCCCGGCCCCGCACCGCGCCCCTGAAGCCGGCGCGCCTGCCGCATGAGGCGCCCGAGCCGGATGCCGCGCCAGCCGAAGGGGGCTGCTGCTGGGGCTTTGACACCCAGCCGGGCTGGCGCTGGTATGGCCTGGGCGAGAAGGGCGGGCCCTTGGAGCGCAGCGGCCGCGCCTATGAGAATTGGAACACCGATGCCTACCGCCACACCCCGGCCACCGACCCCCTCTACAAGAGCATCCCCTTTTTGCTGGCTTCGGTGCCGGCTGGCAGCGGCCGGGCTTGGCTGGGCCTGCTGCTGGACAACCCCGGCCGCACCCTCTTCGACCTGGGCCGCAACCAGCCCGGCCGCTTCGCCTGGGCCTCGGGCCACGGCTGCCTGGACGCCTGGCTGCTGGCCGGGCCCAGCCCGGCCAGCGTGCTGGAACGCCTGGCCCAGCTCTGCGGCCGGCCGCACCTACCGCCCCTGTGGGCGCTGGGCTACCATCAGTCGCGCTGGGGCTATGCCAGCGCCAGGGAGATGGAGGCCCTGGCCGCGCGCTTCCAAGCCGAGAGCCTGCCCCTGGACAGCATCCATTTCGACATCGGCGCCATGCAGGGCTGCCGCGCCTTCACCTGGGACCGCAAGAATTTCGGCCCGCCCAAGCAGCTGCTCAAGCGCCTGGCGAAGCGCGGGGTGCACGCCACGCTCATCGTGGACCCAGGGCTCAAGGCCGACCCGGGCTACGCTCCCTATTGCCAGGCCCTCAAGCAGGGCCATCTGGTGGCCGACCGCCGGGGCAAGCCCGTGCAGGGCCGCGTCTGGCCGGGGCTGTGCGCCTTCCCCGACTTCTTCAAGCCCGAGACCCGCGCTTGGTGGGGCGGCCTGCACGCCGGGCTGCTCAAGGCCGGCGTGGAAGGGGTGTGGGATGACATGAATGAGCCCGCCACCTTTGACAGCCCCACCCTGCCCGGCGCCTGGCACAGCACCAGCCAGGGCCGCAAGCCCCACGCCGAGGTGCGCAACCTGTATGGCAGCCTGATGGCTCAGGCCACGGCCGAGGGCCTGCGCAGCCTCGACCCGGAGCGCCGGCATTTCGTGCTCACCCGCAGCGCCTACCTGGGCGTGCAGCGCCACAGCGCGGTCTGGCTGGGCGACAACACCAGCAGCTTCGAGTACCTTTCCTCAGGCCTGGCCATGCTGCAGGGCATGGGCGCCTCGGGCGTGCCCTTCTGCGGGGTGGACATCGGCGGCTTTGACCGCGACTGCGATGCCGAGCTGCTCATCCGCTGGATGCAGGCCGGCAGCCTCTTCCCCTTCTGCCGCAACCACAGCACCTTTGGCTCGCTGCCCCAGGAGCCCTTCGCCTTTGGCGAGCCGGCCCTCTCCATCTGCCGGCGCTGGATGGACCTGCGCTACCGCCTGCTGCCCTACCTCTACACCCTGTTCGCGGAGGCCCGCGAGCAGGGCGCTCCCGTGCTCAGGCCCCTGTTCTTCGAGTTCCCGGACGACGAGGCCCTGGCCAACCTGGGCGACCAGTTCATGCTGGGCGGCAGCCTGCTGGCGGCTCCGGTGCTGGCCGCCGGCGCGCGCAGCCGCGCGGTGCAGCTGCCGCAGGGCCTGTGGGTGGAGCGCGCCACCGGGCGGCGCTACAAGGGCGGCCGCGCCATCCTGGCGGCCGCGCCCCTGGAGGAGATGCCGCTGTACGTGCGCGGCGGCAGCATCATCCCGGGCTGGCTGCCCGCCCTCAACACCGCCAGCCGCGAGCGCGGCACGCTCTACCTCGACCTCTACCCCGAGCCGGGCCTGGAGCGCAGCTTCACCCTGTATGAGGATGACGGCGAGAGCTACGGCTTTGAGCGGGGCCAGCACTGCCATTGGCGCCTGCGCCTGGGCTGCGAGGCCGGGGGCGGCCGCGCCTCCCTGAGCTTGGATGAGCCGCAAGGGCCTTACCGGCTGCCCTACCGCCACCTGGTGCTGCGCTTTCATGGGCTGCAGGGCCGGCCCAGCCAGGTGCTGGTGGATGGCCGGGCCTGGCCCATGGCCAAGCAGCCTGGCCCGGGCGTGGTGCACGGCCTGATGTTCGGCCATGCCCAGGCCCGCCTGCAGGTGCTGGCTTCCACGCGGCGCGTGGAGCTGGTGGGCCTGCCGGGCATCGTGGCCGGGGAGTGAAGCGCCGCCCCTGGGCGGCTGTCCCTGGCCGGGCATATTGTGCAAGGACAGGCAGCCCATGCGGGGCCGCCTGAGCGGAGGCCGCGGCATGCCCTTGGTGGAAGCCTTAAGATCGGCCCTGCAGCCGCTGGGCGGGGAGCCCTGCGTCCTGCTGGCGCCCGGCAATGCCTGGGGCCAGGGCCTGGTCAAGGCCCTGGTGCGGCGCCACAAGGCCCCGGCGCCCGGGGTGTCGGTGATGACGCCCCTGGCCCTGGCCCAGCGCCTGGCTGAGCCGGGCCTGCTCGACAAGCGCCTGCTGGATGAGGCCTCGGGCGCCTGGGTGCTGGACCGCATCCTCTGCCAAGAGCCTGGGCGCTGGCCGAGCCTGCTGCGCTTCGGCGCGCAAGGCCCGCAGCGCTTCCTCTCGGTCAATGGCCGGCTCTTTCAGCTGCTGCTGAGCCTGCGGCACCAGCCCGCCTGCCGGCAGAAGCTGGCCCTCTTGGCCCAGCAGCCGGGCGAGAGCGGCCTGCGCTTCAAAAACCTGGCCAGCCTGCTGGCCGCCTATGAATCAAGCCTGGCCCAGCCCCCAGAAGGGGGCGTGGCCTGCCTTTTGGATGAGGCAGGCCTTTTTGCATTGGCGCTCGAGAGCGCGGGCCAGGCCCGGGCCCTGCTGCCCTCCGTGCGGCTGCTGGCCGCGGGCCAGCAGCTCTGGCCCGCGGAGCAGCTGCGCTTCTTGCAGGCCCTGGATGGGGCGCTCAAGCAGGCCTTTGGCGCCCAAGCGGGATTGGCGCTCTTGCAGGGGCCGCGGGCCGAGCTCCCCAGCAAGGCCCAGCTCCCCCATCTTGGCCGCCTGGCTGAGAGCGGGCCGGCGCCGGATGCCGAGAGCGCGCCCCTGGCCCAAGCCCTGGCGGTGGGCGGGGCCCGGCCCAGCCCGGCACTGACCCAGGGCTGGCGCTTCTTCTGCGCCGCCTCGCCCAGCGCAGAGCTGCGCGAAGGCCTGCGCCTGGCCCTGGATCAGGGCGCGGCTTTGGACGAGATAGAGGCCCTGACCTTGAGCCCGGCAGAGACCGGTTTGGCCGCGGAGATGCTGGCCCTGGCTGGCGGGCCTGCTTTCACGCCCGGCTATGGCCTGCCCTTGGCCCAGATGCCGGCGGCCGAGGGCTTTTTGTGCCTGCTGGGCTGGGCCAGCGCCGGCCAGAGCGCGGGCTTGCTGGCCGCGGGCCTGCGCCAGGGCTGGCTGCGCCTGCCGCCCGGCTCGGCAGAGGGCCTCAAGCCGCGCGACCTGGCCCGGGCGCTGGAGGAGCTCTCCATCGGCTTTGGCGCCAGCCGCTATGAGCCGGCCATGCTGCAGGCCTTGGCGCAGCGCAACCAGCAGGCAAGCCAAAAGCCTGTCCCGCCCGAGGCATTCAAAGCCCTGCAGCTGCTCGCCGCGGAGCTCCTCATGGGCCTGCCCCAGGGCCGGAGCCTCAGCCTGGCCGGCCTGGCCAGCTGGCTCAGGGCGCGGGCGCTGAAGCTGGTGGCCCTGCCCTTGGATGAGGCGGGCCAGGGCCATTTCCGCGGCCTGCTGCATGCCTTGGGCGAGCTGGCCCTGGCCGCGGCCAAGGCCCAGGCGCTGCCTGCCGAAGAAGCAGTGGAGCTGCTGCAAAAAGAGCTGGCCCTGCGGCTCAAGCCGGCCCAGGCGCCCAAGCCGGGCGCGATCCACATCTCGCAGCTGGAATCCGGGGCCGTGGCCTTCAGGCCCCACATCCTGCTGCTGGGCTTGGATGAGTCGCGCTTCCCTGGCAGCCCCTCGCCAGACCCCTTCCTGGCCGCGGAAGAGCTAAAGGCCCTGGGCCTGGCCACGCCCGAGGACCGCGTGCAGGCACGCCTGCTCTGCGTGCTGCAGGCCCTGGCAGACCTGGGCCGGCCGCAGAGCTTGAGCGCCGGCTTCTGCAGCCACGACGCGGCCGCCAACCGCGAGAAGGCGGCCAGCGGGCTGGGCCTGCAGATCTTCCGCCTGCGGCAGCCCAAGGCCGGCTATCGCGAGTACCTGGCGGCCTGCGGCGAGCCCGCTGGCCTGGCCCCGCGCCGGGCCGAGGACAGCCTGGGCCTCATGGAGCTGGGGCTCTGCCTGGGCCTGCGGGGCCAGGGCGATGCCGCCGGGCTGCTCGAGCCGCGCAGCCGGCGCGGCCTGCGGGCCATGGCGGCCCGGCGCGAGCCAGGGCTGGGCAGCTATGACAGCCTGCTGGCGCCCGCCAGCATACGCCTTGAGGACCAGAGGTGGTCTGCCACCCAGCTGGATGACTTTCTCGACTGCCCGCGGCGCTGGCTCTATGCCAAGGTGCTCAAGCTGCGGCCGGTCGAGGATGAGCCGGCCGCGTCCGATGCCTGGCTGGACCCGGCGGCCGAGGGCACTTTGATGCACGCCTTCCTGCAATGGCATCAGAGCCGTGCCATGGAGAGCGGCCAGCGGCCCAGCGCCCAAGAATGCGCGGCCGCCATGGAAGCGCTGATCGCCGAGGCCAAGCTGGACCACGCCCAGCCCGGGGCCGGGCTGGCCAAGCCCCAGGAGGAGGCGCTGCGCAGGGCCGCGCACAGCTATCCCGAATACCTGGCCCGGGCCCTGGAGCCGGGCTGGAAGCCGGAGGCCACGGAGCTGGAGCTTGCCGCGGCCCAGGGCGGGCCCTTGCAGCTGAGGCTGCCTGGCGGCTTGAGGATAGCCGTGGGCGGCTACATCGATTACGCGGAATCGAAGGATGGGCGCTGGCGGGTCTGGGACTACAAGACCGGCAAGTCCGCTGATTTCAAGCCGGGCAGCCTTGAAGCCAATGGCGCCCAGCTGCTGGTGTACCTGGCCGGGCTCAAGGCCTGGCTCAAAGAGCGCCAAAAGTCCGGGCAAGCCGCGGGCGCGGGCTACCTCTTCCCATCCCAGAGGGGCGGCTTCGCGCGCATGGCCTTTGATGCCACGGCTGAGGAGGCTGAGGAGAAGCTGGCCGGCCTGCTGGCCGGGCCCTTTCAGCAGGCCTTTGCAGCCGGCTGCTTCGCCCCTACTGAAAATGCCGGCTGCGGCTATTGCGACTTCAAGGCCGCCTGCGACCTCAATGCAATCAAGGCCCGGGTCAGCGCCCAGAAGGGGGGCGGCTGATGCCCATGCCCAAGGACCTGGGGGTGAGGCGCGGCCTCTTGAGCGACCTGGACGCCAACCTGCTGGTGGAAGCCGGGGCCGGCAGCGGCAAGACCAGCTGCCTGAGCTCGCGCATGCTGCGCCTCATCGCGCGCGAGCAGGGGGATTTGCAGCGCGTGGCCGCCATCACCTTCACCCGCAAGGCGGCCAGCGAGATGCGCCAGCGCGTGCAGGAGGGCCTGGAGGCCGCGGTGAGCAAGGGCGCCTGGCTCAACGCGGAGCAGGAGCTGGAAGCCGTGCCCGAGGCTTGGCTTCCCGGCCTGGAGCGGGCCTTGAGCCAGCTGGAGCGCCTGCGCATCTCCACGGTGCACAGCTTCTGCACCCGCCTGCTTCAGAGCTATCCCCTGGAAGCGGGCGTGGACCCTGATTTCATCACCTTGGAGGAGGATGAGGAGCTGGCTGCCCTGGAGCAGGGCCTGCGCCTGCACCTGGCCGAGAGCGAGGAGGATGGCGGCTTGGTGTCGCGCCTGGATGCCTGGAAGCCGGAGCAGGGCTTTGTGGCCTATTGCCGGGGCTATGAACCGGATCTCAGGCTGGTGGCCGCTGATGCCGGCCTCTTCAAGAGCGGACCGGGCCGCCAGATGCTGGCGGCCGCCTTCAAGGGCCTCCAGGCCCTGCTGGCCCTGGCTGAAGAAGGCGAGCGCTTTCCGCTGAAGCCCGGCAAGGAGGATGCTTACCATGACCTCTGCCATAGCCTGGCCCGCGCGCCGGTGGGCCCTGAGGACCCGCAGGCCCTGGGCTGGGCCTTGCACCGCCTGCTGAAAAGCTATGAGAAGGCCGTGGCCAAGCAGGGCCCGGGCCAGGAGCTCAAGCCCGCGGACCTGGGGATAGGAGTGAACAGCTATGCCAAGCAGGCCCTGGGCCGCGAGCTCTTCAGCCAGGCCGAGGCCGTCATCCTTCAGCAGGGCTTGCTGGGCTTCCTCGAGCATTGGCGCGCCTGGCGCCACGCCTGCCTGGCGCAGGTCTTTGAGCGGGCTGAGGCCTCCAGCCGGCGCCGGCGCTTGAGCCAGGGACGGCTCACCTTCAGCGACCTGGTGCGCACCACCTTGCAGCTGCTGGAGCAGCCCGGGGTGCTGGACCGCATGCGCCAGGAGGTGGCCTGCCTGCTGGTGGACGAGTTCCAGGACACCGACCCCTTGCAGCTGCGCCTGGCATTTGCCCTGGCCGCTGAGCCGGGCACCCCCATCCAAGACCCGGGCTTCTGGCGCCAGGCCCGGCTCAGGCCCGGCAGCCTCTTCCTGGTGGGCGACCCCAAGCAGAGCATCTACCGCTTCCGGCGCGCTGACATCCAGCTCTACCTGCAAGTGCGGCAATTGGCTGAGCAGGCCCTGCCCGGCGGCCTGAGGCTCAAAGAGCTCTCAGCCAACTTCCGCAGCCTTGAGGCCATCATCGCCCCGGTGAACCAGGTCTTTGGCAGCCGGCTGCTTGCCTCGCCCTACCAGGCTAGCTATGCCCCCATGCAGGCCATGGCCCAGGCCCAGGATGGGCCTGCGGGCTTCTACCTGCTGGCGCCGCGGCCCATGGCCAGATCCGTGGGCGCGGATGCCGGGGAGGATGCGCGCCAGGTGGCCTTGGCCATCCAGGGCCTCTGCGGCCAGGGCTTCAAGCCCGGCGACATGCTGGTGCTCACAGGCAAGAAGGCCCGCTTGGGCGCCTATGTGCGGGCCTTGGAGCTGCTCGGCATCCCGGTGGACGTGAGCGGCGCCGAGAACCTGGGCGACTATGAGGAGATGGCCGACCTGGCGCGCCTGCTGCGCCTGCTGGCCCAGCCGGATGACAGCGCGGCCTTGGCCGGCGTTCTGCGCGGCGCCTGGTTCGGCCTGAGAGACCAGGACCTGGTGGATCATGTGAAGGCCACCGGCCATGGGCTCTCGCTGTGGCAGGGCCGCGATGCAGGGGGCCCGGTGGCCGAGGCTTTGCGCACCCTGCATGCCTGGCGCGCGTCCCTGCAGGGCCTGCCGGCCCTGGGCCAGATGGCCTGGCTGCTGCAGCAGGGCGGGCTCTTTCTGCAGGCCAGCCTGGGCCCCTCTGAGCGCAGCCTGCGCTTGGGCAACCTTTGGCGGCAGCTGGAAGCCTTTGCCAGCCGCCAAGCCCAGGGAGAGCCGCTGAGCCTGATGGCCATGGCCCGGGAGCTGGGCCGCTTGAGCCTGGAGCCCGCGGGCTTTGGCGGGGATGCGAAGAAGGCCGAGGGCGGCCAAGCCCGGCCTGGCGCCGCGGATGCCGTGCGGCTGATGAACCTGCACAAGGCCAAGGGCTTGGAGGCGCGCTTCGTCTTCTTGGCCAACCCGGTCAGCGGCAAGGACAACAATCAGGAATCAGGCCAGCAGAGGGCCATCTGCCGGGGCAGGGAAGGACAGGACCTGCTCTTCTTGAGCTTGGGCCAGGATTGCCTGCCCCTGGGCTGGGCCGGCGCGCAGGAGGCGGCCCGCGAGGCTGAGCAGGCCGAGCGGCTGCGCCTGCTCTATGTGGCTGCCACCCGCGCCAAGCAGGCCTGCTTCATCAGCCAGGCGACCGGCGTGAAGGGCAATGTGGAATGCGCCTGGCAGCAGCTGGAAGACCTGGCCCAGGGCCGCGTGTGGGGCCTGCCTGCGCAGACGGCCGCGCCCGTGGCGTCCCCGGTTGTGGATGGGCCCCAGCTCAAGGCCCTGGTGCAGGCCAGGCTCGCGGCCAGCCAGCAGCCGGGATACCTGGATGCCGCGGTGAGCAGCGCGGCGCTCGAGCTGGGCCTGGCGGGCCGGCCCGTGGCCGTGCTCAAGCTGGACGCGCTGGTGACGCACGCGGGCAGCGATTTTGGCACGGCCATGCATGCCTGCTTTGAGCGCATGGTGCGCCTGGCCCGCGCGGGCGCGCCCTTGACGGACCAGGCCCTGCAGGGCATCGCGCTCAAGCAGGCCATGGAGAGCGGGCTGGAGATGGAGGCCCACCAGGACTTGATGCTGCTCTGCAACAGCCTGCGCAATTCCGCGCTCTGGGGCCGCATCCTGGGCGCCGAGGAATGCTGGGCGGAATACGAGGCCATGCTGCCGCATCCCCAGGGACCGGGCACGCTCACGGCCCAGATCGACCTGGCCCTCAAGGAGCCGGATGGCTGGGTGCTGCTGGACTGGAAGAGCGACCGCGACCAGCGCGGTTTGGAGCACCACCAGGCCCAGCTCTCGGCTTATGCGCACGCCTTCGAGCAGTCCGGGGCCGGCACGGTGAAGGAGTGCGTGCTGGTCTTCGGCAGGGGATAGCCGCTGCTTGGGCAAAGAAGAAGCCCTCCTGGGAGCAGGAGGGCTTTTTTTAAGCGCTGTTGGCAGCACGATTTTGTATGCAAAGCAGGGAAAGCCACGGAAATGTAGCTTTGAAAATGTTTCTCTTCATGAAAATAAAGCCTTTATAAGTGGCATCCACCTTGCAGTTTAACAGGCGCATGCCCAAGCTTCTCAAATCGTTTTACTCGATCCGCAAAGCTAGGCTCTCAGACTTGGGGCCAATGACAGGGCTGCTTGGCCAGCTCTTCGAGCAAGAAGAGGAATTCAAGCCCCAGGCCGCGCGGCAAAGGGCTGGCTTGCGGCAATTGCTCAAGCCCAGGGCCAAGGCCGCGCTCTATGTCATTGAATCCCATGGCCAGGTGCTTGGCATGGTCAGCCTGCTCTTTGTCACCAGCACCGCCCTGGGCAAGCCCGTGGCCTTGCTGGAGGACCTGGTGGTGGACAGGCATTGGCGCGGCCAAGGCTTGGGCTCAGCCCTGCTCGACCATGCGCTGGCCGAAGCAGGCAAGCAGGGGCTGGGCCGCGTCACGCTCTTGACCGACCCGGGCAACCTCCGCGCCCTGGCGCTCTATCGCAGCCGAGGCTTCAAGCCCTCGCCCATGCGCGCCCTGCGCTGGGACCCTGCCCAAGACTGACCCAACGACAAAGGCGTCGTCCAGCAATCAGGACGCCATGAACCTCACTTGCCCCTGCGATCACACCTGCAGCATCCTCGAGCTCTTGCATGCCCTCGCGGAAGGCCTCGATTCTGGCCTGGACCTGGAGCAGATGCTGCCCCCGGCCTTGGAGCGCATGGCCAGCGACTTGAGCCTTGAGCGCGGCACCCTGACCCTCTTCCGCCGCGACCAGGGCGAGGTGCTGGTGGAGCTGGCCTATGGCCTCTCCCCGGCCCAGCAGGCCCAGGGCAAGTACCGGGTGGGCGAGGGCATCACCGGCAAGGTGGCGGCCACGGGCAGGGCGGTGCTGGTGCCGAGGGTCTGCGATGAGCCGGAATTCCTCAACCGCACCCTCGCGCGCGAGAACCTGGAGGACCTGGCCTTCCTCTGCGTGCCAGTGCTGCGCCAGGGGAGGGTGGTGGGCACCCTGGCCGCGGACCGCCGGGTGGGCGCTGGGACGGACCTGCAGGAGGACCTGCGGGTGCTGGAGATCGTCGCTTTCATGATCTCGGAGGTGGCGGCCATCCACCTGCTGGAGCGCGAGAAGGCCGGCGAGGAGGCCATCCGCCTGCGCGAGGAGAATGCGCGCCTGCGCGCTGAGCTGGCCGGGCGCTACCAGCCACCCAACCTGGTGGGCAGCACCCCGGTCATGCGCCAGGCCTATGACCTGATCGCCCGCGTGGGCCCCAGCCCGGCCACGGTGCTCATCCTGGGCGAGAGCGGGGTGGGCAAGGAGCTGGTGGCGGATGCCCTGCATGCCTTGAGCCCGCGCAGGGACGGGCCCATGGTCAAGTTCAACTGCGCCGCGCTGCCCGAGAGCGTGGTGGAGAGCGAGCTCTTTGGCCACGCGCGCGGGGCCTTCACCGGCGCGGTGGCCGACCGCAAGGGCCGCTTTGAGCTGGCCGATGGCGGCACGGTCTTCTTGGATGAGGTGGGGGAGCTCTCCTTGAGCGTGCAAGCCAAGCTGCTGCGCGTGCTGCAAGAGCGGGAGGTGGAGCCCTTGGGCTCGGGCCGCACCCTCAAGGTGGATGTGCGCATCATCGCGGCCACCAACCGCGACCTGGAAGCCATGGTCAAGGAGGGGGCCTTCCGCGAGGACCTCTTCTACCGGCTCAATGTCTTCCCCATCCTGCTGCCGCCCCTGCGGCTGCGCAAAGCCGACATCCCGGCCTTGGTGGACCATTTTGTGGGGCGCTTCGCCAGGGAGCACCAGAAGAAGGCGGTGCGCGTCAGCACCCCGGCCATCGACATGCTGATGCAGTACCATTGGCCGGGCAATGTGCGCGAGCTGGCAAACTGCATGGAGCGCGCGGTGCTGCTGTCCGAGGACGGGGTCATCCGCAGCTACCACCTGCCGCCCACCCTGCAGACCGCGGCCACCAGCGGCACCCCGCTCAAGGGCGACCTGCAGGCCGCCCTGGCCGCGCTGGAGAAGGAGTTCATCATCGAAGCGCTCAAGAGCGAGCGGGGGAACGCGGCTGCCGCGGCCCGCCGCCTGGGCTTGACCGAGCGCATCCTGGGCCTGCGCCTCAAGCAGCACGGCATCGAAGCCCGGCGCTACCGGCTGGCGAGCTAGCCCCCAGCATCCGCCACAAGACCACCAAGAGAGCCCGGCATTCGCCGGGCTCTCTCCTTTTTCCAATCCAGGCTTTGGGTCACATCCTACCTGCATGTCGCTTTGTCGGGCAATCCTACGGCGGTGTAGCCCGCTCTCCTGGAAAGCCCTGGTTTCGCGAGCGGATGAGATTGGCATGGCTCCTGCAATAGCAGAGGCATGAGCCGGCAGCCAAGCCGGCAGAGCATACCCCAGCTGAGCAGGAGGCGGACGTGAGGAAGATAGCCATTTATGGCAAGGGCGGCATCGGCAAATCGACCACCACGCAGAACACGGTGGCCGGGCTGGCTGAGATGGGCAAGAAGGTGATGGTGGTGGGCTGCGACCCCAAGGCCGATTCCACCCGCCTGCTGCTGGGCGGCCTGAGCCAGAGCACGGTGCTGGACACCCTGCGCACCGAGGGCGAGGACGTGGCCCTGGAGGACATCCTGAAGGGCGGCTTCAGCAACACCGACTGCGTGGAATCGGGCGGGCCGGAGCCCGGCGTGGGCTGCGCCGGCCGCGGCATCATCACCAGCATCAACCTGCTGGAGCAGCTGGGAGCCTACAAGGATGACCGCAACCTGGACTACGTGTTCTATGACGTGCTGGGCGATGTGGTCTGCGGCGGCTTCGCCATGCCCATCCGCGAGGGCAAGGCCCAGGAGATCTACATCGTGGTCTCCGGCGAGATGATGGCCATGTATGCCGCCAACAACATCTGCAAGGGCATCGTCAAGTTCGCGGACGCGGGCGGCGTGCGCCTGGGCGGCCTCATCTGCAACAGCCGCAAGGTCGACAACGAGGTGGCCATGATCGAGGCCTTCGCCGCCGCCCTGGGCACCCAGATGATCCACTTCGTGCCCCGCGACAACGTGGTGCAGCGCGCCGAGATCAACCGCAAGACGGTCATCGAGTTCGAGCCCGGCGCCGGCCAGGCCGATGAGTACCGCGCGCTGGCCAAGAAGATCGACCAGAACAAGATGCTGGTGGTCCCCAAGCCCATGACCACCGATGCCTTCGAGATCCTCCTGCAGCAGTACGGCATCGCGGCCTGAGCCCTTCCATCAAGAGAGGAGAGAACCATGATCATGATCCGTTCCATCGTCCGCCCCGACAAGGTGGACGCCGTGATGAGCGCCCTGATGGAAGCCGGCTTCCCGGCCGTCACCAAGATCAACGTGGTGGGCCGCGGCAAGCAGCGGGGCATCAAGATCGGCGAGGTGACCTACGATGAGATCCCCAAGGAGATGCTCATCACCGTGGTGCCGGAGAAGGACAAGGATTTTGTGGTGAAGACGGTGATGGAGACCGCCCGCACGGGAGCCAAGGGAAGCTACGGGGACGGCAAGATCTTCATCAGCCCGGTGGAGGAGGTCTACACCATCAGCAGCGGGGTCAAGGAGGGCAGAGAAGCGGCCCTGGCCCCGGCCGCCAAGTAGGGGGCGGCCATGAAAGAGGTGCTCGCCTTCATCAGGCCCAACCGCATGAATGCCACCAAAAAGGCGCTGGAGACCGCCGGCATCACCAGCCTGCATGCCAAGGAATGCCTGGGCCGCGGCAAGGGCCTGGTGGATTTCACGGTGCTGAAGGGCGCCGAGCTGGGCTACGAGGAGGCCATCTCCCAGCTGGGCTCCAGCCAGCGGCTCATCCCCAAGCGCATGATCAGCTGCGTGGTGCCCGACAAGGCGGTGGCCAAGGCCGTGGGGGCCTTGATCAGCGCCAATCACACCGGCAAAGCCGGGGACGGAAAGGTCTTCATCATGCCCATCTCTGAATCCATCCGCGTGCGCACCGGCGAGTCCGGCGACGCCGTGCTCGACGAAGCCTGAGGAGGCAGCCATGTCCGACCCTACCAGCGTCAACCCTGAAGCAGGCAAGGCAGCCCTGCTGGAGGCCATGCCAGCCAAGGTGGCCCGCCGCCGCGCCAAGCAGGTGGTGGTCAACCAGGTGGGCGAGGGGGAGGCGGTGCCCGAGATCGCCGTCAATGCCCGCACCATCCCCGGCATCCTCACCATGCGCGGCTGCACCTACGCCGGATGCCGCGGCGTGGTGCTGGGCCCCACCAATGACATCCTGCAGATCGTGCATGGCCCGGTGGGATGCAGCTTCTACGCCTGGCTCACCCGCCGCAACCAGACCAAGGCCGCCGCCGGCGCCCCCAACTTCATGCCCTACGCGCTGACCACGGACATGCAGGAGGAGAACATCGTCTTTGGCGGCGAGAAGAAGCTGCGCCAGGCCATCGAGGAGGCCATCGCCATCTTCAAGCCCAAGGCCATCGGCATCTTCGCCACCTGCCCGGTGGGCCTCATCGGCGACGACGTGCACGCCGTGGCCCGCGACGTGGAGGCCTCCCACCCGGGCATCAACGTCTTTGGCTTCTCCTGCGAGGGTTACAAGGGCGTCAGCCAGTCGGCCGGCCACCACATCGCCAACAACAAGCTCTTCACCGATGTGGTGGGGCAGAGCGGCACCGAGGGGCGCAAGCCCGGCAAGTTCGTGCTCAACCTGCTGGGGGAGTACAACATCGGCGGCGATGCCTTCGAGCTGGAGCGCATCTTCGACAAGTGCGGCTTGACCATCCAGGCCACCTTCTCGGGCAACTCGGTCTACGATGAGTTCGCCAGCAGCCACACCGCGGACTTGAACGTGGTCATGTGCCACCGCAGCATCAATTACCTGGCCGAGATGATGGAGAAGAAGTACGGCATCCCCTGGTTCAAGGTCAACTTCATCGGCGCGCATTCCACGGCCAAGAGCCTGCGCAAGATCGCTCAGTTCTTCAATGATGCGGCGCTCATCAGCCAGGTGGAGAAGGTGATCGAGGAGGAGCTGGCCCCGGTGGAGCAGGAGCGGCTGCGGGCCAAGGAGCATTGCCAGGGCAAGACCGCCATGCTCTTCGTGGGCGGCAGCCGGGCCCACCACTACCAGGACCTCTTCACCGAGCTGGGCATGCACACCCTGGCGGCCGGCTATGAGTTCGCCCACCGCGACGACTACGAGGGCCGCAAGGTTCTCCCCAGCATCAAGGTGGACGCCGACAGCCGCAACATCGAGGAGATCCACGTGGACAAGGACCCGGCCCAGTGGCGCGAGCTGAAGCGCGATGCCGAGGCCCGCGGGCTCACCCTCAACGATTATGTGGGCATGATGCCTGAGATGAAGGATGGCGCTCTGGTGATCGACGACCTCAACCACCATGAGACCGAGGTGCTGCTCGAGCTCTACAAGCCCGACATCTTCTGCGCCGGCATCAAGGAGAAGTACGTGGTGCAGAAGCACGGCATCCCCATGAAGCAGCTGCACAGCTACGATTACAGCGGGCCCTATGCCGGCTTCAAGGGCGCGGTCAACTTCTACCAGGAGATCGACCGCATGGTGAACAGCAAGGTCTGGAGCCTGATCCAGGCCCCCTGGCAGAAGGAGCCCCAGATCGCCGCCCGCTACGGCTGGGAGTGAACAACCAGCGCCTGGGTTGGGCAAGCTTGCCCAACCCTTGACACCAACATTCCTAGTTTCATGGAGGAAGCCATGCTGCTGCGCCACACCCCAGCCGAGCCGGCCGTCGAGCGCCAGGCCTTGACCATCAATCCCGCCAAGACCTGCCAGCCCATCGGCGCCATGTACGCCGCGCTGGGCCTGCACGGCTGCATGCCCCACAGCCACGGCAGCCAGGGCTGCTGCAGCTACCATCGCAGCGCCCTGACCCGGCACTACAAGGAGCCAGTCATCGCCGGCACCTCCAGCTTCACCGAGGGCAGCTCGGTCTTCGGCGGCCAGGCCAACCTGCTGGAGGCCATCACCAACCTCTTCAGCATCTACGACGCCGAGGTGGTGGCGGTGCACACCACCTGCCTGTCAGAGACCATCGGCGACGACATCACCCAGATCGTGGCCAAGGCCCAGGATGAGGGCCGCATCCCCAAGGGCAAATACGTGATCAAGGCCAGCACGCCCAGCTACGTGGGCAGCCATGTGACCGGCTACAGCAACATGGTGAAGGGCATGATCGAGGTCTTCGCCAAGTCCACTGGCAAGAAGCTGGACCAGGTCAACATCATCCCCGGCTTTGTTGAGCCCTCGGACATGGCCGAGGTCAAGCGCATGGCCAATGAGCTGGGCGTCAAAACGGTGCTCTTCCCTGACACCAGCTCGGTGCTGAACAGCCCGCAGAGCGGCAAGTACAGCATGTACCCCAAGGGCGGCGCCACGGTGGCTGAGGTCACCAGCGCCGGGGACAGCATCCTGACCCTGGCCTTGGGCCCCCTGGGCGCCGGGCCGAGCGCCAGGCTCTTGGACACCCAGTGCAAAGTCCCCTGCCAGGTGCTGGAGCTGCCCTTGGGCCTGCGGCATACCGACATCTTCATCGACGCCCTGCGCAAGGCCGCCGGCGTGGTGGTGCCCGAGTCCATGATGGATGAGCGCGGCCAGGTGCTGGACTTCATCACCGACATGCAGCAGTACTTCCACGGAAAGAGCGCGGCCCTGGCCGGCGACCCGGACCAGCTGGTGCCGCTGGCGCAGTTCCTCAGCGACATCGGCATGCAGGTGAAGTACGCGGTGACCGGCACGCCGGGCAAGAAGTTCGAGGCAAAGATGCAGGCCATCTGCGGCCCAGCGGCAAAGATCAAGGAGGGCGGCCAGGGCGACCTCTACCAGCTGCACCAGTGGATCAAGCAGGGCAAGGTGGACATGATCTTCGGCGGCACCTACTGCAAGTACATCGGCCGCGATGAGGACATCCCCGTGATCCGCTTCGGTTTCCCCATCTATGACCGGGTGGGCCATCAGTACTTCCCCATCCTGGGCTATCGCGGGGCGCTCAGGCTGCTCGAGAAGGTCCTCACCGCCATCCAAGACCGCCAGGACCGGGACGCCCCGGAGGAGAAGTTCGAGCTGGTGATGTAGGGGGCTGCCATGGGCGGGACCGCAGACATCCTGCAAGGCCGCAAGGGAAGCGTGGCAGTGGCCGGCGACAAGCCCCTGGCCCTGGACTGCGCCAAGCCAAGCCTGGCCGGGTCGGTCAGCCAGCGGGCCTGCGTCTTCTGCGGCAGCCGGGTGGTGCTCTACCCGGTGGCCGATGCCCTGCACCTGGTCCACGGCCCCATCGGCTGCGCCGCGTACACCTGGGACATCCGCGGGGCCCTCTCCAGCGGCCCGCAGCTGCACCGCTTAAGCTTCAGCACCGACCTGCGCGAGAAGGATGTGGTCTATGGGGGCGAGAAGAAGCTGGCCCTGGCCCTGGACCGGCTGATCCCCCAGCACCGGCCCAAGGCGGCCTTTGTCTACAGCACCTGCCTGGTGGGCCTCATTGGCGACGACCTGCAGCGGGTCTGCCGCCAGGCCAGCGAGCGGCACGGCATCCCGGTGGTGCCGGTGGAGAGCGAGGGCTTCAGGGGCACCAAGAAAGACGGCTACAAGGCGGCCTGCGAGGCGCTCTTCAGCCTGATCGGCACGGCCGAGCCCGAGCCCCCAAGGCCGGGCACCCCGCGCATCAACATCCTGGGCGAGTTCAACATCGCGGGCGAGGCATGGATCCTCAAGAGCTACTACCAGCGCATGGGCGTGGAGGTGGGGGCCATCTTCACGGGCGACGGCCGCATCGATGCCATCCGCGGCGCCCAGGGCGCCCAGCTCAATGTGGTGCAGTGCAGCGGCAGCATGACCCACCTGGCCAAGCGCATGCAGGAGCGCTGGGGCATTCCCTACATCCGGGTGAGCTACTTCGGCATCGAGGACTGCGCCGAGGCGCTCTATGAGGTGGCGCGGCGCTTTGAGGCCGCGCCAGGCATCCTCGAGCGGGCCCAGGCCGTGGTCGCGCAAGAGCTGGCCTCGGTGCTGCCGGCCCTGGAGCCCTTTCGCAAGGACCTGCAGGGCCGCAAGGCGGCCCTGTATGTGGGGGGGGCCTTCAAGGCCTTCAGCCTGATCAAGGCCCTGCGGCTGCTGGGCATGCGCACCGTGCTGGCAGGCACGCAGACCGGCGGCCCTGAGGACTACGAGCGCCTGCGCAGCATCTGCGACCCCGGCACCATCCTGGTCGATGACAGCAACCCCAAGGAGCTCTCCGGGTTCCTGCGGCAGACCGGCGCCGAGCTCTTCATCGGCGGGGTCAAGGAGCGGCCCCTGGCCCACAAGCTGGGCATCGGATTCTGCGACCACAACCATGAGCGCAAGGAGGCGCTGGCCGGCTTTGAGGGGATGGTCAACTTCGCGCGCGAGGTGCATGCATCGGTGATGAGCCCTGTGTGGGCTCTGCGCCAGAGCGAGCTCTGAGGCCCTGATGGATTCCATGCTGAGCCAAGCTGTTGAGGATGCCCTGAAGGCTGGGGATGCGGCAGAAGAGCGGCAGGGCATGGTGAATGCCTGCAAGCTCTGCGCGCCCTTGGGCGCCAGCCTGGCTTTCCGGGGCATCCATGGCGGCATGCCCCTGCTGCATGGCTCTCAGGGTTGCGCCACCTATATCCGGCGCTACATGATCAGCCATTTTCGCGAGCCCATCGACATCGCCAGCAGCAACTTCAGCGAGTCGGCGGTCATCTTTGGCGGCGCCAGCAACCTGCGCCAGGCCTTGAGCAACGTGGCGCGGGCCTATCATCCCAGCGTCATCGGCGTGGCCACCACCTGCCTGGCCGAGACCATGGGCGACGATGTTCAAG
>Ga0181516_10000647_pt1 | contig 30235 bp, 25 predicted proteins | sample PEATcosm2014_Bin_25_FD_121104 | JGI IMG/M metagenome (GOLD analysis project Ga0181516, IMG submission 121104) | Peatland microbial communities from MTU Mesocosm Facility, Houghton, MI, USA - PEATcosm2014_Bin01_10_metaG | ecosystem: Environmental > Terrestrial > Soil > Wetlands > Peat | place... | reverse complement strand
TGAAGTACCTGCTGCCCGGCTCCATCGCCCTGGCCATGTTCGTCTCGGTGATGATCGGCGGCGGCATGCTCTACATCGACGACAAGGCCCGGGGGGTGCACGAGGGCTTCCTGGTGACGCCCATCACCCGGCTCGAGCTGGTGGGGGGCCTGATCCTGTCCGGCGCCATCAAGGCGATCCTGGCGGGCCTGGTGCTCACGGTGCTGGGTTCGCTGGTGGCCGGCCTCTCGGTGATCTTCCATCCCTGGCAGCTGCTGCAGCTCCTGGCCATGCTGGTGGCTACCTCGTTCGCCTTCAACGCCATGATGTTCATGCTGATGGTGCGGGTGGAGGACCCCCTGGTGCCCCGGGCGATGTTCGGGATCCTCAACACCCTGCTCTACTTCCCCAGCGGCGCGGTGTACCCCATCGAGGCGTTCCCGTCCTGGCTGCGGGCCATCGCCCGGGTGGATCCGTTCACCTACGCCGTGCACGGGCTCAAGTCGGTGCTGCTCAAGGACGCGGGCTTCGCGGTGATCGTCCCGGACCTGCTCTTCCTCAGCGCCATCGGCGGGATCGCCCTGTTCCTGGCGGTCAAGCTGTTCAAGCGGACGCTGTAGACGTCCGGGTTCCCGACTTGCGGCCGTGGCCGCTTGGGTGAAGGGGTTCGGAGGGGACGTGTCCCACTGGCTGACGCCGTGCCTTTGCCGGCACGACGGCAGTCGGGCAGATCGTTGCCATTGCCAACGCTGGGCAAGGCGTCGGAGTGGATTGGGTCCCGAAGCCGGGATGCGCGGTGGCAAAATACTTATAAATAATTTAATATTGTTTCGGGGGCCTCCTCTGGGCTCCCCGAAGGGGTGGCCATGCGCACAACCGGACCCGCTGGTGCGAAAGTCAGCCGTGGCCTGGCCGGGAGGGCCTTGCTGGCGGTGCTGGCTGGTTTCCTGCTGACCGGCTGCCCCGGCGGCGGCAGCCATGGGGCCCAGGCGCCCCAGGCGCCCAAGGCCAACCGGGGGACCCAGGCCGCGGCGGTGTCGGGCCAGCGCTGGGACAGTTCGGCCCAGCTCAGCCCGGCGGCCGTCGCGGTGCTCACCTCCGCTTTCGACGGACAGCCCCGGCCCGGCGAAGCGAACGCCTATGACTTCACGGCCGGTGGCGGCAACCGGGGCATGGACTGGTGGAATTTTCCCTGGGATCTCCCGTCCTCCAGGATGGAATACACCCTCACCTATGCCGACATGAAGACCCTGCTCGAAGCGGTCCGGGTCCAGCCCAGCCCCGCCGCGACCCAGCGGATCCGCTACGGGCAGATGCTGGCCAGCATGGTCGAGCAGCTGGATCCCGGCATCATGAACGCCCATGGCGGCCATCTGCGGGTCATCAAGATCATCTATTGCGTGAGGAATTTCCTGGCCGTCGCCATCCGCAACCACCTCGACGAGGACATCCCCCCCCTGAACGACGCCGCCCGGAAGATCCTCGCCCTGAACGCCACGGGGCAGCTCCTGGACGGCCGGTCCCCCTACCTGCAGGGATCCCGCTCCGCGCCGAGGGACCTCGATGGCCGTCCGGAGGACAGGACGCGGGCCCTGGGCATCCAGGCCATCGAAACGCTGCGCCGGAACGCCAATCTTCCTTGAGGCCAAGGCGGGTGTTGCAAATTCCGAAATGGCATGCCTGGGGGCGAGTGGAAGCCGTATGCCAGAAACTTTCCAAAGACCTTTTCGATCGACTCGCCATGGGCAGCGACAATAACGCAAAGTGACACCCGCGCAGAAGGCTCGCGTCAAGTCCGCCGCTCCTGTTACAGGCTGAGGGTCCGCCCCTGGAGCAGCAACCCGGCGATCTCGTACAGGTTCGAGACCCGGCCCACCGCCAGCTGCTCCCGCAGCTGGTAGAACTCCAGGCAGGTGCCGCAGGCCAGGATCTCCACGCCCCGCTCGGCCAGCCGGCGCAGGTTCACCAGGGAGTCCGAGCCTTCCACCGCCAGGCGCACGCCGCCGTTCATGAGGATGATGCGCCGGGGCACCCCCTCGGCCTCGGTGAGGGTGTACAGGAACCCGCGCATGAGCAGGGCGGCCAGCTGCTCGTCCCCGGTGCCGATGCCGCCGGACGCGATGAAGACGGTCGCCCCCTGGGCGCTCAACGCCCCCGGGGCCTTTTCCAGGGTCTCCGGCGCCGGGGCCACCCGCGCGGCTTCGGGGGCGGCCGGCAGCCCGGCGTCGGGCCGCAGCAGGATGCGGAACGTCCCGCCGTCCTCGGTCTCCGCCTCCACCCCGCAGTGGGCGAAGCCGGCGAAACGCACCACGTTCTCCCGGGAGGAGGGGTCGTCCACCAGTACTTCCAGCAGCTCGAACCCGCCTTCGGCCAGGGCCTTGCGGGTGAGGATGACCGGCTGGGGGCAGGCCAGCCCCCGGGCGTCCACGGTCTTACGGATATCGCTCATAGCTTTTGACCTTTCGTGAGGAGGGGCTGGACGGGTCCGGCTCGGTTTCGATGACCTGCCACTGTTCCCGGGCGCCGCAGGCGCCCAGCAGCTGCAGCCGCCGGCGGCCGGGCCCGCTGCCGGGCTCGCCCGCGTCCGCCAGCAGGCAGAAGCCGCAGTCGCTGCGGATCTGCCGCGGGACCGGGATCAGCTCCACCGGCAGCCCGGCGCCCAGCAGCGCGCGCTCCGCCGCCAGGGCCGCGTGGCTGGAGGGGAAGGTGACGATGAGGCGCATCAGAGCAGGATCTCCACCTGGCCCGGGGCGCCGCCGGTGGCGCCCACCAGGGTCGCCTCCACTCCGGCCTCCCGCAGCGCCGCCAGGGCCTCCCCGGCAGCATCCCGGGGCAGGGCGGCCAGGAGGCCGCCGGAGGTCTGGGGATCGAACAGCACGTCCAGGGCGATGGCCGGCACCTCCGCGGCGTTGCGCAGGAAGCGCAGCCGCCCGGCCTGGTTGCGCCTGGCGCCCTCCGGGACCAGGCCCATGGCGGCGTAGTCCAGGATCCCCGGGAGCAGCGGCAGGTCCCGGTAGCGCAGGCTGAGCCCGCACTGGTCGCCCTGGGCCATCTCCGCGGCATGGCCGGCCAGGCCGAACCCGGTGACGTCGGTGCAGGCCATGACCGGGAAGCCCGCCAGCACTTCCGCGGCCCGGCGGTTGAGGGTGGCCATGGAGGCGTGGGCGGCGGCCTGGGCTTCGGGCCGGGCGCAGTCGGCCCGCAGGGCCATGTTCACCAGCCCGGTGCCCAGGCGCTTGGTCAGGATGAGCTCCGCCCCGGGGCGCAGGGTGTTGTTGCGCCAGGCCTTGGCCGGGTCCACCAGGCCGGTGACGGCGTAGCCCAGCTTGGGTTCGGGGTCCTCGATGCTGTGCCCGCCCAGCAGGGCGCAGCCCGCCTCCACCAGCGCCTCCAGCCCTCCGGCCAGCATGGCCTTGAGCGGTGCGATGCCCAGCGCCTTGAGCGGATGGCAGACCAGGGCCAGGGCGGTGATGGGGCGGGCGCCCATGGCGTAGAGGTCCGAGAGGGCGTTGGCCGCGGCGATCCGCCCGAACAGCCGGGGATCGTCGACGATGGGCGGGAAGAAGTCCACGGTCTGCACCAGGGCCAGGCCGGGCCCGAGGCTGAACAGCCCGGCGTCCTCGCACCCTTCGAATCCGGCCAGGAGCCCGGCATAGGCGGGCTGTTCCAGGCCGCAGAGGGCCTCCTCCAGGACGCCCGGGCCGAGCTTGGCGCCGCAGCCGGAGAACCGCGTGTACTGGGTGAGGGGCGGGCAGTCGCTCATGTGAGCAGATCCTCCATGGCGGCCAGCGCCGCGTCCAGCTCGGCTTCGGTGGTGAAATACCCCGGCGAGAAGCGGAGGGTGCCGCCGCCGTCGAAGGTGCCCAGGCTGCGGTGGGCGGCGGGCGCGCAGTGCAGGCCCACCCGCACGGCGATGTCCCGCCGGTCCAGCTCCAGGGCCAGCTCGCCCAGGTCCCGGCCCCGCGCGGTGATGGAGACCACCGGGGCCCGCGGCTCCCCCGGCCCGGGACCGGGCGCCGTCACGCCGGGCAGGGCCAGCAGGCCCCGGAGCAGATGGTCGCACAACGCCGCCTCCCGCCGCCGCACCGCCGGGAGGCCGAGCTCCGCCAGCCAGCGCACCGAGGCCAGCAGGCCGGCCAGGCCCGGGAGGTTGGCGCTGCCCGCCTCGTAGCGGTCGGGCAGGAACTCCGGCTGCAGCTCGCTGGCGGATTCGCTGCCGGTGCCGCCCCGGATCAGCGGTTCCGGCGCGAAGCCCTCGGCCAGGTGCAGCCCGCCGGTGCCGGCGGGACCCAGCAGCCCCTTGTGCCCGGAGAAGCAGAGCAGCGGCAGCTCGGGACCCGCTTCGGGCAGCGCCACGTGGCCGGCGGCCTGGCTCGCGTCCAGGCACAGCGGCACCCCCGCGGCCCGGCAGAGGGCGGCGATCTCCGCCGCCGGGGCGAGGCCGCCGGTGACGTTGCTGGCGGCGCTGAGCACCATCAGGTCGGGCTTCTGTCCCAGGGCCGCCCGCAGCCGCCCGGGATCCGGCCGGCCGCAGGCATCGAAGGGGACCACCAGCAGCCGGACCCCCCGGACGGCCTCCAGGTGGCGCAGGGGGCGCATCACCGCGTTGTGCTCCAGGCTGCCCAGGGCCACGGTGCCGCCGGCGGGCACCAGCCCGAGGATGGCCAGGTTGAGCGCTTCGGTGGCGCTCTTGGTGAACACCAGGCGCGCGGAGTCCCGGGCGCCGAACAGCCGGGCGCAGGCGTCCCGGGCCTGGAACAGGATCCGGCTGCCCTCCAGGGCGAACCGGTGGCTGGCCCGGCCGGGGTTCGCCCCCACCCCGTCCAGGCACCGGACCATGGCCTGCGCCACTCCCGGGGCCTTGGGAAAGCTGGTGGCGGCGTTGTCCAGGTAGATCACCGCGGCACCCGGGCCCCGAACATCAATACCGCCTCCAGCACCCCGCCGGCGATGGCATTGGCCTTGTCGGACACGGTGTAGCAGTAGTCCCGGCGCCCGCGGGGATCCACGTCGGCCACCTTGAGCCCGGCCTGGGCCCGGGTGCGGTCGCGGATCAGGCCCCGGACCATGCCGTCGATGGCCGAGGCCACGGGCACCCGGCCCTCCGGGCCGATGATGGCCAGCACCGGCTCCCCGGCCTGGACCCGGTCGCCGATGCGCTTCAGGGCGGTCACCACGCCCGCGCAGGGCGCGTGCAGCACCCGCTCCCCGCCCCGGCCGGCGATGAGGCCCGGGGTGCCGGTGTCCGGCTCGGCCCGGCCGTTGAGGATCACCCGGCCCAGGTCGTGGCCGCGGTTGGTCTCCACCACCGCGTCGGCGTCCACTCCCGCCTCGAACCCCGGGCCCAGGGCCACCACCACGTCGGCCATGCCGATGCGGGTGCCCAGGTTGCGCTTGGCGATGATGGCGTCCACCAGGGCCAGGGGCCGCAGGGCGGGCAGGACCGTGCAGCCCGGATCCTCCAGCAGCGGCACCGGCCCCTCGGGACCGAAGTGCTCCAGCGCGGCCTTGAGCGCCTCCAGGGACGCCACCCGCACCGCCCGGATCCCCTCCACCTCCGCCGCGCCTTCGTACATGGCCTCGGAGAGGCAGACGGTCCTGCGGATGGACAGCGGCTCGGCGATCTCCAGGGCCGCCACCCGGAACCCGCAGCGCACCAGGCGGACGATGCAGCCCGTGGCCAGGTCCCCGGCCCCCCGCACCACCACAAGATCTCCGCTGATCAGGCTCATGTCGCTGCCGCTCCGGGGCTATGGATCCACTGGTACTCTACCTCAATGCCGGCCCATGGCCAGGACCCTTTGCCCGGGTTCGGGCCGCCCCAGCGCGCAGACCAGGACCAGCTCCGCGCCGCAGGCCGCGAAGGCTGCGCACAGCTGCGCCGGGTCCCCGGGGTAAAGGTCGGCCTTGTTCAGCACGAGCACCCTCCGGGCCCCGGCGGGGGCGCCCTGGAACAGGCCCCGGGGGGACCGGGCCAGGGCCAGCAGATGCTCCAGGCGGATGGGCTCGCCCGGGGCGCAGCCGGCCACCGGGCCGAACCGTTCCGGACGGTGCACCGTGGCCCCGTCCATGGGCCGCCCCAGGCAGTCCAGGCCCACCAGGCCCAGCACCAGGCCGGCCCCGGCCGGGAGCGCCGGCTCGTATTCGGCGGGCGCCTTGATGGGCAGCCGCCGGGCGCCGTCGGCCTCCACCACGATGAACGGCCAGGTCCGGGCCAGGTCCGCCACCCGGGACGGGTGGATGCCCCGGAGCTTGCCCAGGCCCGGCTCGGCCTCCGCGGCCAGGACGATGCGCCGGCCCCGGCCCGGGACCGCCCCGGTCCAGGGCGCTCCTTCGCCGCCCGGCCCGGCCAGGGCGGGATCCAGCACCACCTGGTCGAAGGGCCGCCCCGGTTCCAGCCGGGGATCGTAGATGTGGGTGGTGGTGGTGAGCAGCGCGCCGGAGGGGCCCATGGCCGCCAGTTCCCCGCCCAGCCCGAACAGGGCGGCGGTCTTGCCGCCGGCCCCCACCAGGGCGATCACCCCGCCGGGTTCCGGGCGGGGCAGCAGCGGCAGCAGGAGCTCGGCGAGCAGCAAGGGACTATGCCCGCCTGGCCGCCGCGGCCAGGCGCAGTCCGGGCAGGATCCCGGCGTTGCGCCGCACCGCCACCAGTTCGGCCAGGATCGCCACCGCCAGCTCCTCCGGGGTCTCGCCGGCGATGTCCAGGCCGATGGGCGCCCACAGGGCCGCCACCTTGGCCGGGTCGCAGCCGTCCTGGAGCACCTGGTCCAGGATCAGCCGGGTCTTGCGGGCGCTGCCCATGAAGCCGGCGTAGCGCCAGGTGCGCCGCAAGAGGGCGCGCACGCACTCCAGGTCCAGGTGGTGGCCCCGGGTGAGCACCACCGCGTAGGTCGCCGCATCGAAGGGGAAGGCGCCGATGGCCGCGCCGAAGCCGGACTGGAGGGTGCGCACGCCCTCGGGGAACCGCTCCGGGACCAGGAACTCGGGCCGGTCGTCCACCACCGTGACCGCGAAGCCCAGGGCCGGGGCGATGGCGGCCAGGGCCCGGCCCACGTGGCCGGCGCCGAGGATCAGCAGCTTCTCGGCGGGGCACAGGGGATCGTAGAACACCCCGGCCTCGGGGTCGAAGCGGGCCTGGCCCCGGTCCAGGGCCCGGGCCGCGGCGGCCGGGTCCGCCGGAACCTCGCCCCACGCGGGGGCGCCCACCTGGTCCAGCAGGGCCACCGCCACCGTGACCGGGCCCGCGGCGGGACACGGGGCGGGCGCGACGATCCGCTTCACCAGCAGCGCCCGTTCGCCCCGCTCCAGGCGCTCCAGGGCCATGCGGTACGGGGCAACCTCGCCCAGGTGCTCGATGAGCAGGGTGCTGGTGCCGCCGCAGACCTGGTCCGGGCCGGCGATGTCGCTGCCGACCATCGCCACCTGGAGCAGCGAGGCGCCCCGGTCCTCCAGGCTGTTCCGGCAGGCCTCCAGGGCCCTGGCCTCGCCCCGGCCGCCGCCCACCGTGCCCAGGCAGCCGCCGTCCCGCAGCAGCAGCTTGGCCCCGGGGTGCCGGGGGGACGAGCCCTTCACGTCGATGATGGTCGCCAGGGCCATGCCTGCGCCGCCCCTGGAGATCGCCCTAAGCAGTTCAAGCTCCATGCCGTACCGTCCGAGTCCATGAGTTCATGTGCTTATGGTAGATGCTTGCGGCTGTAGGGGGTGCCCGCCAGGGGCAGCCGGGTGCGGAAGATTCCGTCCCGGCGGAAGTAGGCCCCGGCCACCGCAGGGGCGGTGGGGATGGTGACGATCTCGCCCACGCCCTTGGCGCCGCAGGCCACCTTGCCCGGCCTGGCCTGCACCAGGATGGTCTCGATCTCCGGCACCTGCGTGGCCCGGAACAGGCCGAGGGTTCCGTACTTGGCGGTGGGTTCGCCGTCCTTCAGCGGGTAGTCCTCGGTGAGCGCGTAGCCCAGCCCCATGACCACCCCGCCTTCCACCTGGGCTTCCACGTTGGTGGGGTTCACCGCCACGCCCACGTCGTGGGCGGCGATCACCCGCTCCACCCGCCCGGCCGCGTCCAGGAGCACCACCTGGGTGGCGTAGGAGTAGGCCACGTGGCTCACCGGGTTGGGTTTGTCCGAACCGAAGGGATCGGTGACCCCGGAATACTCCCGGTAGTACGCCCGGCCCTCCAGGGCCTCCAGGGGCTGGGCGTCCAGGTCCCGCTTCAGGTCCAGGGCCGCCAGCCGCGCGGCCTCGCCGTTGAACATGGTCTGGCGGGACGCGGTGGTGGTGCCGCCGTCGGGGGTGGTGGCGGTGTCCGGCCGGGCCACGTCGATGCGGTCCCAGGGCAGGCCGGCGGTCTGCGCCACGATCTGCACCAGGATCGAGCCCAGGCCCTGGCCGATGCAGGCGGCGCTGGTGTACACCCCCACCCGGCCCCGCTCCACCCGGAGCTTCACCCGCCCCACGTCGGACAGGCCCACGCCGATCCCGGCGTTCTTCAGGCAGCAGGCGATGCCGGCGTCGGGGCGGCTGAGGAACGCCTCCCGCACCGCCAGCAGGGTCTCCTTGAGCGCCGTGTCCGGGCCGGCGATCTGGCCGTTGGGCAGCGCGTCCCCCGGCTCCACCGCGTTGCGGAAGCGGAACTCCCAGGGACTGATCCCCACCTGGGCCGCCAGGTCGTTGAGGCAGGATTCCATGGCGAAGCAGGACTGGGTGACGCCGAAGCCGCGGAAGGCGCCGGCGGGCGGGTTGTTGGTGTACACCCCCCGGCCCAGGATGGCGACGTTGGCGATCTTGTAGGGGCCCGCGGCGTGGGTGCAGGCCCGCTGCAGCACCGGCCCGCCCAGGGAGGCGTAGGCGCCGGTGTCCGCCAGCAGGCTGGCCTTCATGGCGGTGAGCCGGCCGTCCCGGTCGCAGGCCACGGTGAAGTCCATCTCCATGGCGTGCCGCTTGGGATGCACCCGGATGCTCTCCTGCCGGGCCAGGGTCAGCTTCACCGGCCGCCCCGCGCTCCAGGCCAGCAGGGCCGCGTGGTGCTGGACCGACAGGTCCTCCTTGCCGCCGAACCCGCCGCCCACCAGCTTGCTGACCACCTTCACCCGGTCCCCGGGCACGCCCAGGACCCCGACGATCCCGTGGTGGTCGTCGTAGATGCTCTGGGTGCCGGTGTAGACGGTGAGGGTCCCGTCGCTTTCGGGCACCGCCAGGGCGCTTTCCGGTTCCAGGAAGGCGTGCTCGGTGGGCGGCGTATGGAAGACATGCCGGGACACGTGGGCGGCCTCGGCGATGGCGGCGTCCGCGTCGCCCCGGGACAGCACCGTCCGGGCCAGCAGGTTGCCCTTGGGATGCAGCCGGGGCGCATCCTCGGCCAGGGCCGCCCGGGGCGAAGTCACGGGGGGCAGTTCCTCGTACTCCAGCCGGATGCTGGCCAGGGCCGCCCGGGCCTGGGCCCGGGTCTCCGCCGCCACCAGGGCCAGGGCGTCGCCCACGTAGCGGGTCTCCTCGCCCACGGCGATCATGGCCGGCCAGTCGCGCACGATGTGGCCCTGGAACCGCTCCCCGGGCACGTCCGCGGCGGTGAGCACCCGCACCACCCCGGGCATGGCCAGGGCCGCGGCGGTGTCCAGGGCCAGGACCCGCACCCTCGGCTTGGGCGCCCGGAGCACGGCGCCGTGGAGCATGCCCGGGACCGCCATGTCGTCCACGTACTCGCCGGTGCCCAGCACCTTGGCCCGGGCGTCGGGCCGGGGCATGCGGTCGCCGATGCCGTAGGTCCCGGGTTCCGGGATCGGCAGCTGCTCCCGCAGCATCCTCCCGGCGGTGAGCACGGCCTGCTCGATCTTTGCGTAGCCGGTGCAGCGGCAGAGGTTGCCCTGGAGCGCACGTTTCACCTCGGCCGGCTTCGGGTCCGGGTTGGCGTCCAGCAGGCCCTTGGCGCTGATGACCATGCCGGGGATGCAGAAGCCGCACTGGACCGCGCCGGCGCTGGCGAAGCTCCAGGCATACACCTCCCGCTCCCGGAGGGACAGGCCCTCCACGGTGGTCACCGCCCGTCCGGCCAGCTTGGCGGTGCTGAACAGACAGGCCCGGCTGGCCTTGCCGTCCACCAGCACCATGCAGGCGCCGCAGGCGCCCTCGGAACAGCCGTCCTTGACCGAGGTCAGCCGCAGCTCGTCCCGCAGGAACCCGAGCAGGTTCATGTCCTGGTCGGTGGTGTAGGTCTTGCCGTTGATCGGAAGCGTGTACATGGTCCCCGGTCTCTCCCGCGCTTGCGGACGCCGGGGGGCCATGTCCGCCCTGGCCCTGGCACCGGTTCCATCGCCACAAGTATACCTTTTCCCAAGACGATAAGGCCCGGAAGAGACCTAAATATTTTTGTTCAATAGCAATAATTTTTTGTTTTGTGCCCCGGGAATCCCGTGGCCGGGGCCGGGCGCCCCGGGTAACCTCATATGACTATGAATATCTTGCATGCATCAACGATCGTAGCCGCCGCCTTCATCGCCGGCGCCATCAATTCCGTGGCCGGGGGCGGCACCCTGGTGAGCTTTCCGGCCCTGCTGGGAGTCGGCCTCACCGGCCAGCAGGCCAATGTCACCAGCACCCTGTCCCTGTGGCCGGGTTCCGTCGGCGGCTTCGTCGGCCACCGCAAGGACCTGGCCGGCACCCGGAAGTTCGCCCTGCGCCTGGTGCCGCCCTCCCTGGCCGGCGCCGCCCTGGGCGCCTGGCTCATGCTGGTCACCCCCAGCAGCATCTTCGACCACCTGATTCCCTGGCTGATCCTCACCGCCACCCTGCTCATGGCGGCCAACGAGCCCATCTCCAGGCTCATCGCCGGCGTCCACGGCGACGAGCGCACCACCGGGTGGTGGATCTGCGCCATCACCTTCCAGTTCCTGGTGGGCACCTACGGCGGCTACTTCGGCGCCGGCATCGGCATCCTCATGCTGGCGGCCCTGAGCCTGCTGGGGCTCACGGACATCCACCAGATGAACGGCCTGAAGAACTTCCTGTCCCTGTCCATCAACGGGGTGGCCATCCTGGCCTTCATGCTCTACGAGGCCCTGTTCCGGCCCGGCTACATCGTCTGGTGGGTGGTGCTGCTCATGGCCCTGGCGGCGGCCCTGGGCGGGCTGTCCGGCTCGCACATGGCCCACCGGGTGGGCCGGCGGGCGGTGCGGATGGTGGTGATCGGGATCGGCTTCGCGCTCACCGGATGGTACTTCTTCAAGATGCACGGAGCCTGACGGCTGGACTCAATGCCGTTCCATGAGCCGCGGCTTGAGCGCCGTGAGCATAGGCACCCTGGGCCCCGCCTTTGGCGGTGAACCCTGGGGTGCCTATGCGGAGACAAAAGGTTCCGGTATTCCGATGGGCCTACACACTAGTCGTCCGAGCCGACTTCCTCGTTGTCATCGGTCGTCTTCTTGCCATCGGGCGACATGACCGGATGTCTGAGGGTAAACAGAACGCCGCCCTTGATGTTGCGGAATCCGGTGGGGTCGATGATGATGTTGGCCTGGTACAGCTTCTTGCTTGAGTTCATGATGCCTTTGGGGTCGAACTTGTTGGCGTAGACATCGATATGGAAGCCTTTAAGCTGTTTCGTGACATTGGTGATATGAACGTAGATGGGAATGGCGTTGGGGCTCTTGACGGGAACGAAGGCCAGGTGTTTCGCGAATTTTTTCAACGTGGTATCGAAATAGAATAAATAATGGTGCTTATTCACTAAAGTATAGTGGCTTTCGCCCACGGTGATCTTGACGGGCGCCTCGGTGCTGCCCTCTTCCTTGATATAGAGCGTGCCCCAGGAGGTGAAATCCGCCAGGTCGGCGTTGTACACGTCATAGTTGATGCCCGAATTGTTGTCCACCTTGGACCATTTGGTCTCGTCCGGGGCAGCGGACAGGTGGGCAGCACCGAGGCCCACGATGGCGAGGGTGAGGAAAACGTGTTTCAGCGTTTTCAGCATGAAGGTCTCCTTGGATTGTGGGAGGGGGTTGCGGAATGGATGGGTGTGCGACCATTTGCTGCTTGCATCGAGGAGCAAGGAGCCCGGAGCGGGGAAGTCAGCAATAAAATAAACTAATAATAAGTTTCGTCAAGGGTGCGGCCAGGGTCGCTGACGGCTGTATTCCCGGAATCCCACCGAACGCCCGGAGGCCTGGACGGGGCCCGAATGGACGGGCACGCCTGCACCACCCGGCCTTCCACCCGGACCGGAAACAGGCCCCGCCTGGCTGGTGCCGGCCCAGCGGATCGATCTGCTTCCCGCAGGGTTCGCAGGCGCGGTCAGGACAGCCCGACAATGTTCCCGTCATCGTCGATGTCGATGATCTCCGCGGCGGGCACCTTGGGCAGGCCGGGCATGGTCATGATGTCCCCGGTGCGCACCACCACGAACCCGGCCCCGGCCGACACCCGCACATCCCGGACCGCCACTTCGAAGCCCTCCGGCCGCCCCCGCAGGGACGGGTCGGTGGAGAAGGAATACGGGGTCTTGGCCACGCACACCGGGAGCCGCCCGTAGCCGGCCTGCTCCAGGGCCTGGAACCGGGCCCGGACCTTCGGCTCGGCGACGATGTCGCCGGCGCCGTAGATGCGCTGGGCCACGGCCCGGGTCTTCTCCCACAGGGAGAGGTCGTCCGGGTAGGTGAACGTGAGGGTCCTGGGGGTCAGGCCGCCGCTGGCCAGGCGGACCACCTCCCGGGCCAGGTCCAGCGCCCCGCGGCCGCCCTCGGCCCAGTGGGTGGCGCGGATGGCCCGGACCTGGAGCGTGGCGCAGCCCTGCTCCACCACGGCCAGCTCCGCGTCGGTGTCGCCGGTGAAGGCGTTGATGGCCACCACCACCGGCAGCCCCCAGCCCTGGATGTTCTCCAGGTGCTTGCGCAGGTTGCCCATGCCCCGGGCCACCGCGGACGGGTCGGGCGCGCCCAGGCGGTCCTTGGCCACGCCGCCGTGCATCTTGAGGGCGCGCACCGTGGCCACCAGCACCACCGCGTCCGGGCACAGGCCCGCCTGGCGGCACTTGATGTCCACGAACTTCTCCGCGCCCAGGTCGGCGCCGAAGCCGGCCTCGGTGACGGTGAAGTCGCAAAGGCGCATGGACAGGCGGGTGGCGATCAGGCTGTTGCAGCCGTGGGCGATGTTGGCGAAGGGCCCGCCGTGCACGAAGGCCGGGTTGTGCTCCAGGGTCTGGACCAGGTTGGGCTGGAGCGCGTCCTTGAGCAGGACGGCCATGGCCCCGTGCACCTTCAGGTCCGCGGCCGTGACCGGCTGCTTGTCCCGGGTGTGGGCCACGATCATCCGGCCCAGGCGCTCCTTGAGCTCGGCCAGGGATTCGGCCAGGCAGAAGATGGCCATGACCTCCGAGGCCACGGTGATGTCGTAGCCGCTCTCCCGGGGCTGGCCGTTGGCGCTCCCGCCCAGGCCGATGACGATGTGCCGCAGGGCCCGGTCGTTCATGTCCACCACCCGCTTCCAGACGATCCGGTTGGGGTCGATGCCCAGGGCGTTGCCGTGCATGAGGTGGTTGTCCAGGGCGGCCGCCAGCAGGTTGTGGGCGGAGCCGATGGCGTGGAAGTCGCCGGTGAAGTGGAGGTTGATGTCCTCCATGGGCACCACCTGGGCGTGGCCGCCGCCGGCCGCCCCGCCCTTGATGCCGAAGCAGGGCCCCAGGGAGGGTTCCCGGATGCACACGGCGGCCCGCCGGCCCAGGAGGTTCAGGGCGTCGGTGAGGCCGATGCTGGCGGTGGTCTTGCCCTCCCCGGCCGGGGTGGGGCTGATGGCCGTGACCAGGATCAGCTTGCCGCCGGGCTGGTCCTGCAGGCGCCGGCAGAGGTCCAGGGACACCTTCGCCTTGGTCTTGCCGTAGGGCTCCAGGTCCTCGGGGCCGATGCCCAGTTTCGCGGCGATCTGCCCGATGGGCAGCGGGCGGGCGGCGCGGGCGATGTCGATGTCGGCGGGGACGGGGGTCGTGGGCATGAGGGCCTCTCCGGGCTGAATGATGGCATTGCGCCGGCTATTCCAGATAGGCCCGCCGAAGTATCCGTTCCGTTCGAATCACATGGGCTTCAGCACCTTCTCCGCGGCATCGAAGATCTTCTGGTAGCCGGTGCATCGGCACAGGTGCCCGGACAGCTCCCGCTTCAGCTCCGCCTCGGTGAAGGTCCGGCCGCTGTCCAGCAGGGCCGTGGTGGAGAGCACCAGCCCCGGGGTGCAGAACCCGCACTGGATCGCCCCTTCGTCCACGAAGGCCTGCTGCACCGCGGACAGCTCCCCGTCCTTCTCGATGCCCTCGATGGTGGTGACGGTCTTGCCGTTGGCCCACATGGCCAGGTAGATGCAGGAGTTGACCGGGGTCCCGTCCACCAGCACGGTGCAGGCGCCGCACTCGCCCACGCTGCAGCCCTGCTTGACCCCGGTGAACTGCAGCCGGTTGCGCAGCACGTCCAGCAGGCTCTCCCGCAGGTCCACCTCGAACGCGTAGGCGGTGCCGTTGACCGTCAGCGCCAGCCGCTTCAGGGTTTCGGCCCCCGCATGGTTGCTAGTGAGCACAGGCACCTCCAGCTCGCTGCACCGCCTCGGCGACGGCGCGTTCGGTGAGCACCTGGATCAGGTGCTCCCGGTAGTCCTTGGACGCCCGCCAGGAGGTGCGGGCCCGGGAGGCCTTCACCGCCAGCCGGGCGATCTCCCGGATGCAGGCGGCGTCGGCGGGCCGGCCCGGGGCGTAGGCTTCCGCCTCCAGGCAGCGGATCGGCACCGGCGCGGCCACGCCCAGGCCGATGCGCAGGTCCCGGAACACCCCCCGGTCCACCCGGCACAGCGCCGAGACGCCCAGGGTGGCGATGTCCATGGCCTTGCGCATCGCGAACTTGATGTAGTGGCCGCCGGTGTCCCGGTAGCTGGCCCGGGGGATGAGGATGGCGGTCAGCAGCTCCCCGGGGCGCAGGTTCACCTTGCCCGGCCCGGCGTAGAAGTCCTGGATCGGCACGATCCGCTCGCCGTCCAGGTCCTCCAGCTTCAGCAGGGCGTCCAGGGCGAACAGGGTGGACGCGCTGTCGCCGGACACCGCACCATTGCAGATGTTGCCGCCGATGGTGGCGACGTTGCGGATCTGCGGCCCGCCCATGGACACCGCGGCCTCCGCCAGGCTCGGCAGGTGGCGGCGGATGCCGGGGTCCTGGAAGATCCGGGCGAAGGTGGCGGTGGCGCCGATGGCGAAGGTGCCGTCCTCGCGCAGGGTGATCGCGTCCAGGGACGGGATGTTGCGCAGGCTCAGCAGCTGCTCCCAGCCGGCGGCGCCGTGCTGGAGGCGGATCAGCACGTCGGTGCCGCCGGCGATGACCTTCAGGGCGGGGTTGCCGTGCAGCAGTTCCACCGCCACTTCCAGCGACTCAGGCTCCTGCAGGACTGTGATGTTGAACATCCGCGTCGCTCCCTTCCCACAGCATGCCCGTGGCCTTGAGTTGCTCGAACACCGCCTGGGGATACAGCGGCAGCTTGTTGAAGGCGACGCCGGTGGCGTCCAGCACGGCGTTGCGCAGCGCCGGCCCGGGCGAGATCACCGGGCACTCGCCCAGGGACTTGGAGCCGAAGGAGCCGGCGGCGTCCGCGGTCTCCACGAAGGCGGCGTGGATGGTCGGGGTGTCCAGGATGGTCGGCAGCTTGTAGTCCAGCAGGTTGTTGTTCAGGGGCCGGCCGGTGGCCGGATCGAACAGCATCTGCTCCAGCAGGGCCGCGCCCAGGGCCATGCTCACGCCGCCGTGCACCTGGCCCTCGGCCAGCTTCGGGTTGATGATGGTCCCGGAATCGTGCACGTTGTACAGCTCCAGCACCTCGATCCTGGCCGTCTCCAGGTCCACCTCCACCTCCACGAAGGTGGCGCCGTAGGACATGGCGTTGACCCGGACGTTGGCGGACACGTCGGCCCGGATGGGATCGGCGTTGAGCCGGTCGTAGTAGGATTCCATGGCCACGTCCTCCAGGGTGCAGAGCACGCGGCCCAGGGCCTTCTCCACCACCGCGCAGTCGACGATGTCCAGCTCCTCCGGGAGCAGGCCGCACTTGCGGGCGGCGATGGCCAGCACCTTGGCCCGGGCCTCCTGGGCGGCCTTGCGCACCGCCACCCCGGTGACGAAGGTCTGGCGCGAGGCGTAGGCGCCGGAATCGAACGGGGAGATGTCGGTGTCCTGCACCGTGACCACGTGCACCATGTCCAGGTCGATGCCCAGGACCTCGGCGGTGACCTGGGCGAACACCGTGTCGCTGCCCTGGCCGATCTCCGTAGCCCCCACCTGCAGGGTCACCGAGCCGTCCTGGTTCATGATGATCCGCGCGCCGGCCAGCTCCAGGCCCACCGGGTGGGTCCCGGAGGCATAGCTGAAGCAGGCCATGCCCAGGCCCCGGCGCAGAGGGCCGGTCTGGCCGGCGTAGGCCGCCTTCTTGCGGTCCCACTGGATCAGCGCCTTGCCCTTGGCGATGCATTCGGGAATCCCGAACGTGCGCACCACGTTGTGGGTGAGGGGGTCCTCGTAGCCGGGGCTGATCAGGTTCTGCCGGCGGAACTCGATGGGATCGAGCTTGAGCTCCCGGGCGATGTCCTCCAGCAGGCTCTCCAGGGCGAAGAACATCTGCGGCACGCCGTAGCCGCGCATGGCGCCGGCCACCGGCAGGTTGGTGTAGACCGTCTTCGGCTCGAATTTGAACGACCGGAAGTGATACAGGGGCCGGAACTTGGCGCCGGAGGACATGGCGATGGAATGGCCGTGGGAGGCGTAGGCGCCGGTGTTGCTCACCAGCCTGATGGCGATCCCGTGCAGCATGCCTTCGTTGGAGGCGGCGATGCGCAGGTGGATCTTCATGGCGTGGCGGGTGCGGGAGTCGATGAAGCACTCTTCCCGGGTGAGCGCGTAGCGCACCGGGCGCCCGTGGACGGCCAGGGTCATGGCCGCCACCAGCGGCTCCACCACCACGTCCTGCTTGGCCCCGAAGCCGCCGCCGATGTACGGCTTGATCACCTGCACCTTGCCCCAGGAGAGGCCCAGGGCCTGGGCCACCACCCGCCGCACGATGTGCGGGATCTGGGTGGAGGAGTTGACCACCACCCGGCCATGGCTGTCCTGGTAGGCGAAGGCGGTCTGGTTCTCCAGGTGGCAGTGCTGGACGATGCTGGTCTCGTACTCGCCCTCGAACACCCGGTCGGCGTTGGCCAGCTCCGCCTCGATGTCCCCGTACTGGGTGCCGAAGGCACTGAGGACGTTGTTCGGCCGCTCCGCGTGCAGCACCGGCGCGCCCTCGGCCATGGCCGCCTCGGGGGTCAGCACGAACGGCAGCACTTCGTAGTCCACCTCGATCAGCTTCAGGGCCTGTTCCGCGATCAGCAGGTCGGTGGCCACCACCGCGGCGATGGCGTCGCCCACGAACCGGGCCTTCTCGGTGAGGATCAGCCGGTCGGCCACGTCCCGGTGGGCCGGGTCCAGGGACCAGGGATGGCCGGCGGTGGGGAACTTGACCGTGGGCAGGTCCCGGGGCAGGAGCACCGCCTCCACCCCGGGCAGGGCCCTGGCCCGGGTGACGTCGATGCGCCTGACCACTGCATGGGCGTGGGGGCTGCGCAGCACCTTGCCCACCAGCATGCCGCGCTCGAAGAAGTCGTCGGAGTACCGGGCCCGGCCCGTGACCTTCTCCACGGCGTCCAGGCGCTGGACGCTCTTGCCCACAATCTTCAAGCTCATGGCGCACCTATGGTCAACGACAACCCCGGCGGACGGACGAAAGGGCACTGGCGGTGGACGGGGCCTGGGTCCGCTGCTGACTGTCATTATGAAAGCCCCTTCTGATTAATTCAAATTTTATTCATACATGAACTATTTTTTTCATCGTGGCCCTTCCCGCCCCCTTTATGGCAAGGGGGAACCGCTCATAGGCTCCCGGCACCTTCAGGCCAAGGAGGCTTCATGACCAGCAGCATGCCCAACGCCGAGGCCCGGTCCGGTGCGCCCCGATGCCCGACCTCCCGGCCCTGAACCATGGCCTCATCGGCAACGGGAGCCTGCTCGCGCTCGTTGCGCCCTCCAGCGCCATGGAGTGGCTCTGCCTGCCCCGCTTCGACGGGCCGGCGTTGTTCGCCCGGCTGCTGGACGCCAGGGCCGGGGGCGTGTTCCGGATCCTGTGCCAGGGCGAGGAGGTGGCGGGAGAAATGGGCTACCTGCCCAACACCAACATCCTGCGCACCCGCTTCGCCGACTCCCGCCTGCCGGACGCGGCCCAGTGGGAACTGATCGATTTCGCGCCGCGGCTGCCCAGGGACTGGGGCGAGGAGGCGCCCATCCGCCTGATCCGGCTGCTGCGGCCCATCCAGGGCAGCGTCCGGCTCTCGGTGGACTTCGATCCGCGCCTGGACTACGCCCGGGGCCCCACGCGGATCCAGGTGCTGCACGACTGCATCGAGGTGCAGGGCCCGGGCGGCCCGGTCTTCCTGCAGAGCAACCTGCCCATGAACTACATCGCGGGCCGGCGGGAATTCGTCCTGGACGGTCCGGTCTTCCTCAGCCTCGCCTACGGCTCGACGCCGCCCATGGCCATGTCCCAGGTGCTCCGGGAGCTCAAGCTCACCACCGACGGCTGGGAGCGCTGGGCCAAGTGCTGCGGCCTGCCGTTCTTCAAGCCCGCGATGGTCCTGCGCTCGGCCCTGTGCCTGAAGCTCCACGCCTTCGAGGACACCGGCGCCATCATCGCCGCCGCCACCACCAGCATCCCCGAGGCGCTGGGCTCCGGGCGGACCTGGGACTACCGCTACTGCTGGCTGCGGGACGCGGCCTTCGTGGTGGAGGCCCTGCGCCGCCTCGGCCACCTGCGCGAGGGCGAGCGTTTCCTGCGCTTCCTGCGCAACGTGGCCGAGGCCGGCCCGCTCCAGCCCCTGTACGGCATCGACGGCGGCCGCGCCGCCCCCGAGGAGCTCCTCGGCCACCTGGCCGGCTTCGGCGGCCAGGGGCCGGTGCGCATCGGCAACGCCGCCGCCCTGCAGCGCCAGCATGACCTGATGGGGGAACTGGTGCTCTGCCTGGAGACCATGCTGCGGGACCCGCGGCTGGTCCACGACGAGGACAACCCGCGCTTCTTCCCCCTGGTGCGCCGCCTGGTGGAGGAGGCCATCGCCCTGGCGCCGCAGCCCGACACCTCCATCTGGGAATACCGCACCCTCCGGGGCCACTACACCTTCTCCCGGGCCATGTGCTGGGCGGCGATCTCCCGGGGCGCCGCCATCGCCCGGAGCTTCGGGGAATTCGGCCTGGCCCGCCAATGGGAGGCCGCCGCCGCCCGGGAGCAGACGCTGATCCTGAAGCGGGGCTTCAACGCCAAGCTGGGGTTCTTCACCCAGTCCCTGGACGGGGTGTTCCCGGACGCGTCCCTGCTGCTGCTCCCGACCCTGGGCCTGATCGAGCCCAGGGACCCCCGGTTCCTCTCCACCCTGGACCACTACGGGAACCTGCTCACCGAGAACGGGCTGATGCTGCGCTACCGCAACCCGGACGACTTCGGCGCCCCCACCAGCGCCTTCACCATCTGCTCGTTCTGGTGGGCGGAGGCCCTGGCCCTGGCCGGGCGCCTGGAGGAGGCGGTGGAGGTGTTCGACCGCGTCTGCGCCTTCGCCAATCCGGTCGGGCTCTTTTCCGAGGACATCGACCCGGTCACCGGACGCCTGCTGGGCAACTTCCCCCAGGCCTACACCCACGTCGGACTCATCAATGCCGCCGTCACCATCTCCGAACTGCTGGAGGCCCGTGACGGCAAGGTCCGGGCCTGGTCCTCGCCCGGTTGCTCGTGCTGGGACATCACCCCCTTGCCGTCGCCGGCCCGGGCCACGCCGCAGGACGGCGAGGTCCGGGGGGCCTAGCTACGTAATCATTCAGGTCCCTACATTTCGCCCGGTTCGTTTCAGAGCGGTGCGCGAATGCGCGTCTCTCTGAAAGCGACCACGGGCGAACGTCCGGGACACGAACGAATCCGTAGACGGGCTGCTAAGGCGGTCCGATGAAGCGCCAGGGGTTCTCCCGGAACGCGGTCCACAGCAACCGGCGCAGGCCCGCCCGGCCCGCCCGGTCCACGCCCCGGGCGCCGATGGCCGTGCGCAGGGCCAAGGTGAAGGCCACGCCGAAATTGAGCAGGCCGATCCCGGCGATCCCCGCCAGGCCCCAGGCCAGGCCGGCCCAGGGCAGCGGGGCGCTGGAGGCGAGCCCCTGGGCCGCGCAGAGGGCCAGGGAGGCGGCGGCGATGGTCACGTGCCGCACCTCCAGCGGCAGCCCCATGAACGTGCACGCCACCGGCATGAAACCCAGGAGGAAGCCCAGGGCGATGCAGTTGCACACCCCGCCCAGGTGCCGCTCCACCAGCCGGCCGATGGCCCCGGCCCAGGCCGGCCCCAGCCAGTAGCAGAGCCGCCGGTGCGAGGCCAGGGCCTCGGGCAGCCGGCGGAAGGCGCTCCAGTTGTCGGCCCAGCCCGCCGCCAGGCTGGCCAGCCACAGGCACACCCCGGTGAGGGCGGCGAACGGCAGGGTCCAGCTGCGCAGGGGGTGCAGGCCCGCCAGGCTGTGGGCGGAGGTCTCCGGCCCGAGCAGCGGGTGCCCGGTCAGCAGGCCCCAGACCAGGCTCAGCACCATGGCCGCGGGGATGGTCCACAGCACGTTGCCCACCGTGGCCATGACCTGGGAGCGGACGATGCCCGCCACCAGGTCCACCAGCGCGCCGCCCGCGAGCCGGTCCTCCAGGGCCCCGGCCAGGCTGGCGGCGGTCATGGCGGGCTGCTTGGAGGCCAGGGTCAAGCCGGCGAACTGCAGGACCACGAAGCTGGAGGTGTAGTTGGCGGCGAAGGCCAGGCCGGACACCATGGGCGCCAGGACGGCCGCGGCGATCCCGTACTTCATGGCGGCGGTGAAGGCCGTGAGCACCCCGCCCCCGGCGGCGGACCAGAAGGTCCCGGCCCACTCGGCCCGGGTGTTGGCGATGTAATGTTCGCCGGTCTGCCCGGTATGCTCCACCACCTTGCGCGCCAGCCGGCGGGTGGTGCTGTGCAGCAGGCCCCGGAAGCTCTGGTGGCCGGCCGACTGGCGGATCAGGGTGGCGGCGAAGGCCTGGCCGTCCAGGGTCCCGGCGGCCAGGCCGACCAGCTCCTCCATGCGCCGCAGCTGGGCCTCGAGCAGGTCCAGGCGGAACACCAGCTCGGAGGAGACGCCGTGGCGGTCCAGGTAGCCCAGGGCGGCCGCGAGCCGCTCCCGGCAGGCCGCCAGGAGCCGTGGCCAATCCGCCGCCTCGCCCCGGCGCAGGGCGGCCATGGTCTCCGGGAGGCGGACGAAGGGGGAATCCAGCTCCCGCTCCTCGGGCCCCAGGCCCAGCAGGTCCCGGGCCAGGCCCAGGGCCGCGGCCCGGTAGGCCAGCAGCTGGGCGGCATCCCACAATGCCTCGGCGGGCAGGGCCAGGAGGTCCCGCCAGGGATCGGCGTGGACCGGGGCGAGAGCCTGGATCCAGTCGGCGTCATCCTCGGAGAGGGGCAGCCGGTCCAGCAGGGCGGACAGGTCGGCCTCCGGGTCCAGCCGCGGCACGGCCCGCTCCACCACCCGGTGCATCAGTTCCCTGAGGAAGGTGGTGTGCGCGGACAGCCCGGTATCCGCCAGGAGGCGCACCGCGCTGGTATGGTCCCACACGCCGCGGATCCTGGCCCGCCACTGCGGCCCCTGCGGGGACGACCGGAGCGCGTCGTTGAGCGCCGCCAGCCGGGAGGTGCGCTGGGAGTGGTCCCCCGCCCGCGGCGAGCCCTCCACCAGCCAGCGCAGCAGCCCCTCGAACCAGGCCTCGTCGCAGCCTGGAGCATTGAGGACGACAAACAGGGTTGGCGGCAAGGGCGGCCTCTGGGCAAGAACCAGCAAGACCATACTATGGCATTTCGCCGGGGGCGCCCGATCCGGCCGCGGGCCGGCGGGTTATGGCAACATCAAATGATGATCGCCTTCCCCGAATCCCTCCGCTCGCTGCGGAACCGCAACTACCGGCTGTTCTGCAGCGGCCAGGTGTTCTCCCTGATCGGCACCTGGATGCAGATGGTCGCCCTGAGCTGGCTGGTGTACCGGCTCACCGGCAAGGCCACCATGCTCGGGCTCATGACCTTCTGCAACATGATCCCGGTGTTCGTCCTGGCCCCCCTGGGCGGGCTGGTGGCGGACCGGTTCCCGCTGCGCCGGCTCCTGCTCACCACCCAGACCATCGCCATGCTCCTGGCGCTGGGGCTGGCCCTGCTGACCCTCACCCACCACGTGCGCATCTGGCACCTGTTCCTGTCCGGCCTGCTGCTGGGCATCACCAACGCCTTCGACAACCCCGCCCGCCAGGTGTTCGTGGGCGAGACGGTGCCCCGGCCCGACCTCATGAACGGCATCGCCCTGAACTCGTCCATGGTGACCGGGGCCCGCATCGCCGGCCCCGCCCTGGCCGGCGTCCTGGTGGCCGCGGTGGGCGAAGGCTGGTGCTTCTTCCTGAACGCCGTGAGCTACCTGGCCGTCATCGCCGGGCTCCTGGCCATGGTCCTGCCGCCCCGGCCGCCCCGGGACCCGGACGCGCCCCAGTCCGAGCTGCGCCGGATGCTGGAGGGCTTCGACCTGGCGCGCCGGACCCTGCCCATCCGCAGCCTGCTGCTGCTGCTCGGCCTGCTGAGCCTGCTGGGCACCCCCTATTCGGTGCTCATGCCGATCTTCGCCGACCAGGTGTTCCACGGCGGCTCCCGGACCTTCGGCCTGCTCATGGGCACCTCCGGCGCCGGGGCCCTGGCCGGGGCCCTCACCCTGGCCTGCCGCCCCCATTTCCGCGGGCTCGGCCGGTGGATCGCGGCCACCTCCCTGGGCTTCGGCATCGCCCTCATCGGCTTCGCCTGCTCCCGCTCCCTGTTCCTCTCCCTGCCGCTCATGCTGCTGGTGGGCTTCACCTACATGGTGGAGATGGCCGCCACCAACACCCTCATCCAGATGATGGTGCCCAACGCCTTCCGGGGCCGGGTCATGGCCATCTACGCCATGATGTTCCTGGGCATGGCCCCCCTGGGCGGGCTGCTGGCGGGCGTCATCGCCCACCACCTGGGGGCGCCGCTCACCGTCGCCCTGGGCGGCGTCGGCTGCGTGGCCTGCGGCGGAGCCTTCACCCTCCACTACGGCACCTGGCGCCGGTCGGCGCGGGAACTGCTCCAGGCGGCCGGGAACGCGGAAGCCCCGTCGTAGCGGACCGTCAGATGATCTTGCAGGGGATCCAGGCGTCCTCGTCGAAGTCGTAGACGGCGCACAGCCGGTGGTAGCCGTCGGCGATGACCACCCGGCCCAGCGGCTCGTCCCGCAGCAGCAGGAGCGGCGACAGGGCGGTGCCCTTCATGATCTTCTTCCGGTCCGTCTCCACGTGGGAGTTGCTCACGCCCAGCAGCGAGAGCTGCGAGGCCCGGAAGATGTCCTTGGCCTTGAACTTCCCGATGGGGCTGGCCTTGAGCCGGTTGACCATGCCTTCCACCTGGTCCGGCCGGTACAGGAGGCCGAGGTAGGATTCCGCGGCGGCATAGTCGTGCGCCTCCACATCGGGAAGCCAGTGGATTTTCTCGCTCTTGGCCTTGGCCATGTTGAATCCTCCGTGATGCTTCGCCCGCGAAGCGCATGGCCGTTCATGGCATTTCGGCCGTGGCCGGCTCGGGCTGGCGCAGGGCCACGCATCCAGCCGGCCGCCCATCCGCCAGCCCCAGGAACAGCCGCCCCGAGGGTGGCGCATAGGCGCCCGGAAGGGCCGCCAGTTCCTGCTCGAAATTCTGGAAACACAGATCCACCCCCAGGGACTGCTGGTATTCCCGGAACAGCGCCCGCACCTGCTCCAGGAGGACGCCGGAGTCCGGATGGACGATCTGCAGACGGGGAGGCGCGGACATGGGCAGGTCTCCAGGCCCAGCATCGCCCAAGCCGGCGCGTCCGGTCAATCCAATAGATTTCCCATAATCGACCCTTCAGCCCTGGATGTTCGCCAGGAACTGCTCGCTGCAGGCCCGCCAGGACCGCACCAGGGCCGCCTTCCGGCAGGCCTCGGGCGCCAGGGCCAGGGCCGCCCGGACCGCCCGGCCCAGATCCTCGTCCATGCAGCCGGTTTCGCCCTGGACCAGGATGTCCCGGGGCCCGGTCACCGGGAAGGCCGCCACCGGGATCCCGCTGGCCAGGGCCTCCAGGATCACCAGGCCGAAGGTGTCGGTGCGCGAGGGGAACACGAAGACGTCCGCCGCCGCCACGTGGGACGCCAGCTGTTCCCCCACCATCGCCCCCAGGAAGCGGGCGTCGGGGTGCCGGGCCCTGAGGGCTTCCAGGGCCGGCCCGTCGCCGATCACCACCTTGCTCCCGGGCAGGTCCAGGTCCAGGAAGGCGTCCAGGTTCTTTTCCACCGCCACCCGGCCGAAGTAGAGGTGGATGGGCCGGGGGAAGTCCATGGCGGTCTTGGGCCGGGGCTTGAACAGGTCCGCGTCCACCCCCCGGCCCCAGAGCGCCAGGTGCCTGAAGCCGCGGTCCGCCAGCTCGTCCCGGAGCCCCGGGGTGGCGACCATGGTGCAGCGGGAGCCGTTGTGGAAGCGGCGGAACAGCGCGTAGCCCGGCCCCACCGGCAGGCCGAACCGGGCCTGCACGTACTCCGGGAAGCGGGTGTGGAACGAGGTGGTGTAGGACATGCCCCGGGAGCGGCACCAGGACCGGGCGATCCAGCCCAGGGGCCCCTCGGTGGCCACGTGGACCGCGTCGGCCGCCACGGCCCGCAGCCGCGCCGGCAGCGCCCACGGCGCGTTCCAGGCCAGGCGGATCTCCGGGTAGGTGGGACAGGGGACGCTCCGGAACAGGCCCGGATGGATCACCTCCACCTGGTGGCCCAGGGCCGCCAGCTCCCGGGTGGTGCGGTCCAGGCTGCGCACCACGCCGTTGATCTGGGGGAACCAGGCATCGGTGACCAGGGCGAGCTTCATGCGGCCGCCGCGGGACGCGCCACCGGCCCGCGCAGCTCCGTCCAGCGGAGAATCTCCAGGCTGCCGTCGGCCGCCTCGGCGACGGCCGTGCAGTTGTCCACCCAGTCGCCGGTGTTGCAGTAGAGCAGGCCATCCTGGACCCGGATTTCCGCATGGTGGATGTGGCCGCAGATGACCCCGTCGCAGCCCTGGCGGCGGGCCTCCGCCAGGAGCGTCCGCTCGTACTTGTCGATGAACGAGACCGCGTTCTTCACCTGGTGCTTGAGGAACCCCGCCAGCGACCAGTAGGGGTAGCCCAGCCACCGGCGGACGCGGTTGAAGCCGTTGTTCAGCCGGGAGGTCAGTTCGTAGGCCCAGGCCCCCAGGTGGGCCAGCCACTTGGAGGTGAGGATGACCCCGTCGAAGGCGTCCCCGTGCAGCACCAGCAGGCGCCGGCCGTCCGCGGTGACATGCAGCACCTGGTCCTGGATGGTGACGCCGCCCAGCACCAGGCCCGGGTAGTCCCGGAGCATCTCGTCGTGGTTGCCCGGGAGGTAGATGATGCGGCAGCCCTTCCGGGCCAGGCGGAGCAGTTTCTGCACCAGGTCGTTGTGGCTCTGGGGCCAGTGCCAGGAGCGGCGCAGCCGCCAGGCGTCCACGATGTCCCCCACCAGGAAGATGGTGTCGGCCGAGTGGTAGCGCAGGAAATCCACCAGCAGCTCGGCCCGGCAGCCCCGGGTGCCCAGGTGCACGTCCGAGATGAACAGGGTCCGGTGGTGACAGGGTTCCAGGTCCGGCTCGGACAGGCCCGCCTGGCCTGCCTGGCCCTCATGCAGGCCGCGGGGATCGGTGTGGAGGTCAGCGATCGGGAGGTTCATGAAAATCATGTATATCGGTCCCGTGCGCCAGGACCGTGACATGGCAGTAACTTATTGAGCAAAGGGCCGGGTGTGCCCAACGACCTGTGCATAAAACAGACATTCCTGCTTGGATATGGTCCTCGCCATTCATGGTCATTTACAACTTCGCCATCAAACTGGACTTCCTTCCCGAAGGAGCAACGAGATGGCAACCATGAAGCAGGTCTGGTTTGCATCGGAAAACAAAATCGAGGTGCGCGATGTGGCTATCCCGGAGGTTGGCCCCAATCAAGTCAAAGTGAAGATCGCCTATGCAGCCATCTGCGCCACGGACGTGCACATGGTCACGATGGGCGTCCTCGGGGCGAAACCGCCCATGCCTCTTGGCCACGAGGCTTCCGGGACCATCGTGGAACTGGGCGCGGGCGCGGAGCGCTCGGGCCTCAAGCTCCATGACCAGGTATGCCTCTTCCCCGTCACCAGTTGCGGCTATTGCCCGCCTTGCAAGGAGGGCAAGCCCCAGTACTGCGAAAACGCCAAGACCACGGGCGCGTTCGCCCAGTACGTCGTCACGGACCTCAGTGCGGTGTTCAAGATCCCCAATGATGGGGACCTGCAATGGTACAGCCTGGTCGAGCCGGCCAACTGCGCCATTCGCGCCATGGACCTCGCGGAAATCAAGCACGGTGCGACGGTCGCCGTTTCCGGCGTAGGCGGCATCGGCTCGATCATTCTCAATATGATTCTGCTTTCGGGCGCGTCCCGCATCACCGTCATCGACCCGGTCGAGTCCAAGCGCCGGATCGCGTTGGACATGGGCGCTCAATATGCCATTGACCCGTTCAAGGAAGATGTCCTGGCACGGGCCATGGAAATCACGGAAGGCAAGGGCTTTGACAACGTGTTCGAGGTGTCCGGTTCACCCAAGGCCGCGCTGCCGGCGTTCAAGATGCTCGGGCGATGCGGAAATCTCATCTATTTTGCGGTGTTTCCTCCCAGTTACGAAATGCCCCTAAATTTGTATGATCTCTACATGAAGGAAGGCCGAATCCAAACCGTGTTCACCACCACGACCATCATGCCGCGCACCATCAACCTGGTGCCGAGATTACAAATGGATAAGATCATCGGCAGAATCATGCCATTGCGTGAAGCCGTTGAAGGTTTTGAATTATTCAATAAATCGATTTATCCCAAAATCCTGTTCGATTGCAAATAATACAGACCAACAACCATTTACCGCAGGCCTAGGCTTCGCGCCTGCTCGTTCATTCGCAGTCATGTTTCCGGGGGCCTGGGTGGGCAGGAGCCTGTCTGGTGGAGCGGCCCCCGGCCACCCGGACGCGCGAACCGCGCGGAGCGGGCCCCGAGGTCCCGACCACCCATGGCTACGCAGCCTGGGTCCGGAAATGGCGTAGCGCCCGGAGTTTGCAATGGCTCATCCCTCATGTCTTCAATACAATAAGAAAACTGATGGCGGAAAGTTGCGGCTCCATGTGCATAAATCGGACCTCCAAGCCTACAACTTGTCCGCCACAAACATTGCGTGGTCCCTGGTTCGCCCACATAGTTGGCTACATTCCACAGGAGAATTGAAATGACCATGGGGAGAGTTCATGACGGATGAGCTTTGTTATCAACTGGAAATGAAGGGTATCAGCAAGTCCTTCGTGGGCGTCAAGGCGCTACAGAACGTGGATTTCAGCGTCAAGGCCGGCGAGATCCATGCGTTAATAGGCGAAAATGGAGCCGGGAAATCGACCCTTATGAGGGTGTTGTCCGGCGCATATACTGCAGATAGCGGAGAAATCAAGGTCAACGGGCAGAAGGTCGATATCGCCAACCCCCATGACGGAATCGAGAATGGGATTTCGGTTGTCTACCAGGAGTTTGCCCTGGTCCAGGACCTTTCAGTCGCAGAAAACATTTTCCTTGATGAGTTCAGGGAAAAACACACCTTTGTCCACTGGAGTGACTTGCGCCGCAGGGCCAAGGCCTTTCTTGACGAGGTGGGATTCGGCAACATCGACGTCAACACCAAAGTCAAGACCCTGAGCGTGGCCTACCAGCAGGTCGTGGAAATCTGCAAGGCCCTGACCAGGGACGCGAAGATCCTGGTTCTGGACGAGCCCACCGCGGTTCTGACCATGAAAGAGGTGGAGCAGCTGTTCAAGCTGATCAAGAGCCTGAAGAGCAAAGGCGTATCCATCGTTTACGTTTCTCATCGCCTGGAGGAGATTTTCGCGATTTCCGACCGGATCACCATCCTGAAGGACGGCATGCTGGTGAAGACCGTCGAGACCGGCGCCATCGATTCTCATCAGCTGGTCGCGCTCATGATCGGCAGGGAACCGGAGAACTACTTCCCGGTGCGGACTTCGGCGATCGGCCCGATCGCGTTCAGGGTCGAGAACATCCATGCCGAGTTCGGCGCGGAGGATATTTCCTTTGCGGTGCGTGAAGGTGAAGTTCTGGGGTTGAGCGGGCTCGTCGGAGCCGGACGCACCGAGGCCGCCAGGGCGGTCCTGGGAATCGACAAGCTTCTGGGTGGCAAGATTTTCCTGAACGGCAAGGAAATCAAAATCAAATCGCCCCGGGAATCATTCAAACGGGGAATCGGTTTCCTGCCGGAAAACCGTAAAACCGAAGGCGTCCTGCTGCGCATGCCCATCCGACACAATATAACTTTATCAAGCTTGAAATCATTTTGCACCTTCGGGTGCCTCAACAAGAAGCGGGAAAGTGCCTTTGTCGATGAATTCTCGCAAAAAATATCCATAAAAGCTGCATCTCTTGATAACAACGTGGAAAGTCTTTCGGGCGGGAACCAGCAGAAGGTGGCCATTGCACGACTGCTGGCCACGGACTGCAAGATCCTGATCCTGGATGAACCCACACGAGGGGTGGATGTCGGCGCCAAGGTCGAAATTTACAAAATCATCAACTCACTGGCTGCCCAGGGTTTTGCGGTGATCATGATTTCCTCTGAAATGGCGGAGATCATCGGAATCTGCGATAGGGCGGTCATCATCAGAAAGGGCAAGACGGTCGCTGAACTGCCGAAGGAAGAGCTGACGGAAATCAACCTTATACGTCATTCAATGGGGGTAGCCTGATGGTTACGCTGGCTGAAACTGGAAAGGCGCCCGTATTCGAAGTAAACAATCCGGTGCGCGGCAAACAGAAAAGAACCTTGCTTTCCTTGATCATCAAATACAACGCCCTGGTCATTCTGGCACTGCTCATCGTGGTCGCCTCCGCCATCTCCCCGATATTCCATTCGGGCGGGAACATCTACAACCTGTTCCGTCAGCAGTCAACCTATATGTTGATTTCCTTAGGTATGCTGATGGTCATCCTGACCGGGGAAATCGATCTCTCGGTCAGTTCCATGGCGGCCATGGGCAGCATCATGACGGCAGTGGCCTTGTCGGTCTGGGGTTTCGAGAACAGTGCGTGGGGGATGGTCGGAGCCATCGCCATCGGCATCGCAACCTGCACCATCATCGGCGCCCTCAATGGTTTCCTGGTGGCGCAGCTGAAAATGCCGTCATTCATCGTGACCCTCGCGACCATGATCGGTTTCCAGGGCGTCGCCTACATGATCACCAAGGGATCGACCATGATGCTCGGGTTCAGTGCGCCGGGCACCTCGATGCTGATGAGTTTTGCCACGGGCACGGATCCATGGCTGGGCGTTCCGTACCCCGTATACCTGGTCGCAGTGGTGGTCGTCCTGTTTTATTTCATCATGTCCTATACGGCCTTCGGACGCCTGGTGATCGCCACCGGCAGCAATGAGACGGCGGTCAGGCTGGCCGGCATCAACACGAAGAAATATAAATTCCTTGTTTTTGCCCTGACCGGCCTCCTGACCGGCGTGGCGGGCGTGATCATCACCGGACGCACCGGCACCGCCACCGCCCTCACGGCCTCGGTGGACTACAACATGTCGGCCATCGCCGGCGTCGTCATCGGCGGCTGCAGCCTTCTGGGTGGTGAAGGCTCGGTGGGTTTCACCGTGATCGGCGTCTTCATCATCGCGATCATCGGCAACATCATGAATCTGGTAAACCTTCCCGTATACACGCAAATGGTGGTGAAAGCCGCGATCATCATCCTGGCAGTCCTGCTAAAGAGTGTCAGCTCAAAGAAGCGGGTGTGATCCTAATAAGCGTCACGGTGCTTGCGAATTCGATTCTCAAGCGTTGAACATAATCGTCCTGTTTATTTTCCGAGGAGGAAAAGAAATGAAGAGACTGATTGCGTTTCCCGTCCTGGGCCTATTGCTTTCCGGAGGGATGCTGTTCGCCCAGAGCAGCATCGACCAGTTGTTGGCGATGAAGGACCGGTTGCCCCTGTCCGGGATCCAGCCAAGCGTCCTGCCCAGCCGGCGCAGCATCGACAAGGC
>Ga0181516_10000645_pt1 | contig 30276 bp, 21 predicted proteins | sample PEATcosm2014_Bin_25_FD_121104 | JGI IMG/M metagenome (GOLD analysis project Ga0181516, IMG submission 121104) | Peatland microbial communities from MTU Mesocosm Facility, Houghton, MI, USA - PEATcosm2014_Bin01_10_metaG | ecosystem: Environmental > Terrestrial > Soil > Wetlands > Peat | place... | reverse complement strand
GAGCCCGCCTCCGCTTCACCGGATGCGATTAGAATGCAGTACAGTGGTCGTGCCGGTCGAGCCTTTTGCAGCGAACGGCAACGTGGGTCTTAACTGTTTGTCTCAGCCGAGGGGGCAACCCCAGACCCTGATTACAAAGCAACAAGTTTCAGAGGCTCCAAACCTAGATGCTGATCACGGATGACGGTGTGCAACTGCCGTTTTTAGGATTAAAGCATCGTCATCGCGGCGATGAAAACCGATGCCGGCCTGGCAAAAGGCTAATCCGTGTGCCGCTTGAAGAGGTCGTCTTTCTCGCGGCAGGGGCTGGTCGAACACTCCAGGCAGCAAACCAGCAGCAGCACCACGGCTGCCGTAACCACCACGGCCAGAACATTTTCGTACATCGCAAACCAGTGAATCAAACTATTCATCGTTATGCACCAGAGTTAACAGTACTCCATCGGATTAGACGCTGAATGGGCTTGATTGCTCACCATGATTTGGAGTAGTTTTTCGCCAAAATTCAGCCGCACGCCAACTGTACTAGAGATTTCATCGGCAGTTTTTCGCATTTTCCTCTTGCGTTCAAGAGAAGATAAGGCGAAAATAGGGTCATTATGGTCATGCAGCCCACTTCGGCGATTGCCCACCACGACGAAGAGTGGACTGAGGAGCTGGACTCGCCTGACCCGCTAATCGAATCGCCTGCCGGCCAGCCGCCTAACCCAGATCCGCCGCCCGACACCAGCCCTGAAGCCGGCCCGCATCTGAACTGGCTCTTTGTCGATCTCAACTCGTACTTTGCCTCCGTCGAGCAGGATGTCCGGCCTGAGCTGCGCGGCCGTCCCGTGGCCATCGTGCCCATGCTGGCCGATACCACCGTCTGCATTGCCGCAAGTTATGAGGCCAAGGCTTTTGGCGTCAAAACCGGAACCGTTGTTGCCGACGCCAAGCGGCTCTGCCCCGGCCTGGTGCTGCTGGAGGCGCGCCATGAGCTCTATATCGAATATCATCACCGCATTGTCGAGGCCGTGGAGAGCTGTTTGCCCGTCACAGCCGTCATGTCTATCGACGAGATGGCCTGCCGCCTGATGGGCCGTGAGCGCCCGCTGCTGGCCGCCATGGCGCTTGGCCGCCAGGTCAAGCAGCGCATTCTGGAGCGCGTCGGCCCCATGATGCGCAGCTCGGTTGGCCTGGCCACCAACCGCTATCTGGCCAAAGTTGCCAGCGACATGGAAAAGCCCAACGGCCTGGTCGCGCTGCCCGCCGACATTCTCCCCGAGGCCCTGCGCCAGCTCACCCTGCGTGACTTGCCCGGCATCGGCGCGCGCACTGAGAAGCGGCTCAACGACAAAGGCATTCACACCATGCAGCAGTTGATGGCGCTGGATTGCGACGCAACCGGGGAGCTTTGGGGCTCGGTTTTGGGTCAGCGGCTCTGGCACTGGCTGCGCGGTGAAGACTTTGACATGAGCGAGACCGAGCACCTCAAGTCGCTCAGCCACCAGCACGTTCTAGCCCCTGAGATGCGCAACGCCGAGGCAGCTTGGGCCGTGGCGCACAAACTGCTGCACAAGGCCGCGATGCGCCTGCGCGCCGGAGACTTGTGGGCCGGCAGCATCGGCCTCGCTATCGGCTTTGCCGTGCCCCGCGGCGATAACACCCCGGTGAGCCGCTTCGGCGTTCCCACTCGCGGATGGAAGAGCGAACTGCGCCTCAGTGAGTGCCAGGACAATCCAACGCTTATCGCCGCGCTGCGCCGTCTCTGGGAATCCCGCCCGTCCGGCCCAGACTTCGATCACCCCTATTTCATTGGCGTCCATCTCAACGGCCTGGTTCCCGACCGCCTGCACACGCTCAACCTCTTTGACGGCACGGAAGACGAGCAGAGCCGAGCCCGTTTGCTGGCCGCCATGGACGCGCTCAACAATAAATACGGCCTCAGCACTCTGGCCCCCGCCACCATGCTCACTGCCTTCAAGGCCGCTCCCACGCGCATCGCTTTTCATAGCATTCCAGAGATCTTCTGATGAACAAAGTTCTGATTGAGGTTCGTGCTATCCCACCCATTCCGCGATGAAACAGCGGAATGGATGGGCACCTTGCATTTGCGGCTGTTTCATTTTTGAACGTAACCCGGATCGCGAGCCGGGCTGCATTTAAGCAGTGCGTGCATTACGGTTTCCAGAGGCCAGATTACCTCCGTGCATTCCCCACTCTCCGCCTGGACGCACGCAATCCAAATTGTCCACATTCGGGTGTATTCTACAAATGAGATCGGTACCATACTTTCTACCACCCAGGAATTTTCATGAAAAGATTCTTTGTAATCGCCGCATCCCTCGCTCTCTCACTGAGCCTTGGATTGCTGGCAGGCTGCGGCGCTTCCAGCACCGTCTCAACGGCCCCGCTTGCCTACATCACCAGTTTTGCCGCAACGCCAGCAGACATTACGGCAGGCTCGAGTTCCAGCCTCACCCCGGTCTTCGGCAACGGCACTGGCGCGATCACCCCCGGCAATATTGCCGTCACCAGCGGAACGGCGGTGAGCGTCACGCCCGCCGCCACCACCACTTATACCCTGACCGTCACGCCAACGAGCGGAGTTGCGGCCACGCAGACCGTCACCGTCACCGTGAGTGCGGTGGTTGCCACGCCGTCGATTACCAGCTTCACCGCCTCCCCGGCCACCATCGCCGCCGGAGCCAGCTCCCAACTCACGCCCGTCTTCACCAACGGAACCGGCATCATCACGCCGGGCAATATCGCCGTGACCAGCGGAACCGCGGTCTCCGTCACCCCAGCGGTCAATACGACTTATACCCTCACCGTGACCAACTCTGCTTCGGTCTCCGTTTCGCAGACAGCGACAGTCACCGTGGTTCCCGCGCCGGCGATCACAAGCTTCGCGGCCAGCCCCACCACCATCGAGGCCGGCTCGAACTCTCAACTCACCGCGGTCTTTACCGGCGGCACGGGCGTCATCACGCCGGGCAGCATTGCCGTGAGCAGCGGGACAGCGGTCACCGTCACCCCCTCGGCCACGCAGATTTATACGCTTACCGTCACGCCCACCTCAGGCAGCGCAATCACGCAAACACTGACAGTCACCGTCGATCCCGTTCCGGTAATCTCCGGATTTACGGCTAACCCCACCGCCATTACCGTGGGAGCAAGTTCCCAGCTCACGGCAACCTTTACCGGGGGCACGGGCGTCATCACGCCGGGCAGCATCTCCGTGAGCAGCGGGACAGCGGTTACCGTCACCCCCTCGGCCACACAGATTTACACCCTCACGGTTACCCCACCCGCCGGCGCGGCCATCACCCAGACGGCCACGGTCACCGTCAATCCAGCCGGAGCATCGATCACCAGCTTCACAGCCAACCCCACCACCATAACCGCTGGCGGGAGCACCCAGCTGACGCCCGTCTTTACCGGCGGCACGGGCGTAATTACGCCGGGCAGCATCTCCGTGAGCAGCGGGACGGCGGTTACCGTCACTCCCTCGGCCACGCAGATTTATACCCTCACGGTTACTCCCACCACTGGCACGGCCATCACCCAGACGGTCACGGTCACCGTCAATCCAGCCGGAGCATCCATTACCAGCTTCACCGCCAACCCCGCCACCATCACCGCCGGCGGGAGCACCCAGCTCACGCCCGTCTTTACCGGCGGCACGGGCAAGATTGTGCCCGGCAACATCACCGTAGTCAGCGGAACCGCCTATACGGTCAGCCCAACGGTCAACACCATCTATACCCTTACCGTCACTCCCTCCGTAGGCCAGCCCATCCAGAAGACGGTTCTTGTAACGGTGACTCCGATCGATGGAATCACCAGCTTCACCGCCAACCCCGCCACCATAACCGCTGGCGGAAGCACCCAGATTACGCCAGTCTTCTACGGCGGCACGGGCAAGATCACGCCTGGCAATATCACCGCCACCAGCGGAACCGCCTACACGTTCAGTCCCACGGTTAACACCACCTATACCCTTACCGTCACACCTGCCGTAGGCGCGCCGATCCAGAAGACGGTTCTCGTAACGGTGACTCCGATTGATGGAATCACCAGCTTCACCGCCAATCCGGCGGCTATCTCCGCCGGGCAAAGCACCCAGTTGACGGCAGTCTTCTACGGTGGCACGGGCAAGATCGTACCGGGCTCGATCTCCGTGACCAGCGGAACCCCGGTCACCGTCAGCCCCACCGTCACCACCACCTACACCCTCACTGTGACGCCAGCGGTTGGCGTGCCGCTCCAGCAGACGGTCGTCGTCACCATCGTCGTGACCAGCTCCATCACCGTGACTACGCCCAGCACCACGCTGGCCGTAACGGACCAGCTTCTAGGCATGAACCTTGCCTCCTGGTACGACGTGGCCAGCACCTCCAACGCTCCCAATCTCAAGAACGCATTCCAGACGGCGGGCATCAAGGCGGTGCGCTGGCCGGGCGGATCGTGGTCGGACGCCTACAACTGGGAGACCAATACCGAGTGCGGCAGCTATGCCAATACATCCGACACCTTTGCGAACTTTGTCACCAACCTTGTGATTCCAACGGGTCTTGACGTAGCGCTGACGGCAGACTACGGCACAGGCAAGAATTGCACCGGAGCAGGCGACCCAACCGAGGCTGCCGCATGGGCGGCCGAGGCGTTGAAGCTCGGCATCACCGTGAGCCACATGACAGTGGGCAACGAGGAATACGGGAGCTGGGAGGTGGACAATCACGCCTTCGAGCATGATCCCTCAACCTACGCCGCGGCAGTTGCGGGTTCCAGCGGCTTTTATGACCTGATCAAAGCCGCATCTTCAAAGACTCTGGTCGGCGTTGACGTCAGCCCTGGCGACAACTGGGATTCGACCGTCCTTGCCAATGCGAGCGGCTACTACGACTTTGTCGAATACCACTACTATCCCGAGACGCCCGGTCAGGAAAGCGATTCCTTCCTGGTGAATTCTGGCGCGAAGAACTTGACCACCACCATTAATACCGTCAAAAGTGAGCTAACCGCCGCCGGAAATCCCAACACGCCTATTTATGTCGGCGAGATCGGCGGGCCTTACAGCAACCCTGGCAAGCAAAGCTGGTCCATTACGCAGGGCCTCTATGCCGGCCAGGTTCTGGGCGAGATGATGAACGACGGAGTCAGCCGCCTCACCTGGTGGATCGGCTTCGGCAACTGCAATGGCACTGCCGGAAACAATAGCGCCTCGCTCTACGGCTGGCAGGACTTCGGAGCCTACAACGTCTTCTCCGATGGATCTTCCGATGGCAGTTGCCCGAATGCCGGCCCTATCGGCACCATGTCTCCCACCGCGCGCGCCTTCCAGCTCTTCAGCCACATTGCCATCGACGGCGAGAGCGTTCTCACCACAAATGTCACTGGCGATCCAACCGATGTGGTGGCTTATGCGGCAACCCATAGCGGCGGCACGGCGCTGGCCGTCTTCAATCGCAATGAAACCATCTCCGAGCCGATCGAGATTACCGTCACCGGCAAATCCACCGCCTCCTCGGTCACTGTCATTACCTACGACAAGGCCATCTACGACCTCTCCGGTTCGCCAACCGGCGTCTTTCCGGACCCACTCGGCACCAGCACCTGGGCCGATCCTTCAACCACAACCATCTCGTCGCCCACGCTCCCGCTGTCTCTCACCCTGACCCCGTGGAGCATGAACATAATCATTATCCAGTAATAAAGACCGGGTGTGCCAGAATGACTGGGGCCCATCCTTTCCGCGATCTTTGCGGAAAGGATGGGATGCCACGGCGTGGCGCGTTCCCTTGGGCAGGATTTTCAGACCTGGAATGCCGCGAATCTCAACCGGGCAAACTGGCCAATGTTAATCGATTAGCAGATATTTATCCCATCATCGGGAACCATGAAGAAAGCGGTCGAAATCCGCCGACTTTTTGAGTCCCCGGCTCGCGGTGGAGCAATTTACCGCAATCTCAATAAAATAAGTACTTCCGCCACCGGTCGTCCCCGCGTCCCAGCATCCGCATGATCTGGCGGCTGGTATGCAGGGAGAACGGCCGCGGCTCGCGCAGCAGAATCATGTCGTCGATCTCATGCAGCATCCGGTTGCCCTTCTGCCGGTTGCAACCATGGCAGCAGGCCACCAGATTCTCCCACGTGGAGTTGCCGCCCCGCGAGCGGGGAATCACGTGGTCCAGCGTCAGGTCGCCGGGGGGCAGCACCTCGCCGCAATACTGGCAGGTGTTGCGGTCGCGCAGCAGGATATTTTTGCGCGAGAGGGCGCGCGTCTGGTAGGGAATCCTGCGGTACTCCAGCAGCCGGATCACCGACGGCATGGCGATGCGGCTTCTCTGCGCGTGCAGCGTCAGCCCATGCTCCTCCTCAGTGCGCGCAATGCCCTTGAGCACCAGCACCAGCGCCCGCCGCGCCCCGCATATATTGATCGGCTCATACGATGCGTTCAGCACTAGCACCGGCATTTGCAAAATATGTGCCGACTGGATCGTGACCTGCTCGCCGGCAATGGCCGCGGCCCGTGCGATCGACTTCTGCTTGCGCGCGTGAATCATGGCTTTTCCCAGTGACATCCTTTATCCCCTCTAGTCAAAAAGATGATTGCCCGTGCAATGGATCCTTCCTAGCTCCTTGCAAACTCGCCGCCGGCTCATCGCCGCCGCACTCTGAAATCTCCTCCGCATCGTCAACCTTCGGAGTCCAATCGAGGCGTCCTTCGCGCACGCGCCCCGCACGCGCCAGCGTCGCCACCCACACCGACTCCGCGCCCGCCCGCATCAGCGTCTGGGACGCGGCCCGCGCCGTCGAGCCCGTTGTAAAAATGTCGTCGATCAGCAGCACATTCTTGCCGCGCACCGCCGCCGCGTCGGAGACCTCAAAGGCTCCGCGCACATTCTCGCGGCGCTGGTGCGGCGTCAGCCCCGCCTGGCTCTCGGTGGCGCGCAGCCGCATCAGCGTCGTCGAGGCCATCTTCAGCCGCCACTGGGGATGCGTGTGGCGCAGCGTTTCTACTGCATAAATTGCCAGCGACCGCGCCTGATTGAAGCCGCGCTGGGCATGTTTTGAGCGATGCAGCGGCACCGGAACCACCAGCATCTCCGGCGGCGCATCGGCCGCCAACTGCGCAATCGCCTGGGCCAGCAGCCGTCCCAGCCCGCGCGCCGCGCCATGCAGCCGCCCATACTTCAGCGCGTGGATCGCCTCCCTCATGCCGTCCTCGTAAGGCCCGTAGGCCACGGCGCGCACAAACGGCGGCGGCACTGCCCGGCAGCGGCGGCAGAGACCCGCATTTGCCGCGCCGGCAAAGATCGAGTCGCCGCAACAGAGGCACGCGTCCCCGCTCGATACGGAAATCTCTCTCCAGCAAACCTGGCAGATGGGCACAACGGAAAGGTGCGGCAGGGGGCAGCCGCATAGCGCACAAGGGGAAGGAAGAATGACGCAACCCAGCGCATCCAGAGGACTTCGCAGCACCCGCGCCACCGCGCGCCAACGAGAGGTCTCTGAGGTTGGAACGTCGAACGTCAGCGAACCGGAGTCCCTGCGGAAGACGCACCTCACTTCAGGGCAGGCCAGGCAACTTTCAGACCGCCTTGCCGACAGTATACCCGCACCGGCCCGCGGAATCTATCCCGGCAGAGTCAAAAGCTCATCAATCTCTGCCGAAGCCAAGGTCTGGCCACCACAATCGGGCAGGCGTCCGATTCATCGCCGGGTGGCTTAGATCTCGAACTTGAGATGTGAGAGACGATGAACCTCGCCCGCCATTTTTTTGACTCCCGATCTCTGACCTCATGTCGAAGCAAGATGCTGGCCTTCGAGATCGCAGGTCTCAAACGCGAGACCTGGGCCACGCCGGAATAGCGAACTCACCGTTGGCCGCGGTGGGCGCGGCGCAGGTGGCTCCCGGCGCGGGCCAGGTGGAGATGGTGCCCTTGGCCACGCGAGTGCCGCTGGCTTCGTAGATTGCGGATTTGGCGGGTGAGTACCGGGCTTCAGGATCACGCGAATTTTGGTGAAAAAGGGGTGGTTTTTGATTAAAAAGGCTAGATTTGGGGCGGAAAATGGGGCAAAAACGGGGGGTTGTAGTTACTGATTGGTTAACAGGGTTAAATCTTATGTTATTGATGGATTGGTGGTTAGGTGATATGGAGGGGTTGGAAATGGGGCTCCACAGGGTAGGGGGGGTGGGGGTGGGCGGATTTTTTGGCGATGAGATGGGGAAGATGGGACGGAAAACTGGGGTTTGGGTATAGGGATTTGGGAGTGAGACGGCGCGGGTTGGAGATTGGTTGGGGGTCATTTGTGGGCATGGATTGATGCTGTTTCTATTGTGCTCCGGGGATGGGGAATTGTCGGCAAAGTTTTTGGGGAAAAGTTTGAGAGATTGGGGTCAGTGGTCAGGAAGAACGCGAGTTGAGGTTCGTGGATTCCCATCGATCCGAAAAGCGTGAGTCTCCCATCCCCGGTCCCCAAAAGCGAGGGACCGGGGGCACCCTCATCAAGGTTGGGATGGCGGATCACCGAGACCGGGGCCACCCGCCACCCAATTATTGTGGGTTGGTTAAGTCTTGAGAAACTTAGGGTGCGCCACCCGCCGAACTTACAACGTGAGAGGAAGCAAGGGGGCCTGAGTACCCGCGCGCGCCCTCAAGGACAGGATCGTCTCGTCGGAGAACTGCTCTGGAAGGCCGGCAAGGAACCGGATGTCCTCTTCTTCCCGGCGATGCTCCTCTTGCATTAAGGGATGGGAAGCGATCTGTCTATCCTCTTCGGGTGAGGACACAACCGAGTCTTCTAGACTGCTCAGGTAGAGGTACAGGGAGTCTCCGGCGAGCGTTGAGACGTTTGTGATGTGGTCGACACAACCATCTTGCGTAAACTCCATGATGTCATTCATCGCAAGGGCAGCGTTCAAGGCGTATGAGGTTAACTCGTGAGAGTAATCCTCGGTGTCCGGTGCGCCTCTGAGACATGCCTCGCTTAATGATCGGTCCACAGGACCATTCTGCAAGGTAGCCCATGCGGCATCTTTGGCTTGTAAGTAGCAAGAGTCGTCGAAGCCTGTGTCCTTCGAAAAGGCAACCAGACTTGGCAGCATCCTCTCAAAAATCAACAGAGCGAAAGCAAGTTGCTTCTTGGGGGAGAGGCTCGCTATAGAAACTAGGTTTTCTTCGCTGATCATCGCGTCTCCATGCTCTTTAGAACGGGAGGACTCCTTTGAGGGCACTCAGGGCTGCAACACCCGCAGTCCTCAAGAAATCCGCACAAGATGGACAAATCCCTCTGCTCGCGGCTACTCCGGTCGGAGTAAGTCCCATCTGCCTGGCTGCATGAACCCCTGAGACTTCGGCGTGCCCCGCTCCATTTGCAGCAACCTCGCCGGGCTTCAAAAGAGCCCTAACAGCGGGTCGCAGTGCCTTTTCGCTCGAACTGACAACGGTAGTACCTTCCTTCGTCTCCGTGACCGCAAGTGTAACGAAGTCCGCTGTCTTCCCCATCGCGCTCGAAAGTTCCAAGGCTCGTGATAATGCCGCGCCTAACTCCCCAAGACCATCTGTTCCTACCAAAAGCGCCAAATCCAGCGGCGACTTCGGCATGAGTGCCGACATTACCTTATCCGCCGTGCTGGGAGGAGGCGGCTGGACTTCGGTTGGAAGGGTCGGGTCTCCGTTCTGCTGTTGGGCCATTCTCTGCCCTATGTAATTCCCTACCGATGTAGCAGTCCCATTATTCATAGCTTTCCAGGCTGCTTGAGTTAGACACCCGAGCCCGCCTGCGTTTGCTCCGCTGCAATCAAAGTGCCCATCAGCGTCAAACCGAGTCAGCGGATTGTTTCGGACGTAACTATAGAGATTAAGGCTTTGCGGATCATCGAGTTTGGAGTACGGTACAGGCTCAACCGTTGCCGACCAGTCCGGCGACATAAAGCGCCCCATGCTGCTGCTGTAGTAGCGCGCTTCAAAGTAGTCATTTCCTGATTCGGTATCACGTTCTTTGCCGGTGAAGTGGTGTTCGGTGGCGTCGTCGGCGGTGGTGGGCGCGGTGGGCGGGACGATGCAATTCTCGCCGTTGCCGAAGGGGAGGCTGAGGCAGTTCTCCTCGACGAGGCCGAGGGCGCTGGCTTGTACGCGGCGGGTGCCTAGCGGGTCGGCAAGATGGAAGTGCAGGCCGAGCGAATCATAGGTGGCGTCCAGATGCGCGCCGGCCCAGACATTCGAGTGCTTCCATGTACCATTGCCGCTCAGTTCCGTGACCTGCTCGCCGCCGGGTCCGAGAAGATATTGCGCGGTGAGCGTGAAGCCGTTGGCCGCGGTGGGCGCGGCGCAGGTGGCTCCCGGCGCGGGCCAGGTGGAGATGGTGCCTTTGGCTACGCGGGTGCCGCTGGCGTCGTAGATGTATTGCGTGGCTGAGGTGGCCAGAATGCTCTTGACCGCGCAGAGGCGGCCCTCGGGGTCGTAGACGTATTGGTTGAGCAAATCCTGAATCACGTTGCCCGCCGCGTCGTATTGGAAGCCGGTATCTCGATTGAGTGAATTATACGACCGCGAGGTGGAGAGCACATTGTCGTTGGCTCCCGAGGCGCAGGGCGCGGAGGTGGCCGTTGAGTAAGCTTCTTGCGTCCGGTTGCCGAATGGATCGTAGCTCCAGCAGCCGTACTGGCCGGCATACTGCGGAGCAATGCTGGTGGCCAGCGCATTCTGGCTGGAGGTGAGGCGGTTGAGGGTGTCGTAGTTGTAGAGTTAGTCGCTTATTGCGGAGTCGAGTTATAGATCAGGATAGGAATAATGAGGTCCATCGATTCCCAGGTCTTAAACGCGAGACCTGGGCCACCCAACCGTATGAGGGATAATCAAGATGCGGGGCCACCCACCTATGCAGCTCAATCCCAAGGTATATATTCAAAAGCGATAGGTGGGCCAACCGCCAAAATCGGATAGGAGCCGAAAGGAGGACAGTCATGAGAAAAATCAATGTGCTTGAATTTATCTCCCTCGATGGCGTCATACAATCCCCAGGCGGGCCGGAGGAAGATGCCAGTGGCGGCTTCGCCTATGGCGGGTGGATGTGGCCGCATTCGGATCCGGTTCTTTCAGCAGCCATGAAAAAGCCGATGAACATGCCGTTTGACTTGTTGCTAGGGCGCAGAACCTTTGACATTTGGGCGCCATTCTGGCCGCAACATCATGACATGTGGCCAGCCGTCAATACAGCGACCAAGTACGTCGCGTCGAATACCATGACTTCTCACCAATGGCAGCCGACCGTGTTTCTAAGTGGAGATATTGCGGGAAAAATCGCCTGCATCAAGCAACAGGAAGGGCCGGACTTGCACGTTTATGGAAGCGCAAATCTTGTTCAGACATTACTCAAGCACGATTTGGTCGATGCGTTCTGGCTGAAGATATTTCCGATAACATTGGGCTGTGGAATACGATTGTTTGCCGAAGGCACGATCCCGGCGGCATTCAAGGCGACGGAAAGCACAGTCACCTCGAAAGGCGTCATCATCGTGAATTACGAACGCGCAGGCGCAGTTCCAACCGGAAGTCTATAAACATTCGCACGAATTCTATAAAAGGGCATATCAAGTAAAAACTTTTTCCCGATACGCCGGGCCGGGTGGCGCGCATCTCGAAGTTGAGGTGTGGGAGACGATGAACCTCGCCTACGCTTTTCTGACCCCATATCGAAGCAGGATGCTGGCCTTCGAGATCTCAGGTCTCAAAATCGAGATTTGGGCCACCCATCGATTGCGGGTTGAAAAGTGGGCTACCTGCCTTCAACTTAATAAAACGATGTATGAGATCAGGGGCACCCGCCAAAATCGTTAACCCGCAGATAGGTTTTACGCTACGATCTTCCTATGCAGCACACCTTCGAGGAAGTCCAACAATTCGCGCAGGAACTGCCGGAGGATCAGCGGATTCTGCTGGCTAACTCGCTGTGGGAGAGCGCCGATGCGGGTGAGGACGAGGCTGAGATTACAGCGGCTTGGGAGCCTGAGATTGCCCGCCGGGTTGAGGAGATCAAAGCCGGGGCTGCGGTGACCTATTCGCTGGCAGAGGTTGAGGCGGATCTGCGGGCGGTCGTCAGTACATGAAGTAACAAATGAATTCGAGGAAATGCTATGTACACCGCAAACGAATTTCCAGAGTCGTTATATCGCCAAGGCGAGCAAATCGCGCGCCTGCAAGGAGTTTCGATCGAGGAATTCGCGATTCGCGCCTTGGAGCGTGACTTGGAGCGTGACTTGGAGCGTGAATTAAGCGCCGCACCGCGCGGCCGCTCCGGTCAAACGCCGGTCAAGCTGCCTCTGGTTCCCTCAAAAAGCCCAGGGGTTCTGGATTTAAAGGACTTCGACTTCGATGATCTGCTTGCCTGACGTCAATCTCTGGATTGGGCTTACTTCCAACCGGCATATTCACCATGCGCGGGCCAAGGACTGGCTTCCCACATCTTCTACTTATTGAGATGTGGACCGCCAAGCTTCTTGGATGGCTTGTACTTGCCGCAGTCGACCCTTTAGAAGGATCCATATTGTGCTGTACCAATCGCGCCTGCAATGGCCGGAATGTGATTTTGAACGATGCGCCAGCTATTCGCCGAAAGAGACACAATCCCGATCTTGCGGCCCGTCAGGTTCTGCTGATATTCGAGCGAGAGATCGCCCGTGAGGAGGACGTCGAATCCGCCATCTTCCGCTGCTTTGAGCAGCTCGCCATTCTTGAACCCGCCGAATCCGGCATACACGGCCGTGGAGACTGCGTGACCCGGCAGATGCGCCCGCAATTGATGGGGCATGTTCTCGTCGAGAAGAACTCTCACGGCTGTAGTAGGAGCTTGTGGGAATGGCCGTATGCCCTAATGCGGCAAATTGTGTCTAGCGAGAGGCTGGGGAAGCTCTCAAGCGTCTCCTCGACCGTCGCGCCCAGCTCTTCGTCGGTAAGGATCGTGTCGGCAGGGATGCGCGTGCCCTTGACGACAGGCCTTCCGCCAACCTTTCCGGCAACGCTTTCAACCAGATCGCATTCCGACCAGTCTACGGTCATTTTCGCCTCCATGGCTTCTTTCATGTTAGCGCGGTCTCCTACCTTTCGCTAGGAAGAAGCGACGGATGGGGTAGCCGGCCCGGTTTTTCTTTTCTTGGATGAGGTAGCATTCTACTGCATATGCAGTATACTATTACTGCAATGATCTCTCTGCGATCCGAATTGCGCCGCAAGCTGCTGACGTTTTTCTACGTCAACCGCTCCGCGCGCGTCTATGTGCGCCAGTTAGCCGGAGAATTGCAAGTTGACTCGACGAATCTCTCGCGTGAACTTGCGCGCCTGGAGCGCGAAGGGCTTCTACATTCGGAGGTTGAAGGGCGACAGCGATATTATAGCGTCGACCGCAATTACCCTTATCTGAAGCCATTGTTTGCCATGCTCCAGGGATCGATTGGGGTTCAGCCTACTTTGAAGAGCGCTGTTGAAGCGGTTCCCGGCATTCAGTCGGCTTGGCTCTATGGCTCCTTCGCCAAAAATGAGGTTGATGCCACAAGCGATATTGACCTTCTAATCGTAGGGCTGCCTGACCAGCACCTGCTGGCATCAAGAATCCGCGCGACGGAGAAGCTTCTACGCAGGGAGATCAATTACACTGTTTTCACTCCTCAAGAACTCGACGGCCGGCTTGCCGCCGGGGATGCATTCCTCAACGACATCTGGAACGGCAAGCGCATCGCAGTGGTGGACCATGGACAAGACAAAGCCGCAGAAGGTCGATCCGAAACAAGTGCGACAGTTCCTGGCTGATGCGAATCGGAAGGCGGCTGCCGCTCGGAAGAACCTGGCAATCGACGAAGAGACTGCCTATCAGACGGCCTATCAGGCCATGCTGAAGGCCTCTTTGGCTCTGATGTTGAGCCATGGGCAGCGTCCCCGCGGAGGGTGTGCAGCTTGGGCACCACGTTGCAATCATCGAGTTCGCGCAGAAGCATCTTGATCTCGAACTTGCAGACACATTTGATCTCTTCGAACGCATGCGGCGCAAGCGTAACGATGCTTTCTATGACATTGCTCTGATCAGCGATGTGGAGGCCGAAGATGCGGTTCGGGCCGTTGAAGAATACTTACAGGTGGTTGGCAGAGACGTTCTCGCGAGATTTCCGTAGATGCAAGAACACAGACGTGTAGAATCAGGTTCCTGGCGACCCGCCCCGGTCCCCAAAGGCGAGGGACCGGGGGCACCCTCAACTAAATAAGACGATCTATGAGACCAGGGCCACCCGCCACTCGGCACCTAGTAAAACAGACAACGGGAAGTTAAAGTATAAAACGCCAATCACGGTTCTTGGCAAAGGCAGCTAGTTTCTTAGACTTCCTCTCGACTTCAGACTTATTTAGCCCCGAAAAGTCAATCGAGCAATGTTCCGGAAAAGGAACCCCATCTTCGATAACATTCAGTTGCTCTGTCGAACATTCAGCGCAAGAAAGCGCCATCACGCCAGCGGACTCGAATTTAAGTGTCTCAGTATAATGATGCCAAGATGCCGAAGCAGAAATCATTGCCCCGTTATAAACAGAAAGTTGGTTCTCATCTTTTGGAGTTGGACGAAACGCCTGCGAAGTGGGCCGCCCTTGTTGCACAAAGTCGGGATGGATCTGTCGGAGCAGTAAGGTCTCAGAGTTCACTTGGCGACTCCTCAACCTTCTGGGTATCAAGCTGCCTCAATGCCTCATTGAGTTGGTTCCAGCCGTATTGATCGGCTAGTGAGAATGTAAACTCCACGCAAGCATCATCGTTCAAATTCAATGCCTGATATTCAGCAAGCAGGTGTGTAAAATCAATTTCAAGAGAAACCTCCTTGCCATTCAAGCTCCACTCGGCCTGAATACCACCTTCGGTGGTTGGATATAGATATGGTAACGGCAGATTTCCATCGAAATGTACGTCAAACTGATTCGAGAGCCAGCTGAGCTTCTCCTTGTCTGGGGCGATGCCCTTGCCATCAAGCCAACCATCCTTGAGTGCTGCTATTTGTTCCAATCGCAATGTCACATCCAGTGGATCGAGTGGTGTAACGTGCTCGATCGATTCAAAACCTATGAGATGATCTTTGCGATCTCGTTGGACAATGCCTTGAATAAGGACGTAAGCACCATCATGGTAGCCCTTTAACGCATCTAAAACAGCGTCTCTATACTTGTCATCCAGACGGGCCTTAGCCCTTATCCCATCGCTTAATTCAAATTCAAAACCGTCGTGAGCTAGATCTGCCTCATAAACTCTTGCTCGCAAGGCAATTTCTTCTGTCCAAATCTCAACCTGTGCAGAACGAATCAGCTTCTTTCTTATCTCCGGGTTATATGTTACAGGTCTGTCTCCATGAGGAAATTCAATCGACTCTCCAATTCGCAAGCCGCGACCAAAACGATCGAAGTAGCTAAGATATTTGGAAGGCAAAACCTGTGGATGATCTACCGCTGATAACGCAATTGCATTCACAATTTCAGTTTTTGCTTGTTCAAAGTACTTTGCATTCTCGGGTGGGAAAAGAAGAGAGGAAGAAAACGCGAGTACGATTGCCAGTTTTGCACTTCCATCCTCAACGCTAGCGAGTTGGAGTTCTATACCACTCGCGAAATTGCGTTGGATTCTCTCCCTGTCCGTATGTTCTTGTTTGAACTTCCACTTAGCTACTTCAACCAGCATCTCCTCAAGGGCAGAGAAGTCTTTCAGAATCTCCAGCGGCACAGTGTGGCCATCGAAGCGCTCACCGTGAAGAATTGGCTTCAGGAAATCCTGTTGTTTCATTTTGATAGCCCATCCCGTTTGGAAAGAAAACAATGTTTTGCAGGTCTTGAAGCAACACCTTGGCACAACTTCACGCGTAGTCGCTGAACATCGGATTATACAGAAACGCCCAAAGCTTGAGCAATAGGTGAACTCAAATTGGACTGAGCGCCTAGGTGTCACATTTGATACCTAGGCGTCTGCCAACTTTGGATCTTGAATCAGATTAAGACCTTACAGCCGTGATAGTAGCTAGGCGCTCCTTGAGCAGTTCGTGGGCGTGGGTGAGGAAGTCGTCCAGGGGGAGCTTGCCGGCGTCGACTTCGGCTAGGATGGCGCGCTGGGCGGCGTATTCCTTGTTGACGATTCCGGCTTTGGATTGCAACATGCGCCAGGCTTTTCTGCGTTCTACGCAGAACATGACTAGCTGGCGGCTGAGGGCGTAGAAGGTTGTTTTGCCGGCGTCCTCGACGGTGATATAGGTGCCGAAGTCGGGAATGAAGGCGCGGTGTTTGGGGTCGAGATAGCGGCGATAGACGACGTCCTGCTGGGTGATGCGGACGAGCATGTTATCAAGCGGGAGAAGCTTGGCCGCGGCCTCGGGCTTGATTTTCTTGAGGTGGTTGCGGAAGCGGGCTTCAGTGGTGCACCAGTGGGCGACTGTGTAACGCCGGATTTCGCCGGTGACCTTGTCCTTGGTCTCGTACCAGTCCAGATCGATGGACGGGTTGCCCTTGATGTCGAGGGCCTCTTGATAGGTTTCGCCGAGGCGGGGGTTGAAGACGAACTCGGGGACGCCGCGGGAGTCTCGGACGCGCTGGGCCTGGAAGAGCGCCATGTCGTCTGCGACGCCGTGCTCGGGCTGGCAGGTGGTGAAGGCCTGGATAAACAGAGTCCCGCGATACTCCAGACCGTCGAGAATGGCGCGGTAGAGCTTGGGGGCGTTGGCCATGGAAACCTGGGCGACGAAAGGTGAACCGTGGCCGGCAAGGAAGGTCTCGGCGACGGTCTTCTTCTCAGTGTTCTTGCCCTGAGTGGCCGCGCCGAAGACATTCATGTCATTGCCGCCGAGCATGGGAGTGGAGTCAGAGTTCTGGCCGCCGGTGTTGGAGTAGACCTGCGTGTCGAGCATGAGGACCTTGACGTTGGGGCGATTCTGGAGGATGACCTTGGACATGTTCTGGTAGCCGATGTCGCCCATGCCGCCGTCGCCGCCAACGGCCCAGACCTTGGGCAGCTCGACGATTTCCTGGTCGGTCATCAGCGCGTCGGTGAAGTGGCTGAGGTGGTAGTACTCCTGCGCGTCGATGACATTCTCATCGCGGGTGAGCAGAATGTCAGCCAGGCGCTCAGGAATGACGGAGCGGCGGGCGTGGTCAACGATGAAGCTCTCACCCATGAGCCAGCCGACGGTGACGCCGTCCTGGAAGAGGGAGTTCATCCAGGGGTAGGGGTGGGGGTTGTTGGGCGCGGTGGAGCCGTAGACGGTGTTGCAACCGGTGTGGGCAGCCATGGCCATGACGGACATGCCATTCGCCAGGCGGCCATCGACGGCTTGCAGATTCTTGTGGTTGAAGGCCTCGGTGAGCAGGACGGCGGCGATGGCCTCGACCAATTCGGCGTCGCTGATGGGGCCGTGCTTGGCCTCGTAAGCAGCGATGCGGGCGCGGGTGTCGGTCTCGTCTTCTCCGCCAAGGCCGAGGACGAGGTGGGCGATGGCCTGGCGGAGCAGAGCGTACTCAGCCTGGCTGCGGGCCTTGAGGACGGCGAGGCGGGCAACGCCCTTCTTCTCGAGCTCGCCGGCCTTGGCGAGGAAGCGGTCGCTCTTGGCGTGGTAGACGGGGCGCATGTAAGCCTCGGTGACGGCGGCGATGGAGCGCAGGACGGACTTTTCACCGCAGCCGGCGCAGGCTCCGTCGCCGGAGACCAGGGCGTCGTAGGTGGAGCGGACCATCAGCATATTTCTCAAAGTCGCGGTCTTGGAGTCGGCGGGGTTGGCCGAGTTGAAAAGGCCAAGATACTTTTGCGAGGTGTCTGGCAGCAGATCGAGGAAGCCGGTTCCGGTCTGGTGCTTGGCGTTGACTTCTTCGGTTTCGGCAACCATTTTAAGGGCCATGTGATCGCCACAGGCGGTGACGCAGGCGGCGCAGCCTTTGCAGAGGTCGCTCACGAATATCGAGAAAATGCCGCCTGAGCCGGGGGCCTTGCGCTCTGGCGAGGAGAAGATGGCGTTGACCTTCTGGTAAGCCATGGGGACTTTTTCAAGGATGGCGAAGAACTGCTGCTTGGAGGCGGCGGAGAAGCCGTTGACGCTCTCAGTGACTTCGCGGAGGATGGTGGGGAGCGGGGTACCGGTTTTGGTGTCGGTGACCATGCGCTGGCGGGTCTGGCGCTCGATCTCCGGCAAGGCGGCCAGGAGCTGGGCGCGATCTGCGGGGTTGACGACGTAGTGCGAGACGGCGGTGCGGAGGAGGGTGCTGAGATCCTGCGCGGTGTTGGGCAGCGCGGTATCCGGGCAGACGGAGATGCACTCCATGCACTGAGTGCAATTCTCGGCGATGAAGAGCGGAGTCTCACGGCGGGCGACGTATTTGGAGGCGGTGTCGCCGGTGGCGGCTGCGATCATGCCCATGGCGGAAAGCGGCGTGGCGGGCTGATTGTAGCCGAAGTTGGAGCGGAACTCGGCGTCAAAGCCGGCGATGCTGGCCAGCGGGGTGCGCGCGGCCTGGCCGGCGGGCAGCGGGTTGGAACGGCAGCCGGTACCGCAGGATTCGCCGGCGGGAACGGTCTCAAGGATGGGCAGCAGCGCGTGGCCGCGCAAGGTGGAGTGATCGGCCGCGGTGAGCACGCCAATCTCGATTTCACGCACCTGCTCGAAGCCTTGCATCATGACTTCCATGTTGGACTCGACGACGGCCTCGCCGAGTTTGCCGAACTTCTTGACGTACTGCTCGCGGACGACGGCGCGGTATTGCTCTTGAGTGATGCCGAACTCCTTGAGCAGGCTGCTGACGGCGAAGAATGCGCCGAGAAATGCGTTGCCCTGCATGCGGAGTTGAAGATCGCCGCGGTCGGTGGCCTTTTTGGCGATTTCAAAGCCGGGAAGGGTGAAGACGCGGATGTTTTTATCGATGATCTGCTTGCGGGCCCAGATGGGAAGCTGCTCCCAGGCCTGCGCGCCGGCCTGATCGGACTCCCAAACCAGGCTGCCGCCTTCGGCCATGCCGTCCAGGGGGTTGGTGTGGGTGAAGGCTTTGGGGTCGCAACAGAGGACAACCGTCACGTGGCGCAGGTCGCAGTTCACACGGATGCGGTCTTTGGCGGCGACCATAAAATAGCTGGTTGGCGCGCCCTTCTTTTCAGAACCATATTTGGGATTGGCGCTGACGTGGATGACTTCCTTGGGGTTGCCGAGTTCGTCCTTGAGGCCGTCGCGCTGGTAGATGAGGTCGTTGAGGTCGCCGAGGATAGCGCCGAGGTTCTTGCCGGTGGTGATAGCGCCCCAGCCTCCGATGGAGTGGAAGCGGACGGCGACTGCGCCCTCGGGCAGCAGCGACGGGGTCTCATCGCCGAGGACCGCATAGGGGTGGTCGATGCCGAGAACGAAGAAGGAGACGCCGTCGGCGGCGGTCTTGCCGTCTTTGCGGGCGCGGTTGGCGGTGGCGAACTCGTATGCGCCTAGAACGTGCTCGGGGCGGAAGTCGCGGGAGCCGAGGCCGTAGCTGCCGCCGTAGATCTTGGGAACCTCGGCAAGCGAGATGGCGGGCAGGCCTTCGACGGTCTGGACGGCCTTAGAGAAAGCGGTGCGGATGTCGCGGCCGAGGGGATTGTCGCCGGCCAGAGCCTCGTCTGTGCGCTCGAGAATGATGACGTTCTTTTTGCCGCGGAGAGCCTCAACGAGGGCGGCTTCAGGGAAGGGGCGAATCACATTGACGTGGATGGAGCCGACGCTTGCGCCGCGGGTCTGGCGCAGGTAATCGACCGCGGCCTCGATATTTTCAGCGGCTGAACCGAGCGAGACAAAGACGGTTTCGGCGTCGTCGGTTTTGTACTTGGAGATGAGGCCGTAGTTGCGGCCGGTGAGTTCGGCAAAGTCTTTGTAGGCGGCTTCAAGGAACTCCAGAATGGGCTCGACAAAGTTATTGCGGCGGGCGACGACGCCGTTCATGTAGTGTTCCTGATTCTGCACGGGCCCGAGCAGGACGGGGTTGGCGAGGTCCATCATCTTGGGAACGCGGCGGCGAGTGGGTCCAAAGAGAGTGCGCTGCGCCGGCGTGGGGCAATCGATGATGTCGTCTGGCGCGCCAAGGTACTCACGAATCAGGCCGGATTCATGTTTGTAGAAGGTGCGCTCCAGATGGCTGGTGAGAAAGCCGTCCATGATGTTCATGCCGGGGGTGAGGCTGAGTTCAGTGACGCGGCGGAGGATGAGCGCCTGGTCGGCGGCCTGCTGCGCGTCCTTGCCGAAGAGCATGATCCAGCCGGTGTCAAGCGCGCCGTAGATGTCGTCATGGCCGCAGTGGACGTTGAGAGCGTGCTTGGTGAGCGCGCGGGCGCCGACTTCTAGAACCATGGTGGAGGCTTTGCCGGGCGCGTGATAATACTGCTCGACGCCATAGACGACGCCCTGGCCGCTGGTGAAGTTGACGACGCGCTTGCCGCAGACCGAGTGGGCGACGGCGCCGCCCTGGGCCGCGTGTTCGCCTTCGGTCTCAATGGCGATGGTATTTTTTCCGAAGACGTTCAAATGGCCTTCGGCGTAAGCCTGCTGGAAGAGTTCGCCGCCCTCTGTGGAAGGCGTGATCGGATAGAAGACGCCGGCGTCGGCGATGCGCGTCTCGGTATGGTAGGAGACAAGCTGATTTCCATTTGCAGTAACCCGAATGCCGGGAAAACGAGCAGCAGCGGTCATGAATCCCTCTCTCTGTGAACTCAAGTTCAGTTGCGATCTTCTATCTTTTTGGTGAGCGTTGGCATCGAGGGAGTTCGCTCCGGTCGAATGCGCGCCGCGATTTGTTTCGTCGAGCTTGGTTGCGCCGGACTTGGTTGCACCGATCAGCGGGGCCGCGAGTGGCGCGGTCCAAACTTGATACCTATTCAAGTGTACGGGCCGAGATGGAACTGAGGGAACCCAAGGGGGGGCGCACCTCAAGAAATCGGCTTAGCTACTAGTATGCGCCATTCATAAGGGGACAGTGTCCCATTTTGTGAAACCATGGTTATCTTTCGATATGGAAGTTCGATTCCGGCGGCTTTGGTTGAGATTTGTTGATGTGTGCCCTTGCCTAATGATCCGGTCCGAAAATTGAGTGGAGGCATCCCACCTATTCCGCAAAGAACGCGGAATGGATGGGCGCCCAGCACCGTAGAACGTCCTATTGCCCGGTGCAGCGTTGGAATGATCCTAAAAACGGCAGTCGATCCAGCTTTGGCTTGGCCATCTTCTTCAAAGTGAAACACCTCGCAGTGATTGACGATTTTACGCATTGGGTGAGGTACGGAGCTGTTAAAAATCGTTGAGGGAGAAGAAGCCTAACCATGGTGGTTGGACAGGCCGAAGTTTGCAGGGGTTAAAGAGGCTGCGGAAAAAGGGCTATTCGGAAGTTGCAATCACGATTGAACGTAGCAGGGGCTAAAGCCCAACGTTGATATGATTGGCTTTATCGGCCCGACTAAAGTCGTGCCCTGGTTACAAAGCCATTGGGAATTGCATCGCGATGAGTTTTCCGCAGCCTGCAAAGCTTGGCTTTTCTTTCAGCCCTTTGCGGCCCCCTTCGACTCCGCTCAGGGCAGGTTAGAAGTCGGGCCCTGCTTACAAAACAACAAGCTTCAGAGGCTCCAAACCTCGATGGAAGCCACGGACGGCGGTGTGCAACTGCCGTTTTTAGGATGATTTGGAGTTGGTCCGAGGAACCGAGTTCGCGCAGTTGCTTCGTGATCCGTTGCAGGCGGCGGAATCTCTGCTGGAGACACTCTGGCTGGCGCGGGTAGGCCGCTGGGCCATGGGTACTCCCTCCAGATAAGACCGGAACGCCGGGTGCTCCTCAACCTGAGGAGGCGGATCACCCGATACAATCATAGGTGGAGTGTTCCGCGGGGCAAGATTTTGTGTTTTTTGCGGCGGATGGTGGGTTTGTGCCGTCCCAGCTTTCGATATGCAGCCGCGGGGCCTTCAACTCGCTGCGCTCACTCAGGATGACAGGTTTGTTGTGAGTTGATGGTTTTTTTAGAGCATTTTCACAGTTCCTGCAGGGTTGAGTTTGTGGTTTCCCACGCATTTTACACAGAAGGTGAAATGGATGGGGCACGGAGCTTCCTTACACCATCGGGGAGAAATGCTCTGGAATGCGGCATTTTGCGGCAGATCGGTAACAGGAAGGGTTGACAGGGACGCATGACGCCACGCGGAGGGACGAGGAGACGGAAGAAGAGATCGTCTGGCTTTGGCGGAGTCTTGCGGCTGCTGTTTTTCGTCCTAATGCTAGCGGCGGGTGCGGCGGCCTGGCTGGTTTTTTCGCCTTTTGGGCCTTCGACGGAGACTTTTGTGGAGGTAGCGCAGGGGTCTGGGACGCTAAGGATAGGGCGGCAACTGGAAGATGCGGGCGTGGTGCGGAGCCAGTATGCCTTCGACTTGGTGCGCTGGTGGAAGCGGGGAACGCTGAAGGCGGGCGAGTATCGCTTTGACCATGCGGCGGCGGTGACCGAAGTCTATGCGCGGATTGCGCGGGGCGACGTTTATACGCTGGCGGTGACGATTCCCGAGGGGTCAAGCCTCTTTGAAATTGCGGCGCGGCTGGAGCAGGCGGGATTTGGGACGCGGGAAGAGTTCTTGGAGGGCGCGGCGCGGCAGGTGAGCCTGGTGAGCGATCTGGACCCCAAGGCGACGAGCCTGGAGGGCTATCTTTTTCCGGATACGTATCATTTTCCGCGCAAGTTTGGGCCGCCGCAGATCTGCGCGGCGATGGTGAGGCGCTTCCGCACGGTGGCGGGGCAGTTGGGATTGGCGAGATTGAAGGGGAACGTGCATCGAGTGGTGACATTGGCTTCGCTGGTGGAGCGGGAGACGGCGGTGGATGCGGAACGGCCGCTGGTGGCCAGCGTGCTGGAGAATCGCCTGGCGCGACAGATGCCGCTGATGACCGATCCGGCGGTGATCTACGGGCTGGAGCTGGATGGGCGCTGGCGGGGCGCGATTTACGCGAGCGATTTGAAACTGGAGACGCCCTACAATACGTATCTGCATACGGGGCTGCCGCCGGGGCCGGTGTCGAATCCGGGGGCCAAGTCGCTGCGCGCGGCGATGGAGCCGGCGAAGACGGATTATCTGTATTTTGTGGCGGCGGGGGCCGATCCGCAGGGGCGGTCGCGGTTTTCAAGCTCGATCGAGGAACATGCGAAGAACGTGGCCGATTACCGGCAGGCAGTAAAGAAGGCGGGTGGCCGTTGAAAAAATCTCGATGTTTGGCCACCGCGGCGATGGGGATGGCGTTGCTGATTTCTGGCTGCGCGCTGTTTCCGACGACTCGCAAGCTGCCTATTCCGGTAGCGCCGCAGATAGAGCAGACGGCTACGCCGGAGGAACTGGTGGAGCGATTGAACCAGCGCTGGGCGGCTCTGGGCAGCCTGAATGCCAGCGTGGAGATGCAGGCCAGCGTACTGAAGACCAAGCAAGGCCTGGCCAAGGATTATCCGGCGATTCGCGGCATTATTCTGATGCTGAAGCCGGGGATGCTGCGGGTCTATGGGCGGGTTCCGGTGATTGGCACGCGGGCCTTTGATATGGTCAGCGACGGCAAGGATTTTACGCTCTGGATTCCGGAGTACAACATTGCGTACAAGGGATCGAATACGGTGAAGCGGAGGTCGGCCAACCCTCTGGAGAATCTGCGGCCGGGATCGTTTCTGGATGCGCTGGTGGTGCGCGGGCTGGAGCCGGAGGATGAGTATATGGTCACGGCCGATACCGACACCGTGGAGGATAAGGTTCGGAAGCACCTCTACCTTGAGCCGGAGTACCAGTTGAGCATCATGCGGCCAAAGGCAGGCAGCCTGCGCAAGACGCCGGTGCGCGTGGTGACCTTCCATCGCGACGACCTGCTGCCGTATGAGCAGGATATTTACGATGCGGGAGGCAACCTTGAGACTCAGGTTATCTACTCGGGATACAAGGATTTTGGCGCGGGAACGTACCCGTCCAGCGTGCTTATCAAGCGGCCGCTGGAAGAGGCGCAGGTGGTGCTGACGGTGGAAAAGGTTGCGGAGAATCCAAAGAATCCTCCGCTGACCGGCGATGAGTTTGTGCTGAAACTTACCGAGGGAACCAAGATACAGAGCCTGGAGTAGGGTCGATTAGAGGTTCGAGGTAAAAGTCCAGATCAGTGAAAAACATTCCTCAGGGGCTAAAGAGGCTGCGGAAAGAGGCCAGTTTAGCGACAGAAATGGCTGATAATTCCCTCGGCGGCTAAAGCCGGCGTTGATAAAGCAGTGGTTATGTACGGGCTAAAGCCCGTACCCTTCATCCAATTGAGTTTTTCCGCAGCCGGCTGAAGCCGTGCCCTTTCAAGGCAGAACTCTCGAATGGGTTATTCCGCAGCCGGTAAAGTCGTGTCCTTTCAAAATCAGATTTTAATCATGGGCTGTTAGCGGCCACCTTACGGGTAGATGCGGTGCAGGGTGCGGGCGAAGGGGATGGTTTCGCGGACATGGTCGAGGCCGCAGATCCAGGCCACGGCGCGCTCAATGCCCATGCCGAAGCCGCTGTGCGGGACGCTGCCGTAGCGGCGCAGGTCGAGGTACCACTGGAAGGCTTCCTTGGGCAGATTGTGCTGCTCGATGCGGGCGTTGAGCAGCTCAAAGCTGGAGACGCGCTGCGAGCCGCCGATGATTTCGCCGTAGCCCTCCGGCGCCAGAACATCCACACACAAAGCGTAGCGGGAGTCGAGCGGGTCGGGCTCCATATAGAAAGCCTTTACGTCAGCGGGATAGCGGTGAACCATGACGGGGCGGTCGAATTGGCTGCTGAGCCAGGTCTCGTCGGGGGAGCCGAAGTCGTTGCCGTAGACGAAGGGCGCTTCAAGGTGGCCGTCTTTGTGGGCCTGGTTGAGCAGGTCGGCGGCTTCGTCATAGCGGAGGCGCGGGAAGGGTGGACAGATGCTGGCGAGCTTGGCGGGGTCGCGGCCAATGACGGTGAGCTCTGGGGCGCGATTCTTGAGGACTGATTGGACGATGTGGGAGAGGAAGTTTTCTGCCAATTCGAGGAGGCCGTCCAGATCCATGAAGGCGACTTCCGGCTCGATCATCCAGAATTCGGTGAGGTGGCGGCGGGTTTTGGACTTCTCGGCGCGAAAAGTTGGGCCGAAGCTGTAGACCTTGCCGAGGGCGAGGGCCGTCGATTCGATGTAGAGCTGGCCGGATTGCGTCAGGTAGGCTGGGTCGCCAAAGTAATCGACCGGAAAGAGGGTCGAGGTGCCCTCGCAGGCTGCCGGGGTGAGGATGGGCGGGTCGGTGCGGATGAAGCCGTTGCTGTCGAAGTACTCGGCCGCGGCGCGCATGATCTCGGCCCGGATGCGCAGGATCGCCGACTGGCGCGGGCTGCGGACCCAGAGATGGCGGTGCTCCATGAGGAAGTCGACGCCGTGCTCCTTGAGGGTGATGGGGTAGGGGTCGGACTCGGGGACGCGCTGGACGACGGTGAGGCCCTCGACGTCAAGCTCAAATCCGCCCGGCGCGCGCTTGTCGGCGCGGACTTTGCCGGTAACGATGACGCTGGATTCCTGGGTCAGCCCCTTGAGCGCCTCAAAGACTTCAGCCGGCACGCTCTTGACGTGGGCCACGCCCTGGATGGTCCCGGTGCCGTCGCGAAAGATGGGGAAGAGGAGCTTGCCGCTCTCGCGAAGGTTGTAGAGCCAGCCGCGCAGGGTGACGGATTGGCCTTCAAATTGGCCGAGTGTGGCGATAGTGGCCACCACCTGCGGTGGGGCAGACGGCACCTGCGGTGCGGCAGGAGTGATTGGGGCTTCGGACATGGCTTTTCCTCGTGACTTGACTCTTTAGGATAGCGCGGGCGGAAGATGTTGGCGGAAGGGAGGGAAAATGCGTGGCATTTTATCCCTATGTGCGGCGAAATTGGGAATTGCAGGGAGTGGATGGCTTTAGTAGGATGAGAAAAGTTATTGATGCGCGCAACAAGCCCCCAGAAAGCAGGCGGTTTTTTTCTCGACTGAAAGCTGGAGGCCGGAGGCTGTATGGTCGATTTGGCGGCGATCGAGAGCGAAGAGACGCAAAAGTCGCAGGTGGACGCCGATACTACCGAGCGCTGCATTGCCGAGAAGCATATCGGCGAGCGCATCCGGCGGCTGCGGCTGAAAAAATCCATGGGCCTGGTCGATCTGGGCAAGCATACGGGGCTTTCGGCCAGCTTTCTCTCGCAGCTTGAGACGGGGCGCGTAGTGCCGACGCTGCGCAATCTGGCGCGCATTGCGATGGTCTTCTCCAAAGATCTCTCGTATTTTTTTGAGAGCGATCCGCAGGCCGTCTTCCGCATTCACCGGCGCAAGGAGCGGGTGCGGATGCCGCAAACCGGCGTCGAGGTTCCCACTTATTTTTTTGAGAGCCTGGGCTACCTGGTGCCGGACCGCGAGATGGACCCCTACTTTGCCGAGTTTCAGCCGCTGACCAAAGAGATGGAGCCCAAGGCGCACATCCACCAGGGCTTTGAGTTTCTCTATGTGCTGCAAGGGGAGCTGGAGTTGCATCACGGCGAACAGAGCTGCACGCTCGAGGCCGGCGATGCGGTGTATTTTGATGCCTCGACGCCGCACTCCTATCAGTGCGCGGGGCAAAAACCGGCCGGGGCGATCATTGTTACCATGCACCATGCGCCATCGATGCCCACCCGCGCGCCACGGGCGGCGCATACTCAGGCGAATCCGGCAGGCAGCGCGGAAGGTGCGGCCCGGTAACTTATAGGTTGCGGGCGACAGGATTCCCGCGTTCAGTCTCCATCCCCTAGCTGTAAACTAACCATGCGCCCATGCCCCTTACCGTAGCCGCTTTTGTCCAGCGATGGAAGATCAATTCGCAGTCCGAGCGCGCCAGCGCGCAATCGCACTTCCGCGATCTGTGCGAGGTGCTCGGCGAGCAGAGCCCGGCCGAGAGCGATGCGACGGGCGAGCGCTACGCCTTTGAAAAGCGGGTCAGCAAATCGCGCGGCGGCACGGGCTTTGCCGACGTCTGGCTCCGCGATCACTTTGCGTGGGAGTACAAGGTCAAGCACAAGAGCCTGCAAAAGGCTTACGAGCAGCTCAATGAATACCGCGAGGATCTGGGCAATCCTCCACTGCTGGTGGTCTGCGACTTCGAGCGCTTCGAGGTGCACACCAATTTCACTGCCACCAAAAAGCGCGTTTATGCCTTCAATCTGGACGACCTGAATCGCAACCAGGCGACGGCCAGTTGCCCGCTGCCGCCGCTGGATGTTCTGCGCGCGCTCTTTGGCGACTACAACGTACTGCGGCCAGAGCACACCGACGCCTACGTAACCCAGGAGGCGGCCAAGCTCTTCAGCAAACTGGCCGAGCGGATGGAGTTGGAAGAGCGCAACCTGGGAGCGACGCGCGCCGAGATTGCGCACTTCCTGATGCGCCTGCTCTTCTGCTTTTTTGCCGACTCGATTGGCCTGCTGCCGGATCGCGTCTTTCGCGGCATGATCCAGAGCGACGACCGCTTTCTGCCGCGCAAATTTCTGCGCAAACTCAAGCTGCTTTTTGAAGCGATGAGCGAACCGGACGGTATCTTTGGCGCGCTCACCATCAAGTACTTCAACGGCGGGCTTTTCGATAACGCTTCAGTGATTCCGCTCGACCTGGCTGATCTGGGCATTCTCTACGAGGTTTCAAAGAACTACGACTGGTCGCACATTGCTCCGGCGATCTTTGGGACGCTGTTTGAGCGGTCATTGGACCCGGCGCGGCGCTCGCTGATTGGCGCGCACTACACCAGCGAAGAAGATATTCTGCTGCTGATTGAGCCGGTGCTGGTGCATCCGCTGCGGCAGCGCTGGCAGGGCGTGAAAGAGCGCATTCTGGCTGCAAGGGAGTTGGAGCGCGCCGAAGAGGAAGCGCGCAACAACCGCCAGGCGCGGCTGAGAGTGGACCTGCCGTCGGAAAAACTGCTGGGCGAGTGGATTGAGGAACTGACCGCGGTGCGGGTTCTGGATCCGGCCTGCGGGTCGGGGAATTTCTTGTATCTGGCGCTGCGGCGGATGCTGGATCTGTGGCTGGAGGCGACGCAGTTTGCCGCCGAGCAGGGCATCTCGATGGTGGTCTCGAAGATGGTCTCGCCCAAGCAACTTTTCGGCATCGAGACCGAGTTTTATGCTCATGAATTGGCTTCGGTGGTGGTGTGGATCGGCTTTCTGCAATGGAAGCATGAGCACGCCGTTCACGACGACCGCGAACCGATTCTGGAGAAGCTCGGAAATATCGAACATGGCGACGCGATTCTGCGCTATGACGCCGAGGGCAAGCCGTTTGAACCCGAGTGGCCAAGGGCGGAGTTTATTGTGGGGAATCCGCCGTTTTTGGGAAGTAAGCGGTTGCGGCGTGAACTTGGCGATCAGTACGTCAATGATCTCTTTTCTCTTTATGAGGGTCGCGTACCTCATGAAGTAGATCTTGTTACCTACTGGTTTAGCAAGTCTTTTGCTGAGGTTCAATCTCATCAATCGAGGGTAGGACTTCTTGCGACTCAAGCCATTCGAGCTGGGTCCAACCGGATTGTTCTTGACCGCATCATTGTAGAAGGTTCGATCTTTTTTGCTTGGAGCAACCGCGAATGGACTTTGGAGGGCGCGGCGATTCGGGTTTCGATGATCGGCTTCGACAATGGCACTGAAACGATGCGAGAGCTTGATGGAGAGTATGTTTCTTCAATCAATGCCGATTTAAGCGCTGGCATTGATCTGACTGCATCCCATTCTCTGCTCGAAAATCAAGGTATTGCATTTCAAGGCCCCGTAAAAGTCGGCCATTTCGAGGTCGAGCCGGAAGTTGCTCGAAAGATGCTTGCTGCGCCAATCAACCCCAATGGCTTACCTAACTCAGAGGTTGTAATTCCTTGGATCATCGCTAGAGATTTAACTGACCGTCCAAAAGGTTTATATATTATTGATTTTCAAAGCAAGACAGAAGTCGAGTCTGCACTTTTCGAGTTGCCTTTTGAATATATAAAACACCACGTCTATCCATCCCGCATGGCAAATAACCGGCAGAGAAGGCGTGAATTGTGGTGGCATCATGGCGAGAAAAATCTCGGTATGCGTAAAGCTCTAAGCGGCTTGCATAAGTATATTGCCACGCCCAGAGTTTCAAAGCATCGGTTCTTTGTTTTTACGCCGGTAACGACGCTTGCCGATAGCCGAGTTGTGGTCATCACTCGTGAAGATAATTATTTCATTGGAATGCTTGAGTCGGAAGTCCATAAGATATGGAGCCTCGCAAGCTGTTCGCGGCACGGTGTGGGTAACGATATTACTTATAACATTGAATCCTGTTTCGACACCTTCCCCTTTCCCTGGCCTCCGGGCAAGGAGCCAAGCGAAGAAGCCGACGCTCGCGTGAAAGCCATCGCCGATGCGGCGCGGGAGTTGGTGCGGCTGCGGGATGCGTGGCTGAATCCGCCGGGGATTGCGCCTGAGGAGTTGAAGAAGCGCACGCTGACCAACCTCTACAATCAGCGTCCGGAGTGGCTGGCGAACGCCCATCGCGCCCTGGATGAAGCCGTCTTTGCCGCCTATGGCTGGCCTTCGTCGCTGACCAAGGAGGAGATTCTGGGGCGGCTTCTGGCGCTGAATCACGAACGGGCCGCGCGGACTCAATAGACTGCGGTGTAAGTCAATATTGTCGAAAAACATCCCTCTGGGGCTAAAGAGGCTGCGGAAAAAGGCCAGTTTAACGACAGAAATTGCTGATAATTCCCTCGGCGGCTAAAGCCGGCGTTGATAAAGCGGAGGTTATGTACGGGCTAAAGCCCGTACCCTTCATCCAATTGAGTTTTTCCGCAGTCTGTAAAGCCGCACTCATTCCATTAGCTTTGAACGGGGGTTAAAACCCCCGTCTCCCTCCGACTTGAGTTTTTTCGCAGCCTGTAAAGCCCTCATGATTTTATGGGCCTTATCGGCACGACTGAAGTCGTGCCCTTTCAATAATTGGCTTTTGCCACGGATTGTTAAACACAGATTGCGAGACAATACCCTTCACGCTGCAAGAAGTGTCAGGGCATGACTTCAGAGGCTTCGGAAATACTCAAGATTTCGGGCGATATTGGCGAAAACGGCCCTCCGTGGCTAAAGAGGCTGCGGAAAAAGGGCTATTCGGGTGGTGCAATCGCGATTGAGCGTAGCAGGGGCTAAAGCCCAACGTTGATATGATTGGCTTTATCGGCCCGACTGAAGTCGTGCCCTGGTTACAAAGCCATTGGGAATTGCCTCCAGAAGAGTTTTTC
>Ga0181516_10000643_pt1 | contig 30297 bp, 25 predicted proteins | sample PEATcosm2014_Bin_25_FD_121104 | JGI IMG/M metagenome (GOLD analysis project Ga0181516, IMG submission 121104) | Peatland microbial communities from MTU Mesocosm Facility, Houghton, MI, USA - PEATcosm2014_Bin01_10_metaG | ecosystem: Environmental > Terrestrial > Soil > Wetlands > Peat | place... | reverse complement strand
GTCTTCAGCATCAGCGGCGGCACCGCGCCGATCAGCACCGCCTTCGCCACGCGCTTCGAGCCGTGCCGTCCAATGTAGCGAGCCACTTCGCCGCCACCGGTTGAGTGCCCCACGTGCACCGCGTCCTTCAGATCGAGCGCGCTCGTCAGTTCGGCAAGATCGTCGGCATACGTGTCCATCTCGTTGCCGTTCAACGGCTGGCCCGATCGTCCGTGTCCGCGCCGGTCGTGGGCAATCGTGCGATATCCATGCGACGAGAGAAAGAACATCTGGTCCTCCCACGCGTCCGCGCTCAGAGGCCATCCGTGACTGAAGACAATGGGCTGTCCCGCGCCCCAGTCCTTGTAATAAATCTCTGTGCCGTCTTTGGTCCTGATCGTAGGCATAACAGTTCTCCTGATTTCGGGTTGGGGAAGTTGTGTTTGAGTTGTGCTTTGTTCGAGGAAACGTTGCAGGCCGCGCCGAGTTTCAAAATCCTCGTGAAAAATCCGGGCCCGATCGGAAACCTGCGCAGTTTCAGAACTCCCCGAGCATATCAAAGCCCCCGCAATGGGATGTGAATCTCAACCTAAGCACAGTTCTTCTCACAATGTGCATAAATCCCTTTGCGCTGAGCCTCGCCTGTGGTCTTCTTATTGCACCCGCCTATGCTCAAAAAGCTGGAAAGCTATTTTGAATTCACCCATCTGGGGACAAACTGGCGCACCGAGATTCTGGCCGGAGTCACGACCTTTCTGACCATGGCCTATATCGTGCTGGTGAACCCTGCGATCCTTGCGGCTGCCGGCGTTCCTCTGCCCGCGGTCACCGCGGCAACCTGCCTCTCGGCCGCGTTCGGCTCAATTCTCATGGGCATCATTGCACGCTACCCCATCGCGCTCGCGCCTGGCATGGGCCTCAACGCTTACTTCACCTACACCGTTTGCCTCAAGATGCACATCCCGTGGCAAACGGCTCTCGGCGCGGTGTTTCTCTCCGGAGTTATCTTTCTCGCGCTGACCGCGGCAGGCATTCGCCAGATGATTCTCCGTTCCATCCCGCACGAGCTCTACGCCGCCGTGGCCAGCGGCATCGGCCTCTTCATCGCCTTCATCGGCTTTCGCAATGCAGGCCTTGTAGTCAGCGACCCCGCCACCTTCGTCGGACTCGGCAACATCCGCAATCCCACTACGGCCCTCGCACTCCTCGGACTCATCCTCATGGTCGCTTTCGAAATCAAAAAAGTCCGCGGCTCCATTCTCATCGGCGTGCTCAGCGTTACCGCTGCGGCCTGGGTCCTTAAAGCCATGCATGTGTCCTGGGCCGGCGATCTCGCTCAATGGAATCCCGCTCCCGGCGGCTTTCGCGCGCTCGGCGCCACTTTTCTCCAGCTCGACATCCGCGGCGCAATCAGTAAAGGCCTACTCGAAATCATCTTCGTATTTTTCTTCGTCGACCTCTTCGACAATCTCGGCACACTTGTCGCCGTCACCAAGCGCGCCGGGCTCATCTCCTCCGATCACTCCATCCCACGTCTCAATCGGATCCTGCTCGCCGACGCCACCTCCACCGTCTTCGGCTCCCTGGTCGGCACCTCGACTGTAACCAGCTACGTCGAATCCACCGCTGGCGTCGCCGCTGGCGGACGCTCCGGCGTGACTGCGATTGTAACTGGCCTTCTCTTCCTAGTCGCTGTCGGCGCCGCTCCCTTTGTCGGTGTCGTGCCCTCGGCAGCTACCGCCCCCGCGCTCATCCTTGTCGGCTCGCTCATGCTTGCCACCATCACTGAGATCCGCTGGCACGAGCCGCTGGTCGCCGTTCCGGCCTTTCTCACTCTGATTTTGATTCCGCTCACTTATTCCATCGCCAACGGGCTTGGCTTCGGCATCATCGCCTGGGCCATTCTGCATCTTGCCACAGGCAACTACCGCAAACAGGACTGGCTGCTTTACATCCTCGCCGTGCTTTTCCTCTTCCGCTTCGTTTACCTCGGCGCCAGCTAGGCTGCCGCACCGCGCGCTCGTACCGATAAAATTGCAACAGATGCGCTGCTTCCGTTTCCCTCGAATTCTCTGCACCGCTTTCGTCGCGCTCTGCGCGATGCACGCTTTCGCGGCCGACTCCTACCGCGTGGTGCATGCCTATCCCCACGATAGCCAGGCGTTCACTCAAGGTCTTATTTACCTTGACGGGCATCTCTACGAGAGCACCGGCATCGAGGGCAAATCGTCCCTTCGAGAAGAAGACCTCGAGACCGGGCGCATCCTGCAATTCCGCGACGTCTCCAGCAACTATTTCGCAGAAGGGCTCACGGACTGGGGCAACACCCTCATTCAGCTCACCTGGCAGTCCCATGTCGCGCTCGTCTACGACCGCTCCAATTTCCACTTTCTGCGCACGTATCATTTCGACGGCGAAGGTTGGGGCCTTTCTCATGACAGCAAAAACCTCATCCTCAGCGACGGTTCCGCCACGTTACGTTTCTTCGACCCCGCTACCTTCCGCGAGGTGCGGCGGATTACCGTCAAAGACAAGGGCGCGCCCGTCACGCAGCTCAACGAACTCGAGTTTGTGCAGGGTCAGATCTACGCCAACATCTGGCACTCCGACCGCATCGCTCGCATCTCGCCCGCAACCGGTAAGGTCCTCGGTTGGATCAACCTCGTCGGCCTGCTGCCCCAGAATGAACGATCCACCGCTGAAGCCGTGCTCAACGGAATCGCATACGACGCCTCCCATAACCGGCTCTTCGTAACTGGAAAGCTCTGGCCCAGGATATTTGAGATCGAAGTCATTCCCGAACCGGAAAAAACCGCGCCCGCACGAAGCCACAAGTAACAGATCGGGACTGCGCCAACCTCTGTCGTCGCAATCACACTCCCGCTTGCCCGCATCCGCCTATACTTGGGGCCAAGATCGAGGCACGCCATGGATCTACCGTCCTATTCTGTTCCCACGGTTTTGCAAAATGCGGCCATCCTTACCATCCTTCTCGCATTTGCCGGCTACCTGATGACGTTTCTCAGTGCGCGCATGCTGGCCCGCCGGCGCGACAAGCTCAAGCTCGTCAACAAGCGCCTCAATGAGTTCTATGGTCCGCTCTATGTTGCCTCCGAGGCCGGCAACATCGCCTATCGTTCCCTGCTCAGCCGGCAAGGCAAGGTCAAGAGCGATCCGATTCTCGATTCAGAGATGAAAGATTGGGTGCTCTGGATGACCACGATCTTCATGCCGCTCAATGATATTCGCGAAAAGATCATCATCGAGAAGGCCTACCTGATCGTCGAGGAGCAGATGCCCCAGTGCCTGCTCGACTTCGTCACCCACGTGGTCGGCTACAAGGCCGTACTCGCCAAATGGGCAGACGGCGAATATTCCGAGCGTCGCTCCACCATCGGCTGGCCCCCCGAGTTCGACCTCTACGTCAAGCGTTCTTATGCTGCGTTGAAAGCCGAGCAGACGAGCCTGATGCATAGCGCAACATGGAGACTCTATCGATTCCTGGTGAATGGCCGCAAACATCCTCTGCCGATCGCGAAGCCTTAACCTCGCAGAATCGTTCCGCCTACACAGAAGCTGTCAGCCCCAGGTTTTGCCACAACCGCAGCGTCGGCTCGGCTTGGTTGATCGTGTAAAAGTGCAGTCCCGGCGCTCCGTTACGCAGCAGCGTCTCGCACAGCCGGGTAACAACGCCCGCCCCAAAGTCGAGCAGTGCCGGCTTATCGTTTTGCAACTGCTCCAAACGCAGCTTGATCCAGCGCGGCAAGTCTGCGCCACATCCGCCGCAGAAGCGCACTACGTTGGCGAAGCTGGTGATCGGCATGATTCCCGGCACAATGGGGATGTCGATCCCTGCCCTTTCGCAGCGCTCCACGAAGTCAAAATACGCATCAGCGTTGTAGAAGAGCTGCGTGAGCGCGCCGTCTGCGCCGCACTCTACTTTGCGTCTGAAATGCTCAAAATCCGCATCGGGACCGGCAGACTGCGGATGCATCTCCGGGTAGGCCGCCACTTCGATTTTGAATGCATCCCCATGCGTCTCGCGAATGAAACTAACCAGTTCACTGGCATAGTGAAACTCGCCCGGTGCCGAGGGATTCATCGCTGTAGCCGGAAGATCGCCGCGCAGCGCCACGATCCGCTTCACACCCGCTTCGCGATAGCGATGGAGATGTGCTGCAATATTGGCCCGCGTGGATCCGACGCAGGTGAGATGCGGCGCCACCTCGACACCCGCATGCTGCACCACCGTCAGCAGCGTCTGATAAGTGCCGTCCTGATCGGAACCGCCCGCGCCATGTGTCACGGAGAAGAAATCCGGACGCACCGCAGCGAGCTGCCCGATCACAGCCGGCAGCTTCGCCACACCCTCTGGCGTCCGGGGTGGAAACAACTCGAAAGAAAAACTTGGCTTTGCTTTCATTTCCGCGCCACTTCAATCGCCATTAAATAACAGGGGCGGCCTTAACAGCCGCCCCGCTATCGCCTTTTCCTAATACCGGTAGAACTCCGCCTTATACGGCCCTTCCACCGGAACTCCGATATAGTCGGCCTGCTGCTTGGTCAGCGTCGTCAGCTTTACGCCGATCTTTTCCAGATGCAGCCGCGCGACTTCCTCATCCAGTTTTTTCGGCAGCGTGTAGACATTCACCTTATAGCTGTCTTTGTTCCTCCACAGGTCGAGCTGCGCCAGAGTCTGGTTTGCGAAGCTATTCGACATCACAAAACTCGGGTGCCCCGTCGCGCAACCAAGGTTCACCAGCCGCCCCTCGGCCAGCACAAAGATGCTGTGTCCATCGGGGAACTTGTAGTTGTCCACCTGCGGCTTGATGTTCAGCTTCTCCACGCCGGCTTCAGCGTTGAGCAGGTCCATCTGGATCTCGTTATCGAAATGGCCGATGTTGCAGACAATTGCCTGGTCCTTCATCTTCTTCATGTGCTCGAGCGTGATGATGTCCACATTGCCCGTGCACGTCACGTAAATGTCGCCGCGGCCCAGCGTGTCTTCCACTGTCGTCACTTCAAAGCCTTCCATCGCCGCCTGCAGCGCATTGATGGGGTCGACCTCCGTCACAATCACCCGTGCGCCCATACCGCGCAACGAGTGCGCACAGCCCTTGCCCACGTCGCCGTAGCCGCAGATCACCGCCACCTTGCCAGCAACCATCACGTCGGTCGCGCGCTTGATGCCGTCCGCCAAGGATTCACGGCAGCCATACAAGTTGTCGAACTTCGACTTGGTCACGGAATCGTTGACATTGATCGCTGGCACCAAAAGCTTGCCCTGCTCCATCATCTTGTAAAGCCGATGCACGCCCGTGGTCGTTTCCTCGCTCACGCCGCGCCACTCCTTCACCACCTTGTGCCAGTGCTGCGGATCCTCGGCGTAAACCTTCTTCAACAAATCCTTGATCACCTGCTCTTCGTGATTGCCAGATGGCGTATCAACCCATTTGTCGCCGTCTTCAAGGTCATAGCCTTTGTGGATCAGCAACGTCACGTCGCCGCCATCATCGACCACCAGTTGCGGCCCTTTGCCGCCCTTGTGATTCAAGGCCTCATAGGTGCAATCCCAGTACTCCTCCAGCGACTCGCCCTTCCACGCGAAAACCGGCACGCCGGCCGCTGCAATCGCTGCCGCGGCATGATCCTGCGTCGAAAAGATATTGCAGCTTGCCCAGCGCACTTCAGCTCCTAAGCTCACCAACGTCTCAATCAGCACCGCTGTTTGAATCGTCATGTGCAGTGAGCCGGTCACGCGCACACCAGCCAACGGCTTTTCCGCCGCGTATTTGTTGCGAATGGCCATCAAGCCGGGCATCTCATGCTCGGCAATGGCAATCTCTTTTCTGCCCCAATCGGCCAGTGAAAGATCAGCTACTTTGTATGCGGCATGCGCGATTTCAACGGTGGTGGCTGCCATGGAATCTCCTTATATCGTCGTATCGTGATATATTGATATGTATCAGAATTCCGCTATGCCGTCAATCGTCAAAATTCTTCGCGCCGCAGCCGACCCCAACCGGCTCCGTATCCTCCTGCTTCTAAAGGAGGAAGAGCTGTCCGTGGCGGAATTGCAAGAGATCCTCGTCATGGGCCAGAGCACAATTTCCACCCATCTCTCTCAGTTAAAGCAGGCTGGCCTCGTAGAGGATAGGCGCACCGGAAAGAGCAGCTTCTACCGTCTTTCGACTGAAAATGCAACCGCCGCCATTGAGAATCTCACCGATCAGGCTCGAGCCGAAATCCCCGAAACCCAATCCGATCGCGACGCAATGCGCCACGTTGTCAAAAAGCGCCAGGACAAGATGCGTGCCTTCTTCGACAGCGTGGCCGGTCGCCTGGGCCGCGACTACGTTCCTGGCAAATCATGGAAGAGCCTCGCCGAGGCATTTCTTCATCTGCTGCCATCAATGGTCATCGCCGACTTGGGCGCCGGCGACGGCAGCTTCGCCCTGCTTCTCGCTCCGAGTGCAACGCGCGTCATCGCTGTCGATGCCTCGCCCAAGATGCTCGAGGTCGGTCGCGAACAGGCTCTCCGCAGCGGCATCCAAAATGTGGAGTTCCGCCTTGGCGACATGGAAGAGTTGCCCATCGACGATGCTGCCGTCGATCTGGTCTTCTTCTCCCAGTCTCTCCACCACGCTGCGCACCCAGATCGCGCCGTGCGCGAGGCGTCCCGAATCCTTCGCCCCCAAGGCCGCATCGTCATTCTCGACCTCGCTCGCCATCGCTTTGAAGAAGCCCGCGAAATCTATGCCGACGAGTGGCTGGGCTTTACCGAAACTGAAATTGAAGCTATGCTCGTCGGCGCCGGCTTCTTGAACGTACGAGTATCGATCGTCGACAAGGATCCAGACGCACCGCAATTCCAAACCCTGCTCGCCGTTGCCAGCAAGCCGGAAGCATGACGCTAAATACGCTACCATTGCATCGAAACAGTGTGTTCGAGCTTATGAGTGGAACCACCGAGCCTCGGGAACAGCAGCACATAGCCGGACGCGGCGCTTCGTCTGCGCGCCTCTCGCGCGCACGTCGCACAGCGATTTTGAAGGCGCTCGCCGATCCCCGGCGTTACGAACTGCTCGAGCGCATCGCCAAGGCCAACTGCCCGCTGGGCTGCTCTCAGGCCCAGGCTGCCCTGCAAATTTCGCCTGCAACGCTCTCCCACCATGTCAAGGAACTCGAGTCCGCCGGTCTTATTGAAATCGAACGCGTAGGCAAGTTTCACAATCTCAAGCTGCGGCCGGGAGTTCTCGACGCTTTGGCCGAAACGCTCAAATCCCTCAATTCCGCCTCCTGCGCCTCGCGCTGAGACGCCCTCATAAATTTCAACAACGATTCTGAATCCAATCTCAGTCTCGTCTAATCAATTCGACAGTTATCGAAATGTCGAATCGATGACATTCCGATCGTGGAGCGGATTATGAATAACCTTCAAGGCAAAGTCGCGCTGGTCACCGGCGCATCCAAGGGCATTGGCGCCGCTATCGCGCGTGAATTGGCGGCGCGCGGCGCGGCCGTAGCAGTTAACTATTCAGGCAGTAAATCTGGCGCAGACAAAGTCGTCGCGGAGATCGAGGCCGCCGGCGGCAAAGCAATCGCAGTGCAAGCCAATCTCTCCGACCCCGATTCCATCGGTCCGCTCATCGCAACCGTTGCCAGGGAACTCGGGCCCATCGGTGTTCTCGTCAACAACGCGGGCATCTACGAGTTCGGCCCTCTGGAAGCCATCACACCCGAGCACTTCCACAAACAATTCAACTTAAATGTGCTCGGTCTGCTCCTTACGACCCAGGCTGCATTGCAGCACTTTGACCCCAAGGGCGGCAGCGGGATCAACGTGGGTTCCGTAGCGGCTGCAGGCATTCCCAGCGCATCCGTTTACAGCGCCACCAAGGGCGCACTCGATTCGATCACCGTCGCACTGGCCGGCGAACTCGGCCCGAAAAATATCCGAGTCAACTCGCTCAACCCCGGCATGGTCGAAACGGAGGGCACGCATACAGCCGGATTCATCGGCAGTGACTTCCAAAAGAAGACCGAAGCCGAGACACCTCTCGGCCGCATCGGCCAACCCGCAGACGTCGCCTCCATTGCGGCCTTCCTGGCTTCCGACGACTCTTACTGGGTAACGGGGCAGTTCATCAAGGCTTCAGGCGGGGCTCGCCTCTAACCGCGCACGCTTCGCTCAGCCTCCAGCAGTTGGCGCTTGCGTTCAACTCCCCAACGATATCCGGTGAGCGAACCGCTGGCGCCAACCACGCGATGACATGGCACGACGAGGGCTACGCGATTAAGCGCGCACGCCCGAGCCACTGCGCGCGTTGCTTTCGGCTCACCCATCTCCCGCGCCAGTTGGCTGTAGCTGCGCGTCTCTCCCTTGGGAATCTGTCGCAGCGCCTGCCATACCCGCAATTGGAAAACGGTGCCACGCAGATCGAGAGCGCCAATCTTGCCTCGATTCTCACTGATGTCCGATCCCTCCCTCACGCTTTGAAGGGCCGCATCCACCAACCGCGATAGCGATGGATCCCGTCGTAACGTTGCCGCAGGGAATTCGCTGCGCAGGGTGGCCTCTGCCTCGGAACGTGTCGAGGCAAGCGAAAGCCAGCAAAGCCCGCGCTCTGTCGCTCCCACAACAACCCATCCAAATGCTGAGGACGCTGCGCACCATCCGATCTGCTCTCCCTTGCCACCCTTCGCAAACCGCGCAGGCGTCATGCCCAGTTGCGCGTCATTATAGGCACGGCTCGACGAGCCGTAGCCAGCTTCGTAAATCGCATTCGTCACCGTTTGTTCCTTCCTGAGTGCGCTGCGCAAACTGCCCGCCCGCAGTGCCCGCTGATACTGCAGCGGACTCACGCCCATCGCCTGCTTGAACATTCGTTGCACCGTGAACGGGCTCATCTCCGCAACTCGTCCCAGTTCCGCCAGCCGCACCGAGCGGTCTAAATGCCGCTCGATATGGGCACGAATCCTCTCCAATGGGGTGCCCCCCGCAGTGGCAGTTGTGGGACGGCAGCGCTGACAGGGCCGAAACCCCGCGGCCTCCGCCTCACCTGCCGTATCGAAGAAACGCACATTGCCGCGCAATGGCCGGCGGCTTGAGCAACTCGGCTTGCAAAATACGCCGGTGGTTTTCACTGCGTAAAAAAACGTTGCGCCGGGATCACGGCTCTGAATCTGCCGCCATGCCCGTTCCTGTTCACCGATGTTTAGTCGAGGAGCAATCTGCTCGCGATCACTTTGTGCGAATTGGAGAGTAGCCTTCATGTGATCCATCGTCGCTCGCAAGCGCTCCCAAGCGCACCCCGATTCTTGCGCGCAATTCGGAATTTCCCCTTCACCAAATGATCACGCCCTGCGGCTCAGTAGTACCGCCTCTGCCCGTCGCAAGTCCTCTTCTGTGTCCACACCAATCGTGTCGGTCGGTGCCGCAGCCACGTAGATACCAACTCCGTTCTCAAGCAGTCGCAATTGCTCCAGCCGCTCCACACACTCCAGCCATCCATGTGGCAAATCAGCAAAACGCTCCAGCGCTGCCTTCCGATACGCGTAAATACCCAAATGCTTCCGATACCCCGCAAATCCGCCCGCGTCGCGATCGAACGGAATCGTCGCACGCGAAAAATAAAGCGCGCGCCCATCCAGCGCCGTCACCACCTTCACTGCATTGGGATTGTCAAACTCCTCGGCAGGACAGCGAACCGCGAGCGTCCCCACTTCGACTTCCTCCCGCTCAAACAACTTCAGCAGCGGTCCGAAGAACTCCGGCGTCAGCGTCGGTTCATCGCCCTGGATGTTGATATAGATATCAGCCTCAATCTTTCTCGCGACTTCCCGCACCCGGTCCGAGCCGCTTGCACAATCCGGCGATGTCATCTCAACGCGCATTCCACGCGACCCGCAAACCGCGGCCACTTCCTCCGAGTCGGTCGCCACCACCACCGGGTCCATTAATCCGCTCTCGGCCGCCGCGCGCCAAACCCACTCCACCATCGGCAGGCCGGCGATCTCGCGCAGCACTTTCCGGCTCAACCGTGTGGAATTGAGCCTCGCCGGAATCACGCCGGCAACCCTCAACTTGCTCATGCAGGTGAGTCTACAAGACCACTGCCTTAGGCAATCCCTTTGGCGATTTTCGACGTAAAAATGTCCAATCCATCGCCCCAGGCGGGTTACTGCCGACTCTTTTGCGCCATGCACCGTGGTTTGACCTTAAATTCAAGCGCCCGTATCATCTAGAGTGGTGCGGTCGTCCGGCTGTGCCTTCCCGGCGGAGTAGCTCAGTTGGTTAGAGCGTGGGATTCATAACCCCAAGGTCGGCAGTTCGATCCTGCCCTCCGCCACCAATCCAACCCACAATAGGTAACCAAGTTCCGCGTGGACGAGCCGGGATGTCACCAACGTCGCCGGATCGAGTATGAGGAGACGCCATGGAGCCTCACCAACTTCACTTAAGCGACCGTTTCACAAGCGCCGTCGACTACGCGCGCACCCTCCACATTGAGCGCCGCAAGGGTACCGAGATCCCCTACATGGCGCATCTTCTCGGCGTGGCCTCCCTCGTGATGGGTGAGGCCGGTCATGCCGGATTCCCCGTGACGGAAGACATGGTGATTGCAGCGCTGCTCCACGATGCAGCAGAGGATCACGGCGGTGCGACCAGGCTTCGCGATGTCGAGGTCAACTTCGGCTCCGATGTCTCCCGCATGGTTGCAGGCCTCTCAGATACTCTGGTTGAGGATCCACACCAGAAAGAGAGTTGGGAGCAACGGAAGCAGGCTTATCTTGATCGCCTCCGTCAAGAACCGACTGACGTTCAGCTCATTTCTGCCGCGGACAAGCTTTACAACGCAAAATCGATCCTCGACGACTACCGCACCATCGGACCGGAAATCTGGGCGCGCTTCAAACGCGGCCGCAGGCTCCAACTGTGGTACTTCAACCAGCTCATCGCCATCTTTAAGCAATCCGGAACCAATCGCATCGTGGCCGAATTCGAGCACGTCGTCGCGGAACTCACCGATGTTTCTGCTCATGAAGAGGGCTCCTCTTCCTGAAGTTTTCCAGCGCCAGTCACCGCTAAACCAATTTGATTCAGCGCTCTAGTGACACGATCGCGGCCCAGTCAAGCCCCGGGCTCGTTTCAAATTCTCTGATCCTGCCGGCCCCTGAGCCAGCCTTAAACACCGCTTGCGATATCATTGCGTCTATACAATGTGAGCGGCTTCTTCCCTTTGGTAGCCGTCCCGGTGGTGTGCGTGTCCCGATTCTTTCAGCGATTCGTCTTTGTCCTCGCCATTGCGGTCTTTGCCGCACTCGGCCTGGGATTTGGTCTCGGCCAGTTCGGTTTCTTTGGCGTACATGCCGACGGCGAGGATGATGGCGCCTACCGCCAAATGCATGTCTATGCTGAGGTCCTCAAGCGGATTCAGAGCGACTACGTCACCGCGCCTAACATTGACAACGTGACCACGGGCGCCCTCCATGGCCTGCTCGAATCCCTCGACGCCGACTCCAGTTATTTAACGGCCGCCGAATACAAGATTTACAAAGACCGTCCCTCGACAGGCGTGGCTCAACTCGGCATAACCGTTTCAAAGCGCTTTGGCTACGCCACCGTGGTAAGCGTGGTGCCCGGCTCTCCCGCGGACCATGTTCACATTGCCGACGGCGACGTGATTGAATCGATTGGCGATCAGTCGACTCGCGAACTTTCGCTGGCGGTGATCCGCCTTCTGCTCGAGGGCAAACCGGGCTCCACCGTCACTCTGTCCCTGGTTCGTCCCCGCAAACCCGATCCCGATAAAGTGACTCTTACCCGCTCCATTGTTGCGGCGCCCTCCTTGAGCGAGCAGCAGTATGAAAACTCCAGCATCCTCTACCTCAAGCCCGGCGCGCTCACAGCCTCGCGTGTAGACGAGATTGCGGCCAAACTAAAAGGTGCTGGCAAAACTCGCAAAGTTCTGCTTGACCTCCGCGACTGCACGGATGGTGACTCCGCGGAAGGCCTGCGCCTTGCCAACTTCTTCATCAACCAGGGCACACTGGCAACTCTCCAGGGCCAGAAGTTCACTACCCAGACCTTCACCGCCGACCCTTCCAGATTCATCACCAGTGCGCCGCTCGCAGTATTGGTCAATCGCGGAACCTATGGTGCGGCAGAGTTAGCGGCTGATGCCATCGAAGGCGCAAAGCGCGGCGACGTAGTAGGCGAGCGCACATTCGGTGAGGGCTCGGTGCAAAAAACAATCGAACTCCCCGACGGTGCGGCTCTCCTGCTCACCGTTGCCAAGTTTCAGGGTCCCGACGGCAAAAAAATCCAAGATGAAGCCGTAACGCCGACCGTGCAAGTCGGGCAGGCTTCTGAGGATGACTTCGATGATGCTGCGACGCCATCAAAGGGTGACGAGCCGCTGAATAAAGCTCTCAATTTGCTCAAGGCAAAAAGCAGCTAAGATCCCATTTTCCCGCTCATGCACGAGGTGGTACAGATGCCCTATCTGCGCTGCCCCGTACAGCGGGACCATGCTAGCCTAGACCTGTTGCGGCTCTCTTTTCGGGCTCCATTGAGCTTTCACCGCAGACCAGCGTTTCCCACGGGGATCCGCGCAAATCGTGGCTGATGCGATCGCGCGGAGTTGAAGCCGGCGATCGCGGTTCTGGGGCGCGGATTGGAAACTGCTCCTCGGCACTTCTCCGCGGCCCGTTGGCGGGATGCCCGTGAGGATTTAGCTCTTGGCTGCCACCTCCAATCAACCCACTGAACCCAAAGGACTGGGCCGCTCTCATCGCCTCGATCCTGAGCCGGTCCCTGTCTTTCGGCGGCGCAAACTCGCCGGTAAATTTGCCCTGGCCACGCTGTTTGTTCTAGCTGTCGTTACCGGGTCTCTTGCTGGACTTACCCTCGTCTATTCCGTCGATTTGCCGCAGATTCAGGACCTCGAGCGCTATCGGCCTTCCACGACCACCGATCTTTACGATCGCGGCGGTCACATCATCGGCTCGTTTGCATTGCAGCGCCGCGTTGTTGTCAACTACAACGACTTCGCACCGGTCCTGCGCCAGGCAGTCATCAGCATTGAAGACAAGAGCTTCGAATCGCACTGGGGAATCAACGTCCTCCGCATCGCGGGAGCCGTAATTCACGATCTGCGCAGCCATGGACACGTACAGGGCGCATCCACGCTCACCATGCAACTCGCCCGCAACCTCTTTCTCTCCTCCGAGCGCACTGCCGGTCGCAAGCTGCAGGAAGCTTACCTCGCGATCCAGATTGAGCGAGCCTTCACCAAGCAGCAGATCTTCACTCTCTACGGTAATCAGATTTATCTCGGCAGCGGCATGTACGGCTTTGAGGCCGCCTCCGAATTTTATTTTTCGAAACACGCCAAGGATCTCACTCTTACCGAGGCGGCTCTCCTTGCCGGTTTGCCCAAAGGACCCGTCGCTTATTCGCCGATCCTCAACCCCGACAAGGCCCTGCGCCGCCGCAACCTCGTGCTTAGTGAGATGGAGTCCGACGGCGTCATTACCCACAAACAAGCTGAAGAGGCGCGTGAAGCGCCTTTGGGCCTGAAGATTACACAGCCCGATGCTTCTGTTGCCCCCTGGTTCCAGGAAGAAGTGCGCCGCGAACTCGAAAAGCGCTTCGGAACCGATGAGGTGCATGAAGACGGCCTCCGCATTGAGACCACTCTCGACCTCAATCTGCAGCAAACCGCCAATCGCGCCGTCGCTGACGGTCTAGCGGCATACGAGCGCCGCCACGGGTGGAAGGCAAAGCTCGAAAACGTGCTCGCCAGCGGCCAGACCATCGAGGATTACAAGCATCCCGATTGGGCGCTCACCAGCGGCCCCGGCGATTATGTGCACGCCGTCGTCACTCGCGTGCTGCCGCTTGAGATTCACGCCCGCGTCGGCGATGGCGAAATCGTGCTCCTCCCCGCCGACTGGCAATGGACCGGCCAGCACTTCGCCGATGCGCTCGTCAAGCCCGGCGACGTTATCTACGTCCAACTTTCCGCCGCCACAGAAGGTACAGACCGCCGCGCCATACTCGAGCAGGACTCTGGCGCGCAAGGCTCGCTCTTCGCCATGGACAATACTTCCGGAGACGTGCTGGCCATGGTTGGTGGCCGCGACTTCGCGCTTTCGATGTTCAACCGCGCCACCCAGTCCGAGCGCCAGACCGGCTCCAGTTTCAAGCCCTACGTCTACACCACTGCCATCGAAGAGGGCGCCAAGCCGACCGACATCATCGTCGATGCGCCTGTCAGCTTCGGGGGATACTCTCCCCATAATTACGAGAACGACTACAAGGGTCCGATGACGCTGGTGAATGCTTTCGCCGAATCGCGCAACGTCCCTGCCGTCAAGCTGGCTGCGCGTGTGGGCATTCACAAGGTCATTGACATGGCCCATCGGTTTGGCGTCACATCCGATATTCCCCCTTATCTGCCCGTCGCTCTCGGTGCCGCCGAAATCACGCTGCAGGAGCAGGTGACATCCTATTCGGTCTTCCCCAACGATGGCATTCGCGTCACTCCCCGCCTCATCCGCAAAGTCGAGAATTACGATGGCATCACTTTGTGGCAAGATCGCCCGGAGGTAAACGAAGTCATCAGCCAGGACACGGCTCGAACCATGATGACGCTCTTTCGCGCCGTGACCGCGCACGGTACAGGCGCTGCCGTTGCCCAGATGAACCACCCTCTCGGCGGCAAGACAGGAACCACCAGCGACTTCACCGATGCATGGTTTCTTGGTTTCTCGCCTTCTGTCACCTGCGGTGTCTGGGTCGGTTACGACAGCCGCGAATCGCTCGGCGATAAGGAGACTGGCGCCCGCGCCGCTTTGCCCATCTGGATGACATTCATGAAGGCCGCCATCGCGGGCAAGGACGACGAGCAATTCCTCGCCGATCAGCAGAACTCAGCCACGGATCAGGCCGGCGCGCAGCCTGCTCACGGTCAACACGTTCCGCAGAAACCTGCTTCAGATCCTGCTCCCGCGCAAATTCCCGCAAGCCCGGATGCTGCCATCCGCGCCACTAATCGCGCGCGTGCAGCCGGAAGTACCGCTTCGCCCGCGCCACATCCTTGAAGATCTGCGCCTTCAGCGCTTCGGGCGACGGCCACGTCATCTCCGGCCGCAGCTTCAGCAAAAACTCTAGTTTCAGCGGAGTCTCATCGTTCATCTCAACCTCTTCGAAATTGAGAATGTGTGTCTCCACGCCAAAACCCACGCCTTCAAACGTAGGCCTGTTGCCCACGTTCGTTACCGCCTGAAACCTTTTTCCGCCGATCGTTAGCCGCGTTACATAAACTCCGAAAGCCGGCAGGAGCTCATCGTAAGGAGCTAGATTCACCGTAGGCACTAGCAACCGTGTCCCGACACCGCGGCCACGCGCCTGCGTTGACTGGATCGTAAAGGGACGTCCCAGCATCCATCGTGCACGCTTCATGTCGCCCGCGGCCACCAGCGCGCGCACCGCCGAGCTCGAGACTTCCAGCCCATGCACGCGCACCGCCCTGTGCTCGTTCACTCCAAACCCAAACTCCTCGCCGAACGCACGAAGCTCCTTGACTCCTGCCACTGCGCGATGTCCAAATCGAAAATTCCCGCCTTCGTGCATCGCTCGCACTCTCAGCACACTCACTAACACGCGCTCCACAAATTCCCGAGCGCTCAGATTCGCCAGCGCAGCGTCGAAAGGCAAAACAAGCACTGCATCCACGCCGGTTTCAGACAGCAACTTCAACCGCTCGGCCATCGGCGTCAGCAGCTTCGGAGCGCCCTCTGGCCGCAAAAACTTCTCCGGATGCGGATCAAAGGTGATTGCCATGGCACGCGCCGCTGACACCCGCGCCTCGGCAACCACTGCGGACAAGATCTCCTGATGCCCCACGTGCACCCCATCGAAGTTCCCGATCGCTGCGACCGTCGGGCCGAACTCCGCCGGCACCTCTGGCAGCGACCGATAGACCTGGATCTTGCGTTCGAGGTTCATAGCTTCACAAGAAAGGAAAGACCATCATGGGCCAGCGCCATACCTTCAGGCAGCGCGCGGTTCGTCTCCGCATGGCCCAGGTCGTGAGCAATATGGGTGAAGTAGGTCTGGCGCGCGCCGATGCGCTGCGCCCACGCCACCGCCTGTTCGAGGGTTGCATGGCTGGGATGTGGATTGTGCCGCAGCGCCGACAGAATCACGCAGTCCAGCCCTTCCAAAAGCGCAAAGCTCGACTCTGGAATCGTGCTGACATCCGTCATATACGCTGTGCTTCCGAATCGAAACCCGGAGATCCCCATCGTCCCATGCAGCACCGGTACGCGAACGAACTCAACGCCGTGCACCAGCGTTCGATCCCCAAGTGGTTCCACATGCACTCTTGCACGATTGATATACGTCGCTCCGGGCCTCAGCGTGTAATCGTAGACGCGCTCCAGCACCTCCGCCGTCTCCGCAGAGGCATAGAGCGGGATCTGCCCGCCTTCGCGCCCAATAATGAAGCTGAGAGGCCGCAGGTCGTCCATCCCTAGAACATGATCTGCGTGCCCATGCGTGTAGAGCACGGCATCCACACGCCTCAACCCGTTCCGCAGCGCCTGTTCGCGAAAATCCGGACCGGTGTCGATGATCACGACGCGCTCGCGCCCAGCCTCGTGCCAGCGCAGCAGCAACGACGGTCTCAGGCGGTGATCATGAGGATCAGTCGATGTGCAAACTGCGCAACTGCACCCCAGCGTCGGAACTCCCATCGACGTCCCGGTCCCAAGAAATGTGAGGAGTCCCTCCATCCCTGACTTAGTGCTTCCCCGGCTGCGGAGGTGCCTGAACCCCCTGCAGCGAAATCATGCTCGTGAGTTCGAGAAACGCCATGCGCACCTCAAATAACACCGTCTGCAAGGTGCGGTCTTCCAATTCCGTCAGGTTGCCCTTTGTCTTCTCCGCAAGCACGCCCAGCAGGTCAATCGTCTGGCGCGCGCCCATCACATCCACGCGCGGCCGTTGCCCTTCCTGCGTTCCCGCACCCATCTGGATCATCGCGGAGAGATAGAGTTGCTGCACCAAATGCTCGAAACCGACCGGCGGCTGCGCTCCGACGCCCGGATTTTGTGCACGCACCAGATCCTCGAGCCGCTGCGCCGATGCATCGTACGCCGTCTTCTGCTGCTTGCTCTCTTCGGCCGTCGGAGCCGGCGGAAGTTCTGCGAATTCTTCGTTCCCCGTCACGGTTTCAGCCGCCTCAGGAGCGGCCTTGGCTTCGGGCACAACCAACTGCGGCCCCCCGTGCGGTTCGTCAGGCTCCGCTTTCGGCGCCGCCGGTTGCACATGCTCTTTTTCTTCTTCCGCCTTCATCTTTCGACGGTCAATCACTTCAAATTTCGGTGTATCGCTCATAGCTCCATATTTCCGATCTGCTTGAATCAGATTTCCGCTGGTGTGGTCAAAATACGTGCCGTGCCTGTTCCCGTCGCGGCGTTATAGGTCAGCGGCCCACCGCTGGTCTCCGCTTCCTGGCGAACCATCCCGAGTGCAAACATCCGTGTCCCGCTGCCGCCCGGCAATTCCGCGGCGCTGGTAATCTGGCCCACGTTCACGCCATCCCATGTCAACTCCGTGCCCGCCGTGGGTAGTGCCCCTTCCAACTTCATCTGTCGCAGGTGCCGATGAACATTGCCCCGCGATCGTATGCGCTCCACAATCTCCTGCCCCAGGTAGCAGCCTTTGCTAAAGTGCAGCGCCCGCACCTGAGAGGTCTCTTGCGGCAGGTCGCGCTCCATCATGTCGATGCCGTAGAGTGGAATTCCCTCCGCAATCCGGAACGCCTCAAGCGTCGCCGACCCTACCGGGATCGCGCCAGCCGTCGACAGTGTTCGCCACAGCCGCGTCACCCCCGTGACCGGTGTCCAAATCTCAAAATGCTGCGCCAGCACACCATATCCGCGCAGAATCCGAAGATCCAGTCCGTTCCACTCTACCCTCGTGCCCGTCATCATCTCCGCTGGCGCCGGCAAACCGATCCGCGTCATCACTTCTCCAGCTTTCGGGCCCGTCACTCCCAGGGCCGTTTCGCCGGTCGCCGGTTCCTGTCCCAGCGGAACCAGTTCCACATCATCCATGATGATGAAGTGCTCCAGGTGCGCCAGCAGCCGGTCGTACTGGCACGAATCGAGCTCGAGTTCCAGACTCTCGCCTTCGCGCCAAACTGTCAGGTCCCCCTGGATCCTGCCCTGCGCATTCAGCACTAGGTTCCATGCCCCTCTGTTGTCCGGCAAATCGTTTACGGTGTTCGTCACCATGCCGCTCAACCAGCGAAACCGATCTTCGCCGCGGACCGCCACGCGCTTCATCCAACCCAGATCGTGTACCGCTGCACCTTGAGTCAATGCCGCTGTTTCAGCCTCTGATGCGTCCAACTCTCGTGGCGTTAGCGTGCATCGATACTCTGCAAGCTGAGGCGGCTTTGCCGCTGATGTCAAAAGCTGGGCAAGCGGAGTGGTCGTGGGAGTTTCAGCGGTAGCCGATTCAGTCATAGGGGAGCAATTCCGAGGTCCAGAGCCAACTTTTCCTGCGCAAAATGCGCGCCAGACCGCATCCTGATTATAGCCTTGGATACAGACTCGCCACGCAGCTCGCACAAACCCGGCATCTCAAGGAGCATGGATGAACCTGACGCCTAAGAAGGCACAATTCTCGCGCTGCATCCCTTTCTTGCTACTGGCTTTATGCATTTCGGCAGCGACAAGTGCTGCTCTGGCCGCGGCGCCCCTCCTCCAGCCCATCTCTGAGCCGCAATCGGCCACGTCAACCCAGACTCCCGCCAACGCTGCGGCAAAGGACAGTCCAAAGGCCGAATCCCGCATCACCCCACAGCAGGCGCAGCAACTCTTCGCCTTGGTCGATCAACTCCTCAAATTCTCCTCCGACGAAACCGGGTTTCCCATCAAGAGTGAAGTCAAGCGCCAGCTCACCACCCGCGCCGCAGTCGAGAGCTATCTGAACGAAAGATTCAACGAAGACGAAGACGCCAAGCGCATGCAGCGCAGTGAGATCGTTCTCAAAAAGTTCGGCTTGCTCGATCGCGACTTCGACCTGAAGCCGTTCCTCCTGTCCCTGCTCAAAGAGCAGATCGAGGCCTACTACGATCCAAAGTCTAAAACGGTGAACCTGCTCGATTGGGTCAGCGTCGACGAGCAGAAACCCGTCCTCGCCCACGAACTCACCCACGCCCTGCAGGACCAGCACGTCGACCTCGACAAATGGAGCGACCAGACCCCTGCCGACGTCTCGCTCAACTCCAACGACGACACAATCCATCTCGCAAAGGACGAGTTGGACGACGCGCGCGAAGCCGTCACCGAGGGTCAGGCCACCGCCGTCATGATGGATAACATCCTCAAGCCCATGGGCCACAGTCTGCTCAAAGATCCAGAAATTGTCGATGTAATCAAGCAACAGATGGCTGGCTCGGGAGATTCACCCGTAATGGCCCGCGCGCCCCTCCTGCTCTCTGAGTCCCTCATGTTCCCTTACCGCGAAGGCCTCAGCTTCGAGCAGGACGTATGGATGGATCAGGGCCAGGCAGCAGCATTCTCGGGTGCGCTCGACCGTCCGCCCACATCTACCTGGGAGATTATTAACCCGCGTGAATATGAGAAGCGTCATCTCCCCGTCGTCCCGCTTCTTCCCGACATTCACCCGCTTGTCGACAAACTATATCGGCCCTATGACATCGGTCAGGTCGGCCAGCTCGACGTCCACATTCTAACCGGCATCTTCGGCGGCGATGCCTCCGCCAGCGATCTCACTCCCGCCTGGGATGGCGGCATCTATTGGGCCGGTCAGTCGCGCAGCGCTTCTGCCGCCGAGCAGGCAAGCACCAAATCGATCGCGCTCCTCTATCTCTCGAACTGGAAGAGCGCGCCCTCCGCCCAAAGCTTTGCCAGCCTATATGCGAAGCAACTCGGCCGCCAATACTCCGGCCTCAAGCCAGACATTGCGGCCCGGCGTTCAGCGCCCACTGCCGACGACAGCGAGGAGCAGGTTTTCTCCACCGACGAGGGTCCTGTCGTGATCACCACGCGCGGAAAGATGGTCTTCGTCGCAGAAAGCTTCGACCTCGATCTCGCCCGAAAACTTACCGGGCTCATCCTTGATGCGCAGGGCACCGGCGAAATGAAGCTCGCACGGAGCAATCCGCTGTCTTCCGGCCGCTCCGCGTCGCTGAAACAGGTCTCAATCACCCGTTCGGCTGCTCAGCGCTATCGGTCCTCGTCACAAGTCGCCGAGCCCCGGGAGCCTCTGACCGGGAGCCTCGTCCGCTTTCTCTCTGAGTGCGGAGTGATGAAAGCTGCGGTCGATGCCGCGTTCATGGCGGTCAGATAAATCTGTCAGCGGCATATCCTCCAAACAACAGTCCGCTCACCCCTCAGCCGCACTTTTGTTCACCAGGTATTCGTTAATCAATTCCGTAACCAGCACCGCCGTCGGCACCGCGACCATCGCTCCCACAACGCCCGCCAGGGCGGACCCGAGCAGTAGTGCCACAAGGATGGCGAGACCGGGCAAGCCCACGCGAGTTTTCATAATGCGCGGAACGAGAAACGAATTCTCTACCTGCAAGTAAATCGCATAAAAGATTGCGACTCCCAACACCCGCCCCCACGAGTCGATCGCCGCCACCAGCAACGCGAGAGCGATGCATATCGCCGCGCCAATCACGGGAATAATATTAAGCAACCCCGTCAGCGCCCCAAGGGCATAGGCATAGCGCACATGAAGTGAGAGATAAACAATCGTGCTGGTAAGTCCCAGCACCAGCATCAGGCTTCCCTGCCCCAGCAGCCACTTCCCCATCCGCACTTCCGCGCGCCGCAGCGTCAGATCGAGACGTTCGCGATTTCGCGGCGCAAAAAATGAAAGGAACCATCGATAAGCGACATCCCCTTCGAGTATGAAATACATCGTCAGCACAAATCCCATAATGATGTCGAAAAGCTTCCCCGCCCAATCCCTCATCGACACCAAAATGTAGGAGGCAGCCTGGCTGCCAAACTGCTGGATCTTCGCATCGATATCATCGGGGTCGAAATGGTCTGAAAACGGAATCTCTTTTAACTTTTCGAGCAAAATGGGCGCTCGCGACGGCATCTCCTTTGAAAATTCATTGAGGTCGCGAAGGACCGGCGGAAGGGCCAGCGCTCCAAACGCCACCAGCACCGCCACGACCGCCAAAGGCAAAACCAAAACCGCACCACGCTTGAAGGGCTGCCAACCCCATACGCGCAGTCCTGAGACAGCATCCACCACTGGCGCAAGCACCACCGCAAATAATCCGCTGACGTAGAGCAGCACCAGGTCTTCGCGAACCAGCCACGCAACGTAACATGCCAGCGCCAGTGCGAAAACAAAGAGGATCTCTTGCCGTGGGCTGCGGCTCTTCCGAGTCGATTCGGTCATTCGTGCATTCCCTTAAGCTGGCGTTAGTCTCCGAGCGTGCAAACCCGCCGCTGTCCTACCGGTCCCCGCTCAGAATCGAGCCAACAATGCCGCCCAGCAACGCACCACCTGCCGTCGAGCTCACTTGCTGATTTTCGACTCGCGGCAGATACTCACTGATCTGATGCGCCAGCCGCGAAATAGGCAACGTCTGCAGCCAAACCGTGCCCGGTCCAACCAGAACCGCCAGAAAAATTCCGTCGCCGCCGAAGATCATGTTCTTGATGCCCGGCACGGTGGTTATCTGGAACGACACCGATGTTTGAAACGCCCCAACATGACCCGGATGCACGCGCAATACCTCACCGGGCGCCAGGTTCTTCACGATCAGCTCGCCGGAAAGCTCCAACCACGCCATCCCCACGCCGCCCAGCTTCTGCAGCAGAAATCCATCTCCGCCAAAGACTCCTGCGCCCAGCGATTGTTGGAAACCCACGCTAATCGTCACCTGCGGCGTCGCACACAAAAATCCATGCCGGTGAACCAGGTATTCCTGGCCCGCCCCCACCTGAACCGGCAAGATATGTCCCGGCACTTTGGTGGCAAACGACACTTCGCCGGGATACTGATAGGCGCGATACTCGGTCATAAAGATGCTGCCGCCGCCGGCCACGCGCTTCAATACCCCGAACAGTCCCCCGCCGCCGCCCATTTGCGTGTGCGTCGTCATCTGGATCGATGCGGTCATCCACGACAACTCTCCGCTCTCTGAAAACACACTCTCGTTGGGATCAAGCTGGACATCGAGCACCGGCATCGTCGTCCCTTGAATACGCGTCTGCATCGCGGAATCCTCCTCTTTCGCTGTCAGTGTACCTGCTCCAACTGGACGAAACGGCCCGAATCCAACCACCATTCAAAAACCGGGCCTCCCATCCAATCAGACTTGGCCCTTCGCCGATCCCCACCTCAAGGATTAAACTGACTTTCTTCGCGAGAAACGCCGCGGGCACGTCGGTCGATACTGATTCCGTCAGGAAACCGCGGTCTGGAAGACGACGGGGGTGACAAATTCTGCAATCGCAAAAGATCATGGCCTCCTTCCGCAGAATCACCCTGCAACCGGTCTTTCTCTTGTTGATCGCAACCTTCGTTTGTCTCTATTGCAATCTCTTTCGTTTCCCATTTACCCCAATTTGGGGAGGATTCCCTCAATTCACTTTCGTTTTTGACTCGACTCGGCTCTGGGCAGGCCAGAGAATTTATCTGGATTTCTCTGAGATTACGCCCCCGGGAATTGAAGTCGTCCAAGTTATGTTCTTTCGCGTTTTCGGGCTGCGCGACTGGATGCCCAATGTTGACTTGCTCATGGTCGGCTTCACCCTGACCGCTTTAGTCGCTTTCATAAGCCGCAAAATGATCCGAGCTGGGCAATTTCTGGCACTGCTCCCTCCTCTCCTCTTTCTTGCTTTCGGATTCATGCCCGTGGCTGTCGACTCCCATCGCTGGTTCAGTTCGGCCGCTTCTCTCGCTGCGCTGGCCATCGTTATAGAAAGGCGAACAACAAAGCGATTGGCGCTTGCGGGTATGTTTTGCGGCATCGCTTCGTTCTTTACCCAGACTCAGGGAATCTTTGCGGCTGTTGGTCTCTTAGTCTTCGTTCTCTGGGAGGAACACACTGAAAAGTCGGGTTTGCAAATCGCCACTCTCAAATCGGCATGTCTCGTTGCTTCCCTCATTCTCACCGTGCTCATAACGGATGCATATTTCATTTGGAAAGCTGGATTCGAAGCATTCTTCAACTGCCTCGTCCGTTATCCAGCCGTCTACGCCCCACGCGAAGGTGTCGAAGATTCCTTCCGCGTCTACCTGAGCGAGATACCCCATGGCATGCCGTTGGCCCGTCTAATCCTTGCACAGGGTCGCTACTTCCTCATCCATGCCCTTGTTCCGTTTATCTACTTGTTCGCTTTGCTTTGGTCGATGCGAAAAAGCCCAGAAGGCGAAGAGCGGAACCGGTCGATCCTCCTGAGTGTGATGGGGCTTTCCTTCTTTGCTGGTGTCGCCCCGTCTCCGTCCTATTTCAGGTTGTGCACAGTCTCTGCACCCGCCCTGATTCTGCTTGTCTATTTCCTTCGCCGGAAACAAGCCTTTCAGCGCGTAATGCTCGGTCTCCTGTGGGCCGCAACATTGTTTGGGCTCGTTCACCATCCCATCCAGATGCAGACCGAGACCATGAGGGTATTGCAATTGCCGCGCGGACCAATCGCCTTCCGCAACACTGATTCCGTCGACCGCGAACTGCTCGATTGGCTCTCCTCTCACACTCGACCTAACGATTTGTTCTTCATCGGTGGAACAGAATCGGGCATCTTGTTCCCGCTCGCATTGCGGCCTCTTGATGAGGCCACAGCCGATGAAAACAACGGCGCGACTCGGCCTGATCATCCTCAGAGTGTCGCCGCGACTCTTGAGGCGTTCCATGTGCGATTCATCGAGTTGTGGCCTGATCAATTTGAGCCCAACCTATACCGCGTCGAAGGCGAACCTCCAGATTTTCTGATGAATTACCTGCGAAAGAATTACCGCCCCGTTAGGCAATTTGGCGGCCAGGACGATGCCGAAATCTATGAGATTTGGCAGAGAATCGAGTGAGTGCCCCGCTGCGTAAGCAAATGAAATCACCGCAACACCTACTCCGACCTTTGCCAAATCTCAAGAACTTCGCTGTTATCACCGCTCCGAAATTGCTTCAGCATGTGGTAGTGGGAGTGGACATAATCCCGCAGCGGTTTCAGGTGGTCTTCTTCCGGACGATAAAACTCTGGGTTGCAACTCGTAGGCGGCCACTCAATGAGCTTCACCCGATATCGATCTAGAGTCGCGATTGAATTCTGCACATCTTCAATGCGCGTGTAGCCCGTATTGTCCAATCCCGAGACTCTGCTCACTGGCCAAAGACCCAGTGGGAAAAAGATGCCTGGCTCCCCGGCAGCAAAAAACACGCCGCCTTCATGCGTATGCTCAGAAAGCCAGCTCAGAAGCTGATAGTCAGCTGAGTCATTTCCCGAAAAAGCGATCGGCCCACGCGGAAGCTGCAACACAGTCACCGCCGAGTTCTGCACTCTCGCGATAGCGTTCAACGTCGCAAACAGTGCGCCAATCCACAAAAGCCAGATGGCAATTCGACGCCAACTCGCTTCTCCTCCCAGCCAGTAAATTAAAAGAACAATGGCAGGGGGAGAAACTGTGCACAACCTGAAATAAGACGGAGTCGGCGCCACACTCGCATAGAGCGACAGCCCAACGAAACAGATAAGCATCAGGCGCGCGCCCTCCGGCTTCACAAGGTCACGCCTCCACTGCCAAACTGCAAAGACTGCGCAAACCAGCGGCAGAATCATCTGGATCAAAACATAGTGCCTCAGGGCGAATAGATTCCGCAGAGGCGGAATCGGCGGAAACTCCGTAAAATACGCTGCCAGCGAGTTATTCTCACGATCCAATGGATAATACCGAGCTGGAAAACGAACCAGACAATCCCACACAGAATCTGGTCCGGCTTGATACACGAAATAGCCGTAGGTCACTACTCCTGCCACGAGGAAAGATGCAGTGAGAACGGCAATCCTTGCGATGGCAACTCCAGGCGCGGACTTCGCTCTGTACCCCTCCCAGATAAGAAAGACCACTACGCCCGTCACCACAAATATTCCTTCTGTCTGAGTGAAAAAGGAAGTTAGGCCGCACAGTGCGCCCGCAACGGCGACCCGCCTTACCGATCGTTCGTTCATCAAAACCGCGAGTGCGGCCATCACCGCTACAGAACTAAACCAACGGTGCGAATCCTGCATCGAGGGCAGGAAACCGAACGCAAGAAACAGTGCGGCAGGGAGCCACGCGAGAAATCGTCTCCCGGAAAGGACTTTGCCGCTTATGAAAACGGTCAGCCAGACCAGGGGGACACCCGTCAGGATGACCATGAAGTCGGGAATCCAGTTGCGTAGACCAAAAACGCTGAAAATAGCCAGATGAACGGCTTCAATTCCCGGGGGTGTCAGACTGAAAAAGTCCCGGTAGATTACCTCGCCTCTCCATATCCGGCTGGCATCAAGAATGAACCCATATTGGTCGAACTCCGACCAAACTGGCGTGAAAGGAAATCGGAACAGGAGAAAATACAAAGATCCGAGGACTGCAACCATGAGCGGCAAAGAGCTGTTCCAGATTTTCCATCGCGAACGGTCAGCGTTTCTCGAATGCACGATGAACCGCCTCCTTCATCTCGAGCCTCTCATCGATCAACATCCCGAGCCTCGTGAATCTTTGGATGTCAAACGGCCGATTTCTCACGATAGGCGAGTGTTGCGCTGATCCTATCTCACCACTCTTCAAACCGCACGAGTCCTTGGCAGTCCTTGCCCGATTCAAAGATTGAATGCTTTAAGAAGCGCTCGTCGTCGCGGGCTGAGAAGTCATTCCGAAAATGCGCGCCGCGGCTTTCCCTGCGTGCCAATGCCGATTGCAAAATTGCGCGGGCAACAAGGCTTAATGCCCGCGCCTCGGCAAGTCTCCGGCTCAACCTTCCCTGTTGCTCGATTCGAGCTAAAACCTCCTCGCTCTCACCTTGCAGTCTCAAACCTTCGTGCAACGACGCCTCCTCACGCAACAAACCTGCATTCGCCCACATCATGCGTTGCAAATCGACGACGCACTCCTCCACAATCCGGGCTTGATCGCAATCGAGCTGCTCCCACGCGCTGGATGATGCGTCCGCAGTCACCAATGGCAATGCGTCTTTCAGCATCGCTTTCGCAGCCCGCGCCCCAAACACCAGTCCCTCAAGCAGCGAATTTGAGGCCAGCCGATTTGCGCCGTGTACGCCCGTGCAAGCCGCCTCCCCAGCAGCATAGAGGCCACGCAATGTGGTTCGTCCCTCTAAATCTGTGCGAACCCCGCCCATCATGTAATGCGCCGCAGGCCGCACCGGAATCAAATCGCGTTCCAGATCCAGTCCGTACTTCGCCAGAAACGCGCTGATGCCTGGAAATCGCGCGTGCAGGTCGACGTCCTTCACGTGGCGCATGTCGAGATGCACCAAGCTTGTTCGATCCGACGTCTCGCCCATGCCTTCCCGCGTGATGGCCCGAGCCACTACATCCCGCGGCGCCAGTTCGAGAAGCGGATGGTACCGTTCCATGAATCTCTCCCCGCGGTCGTTCCGCAGGTACGCTCCCTCTCCCCGCAGCGCTTCGCTCAACAGAAAACGCGGCGCCCCATCCACCGAAAGCGCGGTCGGATGAAACTGGTAGAACTCCATGTCCGCTAGTTCTGCGCCGGCCCACGCCGCCAGCGCAACGCCGTCACCCGTCGCAACCGCTGGATTCGTTGTGTCGCTGTAAACCTGCCCTGCACCGCCGGCCGACACCAGCACTGCCCGCGCGCTCACCCGCTCCAGTCGATTCTCGTGGTCCAGCAGATCCGCCCCGATTACGCGGTTCCCTTCAACCACAAGCCGCGTAACCGTTGTCCATTCCGCGAAGCGAACACTCTTGTGCGCACGCGCGGCAACTGCGAGCGAGCGGCTGATTTCTGCTCCGGTAGCATCTCCATTCGCATGCAGGATCCTTGGCAGGCTGTGCGCGCCTTCGCGCGTTCGCAGCAACTTGCCTGACTCGCCGTCAAATCGCGCGCCCCATTCAATCAGCTCAGCCACGCGCAGCGGACCCTCTTTTACCAACACCTCCGCTGCCGGCTTGTGTACAAGTCCGTCGCCGGCTGCAATTGTATCTTCAAGGTGCAGGGCTACATCCTCGTCGCCCTCCATGGCCACAGCGATCCCACCTTGCGCATAATGCGTATTCGATTCGGCGACTGCTTCCTTGGTCACCACCAGCACCACGCCGTGATCGGCCAATTCCACCGCGGCGCGCAGCCCCGCCACGCCCGCGCCAATTACCAGAAAGTCCACTCGCGACGCTTCCGCCATAACCGCCATAACCTTTGAGGCTAACACTTGAATTTGCCGGTTAATTCGGGCTCTTTCGGCGCCAGGTGATTCGTTCGCGCTCGTTCGCCGACAAACAACCCGCGATCGATCCCCTGCCCCATCCTTTAGGATGAATGTGGCGTGCAGATCATTCGAGTCGAGACACCTTCAGCGAAATATAGCGTCTTTTCCGGTAGCGGCCTGCTCCCGACGCTGGCGCCGCGCATTCAGCGCATTGCAGGCCGGTTGCCGCGTCGCGTCTTCGTTCTCACTTCACCGGAGATCTGGGCGCTTTGGGGCCGTGCATTTCTCTCATCCTTCACCGAGCCGCCCATCGCGCTCTTTCTGCCCGCTGGTGAAGGGCACAAGACCTTGGCCAGCGTAGAGCGCCTCTTGCGGCAAATGATCGCCGCGGGTGGCGATCGCGGATCGTTGCTGATTGCCTTCGGCGGCGGCATCGTGGGCGATGTTGGAGGTTTTGTTGCCGCAATCTTCATGCGCGGTATCCCCTATGTACAGGTGCCTACCACTTTTCTTGCCCAGGTCGACTCCTCGGTTGGTGGCAAAACCGGTGTCAATCTCCGCGAGGGCAAAAATCTCGTCGGCAGTTTTCATCACCCTCTCGCAGTCTTCGCCGACATCGACGTGCTCGGCACACTGCCCGACCGCGAATTGCGCGCTGGCCTCATGGAAAGCATCAAAGCCGGCATCATCCGCGACCGCTCCCTCGTCCGATTCATGGAGGAGCACTCCAATGACTTCCTCGACCGTAACCCCAAAGCACTCGAAAAGGTGATCGCCGCCTCTATTCGGATGAAAGCCGATGTCGTGCACCGCGACGAGCGCGAAAGCGGTCTGCGCATGATCCTCAACTTCGGCCATACCGTCGGACACGCCATCGAACAGGCTACACGTTACAAAGCGCTGCTCCATGGCGAAGCCGTAGCTTGGGGCATGATTGCCGCGCTCTTCCTCGCGAGAAAACGCGGCACCGTCTCCCCTCAGCAATTCGAGCGGCTCCAGACCCTGATTCACCTCTACGGACCGTTGCCTTCGCTCAAACTGCGCGCTCCCAAGCTCGTTGCGGTCACGGGGGCCGACAAAAAGAATATCGGCGGCGTCCGACGATTTGTGCTGCCGGTAGGCATCGGCGATGCTGGCGTTGTCGACGACGTGACACCGGCCGAATTGCAGGCCGCGATCAGCTACATGCTGGCGCAGGCCAAGGAACTCCGCACCTGATGCCCGTGACCGGAGCCAAGCCGGCTGGCGCGTCCGACGAGACAAGCGCCGCACAGTCCGTGCGCCACATGTTTAACTCCATTGCGCCGCGCTACGACCTCCTCAATCATGTCCTGTCCGCCAATGTGGACCGGCTCTGGTGGCGGCGAACTGCCCGGCGCTTCCGCACCATCCTCGCCAATCCGGACGCGTCCGTCCTCGACATCTGTTGCGGCACCGGCGACATGACCTTGGCCCTGCTCAAATTCCGTCCAGGCGGCGCGCGCCCTGTCCTTGCTGCCGACTTCGCGCGCGCCATGCTTGACCGCGGCGCGCAAAAATTTGCCGCACGCGCGACCGATGCGCCAAACGCCTTCGCCATCGAGGCCGACGCTCTCCACCTGCCGCTACGCGCCGCATCGCTCGATCTCATCGTCAGCGCCTTTGGGTTCAGAAACCTCGCCAACTATGACACTGGCCTTCGGGCGTTCCATCGCGCCCTCAAACCCGGCGGCCAACTTGGCATCCTCGACTTCAGCGTTCCCGGCGGACTGCTTGGCAAAGCTTATGGCGTCTACTTTCATCGCGTCCTGCCCGCCATCGGCCGAATGATCAGTGGCTCGGTCGATAAAGAAACCAAAGGTCCCTACAATTACTTGCCCACTTCCGTCGGCAACTTTCCGCCGCCGCCACAGATGCTCTCTCTCATGCGCGCTGCCGGTTTTACTCACTGCGCTTGGCAACCCTACACCTTCGGCATTGCTGGGTTGTACACGGCTACACGCCCCGATGTAGCCTGAGTAAGCAATGCCGCACGCCTCCATCCCGACGCTTCCTGCCCCGCCTTTGCCAGAGGTTGCCGGGTTCTCCCGCGAGAAGCGGACCGTGACACTGCGATCCATGCTGGCCGCGGCGGCCATGACCTTGCTCAAGCTCGCGGCGGGTCTTTTCTCCGGCTCGCTCGGAGTTCTTTCTGACGCTGCCCACTCCGCACTCGATCTGGCCGGCGCCGCTCTCACATTCTTCTCCGTGCGCGTCTCTGACAAACCCGCTGACGAAGGCCACACCTACGGTCACGGCAAATTCGAAAATCTCTCTTCGTTTGGCGAAGCAGGCCTGATGGTCGTCTCCTGCGTTTGGATCATTTGGGAAGCTGTCCAGCGCATCCTGCACCATGGCGTCGAACTGCACCACCCCGTGTGGCCGGTGTTAGTCTTGCTCACCTCCATTGCCGTCGATTTCTGGCGATCTCGAGAGCTCCGCGTCGTAGCCCTGCGCACCGGCTCCCCCGCTCTGGCCACGGACGCCTTCCACTTCGCATCGGATATCTGGGCCACTGTGGCTGTGCTCGTCGGCTTATGCGCCAGTTGGCTCGGCGTCCGCTTCCATGTGGAGTGGCTGCGCTACGCCGACCCTCTCGCGGCGATCTTCGTCTCTCTCATGATTCTGCGCATCACCGTGCGTCTCACTCGAGAAACCGTCGCCGTGCTCATGGATGAGATCCCCGCGGAAACCAGGCATCGCCTGGTGCGCGAGGTGGAGCAGGTCAGTGGCGTGCTCGCGGTCGAGCAGGCCCGCGTCCGCCGCTCCGGTGCTGCCTACTTCGCCGACCTCACCCTCGCCTTGCCTCGCCGCTACACCTTTGAGCACACCGGTG
>Ga0181516_10000642_pt1 | contig 30374 bp, 28 predicted proteins | sample PEATcosm2014_Bin_25_FD_121104 | JGI IMG/M metagenome (GOLD analysis project Ga0181516, IMG submission 121104) | Peatland microbial communities from MTU Mesocosm Facility, Houghton, MI, USA - PEATcosm2014_Bin01_10_metaG | ecosystem: Environmental > Terrestrial > Soil > Wetlands > Peat | place... | reverse complement strand
GCAGCACCGCGTCGGCGGCCAGGCAGCTCTCCAGCGTGGCGGGCGGCAGCGGATCGCCGGTCTGGTCGATCGCCGCGCCGCCGAAGGGCACCGGCGCGAGCGTGAACTGATGACCGTGACGCCGTGCGGTGGCTTCGAGCACCCGCAGCGCCTCGGCAATGACCTCCGGCCCGATACCGTCGCCCGCCAATACCGTGATTCGGCCTTTCACCATCCTCTCCGCTGTTCGTAGGCGCTGATCTGCGGCGCCTTGTCCAGCAGGAAGCCCAGCTCGTCGATGCCATTGACGAGGCAGTAGCGTGCGAAGGCCTCGACCGGAAACGCAACGGCAGCACCGTCCGGCAGCGTCAGCGTGGCGGTTGGCAGGTCGATGAGGATTTCGGCCCCGGGATGGCTGAGCAGCCATTGGGCCGTGCCGTCATCGACCGTGATCGGCAGCAGGCCGTTCTTGAGCGAGTTGCTGCGAAAGATGTCGGCGATCTCCGTGCTGATCACCGCGCGGAAGCCGTAGTCGAGCAGCGCCCACGGCGCATGCTCGCGCGAGGAGCCGCAGCCGAAGTTCCGGTCTGCCACCAGGATGCTGCAGCCCGCGGCGTCGGGGCGATTGAGCGGAAAAGCCGGATCGTCGCTGCCGTCCGCCTGGCGGCGCCAATCGGCGAACAGCTGTGCGCCGAGTCCCTCGCGGGTCGTGGTGCGCAGGAAACGTGCCGGAATGATCTGATCGGTATCGATGTTGGAGTAGGGCAGTACCGCGGTGCGCGAGCGAATCTGTCGGATGGGTTGCATGGCGCTCGAGAGTCAGCCGTTCAGGATATCGCGTGGGTCGGTGACCCGGCCGCGCAGTGCGCTGGCCGCGGCGGTCAGCGGACTCGCCAGCAGCGTGCGCGCGCCGGCGCCCTGGCGGCCCTCGAAATTGCGGTTGCTGGTGCTGATGGAGTACTCGCCCTTGCCGACCAAGTCGCCGTTCATGCCGAGGCACATCGAGCAGCCCGATTCGCGCCACTCGGCACCCGCATCGAGGAAGATGCGGTCGAGCCCCTCGGCCTCGGCCGCCTTCTTGACCTGCTGCGAGCCGGGTACGACCAGCGCCCGCACGCCCTGCGCAATCTTGCGCCCTCGCAGCAGCTGCGCGGCACTGCGCAGGTCCGACAGCCGGCCGTTGGTGCAGCTGCCGATGAATACGACATTGACCGGTTGATTGCCGATCGGCTCACCGGCACGCAGGCCCATGTAGGCGAGGGCCTTGTTGAATACCGGGTCGTCAGCGGCGACGGGAATGGACCCCGATACCCGCATGACCATACCGGGGTTGGTGCCGTAGGTCACCATCGGTTCGATGCTCGCGGCATCGATCGCAAGTTCGCGGTCGAAGCGGGCGTCAGGATCGCTCGGCAATGCGCGCCAGCGCTCCAGTGCCTGCTCCCAGGCGGCGGCGCTCGGCGCACGCGGACGGCCCTGCAGATAGCGATAGGTGGTTTCATCCGGTGCGATCATGCCGGCGCGCGCACCGGCCTCGATCGACATGTTGCAGACGGTCATGCGCTCTTCCATCGACAGCGAGCGGATCACGGTGCCCCGGTATTCGAACACGTGGCCGGTGCCGCCGCCGACGCCGATGCGGCCGATGATCGCGAGGATCAGATCCTTGGCGGTGACACCCGCGCTCAGCGCGCCCTCGATGTTGAGCGCGAAGGTCTTGGGCCGGCGTTGCAGCAGGCACTGGGTTGCGAACACATGGCCGACTTCGGTCGAACCGATGCCGAAGGCGAGTGCGCCAAACGCGCCGTGCGTGCTGGTGTGGCTGTCGCCGCACACCACCGTGCTGCCGGGCTGCGTCAGTCCGAGCTCAGGCCCGACGATGTGCACGATACCGCGCTGGTCGCTGCGCAGGCCGAACAGTTCGACCCCGAACTCGGCACAATTGCGCTCGAGCTGCGAGATCTGCCTGGCGGCCGACTCGATCGTGATCGGCGCGCCGCCGAAGATCTGCTCGGTCAGGGTGGGGCTCGAGTGATCGATGGTCGCAAGCATGCGATCGGGTCGGCGCAGTTTCAGGCCGCGTTCACGCAGCACATCGAACGCCTGCGGTGATGTGACCTCGTGCACCAGGTGGGTATCGACGTAGAGCACGGCCGGTGTGTCGGCCGTTTCGGGTACCACCTCGTGCGCTTCCCAGACCTTCTGGAACATCGTTTTCATGTTGAGCGGCGAGGTCGTTACGGCAGCGCCGAGTTCAGTGGACCGCCGCCGCCGCGCGCGTGTTGAGGCTCATATCGACATAGTCGAGCCAGCCCCACTGATCGGCGGTGGCGCCCGAGAACAGGCCGAAGAACGCCTGCTGCAGCTTTTCGGTGACCGGCCCGCGATGGCCGGCCCCGACCGTGATCCGGTCGACGGAGCGGATCGGCGTGACCTCGACCGCCGTGCCGGTGAAGAACACCTCGTCCGCCAGGTAGAGCATCTCGCGCGGAATCGACATCTCGCGCACCTCGATGCCGAGCTGGCGTGCCAGCACCATCACGGTGTCGCGCGTGAGTCCGCCAAGCACCGAATGTGCCAGATTCGGGGTCAGCAGCACGCCGTCCTTGACCAGGAAAATATTTTCGCCGGCGCCCTCGCTGACCGTGCCGTCGGGCGCGAGGCCAATGCCCTCGGCAAAGCCGAGCCGCTTGGCCTCCTGGCTGATGAGCTGGCTGGAGAGGTAGTTGCCGCCCGCCTTGGCCATGGCGGGCAGCGTGTTGGGGGCCACGCGCTGCCACGAGGAGACGCATACGTCCACGCCTGCCGCAGCGCTCTCATCTCCCAGGTACTTGCCCCATTCCCAGGCCGCGATCGCGACGTCGACCGGCGGGTCGATCTTCGGTGCGACACCGATCTCGCCATAGCCGCGAAATGCCAGCGGGCGGATGTAGGCACCGTGCGACAGCGAGTTCACCGCGATCACCTGGCGGCAGGCATCGTTGATCTGATCCGGCGTGTAGGGAATCTGAATGCGGTACACCTTGGCCGAGTCGTACAACCGGCGCGTGTGATCGCGCAGCCGGAAGATCGCCACGCCCCGGGGCGTCTCGTAGGCACGTACGCCTTCGAATACCGAGGAGCCATAGTGCAGCGCATGTGCCAGCACGTGCACGGTCGCCTTCTCCCACGCGACCAGCTTGCCGTTGAACCAGATATAGGGCGTTGCAGGTATGGGCATGATGGGGGACTCCTAGACGGCACTCTGGGCGAGCCGGGCGATGTCTTCGTGATGCCCGGAGCGGTTGCGTGCGGCAGTGCTGTGCGAGAACTCGATGCGATTGATGACCTCGAGCAGCGCGCGACCGGCGGCTTCGATGATATTGGTGCTGATGCTCGAGCCGCGGTAGCTGCGGCCATCGGCATCGACGTAGAGAATGGCCTCGCCCTGCGCATCCTCGCCGATCGTGACCGCATGCACCTCGAACTTGCGCACCGTGACGAATACGCCCGTCGCCTGCACGATCGCCTTGTAGGCGGCATCGACCGGACCGTCACCGGTCGCTTCGCGCTCCAGCGTCCGGCCGTCAGCGTGCTTGAGGCGCACGCGTGCCACGGCCTTGGAACCGCTGTGCACTTCGACGCCCAGACTGTCGAGGATCCACGGACCCTGCGCCTGGCCACTGGCGCGCAGCACCAGAGCCTCGATGTCGCCGTCGAACAACTCCTTCTTGCGATCCGCCAGCGCCTTGAATTCCTCGAACACGCGATTGAGCTCGAGCTCCTCGAGCTCGAAGCCGAGCTGCTTGACGCGGTCGCGGAAGGCGTGGCGGCCGCTGTGTTTGCCCAGCACCAGGTTGCTGCGGGCCAGGCCGACATCCTCGGGCCGCATGATTTCGTAGGTCGAGCGATTCTGCAGCATGCCGTGCTGATGAATGCCCGATTCGTGCGCGAAGGCATTCTCGCCGACCACCGCCTTGTTACGGGGGATCGAGACTCCGGTGATGCTGGCCACCAGGCGGCTGGTCGGATAGAGGCGCGAGGTCTGCACGCCGGTGCCGACGTTGAAGAAAGCCTGGCGCGTCGCCAGCGCCATCACCACTTCCTCGAGTGCGCAATTGCCGGCGCGCTCGCCGATACCGTTGATCGTGCATTCGATCTGGCGTGCGCCGGCGACCACGGCTGTCAGGCTGTTGGCCACCGCCATGCCCAGATCGTCGTGGCAGTGCACCGACAGCGTGACCGTTTCAATGCCGCGCACGTGCTTACGCAGATAGCGGAACACCTCGCCGAACTCATCCGGCACCGTATAGCCGACCGTGTCGGGAATATTGATGGTCGTGGCGCCCGCCTCGATCACCGCCTCGACGACCTGAGCCAGGAAATCGAGTTCGGTGCGCGAGGCGTCCTCGGGGGAGAACTCGACATCCGCGCAGTGCTCGCGCGCCATCTTCACGCCTTCGACTGCGCGGCGGACGATCTCCTCCTGCGCCATCTTGAGCTTGAATTCGCGATGGATCGCGCTGGTGGCCAGGAACAGATGCAGGCGGTGCCGCGGCGCGTCCTTGAGGGCCTGGGCCGCCAGTTCGATGTCCTCGCGCACGCAGCGAGCGAGGCCGGCGATCACCGGGCCCTGCACTTCACGGGCGACGGCATTGACCGATTCCCAATCGCCGCGCGAGGCCGCCGGGAAACCCGCCTCGATGATGTCCACGCCCAGCTCGGCCAGTGCGCGCGCGACCCGCAGCTTCTCGGGCTGCGTCATGCTGCAGCCGGGGGCCTGCTCGCCATCGCGCAGCGTGGTGTCGAAAATCAATACTCGGTCGGGCGTCGGTGTCATGGCAATCTCCGTTCAGCGGGCCGTTCAACGGGCTCCCTGGAGCCAGGGCATGCGCGCGCGCAGCTTCTCGCCCACGCGTTCGATAGGGTGACGCAGGTCGGCCTTGAGCAGGCGGCGGAAGTTCTTGGAGCCGCTGGCACTCTCGCGAATCCACTGGCGGGCGAACCGGCCGCTCTGGATCTCCTTCAGGATCTTGCGCATCTGCTTCTTGGTACGCGCATCCACCACCCGCGGGCCGCGCGTCAGATCGCCGTACTTGGCGGTATCGCTGATGAATCGATGCATCTTCGACAGTCCGCCTTCGTGCAGCAGATCGACGATCAGCTTCAACTCATGCAGACATTCATAGTAGGCGACCTCGGGCTGGTAGCCGGCCTCGACCAGCGTCTCGTAACCCTTGACGACCAGTTCGGTGGCGCCACCGCACAGCACCGCCTGCTCGCCAAACAGATCGGTCTCCGTCTCCTCCGCGAAGGTTGTGTCCAGCACGCCGCCGCGCGTGCCGCCGATGCCGTCGGCATAGCTAAGCGCACGCGCATGCGCCTTGCCGGTCGCATCCTGCGCGACCGCGATCAGGCACGGCACGCCGCGGCCCTGCTGATACTGGCGACGCACCAGGTCGCCCGGGCCCTTGGGTGCGATCAGCACCACGTCGAGGTCCTTGCGGGGCTTGATCTGCTTGAAGTGGATGTTGAAGCCATGCGCGAACAGCAGCACGGCGCCGGGCTTGAGGGCGGCCTTGACCGCGGTATAGAGCTGGGACTGAGCCAGATCGGGGACCAGCATCGCGACCAGATCGGCGCCCTTGACCGCGTCCGCCGGCTCGGCCACCGCGAGCCCCGCGCGCCCGGCCTTCTTCCAGCTGTCGCCACCCTTGCGCAGGCCCACCACGACGTCGAATCCGCTGTCCTTCAGATTCAGCGCGTGCGCCCGGCCCTGGCTGCCGTAGCCGAGCACGGCTATCCGTGCGCCCTTGAGGGCTTTCTTATCGACGTCCTTCCTGCCATACAGATGCATCGTTTCAACACTCCGTGCAGTCAACAAAAAACCCCGCATCGGCGGCCGGTGCGGGGTTTCGGTGTGAGTTCGTTTCCTGGTATCAGAAACGCCGGCAGCACCCGCCCCGACTGCTCTTGAGGAGCAGCAGATCCACGAGAATCAAGAGCGGGCTCGAAGTCTGCATTGTGGGGGTCGGTAGCTGATGACGCGCTCGCGATATCATCACAACGATCAAGTAGTTGTCAATCCGCCGTCTCAATTCGTTAAGCTTTGAAGCATGCAGAGATTGGTATCGGCGCCGCAGGATCAGGGTATCCCGCTCTGGCTCGCCACCGACAGTAATTATGCCGAGCTGATGCAGTCGCTGCCGTCGTCCCAGGCGGGCTGGGCCAGGGCCCACGGATTCGCCGCCGAGCGCCATCGCATCCAGCTGCTGCCGGATGCCACGGGCGCGGTGGCCGGTGCGGTGCTGGGTCTCGGACCGGTGCTGCGCGTCGAGGAGGTATCGCTCTGGGATGCCGCCCCGCTGTCCGAGCGCCTGCCGGCGGGAACCTTTCGACTGGCGACACCCCTGCCGCCGCACGCCGCGACGCAGTTTGCGCTCGGCTGGCTGCTCGGCAGCTATCGGCTGACCCGTTACCGCAGCGTTGCACCCAAGCCGGCGATCGCCAATGCGCTGATCGAGCCGGCCGGCGCGGATGCTCGCTACGCCCATGCCGCCGCGCAGGCGATGGGCTGGGCGCGCGATCTGATCAACGCGCCCGCAAACCAGCTCGGTCCGGAGGAGCTGGCGGCCGCCGCGCTCGAACTGTCCGCCGCGCACGGCGGACAGGCGGTCGTGCACCGTGGCGAGACCCTGGCGCGGGATTACCCGCTGATCGCTGCGGTCGGCGCCGCCAGCGCCCGCGCGCCCCGCCTGATTGATTGCCGCTGGCCACGCCCCGGCGCGCTGCGCGTGACGCTGGTGGGCAAGGGCGTGTGCTTCGACAGCGGCGGACTGGATTTGAAGCCGTCGAGCGCGATGCTGCTGATGAAGAAGGATATGGGTGGCGCGGCCTGTGCGCTCGGCCTGGCGCGACTGCTGCTCGAGCTTCAGGCCCCGATCGAGCTGCGCCTGCTGATACCGGCCGTCGAGAACAGTGTCGGCTCGCGCGCTTATCGGCCGGGGGATGTCTGGCGCTCGCGCAAGGGGCTGACGGTGGAGATCGGCAATACCGATGCCGAGGGCCGACTGGTGCTCGCGGATGCACTGGCCGACGCCGATGCCGAGCGGCCCGATCTGCTGATTGATCTGGCCACCCTGACCGGTGCCGCGCGAACCGCGCTGGGTCCGGACCTGCCGGCCATGTTCAGTTCCGATGAGGCGCTGAGCGGCGAGCTGGCCGAGATCGCCCGCGCGCATGCCGATCCGGTGTGGCCCATGCCGCTCTGGATGGGCTATGACGATGAGCTCAGCAGCCGCGTTGCCGATCTCAACAACGTCTCCTCATCGCCCTTTGCCGGCGCCATCATCGCCGCCCTGTTTCTCAAGCGCTTCGTCACGGCCACGCCTCACTGGCTGCATATCGACCTCTACGCCTGGAATCCGAAGGAGCGGCCCGGCCGCCCGCCCGGGGCCGAGGCGCAGTGCGTTCGCGCCCTGTATCAGCTGATTCGGCGACGGGCGGGTTGACAGTGCGGCGTGGCAGCCCGCGCCGGGGCGATCGGCTTCGTGCGCATGCGGGCCGCCGGCGTGAGCCGCACAGCGCGCTGATGATCAACCGCGACTGAAAATGGGGTGCTAGCGATGACAACGGTTAAACGCGCCAAGGCGGGCGCGCGAGCGCGCCGGAAGCCCGGCATGGACCCAAGGGGCTACTCGAGACTGGTGGTCGACGGTGACAAGCAGGCGCCGGCGCGCGCGATGCTGCGCGCGGTGGGATTCGGCGATGAGGATTTCACCAAGCCGCAGGTCGGTATCGCCTCGACCTGGGCGGATCTGACGCCCTGCAACGTGCACATCGCCGAGCTGGCGCGCGCGGCCGCCGGCGGCGCGAATGCCGCTGGCGGCAAAGGCGTGGTGTTCAACACGATCACGGTATCGGACGGGATCTCGATGGGATCGCCGGGTATGCGCTATTCGCTGGTCTCGCGCGAGGTGATCGCCGATTCGATCGAGACCGTGGTCGGAGCGGAAGGCTTCGACGGCGTCGTGGCAATCGGCGGCTGCGATAAGAACATGCCCGGCTGCGCCATGGCGATCGCACGCCTGAATCGCCCGGCGGTGTTCGTGTACGGTGGCACGATCCGCCCGGGCCTGCAGCGTCGGGACATCGTGTCCGTGTTCGAGGCGGTGGGTGAACATGCGGCCGGCAAGATCAGCGCAGCCGAGCTGCTCGAGGTCGAACGCACGGCGATTCCAGGACCGGGCAGTTGCGGCGGCATGTATACGGCCAACACCATGGCCTCCGCGATCGAAGCGCTGGGCCTGAGTCTTCCCGGTAGCTCGGCTCAGGAGGCGGTGGGAACGGACAAGCTCGAGGACTGCCGCCGAGCCGGCGAGGCCGTGGTGGCGTTGCTGCGCAAGGGCATCCGCCCGCGCGATATCATGACCCGGCGAGCCTTCGAGAACGCCATCAGCGTCGTGATCGCCCTCGGTGGTTCGACCAATGCCGTGCTGCATTTACTCGCGATTGCGCAGGCCGCGCGCGTGCGCCTCGAACTCGACGATTTCACGCGCATCGGTCGCCGCGTGCCGGTGTTGGCCGACGTGCGGCCGAGCGGTCGCTACCTCATGTCAGAGCTGATTGCGATCGGGGGCATCCGTCCATTGATGAAGCGGCTGCTCGACGCGGGACTCCTGCACGGGGATTGCCTCACGGTTACCGGGCAGACGCTGGCCCACAACCTGGCGACCGTCGGGGATTATCCGCCGGCGCAGGACATCGTCCGACCTCTTTCAAATCCGTTGAAGAAAAGCAGTCATCTTGTCGTTCTATATGGAAATATTGCCTCTGATGGTGCGGTTGCCAAGATCAGCGGCAAGGAGGGTCAAAGCTTTACCGGGCGAGCACGCGTGTTCGACGGTGAGGAAGCGGCGACCGCTGCAATCCTCGCGGGCAAGGTACGACCAGGCGATGTGGTGGTCATCCGATACGAGGGGCCGAAGGGTGGCCCGGGCATGCGGGAGATGCTGAGCCCCACCGGAGCGATCGTCGGTCGAGGATTGTCGGATCAGGTTGCACTGATCACCGACGGCCGTTTCTCGGGCGGTACCCACGGCTTCGTGGTCGGGCACATTGCGCCGGAGGCCGCGATCGGCGGGCCGATCGCGTTGCTGCGAAATGGTGATCGCGTGACCATTGATGCACAACAACAGCGCATCGACGTGGCTGTCTCCGCAGCCGAACTGCGGGCCAGGCGGCGCGCGTGGAAACCGCGGCGACCGTATGCGACGCACGGGGTGCTGGCCAAGTATGCGCGGATCGTCAGCAGCGCCTCCGAGGGCGCGGTGACAGACCGGTGATTGCGCCGCAGGGCTGCGCCGACGCGACCCGCTGATCACACATATAAGGTGACGTTTTGCGCCGCTGGCGCATCCAGGGGTCCGCCGTCATCTTATGACCGTCGAATGAGTTTGCCGAGGGATTGTCAGGGTTGCGGCGAGCAGTTACAGTCATTGCGCGCTGGTTGTCGCACCGGAAATCCAAACAGGGGGTGATGACGGGCGCGCTGGCCCAAAGGCTGCATGGGAGAGCGCACGAGAGCGGAATGACCGGGGAAGACAGCCGATATGCTCGATAGTCGAATATTACAAAGGGCTTGCGCTGGCCGCGTGCGCGCGCTGAGCCGTAAGGACACGACACACTAACTATGGCCGCGTATTATCCGCAGGATTCAAGCATTCTCTCCAAACGAGCGATCGTCTTCATCGCGATCATCGTACTTCACATCTTCATCATCTATGCGTTTGCGACTGGCCTCGCAAAGAGCGGGCAGCGCTACCTGCAGACCATCCTGCAGACCAATATCATCCAGACCGAGAAGCCGAAGGATCTGCCGCCGCCGCCGCCGCCGGTCGATCTGAAGGAGAAGCCGCCGGTACAGGTCATCGCGCCCGACATCAACATTACGGTGCCAGTCGAGACCCCGCCGCCGATCCAGAACGTGACGACCAAGGTATTGCCGCCGGCGCCACCCGCGCCACCGCGAGCCCCGACACCGGGCACGCCGCTGGCGCGCACCAGCGCACCGGATGTCGCCGACTACTATCCCGAACAGGCGCGTCGCGAGAGCCAGGAGGGTCGGCCGCAAGTCAAGGTCTGCGTGGGCGCCAACGGCAAGCTGACCAGCGCCGAAGTGGCGACCAGCTCGGGATTCCCACTACTCGATGAAGCCGCCGTGAAAGTTGCCAAGGCTACCCGCTACAAGGCGGCCACCTCTGAAGGCAAGCCCGTCGAGTCCTGTGCGACGCTGCCGGTGAAGTTCGAGCTTCACGGCGGCGGTTAAATAAAATTCGCAGATTGTAGTTATAACTGTCTGATCTTTCACACAATAGGTCCCGCTGCGTTCGCCGAGCGGGGATGAAGTAAACGAGGAATATCAATGGACACCGCAGCACCTACTGAAGCAGTCGCCACCGGCAACCCCTACGGACTCGGTCCGCTCTGGACCAACGGCACCGTCGTCACCCGTACGACCCTCGTGATCCTGGTGCTGATGTCACTCGGATCATGGTTCATCATCCTGACCAAGTTGTGGGATCAGCGGACGCTGAAGAAGTCCGGGAAAGTGGTCGAAAAGCAATTCTGGACCGCGCCTTCGCTGAAGGACGGCGTAGAACGCCTCGGCAAGCGTGACGATTATCGGTTCATCGCCGAGAGCGGCCTGCGTGCCGCTTCGCACCACGAAGGTCGTCTGACCGATCGCATCGACCTGCACGAGTGGATCACGATGGCACTGCAGCGTGCAGTGGATGCCGTGAACAGCAAGATCTCGGGCGGCCTGTCCTTCCTGGCCTCGGTCGGCTCCGTGGCGCCGTTCGTCGGACTGTTCGGCACCGTCATGGGCATTCTCAACGCGCTGATCGACATCGGTATCGCCGGTCAGGCCAGCATCGACCGCGTCGCCGGTCCGGTCGGCGAGGCGCTGATCATGACGGCCATCGGTCTGGCGGTCGCGGTGCCGGCGGTGCTGGGCTACAACTGGCTGCTGCGCCGGAACAAGGTCATCCAGGATAACGTCCGGAACTTTGCCAGCGATCTGCATGCCTATCTGGTGAGCGGCGCGCGCGTCGCGAGCAATTGACGGAGCAGATTCCATGGCAATGAGCGTTGGCGGCGGCGACGGCGAGGAACGCGGCACGATGTCAGAGATCAACACGACGCCGCTGGTCGACGTCATGTTGGTGCTGCTGATCATCTTCCTGATCACCATTCCGGTGATCACCAAGAACGTGCCGGTCAACGTTCCCAAGGCGGTGAACATCCCGACTCAGACCAAACCCGAGAACATCAACATCTCGGTCACGGCTGACGGCGATGTCTACTGGGCCCAGCAGAAGATGCTGGACATGCACCAGCTCGTGGAACTGGTCGAGAAGGAAGCGGTCAAGGTGCCGCAGCCGGAGATCCATATCCGCGCCGATGCCCAGACCGATTACAAGAATGTCGGCAAGGTCATCGCTGCGATCAATCGCGGCGGGGTCATCAAGGTCGGCTTCATTACAGAGCCCGATCACGGCGTGCGCGGCATCCGCTAACTGCAGCTAACTGAAAGGATCGATCCCACTATGGCAATGAGTGTTGGAGGCGGCGGCGAAGGTGCACCGATGTGTGACATCAACACCACGCCGCTGATTGACGTGATGCTGGTGCTGCTGGTGACGCTGATCGTGACGCTGCCGATCATGACCCACGCGGTCAAGCTCGACATGCCGCCGCCAAACCCGAATCAGCCACCGCCGCCGGTACAGCCCACGATCATCAACCTGGATATCTATTACGACGGCGCCATCGCCTGGAATGGCGATGCCATACCGAACCTCGCTGAGCTCGAGCAGCGATTCCAGGAGGCGGCCGCCCAGGATCCACAGCCGGAGCTGCATCTGGCGCCTGACAGCCATGTGAAGTACGACTACGTCGCCAAGGTGCTGGCAGCGGCGCAGCGGAACCACATGGAAAAGATCGGGTTTGTAAACACGAGCCAGTTCGTTTCGGAGTAGATTGGGCGGCGAGCGACTGCTGGCCGCCGAAACCCCGGCGGTGCCCCGGCGCCTCCTTGAGTCCGTTATCACAGCACCCACTGCGTCCCTATCATCGAGGACCGTCATGAGGAATTGGTTGAAGTCCGTAGCTGCGCCCGTGAAAGTCATGGCCGCATCGATCGTCGCCCTGTCCGTGATGGCCGGAGCCGTGTATGGAGCGGACAGCGCGCCGACCGTCACCGCCAAGCTGGCGAAGCCTCTGAAGGCGGCACAGGACGCGCTGACTGCCAAGAACTACGACGAGGCGCTGTCGAAGATCAAGGAGGCCCAGGCGGCGCCGGACAGGACCGCCTACGACAATTACGTCATCAACTCCTTCCTGCTGAAGGCCTACGCCGGCAAGCAGGATATGGCCAGCGAGGTGCCGGTCATCGAGACGCTGGCGCAGTCGCAGTACACGACACCGGACCAGAAGAAGATCTACCTGAAGAGCGTCAGCCTGTATTACTACCAGCAGAAGGACTACAACAAGGCGCTCGAGACGGCCAACGAGGCGGTCAAGGCCGGGGCCGGCGATACCGATGTGATGGGGCTGATCGCCCGCAGTCAGTACCTGACGGGCAAGTACAAGGATGCCGCGGCGACGATGCAGGATATCGTCGGCAAGCAGGAAAAACCTGACGAGGATTCCCTCAAGCTGCTCTGGCAGTTCAGTGACAAGGCCGGCGACAAGGCCGCCACGGCGAAGGCGGTCGAAAAGCTGGTGGCCTACTATCCCAAGCCCGAGTATTGGGCGAATGCGCTCGCCTCGCTGGTGAACGCCGATACCAAGGATGCGCATCTGCAGCTCAACGTCTATCGCCTGATGCTCGACGTCGGGGTGCTCAAGCGCGGCGCCGATTTCGCCGACATGGCAGAACTGGCACTGGACCAGGGCTATCCGGGCGAGACACAGTCGGTGCTGCAGAAGGCGTTCGCCGAGAACGTGTTCACCGAGCAGCGCGAGAAGGATCGCTACCAGCACCTGCTGGACGGTGCCAAACAGCGCGCCGCCAACGACCAGGCGAGCCTGGCCGACCAGGACCGGGACGCCAGCAGCGCCCCCAATGGGGACAAACTGGTGCAGGTCGGTGCCGCGTACCTCAGCTATGGGCAGACCGACAAGGCCATCGCGGCGCTGACGAAGGGCCTCGCCAAGGGCAGCCTGAAATATGCGGACGAGGCCAATGTGCTGCTGGGCATCGCCGAGTATCGCGCTCACAATGCCGCCGAGGCGCAGCGTGCGTTCGAGAAGGTATCCGCCTCGAGCAACAGCGGTTATGCGCGCCTGGGTAAGCTGTGGGCGCTGCATGCCGGCGCCAAGAACGTCTGAAGGACATTTAGGGGGCTAGCCATGACGATCAAGGCGGGCGAGCGCATGCCAGAGGGCAAGTTCAAGACCATGGGCGAGAAAGGGCCGCAGGACCTGACCACGGCGCAGCTGTTCGATGGCAAGCGCGTGGTGCTGTTCTCTGTGCCCGGCGCCTTTACGCCGACCTGCGATGCCAAGCATCTGCCGGGCTACGTGGAACTCGCCGACAAGCTGCGCGCCAAGGGTGTCGACACGATCGCCTGCATGGCGGTCAACGATGTCTTTGTCATGAATGCCTGGGGCAAGGCATCCAACGTTGCCGGCAAGGTCCTGATGCTGGCCGACGGTAACGGCGACTATGCGCGCGCTCTGGGACTGGAACTCGATGGCCGCGGCTTCGGCATGGGGCTGCGCGGCCAGCGGTTCGCGATCGTGGTGGATCATGGCGTCGCCAGCCACGTCGACGTCGAGGCTCCAGGGCAGTTCAAGGTATCGGCAGCGGAAGCGGTACTCGCGCAGCTGTGATCCGCTCAGCTGCGCGCGCCTGCCGCTCGCGGTAGGCTTGGCGCACATGAGTACCGAAATACCCGTACGACCCAGCGAGTCGCTGAGAGCGGTCCGTTACGAAATCCGCGGCCGCCTTGCCAGGCGCGCGCATGAGCTCGAGCGCCTCGGCTACGAGATCATCTCGCTGAATATCGGCAATCCCCGGCTGTTTGGGTTCCGCACCCCGGAGACCATGCGCCTGGCGATGATCGAGAACCTTTCGGAGAGCGAGGGCTACAGCCACCAGAAGGGCATATTTCCGGCCCGGGAGGCCGTGGTCATGCAGCAGCAGGGCCGCGGTGTCACCGGGGTCAGCGCCGAGGAGGTGTTCATCGGCAGCGGTGTCAGCGAGCTGATCGACATGGTGCTGCGCGCGCTGCTCAACGAAGGCGATGAAGTCCTGGTGCCAAGCCCGGATTACCCGCTCTGGACCGCGGCGGTGAATCTGAACCGCGGTCGTGCCGTGCATTACCCGTGTCGGCCCGAAAATCATTTCGTGCCCGATCCGGCGCAGGTTGAAGCGCTGGTCACGCGCCGCACGCGCGCCATCGTGATCATCAATCCGAACAACCCGACCGGCGCTGCCTATCCGCGCGAGGTGCTGATGAGTCTGGCGCGGCTGGCCGAGCGGCATCAGCTGGTGGTCTTCAGTGACGAGATCTACGACCAGATGGTCTATGACGATGCGGAATCGATCCCGATGGCGACGCTGGTGCATGACACGCTGTGCGCAACGCTGTCGGGATTGTCGAAGATCTATCGGGCCTGCGGCTATCGGGTCGGCTGGGCGGCATTCTCGGGTCGTCTGCGCGGCGCGGGTGAATACCTGTCGGCGCTCGAATTGCTGTCCTCGCTGCGCCTGTGCAGCAACGTGCCGGCGCAATGGGCGGTACAGACCGCGCTCGGCGGCTATCAGAGTATTCGCGAGATCGTGAGCCCCGGCGGCCGCTTGTACGAGTCGCGGCGCGCGATCCTGGATGCCATTGCCGGGAGCCGTTTTCTGCAGCTCGCGCCGCCCAAGGGTGCGATGTACGCCTTCATCGGCGTCGATTCGCAGGCATTACCCGAGTTTGACGACCAGCAGTTCGCGCTCGATCTGCTGGAGCAGAAGCACGTGCTGGTGGCCCCCGGCGTGAGCTTCAACGTGCCGTATCGCAATCACTTTCGGGTCACGACATTGCCGGACCCGGCGACGCTGCGAGTGGTGTTCGCTCGAATCGAGGAGTTGCTGGACGCCTACGCGCGCGGCGCGCGCGACGCGCTCCCGGCGCGGGTGGTCGATGCCCAGGCCAGATTCAAGTAACCCGAATTGCTTGAACTTTCGCATGAGGTTTTTGAGCACCTGAGATCCGGCGGCACGCTCGTGGTGCCGAGTGCACAGCGGGCGGCGGCGCTGCGGCTCGCCTACGGGGCGGCGAGAATCCGCGCCGGCGCACAGGTCTGGAGCACCCCGGACGTGCTGCCCTGGAATGCCTGGCTGGCGCGCGGTCTCGACCAGGCGCGCACCCGTGGCGTTGCGGTCCCCAGGCGGCTGGCCCATGCCGAGGAATGGTGGCTGTGGCGCGAAGCCGTGCGCGCGGCCTGTTCGGAGGATCTGGCCGTGCTTTGGCCGGACGGTCTGATCGACACGGTGCGGCGCTCGGTGAGACTGCTCGAGGACTTCGGCATCACGCTGCGGGAGGCGGTGACGCCGGAGGCCGCCGTGCTGCTGCGGTCACAGGCGCACTTCGCGCGCGAATCGGACCGGCTGCAAGCCCTCTCGAGCGCCTCCTGGCGCGCCTGTGCCGAGTACCTCGAGGTCACTTCGCCCACGTGGCTGATGGGATTCACCGAGATCGGCCCGGCGCGGCGTGCCTGGCTGGAGGGGCTGGGCGCACGGCTTGGATCGGGGTCGGATCATCCCGCACCGCCGCCGTTCGAGGTGCGAGCGCTGGAAGATCCGGAGCGCGAGGCCGCGGTGGCCGCGGACTGGTGCGCCCGGAAGCTGGCACTTGATCCGGACGCGCGCCTGCTGCTGGTGGTGCCTGCCTTGCGCGAGCAGCGCCACCGCTGGCTGCGGGCGCTGACACAGCGTCTCGAGTCGCTGCCGGTGCCCGCCGGTGACAGCGCCATTGCGATCGAGGGCGGCCAGCCGCTGTCGGATTTCCCGCTGGTGCAGCTGGCGATGAACCTGCTGGCTCTATCCATCGGCCAGTCCGACTTCGCCGGCTTGAGCGCCGTTTTGCGCTCGCCCTATCTGCCCCTCGCTGGCCGCGAGGCGCGCTTGCGGCTCGATCTCTGGCTGCGTGAGCACAACATCGAGGCATCCGCCGGACAGCTGGTGAGGCTGGTGCAGCCGGTCAGCCACCGGCTGGGTGCGCCAGCGGCCGAGGTGCTGCAGGGCCTGATCGCACCACCGCCGCCCGCGCACGCCAGCGCGGCCGATTGGGCGCAGGGCTTTGCGCAGTGGCTCGAACGCGCTGGCTGGCCCGGTGCGGCGCTGACCAGCACTGAGCAGCAGGTGCGGATGCGCTTCGATGAGCTGCTCGGAGAACTGGCTTCGATCGCAGGCGAGCACGCGCCGCTGGCGCCGAACGCGGCGCTGGCCGTGCTGCAGCAGATGGCCGCGGCCACGGCGTTCGAACCCGCGAGCGATGACGTGGCGGTCACGGTGACCTCTGACTTGGGCGATCCGATCGTACGCTACGACGGTATCTGGGTCGCCGGGCTGACGGCCACAGCCTGGCCGCAGGCGGTGCGGCCCGATCCGCTGATTCCCTGGTCCGTGCAAAAGTCCGCCCAGATGCCGACTGCCGACGCTGCAGCGCCCTTGAGCCTGGCCGAGCGGGCACTGCTCGGATGGCGGTACGCCACCGCGGATCTGGTGTTGAGCTTTGCTCGCAGCGAGGCGGATCTTCCGCACGATCCCAGCCCGCTGTTGCGCGAAGTGCTGGCGCAGCAGGGGTCCGCGAGCCGCGCCTCATCCGAGCCGTTCGAGCTCGAAGCGTGGATGGCGGCGCAAGCGCCGCGGCTCGAACCTGTGCACGATCCAGCCGGGCCGCCATGGCCCGCGGGACTGCCTGTGCGCGGCGGCGCTCGCCTGCTGGAATTGCAGGCGTTGTGCCCGTTTCGAGCCTTCGCGCAGCTGCGGCTGAAAGCCGAGCCGCTGCCCGAACCGGCCCCCGGAATCGAGCCGTCCACGCGCGGTCGGATCCTGCACCGCGCGCTGGAACTGTTCTGGCTCGAGATCGGGGATGCCGGCGCACTGCAGGCGCGCCGCGCCGGGCTCGGGATGCTGGCGCGCGAGTGCATCGAGCGTGCGTTGCTCGAGGCGCAGCAGCGCGAGCCCGGCGGCCTCGATCGGCATCTGCTGCGCCATGAAGCGATTCGAGATGCGCGCCTGTTCGATCAGCTGCTGGACTGGGAGCTCGCTCGCGGGCCATTCGAGATCGAGGCGGTCGAGCGCACGCAGGAGTTTGTCATCGGCGGTACGCAGCTGGTGCTGCGGCTCGACCGCATCGATCGCCTGCCGGATGGACGTGCGATCGTCTTTGACTACAAGACCGGTGCCGATGAGCCTTTCGATGCGCTGGCCGAACGGCTCAGACGACCGCAGTTGCCGGCCTATGCGATCGCCACCGGTGAGCGCACGGCGGCCGTGGCCGCGCTGTATCTGACCCCAAGGGGGCTGAAATTGCGCGGCGTGGCCGACCGCGCCGGGCGCCTGGCGGACCTGAAGGGTCCCCGGGACGATGAGCCCGCCTGGCCGGCGCTGCTGCGGCGGTGGCAGGCGCAGCTGACCGGGCTGGTGCAGGAATTTCTGCGTGGCCACGCAGCGGTCGATCCGCTGCCCGGGGCCTGCGATTACTGCCATCTGCGCGCATTCTGCCGCATACAACCCGCGCCGATCACCGAGCCGCAGGATCCTCCGCCGGACCCGGAAGCCGCCTGGATGCTGCCGCCGTGAATGCGCCCGATCCGCTGCAGATCGACAGCCATGCACGCCGCGAAGCGCTCGATGTGCGCCGTTCGCTGCTGCTGCAGGCGCCGGCGGGCTCCGGCAAGACGACTGTGCTGACGGCCCGTTTCCTGGCGCTGCTCGCAGTGGTCGACCAGCCGGAGCAGATCCTCGCCATCACATTCACGCGCAAGGCAGCGGCCGAAATGCGCCATCGCGTCCTGGCGGCCCTCAGGGCCGCCGATGCGGGGGGCTCGATTCCAGGCATCGACGGCGCGCTGCTGGCGGCGGTGTCGGCGCGGGATCGACAGCAGGGCTGGCAGCTGTTGCGCAACGCCGCGCGTCTGCGCATCGAAACCATCGATGCGCTCAATTACCAGCTGGCCAGTTCGCTGCCGATTGCCGCCCGCAGCGGTCCGCGGCTCGATATCACACCGACACCCGCGCCGCTGTATCGGCGCGCCGCGCGTGCGGCGTTGCGCGACGCCCTTGAAGAGCGCGACGCGGCGGCCGCGGCCGCACAACTGCTGCTCGATCGCCTCGACAACCGCTGGTCGCGGGTGGAGCGGCTGCTCACGGCCATGCTGGAGCGTCGCTCGCACTGGCTGCCACGGGTGTTGCATGCGCGTGCAGGCGGCCTGGCGCAGCGCGTCGCGGCGAGTCTCGATTCCGTGCTGAGAACGCAGCTGGCGGGCATCGCGACGCAATTGCCGGCCGACCTGCTGCGCGCGGCTGAGCGGCTGCTGGCACTGAAGAGCGGCGCTGCCACGACGCTCAACAGCGATCCGGCCAATCTGCCGCACTGGCGCGCGCTGTGCGAGCTCGCTGTGACCGCCGATGGCGGCTGGCGGCAGCGGCTCACGGCGCGCGAAGGCTTTCAGCCCCACCAGAGCGAACTCAAGCGGCGTGCACGCGACTGGATCGATGCCATCAGCGGCCACGCAGCGGCGCTCGAGGCGCTCGCGAGTGTCCGCTGCCTGCCTGATCCCGCACTCGATCAGTCCGAGCAACTGGCGATCGAGGCCCTGGCGCTGCTGCTGACGCGCGCCGCCGCAGAACTGCAGCTGCTGTTCGCCGAGCACGGCCGTGTCGACTACGCCTACGTCGCCGCCGCGGCCCGCCAGTCCCTGAGCGAGCAGGGCGAGCCCAGTGATCTGGCGCTGCGTGCGAGCGAGGGGCTGCAGCACATCCTGCTCGATGAATTTCAGGACACCTCATTCGATCAGTTCGAGTTGCTGCGCAGCCTCACGGCGGGCTGGGAGCGCGGCGACGGACGCACGCTGTTCATCGTCGGCGATCCGATGCAGTCGATCTATCAATTTCGCGAAGCCGAGGTCGGATTGTTCCTGCGCGCGCGTGATCGCGGCATCGGCGATATCCAGCTGGAGATGTTGCAGCTGCGGCGCAATTTTCGCTCGCGTGGGTCACTGATCAGCTGGATCAACGATCACTTTTCGCGTTTGTTTCCGCAGCAGGATGATCCGCGCCTGTCTGCCGTGCGCTATCTGCCGTCGGTGCCGGCGCACACCGATCCGGCACCGTTGGCGTCGGCTGTGCGCTTGCATCGGCTGGCGCGCGCGGATCGCAATGGCGAGGCCGCGCGCGTGGTCGAGATCGTGCGTGCGGAGCGCCAGCGATCTGGCACCGCCAGCATCGCGGTTCTGGTCGCGGCGCGCGAGCACGCGGCGCTGATCGTCGCCCAGCTGCGCGCCGCGGGGTTTGCGTTGCGCGGCGTGGATCTCGAGCCGCTGCGTGACCGGCCCGTGGTGCGCGACCTCTCGGCGCTGGCGCGCGTGCTGCTGCATGGCGCGGACCGCACCGCGTGGCTGTCGCTGCTGCGCGCGCCCCGCTGCGGACTTGAACTGGCGCAGCTGGCGCAGCTGTTGGCTGCCGATGCGAGCGATCTGTTCGCGCTGCTGCGCGGCCACGCGCAGGGCCGCGACGATGTGGCGCTGCGCGTGCGGGCGCTGTGCGAGGCCCTCGAGCCGGCGCTCGAGGGCCACGAGCGCGGCTGGCCGCTCTGGCAGCGCGTGCAGCAATGCTGGCTGCGGCTGGCGGGCCCAGCGCTCTATCCGGATGCGGGCGATCGACTGGATGCGCGCCGGTTTATTGATGCGCTCGCGCTGCACGAGGATCCGGGGGCGCTGGTCGGCGACGCCATGGCGACGCTGACCGAGCGGTTGTATTCGGTGGCGCCGCCTCAGCCCGGTGCGATCGAGGTCATGACGATCCATGCCGCCAAGGGCCTGGAATGGGATGTGGTGATTGTGCCGGGACTCGATAGCAAGGGTGCTCCGGACATGGACCCGTTGCTGCACTGGATCGAGCTGCCGCGGGCAATCGAGGGCACCGATCTGCTGCTGGCCCCCATTCGTTCGGCTGATGAGGAGCCGGAGGGATTGCTTGCGGCGTACATCAAGAGTCTGCGGCGCGCGCGGTTGCGACTGGAGCGTGTACGGCAGCTGTACGTGGCGGCAACGCGCGCGCGACAGGCGCTGCATTTGCTCGGCGCATTCGATCTGGCGACGGCCTCGGGCAAGGATGCTGTACCCACGTCTGGCTCGCTGCTGGCGACGATGTGGCCGGTGATTGCCGAGGAATTCTGCGCGCCGGATGCGGCCGCGGTCAGGCCCGCTGTCTCGCCGGCGGCGAGCGATGGGGTTGCCGCCCGAACGGGGCTGTGGCGGTCGCCGGCTGGCTGGTCATTGCCGGAGCCGCCGCCGCCGCCGCGTGCGCGACGGTTGTTGCTCGGCGCCGAGGTGCGGGCTGAAGCGCCCGAATACAGCTGGGTCGGACTGACGGCGCGAGCGATCGGCACGATCGTACACGCCGAACTGCATCGCCTGGCGACGCTGCGGCCGCTGCCAGCCGCCCCGGATCGAGGCCGCGCAAACCTGCGCTACGACGGCTGGCTGGCGGAGCTGGGCGTCGCACCCGATCAGCGGCCGGCGGCGGCGGCATGGATTCTCGAGGCGCTCGCGCGCACCCTTAACGATGCACGCGGGCGTTGGTTGCTGTCGAATGAGCATGCCGATGCCGTCAGCGAATGGCGGCTCACGGGGCTGTACCGGGGCCGGCTCGTCAATGTGGTTTTCGATCGCATGCTGATCGACGAACAGCGGCAGCGCTGGATCATCGACTATAAGCTCAGCCGCCACGAGGGCGGCGATGTGGCGCAGTTCGTTGACCGGGAGGCCGAACGTTACGCGCCCCAGATGCATCGCTACGCGGCGCTGGCGGCGGGGCTCGGTCCGGAGCCGGTGCGGGTGGCGCTGTACTTTCCGCTGCTCGGAACGTTCCGCGAGCTCGCGGCTTCAGAGCGTGCCGGCGAGTGAGAAATCGTGCCGCCCCTGCGCGTCGGGGGGGCCGAGCAACTGCAGTAGCTGCTGCAGATCGACGTTTGCCGGATCGCGCACAGCCACGACCCCGTTGATTTCATAGCTGCCATCGCGCGCCAGGCGCACATCGCCCTGCACCTCCAGCGGGCCGCCGATGTCATGCAGCGAGCCCAGCGACTCCGCGCCCGCTATCGGCGGCGGGAACTTCAGCTCGAAGCTGCCGAGGTCCGCTGCCGGGCGCAGGCTGTGCAGCTGCCGCGCCGTGACGGTGCCCTCGATCGAGACCAGATGATGGCCCTCGATGCGCGCGCGCGCGAGGGCGAGCTCGATGGCACCGCTCCAGCCGCTCGGCATGGCGCTGATGCCATCCTGCAGCGGCAGGGCGGCGGTGAGCGAGTCGATATCGGCATCGCCGTGTGTGTCCAGTGTGACCGTGCCGCGACCGGCTGCGCGCGGATCACTGCTGCGCAGATCGAGCTGCAGGCGAGCGCGCAGCAGCGCCAGCGGATGCAGATTCCACTGCACATCCGCCAGTGTCAGCTGCCCACTGTGCAGCTCGGCGCACGCACCCTGCCAGACCGTGCCGGCTGGTTCCTGGCAGTGAATGTCCTTAGGCAGCAAGCTGGCGATGATCCCCGCGGGCATTCGCACCACCAGCGTGCTAAGGAAGATGGCGATGACCAGGAGGATCGCGACTTTCGTCGACATCAGCGCGCGTGCAGTACCAGGCTCGCATTGACCGTGCCGGGGCTGTTGCCGGCCTCGACGACGGCCGAGTCGACCCTGACGCCATAGTTCTCGCGCAGTTGCGCCAGCCAGGAGACCAGGCCGTCAAAGCCGGTCTGCTCCAGCCGGACATTCAGGCCGCCGTCGCCGCTCGGCTGGCTGCCAACCAGCGCGTGCTCGAGCCCTGACTGGCGCGCGGTACGGTCGACGACCACCACCAGCGATTCGTGCAGTGACGGCGCAGGGATGCTGCGCAAACCCGCCAGCTGCGGCGCCATCGAGCGCAGCCAGAGGAGATCGTCGCGCTTGCGCTCGACGCGCTGCTCGAGCGCGCCAACGTGACGCTGCAGGGGCAGCAGGATCGCGAGGATCAGCAGCAGCAGTGCCGCGATGCCGCCAAAGAGCGCGATGCGCTGCTCACGTGCGCTCAGACGGGCATAGTAGGCTCGCAGCGCGTCCATCAGCGGCCCCGCGTCGCGCCGCCGGCGCGACGCATCTGAATGCGTCCTTCGTAGCCGCTCGATCCCGCGCCTCCCGAGGTCAGCTCGGCCTGCCAGCCGTTGTTGCGCAGTGCCTGATCGATGAGCTCCAGGCTCTCGGCGTCGCTGGCCTTGAGCTTCAGGTCGAGTCCCCCCTCGCGATAGCTCAGTGCCTGCAGGGTGGCACCGCGTGTGTTGCCCAGTGCCTGCGCCAGTGCCGCCAGTGCGGGCATGAAGCCGGTGCCGCCCGCATCGCCCTGGGCCGACAGCAGGCGCTGTTCGACGCGTGCGCGCACCGCGCCCAGACCATTGTCCCCGGGCAGCGCAGAGCGCGCGATGGCACCGATCTCGGCGTCGAGCGCACGTTCACTGCGCTGCTGCTGCAGCAGCTCGAGCGACAATCCGCCCACGTGCACCGCGAACAGCGCCGCAGCGAGGATCGCGGCGAGCCGCCAGCGCCGCCAGCTGTCGCCGCCGGCCACCTGGGGCGCAAACTCACCGCTCAGCAGATTGATATAGCGGCCGCTGAGGAGCTGCGGGGCCAGCAGCGGCAAAGGACCCGAGTTCAGCAACTGCACTTTCAAGCTGGCGCAGGCCTGGCGCAGCGCCTCCACTTCGCTGGAGCGCTGCTGCCAGTCCTGCGGCGAGGCGTAGACAATCAGATTCTCGGCGGCCATTTCGGTGCCGATGTACGCTTCCAGCGCCGCGCCGATATCATCGGCTGGCAGCGCCGTGGCCGGCCGGCCCGCACGCCGCAGCGACAGCGTGTCGCCATCGAGCATCACCACCGTGTGTCCCGGATTCTCTGGCAGCAACGAAGCCGCCGCACAGACTGTCGCGACGTTGATGCCGTTGGCCGACAGTTCGGCGAGCCAGCCGCTCAACAGCGCGCGGGTCACGACCGCAACAGCGGTGCGCCCGCTGGCCTCGTCCCGGGCGCCGACCGCGAAGTGCAGCGTGTCGATATCGGCGGCGAGTTGTTCTTCGAGCGCGTAGGCGACCAGCTGTTGTGGCCGCACGCCGCTCTTGGGTGGCAATTCCACCTCGGTCAGCAACACATCGCCGCTCGCAATCACCAGCGCGACCGAGCGTCCAGCGCTCGCGCCGGCGGCGTCCGCCAGCGAGCCTTCGACCGGTGCGCCCAGGGCGTGCCCACTCGCATCGACCGCCATCCAGCTGCAGGCTGTTTCGCCGTTGCGCGGAAGCTGAATAATGAGCCATTCCGCCATGCTTATTCCGTGCCGAAAGTTCGAAGCACCACGTGCACCTGACCGGCGCCGTCTCGGTCAAAGAGACTGTACAAGCTGAAACGAGCAGTGCCAATAGTTATGACCGAGCGCAAACGGAAATACTGTGAAGTCGATACCACCCCGACGCCGCTGCCGGTCTTGGCCTGATCCGTCAGGCTGGCCTGGAATACCGCCGGCGTCGGAAAGCAACCTTCGGCCTGCCGGCGCGCCAGCAGTTGTTGCGGACTGGTGTTGCTGTATTCGACTTTGTTGCTCAACGCATCGAGCACGACGCCAGCTGCGGTACAGGTATTGATCGAAGTGCCTCCCGGCAGCGCGGCTATGTAGGGCAGCAGTCGGTTGTAGCGGTCGCGGCCGAAGCCCGGAAGTGACAGCAGCTCCGAGATGCTCGTGACCGGCAGGTTCGGCGGACGATAGGGCGGGATCTGCGTCAGGTAAACGCTGTCTTCCGCGCCGTCGGGAAAGTTCGGTTCATTGTCGGCATCGATCCAATCGGCGATCAGCGATGCCCACTTGGTCTCGAGACCGACCAGCGTCAGCAGTTGCTGGAATTGCGTGACGGCGGCCTCATTGGTCGCGCCGTTCGATGCCAGATCGTTGATGTTGAATTTACCCTGTTGATCCTCGAGCTGGGCGTATTCGAGCATGACTCCGGGCAGCAGCTGCAAGGGACCATAACTCTGTGCCCAGGGTTGATTGAGCGCATCTTCGGTGTGGTTCGTCCCGGTCTGCGTAAGCAGGTAGGCGGCCATGGCCTCGGCGCCTTCGGCCGCGAGCAGGCTCTGATCGGCGCCAAAAACCGTCGAGGCGCGCCGGGCCGACATCGCGCTCGCAAAGGCGATGGCGGTGGCGAGCACTGCCGCGATCGCGACCAGGATCACGGCCGTGAGCAGTGCGATACCGCGCTGAGCGGAGCGTCCGCGCCGTCTCATCCGGGCCCCTCGATGTGACGCATCAGTACGCCCCAGTCATCGAGTTCGATCGTGATCTCCACAGCCACCGGCAGGTAGCGCAGCACCAGCGGCTGCTCTTCGGCGCCCCCCACGGTCGGTGCCGGCCACTGGGTCTGCCAGTTGTGGCCCGCGTCCATGAAGCGCATTCCAAAGCTCTTGACGTGGTCGACGAGCTTGCGCTTGATCGGCTGCACCGACAGCGTCGAGTCGAGTTCGGGCGTATAGGATCGCATCAGCGCACCGTTCTCGATCGAATAGCTGACACGCTGCAGCTCCGAGCGCGGTAATCCCGCCGGATTGGTCCAGCCACCCCGAGTGAAGCTCACCAGCGGCAGCGTTGCGCCATTGACGGTGCTGATCGTGCCGAGCGTCGAGATGGTCGTGGTGTTGCCGTTGCCGTTGCCGGCGCTGCCGCTGTTGCTGTTGGTAGTGCTGGAGCTGCTGCTGCTGCTGAAGGTCGAGCTGCTGCTGCTGCTCAAGGAGGAGCCGACGTTGGGGGCACTCATGAAGGCCGGCAGGTAGCCGTCGCCGGTTGGCTGACGGATCGGGCGGGCCTGCAGCAGTTCGACATCCTGCTCGATCGTGCGCATGGCCTGCTGTACGGCAATCAGGCGTGCCGATTGTTCATCGACCTGCTTGCGGCTGAGCAGCGCCTGGTTGAGAGAGCGATAGCCGATCGCGAACATGATGGCGGTGATGAACAGCGCCACCAGCAGCTCGATCAGCGTGAATCCGCGGGCGCGACGCATGCTCACGACCCGCTCGGCGTGCCGGGGGTGCTTGGGGTGCCCGGGGTCGCGCCGGGCGAGGGGGTCGGTGTCGTGCCCGGTGTAGTGCCCGGTGTCGTGCCGGGATTGGGTATGCTGCCGGCGCTGCCACCGCTGCTGCTGCTCGAGGCGGCGCTGGCGCCGGACCAATCCGGTACTTCGCCGCTCGCGGCGGCGATGGCGACGCCACGAAACCCGATGACGGTGGTGACCCAGTCGGGTTCCTTACCGGTGGTGCTGCCGCTGGTCGTGCTGCTACCGGAGCTGCTGGCGCTGCTGGCGGTTGGATTGCGCCGGACCTTGACAGTGATCTGCACCAGCCCCGGAATTTCCTGTACGGCAGTTACGATCTGCTGCCAATGCCAGTCGGCATTGCCGAAGCCTCTGACATCCCCTTCGGAGGTGCCGAGCTGCGGCGGGTTCAGGTTCAGGCGCACGTCGCTGACGCGATTGAGCGCGATCCATTGTGCCAGGGTCTTCTGGCGCAGCGCGTTGATGTTGCCGGCAGAGGCGCCCAGTGCGGACAGTACTGCCCCGACCCCGAATGCCACGATCACCAGTGCGACCAGCACCTCGATCAGCGTAAAGCCGCGCGCGCCGGTGCGCATTCTCTTGCAGCGGCTCATCGCTTGGGCTCGACGATGTCACCGACCTTGATGGTGCCATCGTCGCTGCTCTGCAGTGTCGCGCTGCGGTTGACGCCCTCGCGCGTCAGCGTCAGCGCAAATGAGTTGGTATCGCCGTTCGAGAACAGCAGGATCTGCGGCATGTTGTTGTCCGGCTGCGTGTTGAGACCGCTGCTGCTGCTGCTGCCACTGCCGAGGCCGCCGCCGCTGCTGCTGCCAGTGCCGAGGCTGCCACCGCCACTGGCACCGCCGAGGTTGGTGAAGCCGCTGCCCAGGCCGCCGCTGCTGCTCAAGCCGCTGCCGCTGCCGGTAAGACTACCTCCGCTGCTGAGCGCGCCAAGACCGGCACTGCCGCTGATGGCGCCAATGCCACTGCTGCTGCCGAGCAACGACGAGACCGTGCCGCCAGGGGGCGTGGCCGCCACGGGATCGACTTTCAGGGCGTTGTCATCGAGCACGATCGGATGCCCCTCGATGACCAGGCCCAGCCGCAGTCCCGCGGGCAGTTTGCGCGCGTGCAGCGTGTCATCGACGGTCTCCGGAGCCCATCGCATCAGCCGATTGTCATAGAACACAAAGCGGTAGCCATGAATGCCGCAGCGGATACCGTATTCGAGTGTCAGTATTGCGCCGCGTTCCCGGCCATAGGCCATCAGCGCGGCGAGGCGGTCGCGCTCCTGCTGCAGGCTGCTGTCCTGACCGGTGGCGCCCAGGGTCAGGATCGCGCCGATGACGAGCATGCCGATGATCACGACGACGATCATGAGTTCGAGCAGCGTGAAGCCGCGCTGCGCGATGCGATGGAAGCCGCGGACGCGCACCGTGGTGCGGACCGTGCCACCGGTGATCAGTTGTCGAGATTCCAATTGCCGATATCGGCGTTCACGCCGGTGCCGCCGGGCTGACCGTCGGCACCGAAGCTGGAGAGGTCGTATTCGCCGTGCGTTCCCGGGATCTGGTATTGATAATCATTGCCCCAGGGATCCTTGTTGAGGTGCTTGAGGTAGCCGCCGACGCGCCAGTTCTTGATGGTCGGATCGTTCGGCTTCGTGACCAGCGCCTGCAGGCCCATCTCGGCCGTCGGATAGACGAAGTTATCGAGCTTGAACATCGTCAGCGCAGTTTCGAGCGCCTGGATGTCCTGCTTGGCCTTGGCCACGCGCGCATCATCCACCCGACCGAGGAACTGCGGCACCACCACCGCCGCCAGCAGGCCGATGATGATGACCACCACCATGATCTCGATGAGCGTGAAGCCGCCTGCGGCATGTCCGCGGGCGCCGCGACGCCTTTGGCGCGACTCGAGGGTCGCTCCGAAGGCCAGTTTTTCGCCGTGGAAGGCGCTAGGCTTGCTGATGGCGATCATGACATTCGCTGCCGGTCAGGTATGGGTGCACTACCATCCCGCGATGATAACAAATGACCCCGTCCAGGACTGACGCGGCCTCACAATCCTGGCTGCGGTCGGCAAATTGCGACCGGCGCTATGGCCTGACACTGGCCGCGGCGCTGCTGCTGCTGCTGGCGCTGTGCGCAATCAACGACAGCGTGCTGGAACTGCTGCGCTATGACCGTCAGCCGCTCGCACACGGCCAGTGGTGGCGGCTGCTGAGCGCGCATGTGGTACATCTGTCGCTGGCGCATGCGCTGCTCAATTGCGCCGGCCTGGCGCTGCTGTGGATGCTGTTTGCGCGCGAGTTCACGCCGCGCCGCTGGGCGTGGATCCTGCTGTGCTCGTGCGCCGCCATCGATGTCGGATTCTGGTTCCTGCGACCTGCAATCGAGTGGTACGTCGGTGCATCGGGTGTGCTGCACGGTGCGCTCGCGGCGGGCGCGATTGCCTGGTATCGACGCGGCGATGGACTCGGCGCAGCGCTGCTGCTGCTGCTGATCGTGAAGCTGGTCTACGAGCAGCACAGTGGCGCGAGCGTGTTCGCGCACCAGCTGCCGCTGGTGCCCGATGCGCATCTGTTCGGCGCGCTCGGCGGCCTGCTGGGGGCCTGGATGCCGCGGCCGGTCACGAAGCCGCTATAATCCGCGCGTTTTTTTGCAGCACAGGTTACGCCGCGAATGTCGATCGCGTTGGTCTTTCCAGGACAGGGTTCGCAGTCGGTCGGAATGCTCGCCGCACTGTCCGCGGCGCATGCCAGCGTCCGGGAGGACTTTGCGCGGGCGTCGGAGGCGCTCGGATTCGATCTCTGGTCGCCGGTGTCGGCGGGCCCCGCCGCAAGGCTCAATGCCACCGAGATCACGCAGCCGGCCATGCTCGTGGCCGATGTGGCGACCTACCGGATCTGGCGCGCTCAAGGCGGCGCGGCGCCGAGCGCGGTCGCGGGCCACAGCCTCGGGGAGTTCGCGGCGCTCGTCTGCGCCGACGCGCTGGCATTCGAGGATGCGGTGCAGCTGGTGCATTTCCGCGGCCAGATCATGCAGCGCGCCGTGCCGGAGGGAGCCGGGGCCATGGCCGTGCTGCTCGGGCTGGAGGATGAGCAGGTCGAGTCGGTGTGCGCCGAGGCCTCGCAGGGTGAGGTGGTCGAGGCGGTGAACTTCAATTCGCCTGGCCAGACCGTGATCGCCGGCCATACTGCGGCGGTAGAGCGGGCGTTGGTGCTGGCCAGGCAACGCGGCTGCAGGCGCGCCCAGGCATTGCCGATCAGCGTGCCGGCGCATTCGAGCCTGATGCGCGCAGCCGCGCACCAGCTCGAGCAGCGCCTGGCGCAGATCGAGGTGCGGCCGCCGAACTGCCACTACATCAGCGCCGTCGACGCGCTCGAGCACAGCAGCCCGCAGGACATCCGGGCGACGTTGGTGCGGCAGTTGGCAAGCCCGGTGCGCTGGCCACAGACGGTTCGGGCACTCTTGCGGCACGCTACGATCCTGATCGAAAGCGGGCCGGGACGGGTGCTTACCGGGCTCAATCGCCGCATCGATCGCAACGCACCGTGTCTGGCACTGGAGGATCCCGAATCAATGGCCGCAGCGCTGGCGGCCAGCACCGGAGAGGCGCATGCCTGAACAGGAGCTGGCGCTCGTGACGGGCGCTTCGCGCGGCATCGGGCGTGCGATCGCACATGCACTCGGCGGCGCCGGCGCAACAGTGGTCGGTACCGCGACCAGCGCGGAAGGCGCCGCGCAAATCGGCGCGGGCCTGGCGGCGGCCGGTATCACCGGCCGCGGCGCGATCTGGAATGCCACCGATCCGGCCTCGACCGAGAGCCTGGTCTCTGAAATGGATGCCGCGGGGGGCCTGCCCACCATTCTGGTCAACAACGCCGGTATCGCACGTGACGCCTTGATTTTGCGGATGAAGAGCGAGGATTGGGAGCAGACCCTGGCAGTCAACCTGTCGGCAGTGTTCCGCCTGACCAAAGCCTGTCTGAGGCGCATGCTCAAGGAGCGTCACGGCCGCATCATCAACATCGGTTCGGTGGTCGGCGCCATCGGTAATCCGGGCCAGGTGCATTACTCGGCAGCCAAGGCCGGGCTGGTCGGTTTCACCAAGGCGCTGGCACGCGAGGTGGCTACGCGCAACATCACGGTCAACACGGTCGCGCCGGGTTTCATCGAGACCGATATGACACGCGCGCTCAACGAGACGCAGCGGGCGGCCTATCTGGGGCAGATTCCAGTCGGTCGCTTTGGTTCGGTAGAGGAGGTTGCGAAGGCGGTGGCCTTCCTGGCCTCGCGCGATGCCGGCTATATCACCGGGCAAACGCTGCACGTCAACGGCGGTCTTTACATGGGTTGAGCATCGGTTGTGCCCCCTGCCGCAAATACGCTGAATAATCAAGTACTCGCGCCTAACCACAGCTGGCGAGCGTGCGGGGGTTCCCCTACAATGTGCGGCCCAAGTATCCCGCCGGTCAAGAGCTCAGCGGGCCTGAAGAGGTCATCACGAAATGAGGATTAAGAAAAGATGAGCACCGTTGAACAACAGGTGAAGGCGATTGTTGCCGAACAGCTGGGTGTGAAGGCAGAGCAAGTCACCAACGCCGCCTCGTTCGTCGACGACCTGGGAGCCGACTCGCTCGATACCGTGGAACTGGTCATGGCGCTCGAAGAAGAGTTCGAGATCGAGATCCCGGACGAAGACGCCGAGAAGATCACGACCGTGCAGCAGGCGATCGACTACATCAGCGAGCGGCGCAACAAAGCCTGATCGTTGTGGCGTGCCGGTTTCGCACCCGCCGCGTGCGCCAATTCCGATTCCGAGAGATTCGTGAGTAAACGCCGAGTTGTCATTACCGGTCTCGGCCTGATCAGTCCCGTGGTCGGCACGGTGGCAGATTCCTGGGCCGCCGTGCTGAAGGGCGAGAGCGGCATTGGGCCCATCACGCGGTTCGATGTGACAGCCTTCCCGACCCGTTTCGGAGGCGCTGTGCGCGGCTTCGACGTCGAGCAGTACATGTCGCTGAAGGAG
>Ga0181516_10000641_pt1 | contig 30385 bp, 22 predicted proteins | sample PEATcosm2014_Bin_25_FD_121104 | JGI IMG/M metagenome (GOLD analysis project Ga0181516, IMG submission 121104) | Peatland microbial communities from MTU Mesocosm Facility, Houghton, MI, USA - PEATcosm2014_Bin01_10_metaG | ecosystem: Environmental > Terrestrial > Soil > Wetlands > Peat | place... | reverse complement strand
TATCATGGCGTGGAACTGGAGCGGCTGGCAGCAAGCACGGGCGGGCACCTGAAATATGGCGCCGCGGTGGCGGGAGGAATTCCTGTGATTCCCGGGCTGGAGCAGGGGCTGGCGGGTGATCGGATTCTGCGCATGGAAGGGATTTTGAACGGGACGTGCAACTTCATTTTGAGCAGGATGGAAGCGGGCGCGGAGTATGCGACGGTGCTGTCGACGGCGCAGACGAAGGGCTACGCAGAGGCCGATCCGACGGAGGATGTGGGCGGATTTGATGCGCGGGCGAAGCTGGCAATCCTGATGCGGCTGGCGCTGCGCGTGGTGGTCGATCCGGATGAGATTGTGCCGCAGGCGATCACGGCGGTGACGGCGGTCGACTTCAGCTATGCGAAGGACCTGGGCTGCACGATCAGGCAGGTGGCGCGGGCGGAGGATCGCGATGGCGCAGTGGCCGCGACGGTGGGGCCGATGCTCGTGGATCTGCGCTCGCCGCTGGCATGGTCGCGGGGCACGGAGAACATGGTGATTTTGAGCGGGAAGTATGGCGGCGATGTGGTGTTCTCGGGGCATGGAGCGGGCGGGCACCCGACGGCAGTCGCGGTGGTGAGCGATTTGATGGCGCTGGCGCATGGATCGCGGCGGGTGGAAGTGCCATCGACGCCGGCGAAGATCGATGCGGAGTTTGAGGTGCCGCATTACATCCGGTTCCTAGTAACGGATCGGCCGGGGATTGTGGCGGAGATCACGGGGGCTCTGGCGAAGGAGCGCATCAATATTCGCGCGATCGTGCAGAAGGCAGGTTATCCGGCGCACGCACTGCCGTTTGTGGTGACGGTGGAACCGTGCCGGTCATCGGCGCTGAAGCGGGCGATGGAGACGATTGGGAAGATGGATTGTATGCTGGAGCCGCCGCTGAATCTGCAAATGCTTGAGTAGCAGTAGACAGTAGACAGTGAACAGTCGACAGTGAACACCGGGCGGTTGGAGGTCAGAGGGTGATTGACAGGATTTATCGATGTGAGATTTGCGGAACGGAGAGCGAGAACCCGGTGCGCTGGATTGTGATCGATTGCAGCGACGCGCAGCTCACGGTCTTCAAATGGACGAAAGAAGCGGCCGACGCACCCCACGCGCGGCACTATTGCGGCGAGGCGCATGCGCAGGTGTACCTGAGCCGGTGGTTTGAGTCGTTCTGCAAATGAAACTGCGGATCAAGCGGCGGTGATTGGGACGGGGCCGGTGGATTCGCGGACGACGAATTCCGGGGCGACAACGATTTCCGGAGGATAGCTTTTCTCGCGGTTGGCGATGCGATCGAGGAGCACCTGGGCGCCCTGCTTACCCATTTCAAAAAGAGGCTGGCGGACGGTGGTGAGCGACGGCGAGTAGTAGGCCGCGGAGAGAATGTCGTCGAAGCCGACCACGGAGACGTCGCCGGGCACGGAGAGGCCGGCATCTTTGAGAGCGCGGATGGCGCCGATGGCGGCAATGTCGTTGAAGCAGAAGATGGCTGTGAAGTCGCGGCTTTTCTCGAGCAGTGCCTGCATGGGCTTGTATCCGATTTCAGGCGCCATAGGGTGGTAGCCGGTCTTCATGGACCAGCCGGCGGCATCGATGCGGATGACGTGGGCGGGATCGATGCGCAGGCCCATGTCGCGGGCGATCATCTGGATACTCTCCCAGCGGTATTCAGAGTCTGGGATGGCGCGCGGGCCGCGCATGAAGGCGATGCGGCGGTGGCCGAGTTGATAGAGATGGGCCATGGCCTGCTGGACCGCGAGATGATGGTCGAGAACGATCTTGGTAACGTTTTCAGCGGCTCCGTGGGCGGAGATAGCGACCACGGGAATGGGAACGTCGATGTGATCGGCGGGCGTGTTGAGGAGCAGGAATCCGTCGACGGCGCGCTCGACCAGCATGCGCGGATATTTTTCGATGAGCTCGGACTTCCAATCGTGACAGGCGGTGAAGTAGAAGTAGCGGGCGAGCGAGAGCTCCTCGACGACGCCGCTCATGACGCGGGTGAAGTAGCCCTCGCTGAGATCGGGGGCGAGGACGCCGACGCTCATGGAGCGGCTTTGGCGGAGGGAGCGGGCGAAGTAATTGGGACGGTAGTTGAGGCGCTCGGCGGCGGCGACGACGCGGGAGCGGGTCTCCTGGGGGATGGATTTGGCGGATGGCGAATTGTTGAGAACCAGAGAGACGGTCGTCTGAGAGAGCTCGAGATGCTCGGCCAGCATCCTCAGGTTGACGTGACCTGGAGGGGCAGCAGACTTTCCCTTAGCCATGATGGAGTTGTAACACGTTTGCAACAGGGCCGGAAAGTGGCAGGTGGAAGCGGAATCGATTTATTGTCGGGTGTTTGACACAGCGGTGCGGCGGTTATTGCGAGTGGATTTGGTTGAGGCCGGGATGGAGTGGCGTGATTTTGCCGCGGTAGAGGAATTCTCCGCTGAGGCCGGCGGGCAGAGTGATGGTGCTGTCGAGCGCATCGCCGTGGCGGACGTAGTTGAGCTGAATCGGTCCGGAGGGGTGAGGGAAGGTTGCAGAAAGCGAGGGGAGATCACCGAGGTGAGGCGCGATGCGGACGGTCTTGAAGGCGGGACTGGCGGGCTCGATTCCGGCGACGAGGGTGAGCAGGTCGTAGATGGGATGGGCGGACCAGGCATGAGAGTCGGAGCGAGTGTCGCCGGGAGTTTCGGGCCAGGTGCTGAAGTGGAGGGGCAGGAGCTTGCGCCAGGGGGCCAGGGATTGGAGGTAATTGTCGGCGAGGCCGGCGTGGTCGAGGGCGCGGGCGAAGTAGAAGCGGAAGTAGTAGGAAGCGGAGAGAATGCCGTCGGGAGTAGTGCCGGGGTCAATGGTCAGGACGCGTTGGAGGACGGCTTGCTGGTCAGATTTTGGAATGACGTCGTAGAGGACGCCGAGGATGTTGGCTTGCTGAGAGAAGACATTCTGGTCGGGATTGTCGGCGAGGAGATGGCGCGAAGGCGACCAGCAGCGGCGAGCGATTTCGGTGCGGAGGCTTTGGGCTTTGCCACGATCGCGACGGCCAAGGACAGGGTCGCCCAGGGAAAGCTCGAGGTCGGCGGCCTGGTCGAGGGCGCCGAGGTATTCGAGGGTAGTGACGCAGGATTCGCCGGAGGTGCTGTAGGTAGGGATTTCCTGATGTTCACCGACCCAGTCAATGAAGGACCACCAGGGAGTTTTGTGGAGCAGGCCTGCAGGCTCGCGAAACTGTGCGTACCAATCGAGGATGGCGCGCACGCCGTTAAGCTTCGCGTTGATGAAGTTGCCAGTATCGGGGCGATACATCCAGTAGTCATGCAGCATGCCGATGTAGAGCAGGGAAAACGTGGGGATGGTCTGCGGCAGGGAACTGGGATAGCGGCTGCGGGTGAGGCCGTCGGGCGAGCGTGAGTCGTCGAAGGCCGAGAGCGCCTGACGGGCGAGGCGATCGTCGTTGGCGACGGTGTAGGAGATGAGGGCCTGGACGCGGGTATCGCCGATGTACTGGAGCTGTTCGTAGTAAGGCGTGTCCATGTAGGTTTCGTGGGCGTCGAGGCGGGCGGTACGCCAACTGATTTCCCAAATCTTGGCGAGATCGGCGGATAGGGTGGGATCGGAGGCGGGGTTGGCAGCGGTGAAGCTGGCGCGTTCGGTGAAGGGGTAGGCGGTGAAGTTGGCGGTGAGGGATTCGAGGGTGAGCGGCTCGTTGGCGGTGGTGATGTCGATGTCGAGATAGCGCCAGGTGCGCCACCAGAGCGGCGTAAAGGTGCGATGAGAGCTGCCGTCGGGGAGAAAACTGTCAGTGAGGCCGAGGTCGCGGCGGGGATGTTGGGCGCCGTCGGCTCCGGTGTAGGTGAGGGAGTCGCGGTCGGCTTTGTGCTGCTTGTCGTCGTAGAGAGCTTCGGAGTAGGTGAGGACGATGCGGGCGCCTTTACCGCCGGAGACGGTGAGGGAGGGGTAGGCGGTGGTGAGGGTGCGTCGGTCGAGGAGGATGTTGTAGTGGGAATTCGGCACGAGTGCCGAGGGAGGTTCAAAGGTAGGAAGTGGAGGCAGATTAGAACCGCCCGGCATCACCGTGCGGACGATTGAGCCGACACTGGTTGGGGAATACTCCATGGGCGGCAACTCGTCGGGGACGAGGGCCCAGGGATTGTCGCCGGTGGTGTCGGCGGAGTGGGCGCGATTGGTCCCGGGGAAGGCGCTCTCGCGCATGGGATCGCCGGGGGTGACCCAGTTGGGGCCGGGAGTGGGGGCGCTCGAGGCCCAGACATATTGAGAGGCGTCGATTTGTTCGCCGGGACCGGCGGCGTAGTAGGTGATGTAGCTGAGGGTGGAGCGTGGAAGCGGAGTCTGGCCGGGTTCAATCTCGACGAGCCAGCCATCGGGAGTGCTGATCGAGCCGGGCCCGGTCGCTTTGCTTTCCAGCAGAAAGGCGGTGCGGTCCCTGATCTGGGCGATGGGGGCGAGAACGCCGAAGTTCCAGACAGTTGCGGTAATGAGATTAGAACCTGCTTGAAGAAATGGAGCGAGGTCGAAGCGCTCATAGCGCCAGTGGGCGAGGTCGCCGCGGGCGGGTCCGTCCCCGACGCGGTGGCCGTTGACGTAGAGGATGAAGCGATTGTCGGCGCTGACGCGGACGGTGTAGGCGGCGGGAACGGAGGTGAGGTCGAGGGTGCGGCGAAAGTGCAAAACGAGCGGTTCGCGGAGGGGCGCGGCGGGGTGCGTGATCCAGGTTGCGTGCCAGTCGTGATGAGGTGGGTCGGGTTGTGAGGCGCTTTGACCGGTGAGGGAGAAAGGCGCGAGGATGAGGGCCAGGACAGCGATGAATCGTGTCATCGAAATGCACCGAGGAAATCCAGCTATCCAATGTACTGGAAAAGGGAGAACCAGGAACGCGAATCCACAGGGCGTATGCATTTGATTTTGCAACGTTGTAACCTCCTGTTCATCTTTGCCCGTTAGGCTACGGATTGGTGACCGCTCAAGTGCCAGAGATACGCATCTCTCAGCCGCAATTCCAGCCAGATGCTCCAGCAGTGCAGGGTCAGAACCGGGCCAGCCAGGCCCCGGCTGAAGTTTCGGCAATTCGGAAATTTCTGCTTTCGCGCAGTGATTCGGCTCTCGCCGACCGGTGTTTTCACTGGCTGATGGTGCTGTGCGCACTAAGCATCTTCGCGATTGTTGTGCTGATCGTTTACGCGCTGGTGGAGGGGTCGCAGCTCTCTTGGCACAAGTTTGGCTTCAACTTCTTCTTCCAGGCGTTTACCGATCCCTATACCCAGCTGAAGACGTACTGGGATCCGGTGAACGCGCAGTTCAGCGCGCTGCCGTTTATTTACGGGACGCTGGTTTCGTCGTTTCTGGCTCTCTTCATGGCGATACCGCTGGCGATCGGGCTGGCGATCTTCCTCACCGAGATGTGTCCAGGATTTCTGCGCAGCCCGCTGGCGTTTCTAACGGAGCTGCTGGCGGCGATTCCCAGCGTGATTTACGGATTCTGGGCAGTGACGGTGCTGGTGCCGCTGCTGCGGGAGCACGTCAATCCTTTGCTGATCAAGACGCTGGGCTGGACCACGCTTTTCACCGATGAGAATCCCACGGGGCTGGGGTTTCTGGCGGGAGGCGTGATTTTGGCGATCATGATCTTGCCGATTATTTCCTCATTGACGCGCGAGGTGATGAGTGCGGTGCCGCACTCGCAACGGGAGGCGGTGCTGGCGCTGGGCGCGACGCGGTGGGAGATGATTCGCATGGCAGTGCTGCGCAACGCGCGGATCGGCATTGTGGGCGCGATCATTTTGGGGCTGGGGCGCGCGCTGGGCGAGACGATGGCCGTAGCCATGGTTATCGGCAACACGCCGGAGATTCACCGGTCGCTGCTCTCGAACGGAAGCTCAATGGCGGCGGTGATTGCCAATGAGTATGCAGAGGCCGTGACGGATATGCACTACAGCGCGCTGACGGAGATTGGACTGGCGCTGTTTCTGGTGACGATTGTGGTGAACGGGCTGGCGCAGATCCTGGTGTGGATGGTTACGCGGGGAGCGCCGGCGCAGCAGCGCTGAGGAGACGGAGTTGAACGTAGAGACGTACAAATTCCGATCGCGGATGCGGGCCTGGACCGATGGCACAGTGACCGCATTGTCGATATTGGCGACGGTGCTCGTGGTGGCGCCGTTGATCGCGATCTTTGCGTACCTGGTTTACAAGGGAGCGAGTTCGCTGAATCTGGCCTTCTTCATCGAGACGCCCAAGCCGGTGGGCGAGGCGGGTGGAGGGATGGCCAACGCGATTGTTGGATCGGCCGTGCTGCTGGGGCTGGCCAGTTTGATCGGAGTCCCCATCGGAATAGGTGGCGGGATTTTTTTGGCGGAATTTGGGCGGGGAACGAAGTTTGCCAACGCGATTCGATTTACGGGCGACGTGCTCAACGGTGTTCCCTCGATCGTGATGGGCATGGCGGTGTATGTGCTGATCGTGCGTGAGAACATTCCGTTCATTCCGTTCTCGGGGCACTTCTCGGCGTTCTCGGGCGGGGTGGCGCTGGGGATCATGATGATTCCCACGGTTTGCCGGACGACGGAGGAGATGCTGCTGATGGTGCCGCACGCGGTGCGCGAAGCCGCGCTGGGATTGGGTGTGCCAAACTGGCGGTCGGTGCTGTCGATTACGGTGAAGACGGCTTCGCCGGGCATTATCACGGGATGCATGCTGGCCTTTGCGCGCGTGGCCGGCGAGACCGCGCCGTTGATTTTCACGGCGCTGGGAAATCAGTTCTGGAGTTCGAACCTCAACCAGCCGATCGCGGCGCTGCCGCTGCAGATTTATGTGTATGCACTGTCGCCCTATGACGATTGGCACAGGCTGGCATGGGCGGGTTCGCTGGTGTTGATCATTTTGATTGTGCTGGCCGTGTCGCTGGTGCGTTTTGTCACCAGCCGCGGCGTATTGAAGGGAAACAGCTAGGGGCAATCCTCATGGGGATGGCCTTTGACGGTTCCGGGTCTTGTAGTTCTTGGTTGGCGGTGTGAAGAAGGAGAAATGCGCACGTGGGCGTCGGCATCGAGGTAAAGAACCTGAACGCGTGGTACGGGACGAATCACACGCTGCAGGACATCACGTTAAATATCCCGGCCAATCACGCCACGGCGCTGATCGGCCCTTCAGGCTGCGGGAAGAGCACGTTTGTCCGCTGCCTTAATCGGATGCATGAGACGAATCCGATTGCGCGGGTGACGGGCTCGGTGAGGATTGGCGATCTGGACATTTATGCGGACGCAAAGCCGGTGCAGATCAGGCGGCGCGTGGGCATGGTGTTTCAACGGCCCAATCCATTTCCCACGATGTCGATCTACGACAACGTCGCCTCGGGGTTGAAGCTGAACGGATATAGCAACCGGCGTGCGCTGGACGAGACGGTGGAGAAGTCGCTGAAGAATTCGGCTCTTTGGGACGAAGTGAAAGACGATCTAAAAAAGAAATCGGGCGCGAGCCTGTCGGGCGGGCAGCAGCAGCGGCTGTGCATTGCCAGGGCGCTGGCGGTGGATCCCGAAGTGCTATTGATGGATGAGCCGGCGTCGGCGCTCGATCCGGTTTCAACATCGAAGATTGAAGACCTTATCTTTCAGCTCAAATCGCAGTACACTATCGTGATTGTGACGCACAACATGCAGCAGGCGGCGCGCGTTGCCGAAAAGACCGGATTCTTTCTCAACGGGCGGATGGTGGAGTTCGACTCGACGCACAAGATCTTTACGAATCCGAGCGACAAGCGGACGGAAGATTACATCACGGGAAGGTTTGGATGACGCGCATACGGTTTCAACGGAGTCTGGACGAACTGAAGGAGAACCTGCTGGTTATGGCAGGCCTCGCCGAGCAGGCGATCCAGCGCGCCATCGAGGCGTATCGCGTGCGCGATCTGTCGATCTGCGACCTGGTGAGCCGCAGCGAGAACGCTATCAATCGGCTGGAGCGCGACATCGATCAGGCGGCTCTGGACCTGCTGGCGATGGAACAGCCGATGGCCATCGATCTGCGATTTATTTTAAGCGTGATCAAGATCAATGCGGACCTGGAGCGGGTGGGCGATGCGGCCAAGAGCATCAGCGACCGGGTGCGCAGCATCGAGCAAATGGCGGTGGTCGATTTGCCGGTGGACATTCCCCGCATGGCAACATTGTCGACGGAGATGGTGCGCAAGAGCCTGCAGGCCTTTATTGAGGCGGATGCGGAGATTGCGCGGGCGGTGCTGACGATGGACGACGCGGTGGATGCGATGAATCGCGCGTCGTATAAAGCGCTGACCAAGGTGATGGAAGAGCAGAGCCAGTTTGCACCGCAGGCGCTGAATGCGTTGATGATTTCGCGGGCGCTGGAACGCGTGGCGGATCATGCGACGAATATTGCGGAAGATGTGATCTTCTGGGTGCAGGGCGCGGACGTACGGCACGCCAAGAGCGTGGCGAAGCAAGCCAAGGCGAAAGCCGCGGGAGCGGCACCGACTGCCTCGGTTGATACTACCTAGTTGGGGATTTCCCACCAATCAAACGACGACATGCGGGGATAGTAGAGAGCGGCGCGGAGAGCTTTGCCGCGGCCGTGGCGATTGCGCAGGACCGCGGCATAGGCCTCGATCTGCGGCGCGAAAATGCGGCGCAACGAGGGAAGCGCAACGGATGGGTCGAGGTCGTCGGCATGCGCGGTCTTGTAGTCGACGATCCACCACGCGTCGTCGCCTGTTGAAAGCGGCTCGAGCCCGGCGCGAAAGATGCGATCGATGCGCACTGTGCGCAGGACGCCATCGACGATGCCTGCCCAGGCAGCCTCGCTGGTTGCATCTTCGTGGGGCGACAGAATCCATTGTCCATGAGGATCGTGTGTCGCTTTGAGCGCGAGATCGAGGGCGGACGCGGCGAGCGAGTTGGCTTCGGGGAGAGAGATGCCGCCGGCCCGCATGGGCGCGAGAATGCGCGGCTGCATCTGGGTGAGTGCGGCGCGGGTTGACGGCCAGTCGCGGGTGGTGCGGAGCAGGGCGATTTGTTCAAGTAATGAGTGAACGGCGGTTCCTAATGCGCGCGAAAGAGCTCCGCCCTCGTGGCGCGCGTAGAGTTGCGGGCCGTCGAGGCCGATGGGAACCTCGGACGAGAACACGTCGGAAAAGCTGTCGGTTTGCGGCGGATGAAAGTCTGCGGGAAGGCGGCGCAGGATTGCCGGCCTGGCAGGAGAAGGCATGATCAGCAGGTTGCCTTCGCCGGCTGCAATGTCTTCGACGACTTCCGATTCGGGCGCTGCGGCGCGGGCCGAATTCCACTCGTCGAAGCGGGATTGAATCTCGGCGGCGAAGGCCGGCCATGCGGTCGAGAGCAGGCAGTTGCTGGGGTTGACGAGGGCGAGAGCGCCAGAGTCGTCTTTGTATTCGGGACGCGCGAAGAGGTGCAGTTCTTCGCGGGCGCGTGTCGCGGCGACGTAGAGGATGCGGCGTGCTTCCTGCAAATCGCGTTCGCAACGGATGCGATCAATCCATGCTTTGGCCTGGCCGCGGTCGGCGCCTTTGGATTGGATAGGAGCGACGAGAAATTCCGTGATCTCGCCGGAATCGCCGGATTCGGCGAGGCCGCGCTCGAGCCAGGCGAGCAGATCGCCGCGCGTCTTGCTGCCGTGGGCCTGCATATCGGGCACGATGACGACTTCAAACTCAAGACCCTTGGACTTGTGAATGGTCATGAGCTGCACGCCGCAGTCAGTGCTGGCTTCAGGATTGGGCAGGGCGGTTAGTTTTTCGAGAGCCGAGTCGAGGGCGGAGTGGAGCATGTCTGGTTCGCCGCTGGGCAGGCCGTCGAGCGCGGTCCACAAGAGATGGAGATTGGCGCGGGCCGTCGCGTCGACGCAGCTTGCGCCGCCGAGTGAGAGCCACACCTGCTCGAGCAAGGTTCCGACGGTCGCGGTGGGCAGTTGGTTGCGCAGGCGAGGGACGGAATTGGTTGCGTCAAGGACGCGCTGGACGGCGTTGCGGCTTCGCATGTTGAGAAAATGAACGCGCTCGTTGAGCAGGTCGGGAATGGAACGGCGGGTTGAATCGGGGTCGTCGATGGAGAGTGTGTGCAGGTCGGCGAGAGAGAGAGCACACCAGGGGGCGCGCAGAACTCCCAGCCACGCGACGCGGTCGAGCGGATTAAGGAGAGCGCGGGCGAGTGCGAGAGCATCGAGGATTTCAGGACGGTCTTTCAGCTTTTCCAATTCGACAGCGAGAAAGGGGATTTGAGACTGGCGCAATGCGGCGGCGAGTTGTTCGAGAGATTTGCGGGTGCGAGCGAGGATGGCGACGCGATATTTTTCGCCGCGGGCCTCGGCCTGCGCCATGCGATCGAGATGGGTGCGGATGACGGCGATAAGGTCGGCGGTTTGGGCCTCGATGGCGGCCTGGCGCTGTCGTTGCGATTCAAGCCGGCGTACGGCGGAGTCGGGGTTGAAAGAGGCGCTGCGCTCGGATTGCGGCATGAATTCGAGATGAAGCGCGAGCCGCGGCGTTGAGGGCGGGACCGCGTCGCGAAAGGGTTCGGCGGAGGAAAAGGTGACGCCGCTTCCGTCGTCCGACGCAAAGATTTGGGTGAAGGATTGGTTCAGTTCGCGAACGAGTGCGGGCGTGGTGCGGAAATTGGCGGTGAGGGAGACGAAGTCGAAAAGGAGTTGATCGCCGTCGGAGATTTCTAGCCCGAATTTTTGCACGCGATGGAAGAGCTCGGCGTCGGCGTCGCGGAAAGAATAGATGGATTGCATGGGGTCGCCGACCACAAAGATGGTGCGGCCATGGGGATCGGGCCACGCGGCGGCAAGTTTGGCGAGGAGGCGATGCTGGCGACGGCTGGTGTCTTGGAATTCGTCGACGAGGAGATGACGGATGCCATCGGCGAGATCGATGGCGGTGTCAGTGGGCAGGCCGTCGTCGCCGGCGAGCACGCGCTGGGCAATCTGGGCGACCTCGATGAAATCGACGACGCCCGTCTCGGCGAAGACGATTTGCAATTCGGCGGCGGCGCCGCGCAGCAGCATGAAACAGGCGCGCACGATGGCCCAATTTTCGTCGGTGTAGTGAGCCGGGGGAAGGCTGGCGATGGCGGCGAGGGAGTCGTCGAAGCCGGAGATGTTGCGCAGATCGCTGATCAGGGCGGCGTGGCGGGCTTTCTCGGATTTGTGCTCGGTAGGAAATCCATTCCTCTTGTCGACCTTTTTGCGGAAGTCGCCATCGTCGGTGAGAAGAAGTTTTGCGAGGCAAATGTGAGCGCGGCGTGCGGCCTCTAATGCGTCGTTGTCGCTGAAAGGGCCGTTAGGAAATTCAGGAAGCTCGGCGAGATCCTGATGCAACGCGGCGGCGCCCTGCGAGCAGGCGAAGCGAGCAAGCAGGAGAGCTTCCTGGCGGGCGTGGGGGACCTGATCGAGAAGACGGCCGATGTGAGCCAGTGCATCCGCGATGGCTCGGACGAAGGGGCGCTCGAGACGCTCACGCAGTGCGACCCAGTCGGGTTCGCGCGACAAGACAAAGTCGTGCATCCAGCGGTCGCGCTGGGCGAGCATGTCGACGAGGAGGGCTTCCATCTCGTGCCAGTTGTTGTCGCGCCAGAGCAGCAGAGATTCGATGGCGGCGGAGAGCGGGGAATTGCCGAGGCTGATTTTCTGGAGGGTATTGCGCGCGGCGCGGCGATAGAGATCGCGAGGCTGCTCGGTGATTTGCAAGTCGCTGCCGAAGCCGGACAGGAGCGGCTGCTGAATGGCGAGATCGCGGCAGAAGGAATCGATCGTGGAGATGCGGAGTTGCGCGGGGAGATCGAGGAGTTGCCAGCCGCCTGCGTAGGAGCGGTCAAGCGCGCGGCGGGCAAGAGAGAGCATGGAGAATTCGTCGGAGTCGGGGGAATCGTTGGCGGCGGCCTTTTCGAGTTCAGACAAAATGCGATTGCGCATCCCGGCGGCGGCGGCGCGGGTGAAGGTGATAGCGACGATCTGGCTGGGGTCGTCCACCTCTGCCAGGAGACGCAGAAAGCGGCGCGTGAGCAGGTCGGTTTTGCCGGAGCCGGCGGGAGCCTGCACGAGAATGGAGCGCCCGGCATCGAGAGCCCTGCGGCGCTGCGGCTGATCGGGAGGCGAAGCCTTGATGGTGGAGCTACTCATCGGCGAGCTCCTCGTCGGCCTCGTCGGAGGAAAGAACGTCGTGATTCTCGTGAACGCGGCAGAGCGCGTGAAGGCCGCACCGGTCGCAGGTGGCAGGGTATTCGCGAGGATCGACGTCGGCGCGGCCGGCAAGAAAATCGCGGGTGAGTTGGCCGATGGATTCGCGCCAGCTGCGCATTTGATCGGCGGTGAGTTTGTTCTTGGCGAGGGCGCTGCGGGCAGACAGATCGGACTTTAATGTTGCGGTAGCGTTTTGCATGCGACCGACGAATTCAGACTGGCCGGGACGAAGTTTGGCGAAGAGAAGGCCGGCGGGTTCTTCGCCAAGCGCGAAGCCAGCGTAGAGGGGAAGTTGCACGTCATCGGGGCGGGGCAAGTTCCACGACTGGGGAGAGACGTTGCCGGTTTTGTAATCGATGACGAGGAGGGAGCCGTCGGTGAGGCGGTCGATGCGGTCGAGGCGCAGACTCAAGGTGAGATTTTCGATGGTGGCGGCGCCTTCGGCTTCAGTTTGTTCGACGGTGAAGGGAACGCGCGTGGCTTCGTAGTCTAACCACTCGGCGACGAGACGAATGAGGCGCGTCTCTTCGAGCGCGAGATAGCGCTGGGGCAAACGTTGGCGGATTTCGCTGGACAGCTCTTTGCGGATAGCTTGCTGTATGTGGGTCGCGACAAAGGATTGCCGGTCTGGAATTGCGAGCAAATCGGAGAGCGAGCGTAGGCCGTGGGGAGGGCCGGCCCAGACGGAGTGAAGCACGGCATGCAGCAATTGACCGCGCTGCGGGGCGGTCAGGCCAAACTCGGCGGCGTCCCAGGATTGCGCGCCAAGCCTCGCGGTCGCGAAGGCCTTGAACGCGCATTGCGATTGGGAAGTGAGGACATTTGCTCCGCCGCGGATGGTGGATTGCGTGAAGGGGATTCGGGTGGAGTCGGGAAACGGTTCTGTAAGCGGAGCGGGGAAATCAGTAGGCGCGAGATTGGCGGGGAGCGGCTGGGGAACGCCGGCGGCTTGAAGAACGATGCGCGAGGGACGGGCTTCTGTTCCCGCAGATTGGCGGGCGTAACTGAAATGTACGATGGATGCGGAGGCGAGCAGGCGCGCGGTCTGAAGCTGCGCGAGATCCCAGTCGGCGCGGGGAGTCGCGTGGGGCATCGCGAATTCGCGCTGGATTTGAAAAGGGATAAATGGGTGGCGCGAGCCGGCGGTGGGCCAGGCGTCTTCGGTTGCGCCGAGGAACCAGATTGCGTCGGCGGCGAGGCCGGCGGACTCGGCGGGGCCGGTGATTTGGATGGGAGCGTTGACGGATTCGGGCGCGTAGAGCGTCTCATCCAAAATGCGGGCTAGGTCGGAGAGAAATGCGGGCCAGGGGATGCGGCGGCCATCGAAGCCGAGAGAGGCGCAGGTGTCGAGAGCCTGTTGCCACCGCTGCCAAGCCTGGAACTCGGAACTGGACAAACGGCGATCGCCGGGGAGGCCGGCGGCCTGGAGGATCTGCGGAACGATGCCGGCCCAGTCGAGTGAGCTTTGCGGCCGCGACTTGAGAGAAGCGAGCCGCTGGCGGGCTTCGGTGATTTGGCGGAGCCAGGATGAGGGAAGAGGATCGAGCGCGGAGCGAGGGGCGATGAAGGCGTCGAGCGACCAGTCGGGGCGGGCGAGACCTTTGCGGCGCAAGGCGTGCATGTGGGACAGAAGCGCGCGCGACTCGTCGGCGCTGGATGTGGTGAGTCCAGTGGAGAGGAGCCAATCGACTTCACTCTCGAGCAGCGAGCCGTCGAGCCAGCGGAGAACGAAATGGGACGCGCGAATGAGCGGGACCTGTGCGAGGGGAATGCCCAGAGAAAATTCAAAGAGCGGGGCAGGGAGGGCGCGAAGAAAGGCGCGCTCGATCTGTCCGCGGCGCGCAGCGATCTGCTGGGTGACGATGAGGAGGCGGGCATCGGACTTGGCAGCGAGCTGTTGCGCGGACCAGGCGGCACAGGCGGCGAGCTCGGATTGCTCGTCGCTGGCCGCGTAGTAGTGAATTTCGTGGGCTGCGTCGGCTGCGGGAGCTTGTTGCCAGGAACCCCATGCATCGAATAATTCGCGATGAAAGGGCAGGAGACGGTCGAAGCCGGCGAGGAGCAGAGGCGGGCGTCGCGATGAGCCGGAACGTAAATGCTCGATGAGTTGGAGCGGGGCGCGGCTGGGACTGAGCGCTTGATTTTGGAGACATGCGGATTCGAAGGCGGAAAGCCAGCGACTGAATGCGGCAGCGTCGTTATCCCACGCGGCGCGGGTCGATTCATTGAGGTAGCGCGGCGCATAGGCGCAGAGGAGACCGTGAGCCTCCATGGCCATCGAGGCCAGGCGCAGGCGCGAGGGCTCGATGAGGGTGGCGAGGTGCTGCTCGGTGGCGACGATCGCGGCCCAGAGTGCGCGCTCTTGCGCGGGATTGAGGAGCATGGGTCCGGCGATGCGGTTTTGAAATTCGGCGCGGACGAAGGGGTCGAAGGCGAGAATGTTGGGCACGGGCCACGCCGAAAGGCCCTCGGCGCGGCGGCGCCGATGGAAGGCAGTCTGGAGGGCGCGGGCTGCGCGGTCAGTGGCCGTGAGGACGAGGCCTCCATTGCCAAGCCAGTTATCGATTTCCAAGCCAGCGCCGGGGGCCATATTTGCGTTATACGCTGCCGCGGCGGGGCGGCGCCAGCGGGCCCGGATAAGGCGCGGCCCGGTTGTAAACTGAGGTGTGACCCGCCGATTCCTCGCATCATTTTTGTTCGGTTCGATTCTGCTTGCTGGTTGTCGTTCGGGCCAGCCGCCAACGCCAGAGACAGGAGCAGCTCCTATATATAAGGTGTATAAACTGCGAGGCAAGGTTGTGGCCACAAATCCGGCGACGGGCGAAGTGACGCTCGATCACGACGCGATTCCCGGATTCATGGATGCGATGACCATGCCGTACAAGCTGAAGGACGCGGACATTCTCGGAGAGCTGCATCCGGGGGATGTGATTACGGCGGACGTGCTGGTGCCGCAGGGCGATGACGCGGGCGTGCTGCTGGATCAAATTGTGATTGTGGCGCAGGGTAAGCCGGATTACAGGCCGACGGTGATGTATCACGTGCCGGCACCGGGCGATACGGTGCCGGATTTTGCGCTGCGCAACGAGGATGGGCGCGCGATTCATCTGGAGCAGTTTCGCGGAAAGGAAGTGCTGATCACGTTTATCTACACGCGGTGCCCGCTGCCGAATTTCTGTCCATTGGTGACGCACAATTTTGCGGTGATTGAGAAGCAACTCGCGGCGAATCCGGCGCTGTATGCGAAGACGCATTTGCTCAGCGTAAGTTTCGATCCCGATCACGATACGCCGGAGCGGCTGCGCGCGTATGGTGCGGAGTATATCGGGAGCAATGCGAAGAATGCGTTCGCACATTGGGATTTTGCGGTTCCGCAGAAGCCGGTGTTGACGGAGATGGCGAAGTATTTTGATGTGGGCATCACGGCCGGGGCCGATGACACGATCAATCACACGCTGTCGACCACGTTGATTGGGCGCGATGGCAAGGTTGTGCAGTTTTATCCTGGCAACGAGTGGACGCCGGATCAGGTGATGGCGGACATCAGGCAGGCCGCGCCGGGGGTGTGAACCGCACGGATTGTCGGGCAGGAAACAGGGAGCAATTGACGGATGAATGATGGTTTGAAGATTCGCAAGGATGGAGCGCTGGATTTTGTTTCGCTGGGGGCGCTGGTGCATCGGCTCGACCCTGGCGTGATTCCTTTTAGAAAAGCGTCGGAGTGCCAGATTCACGTGAGCGGCGGTGAGTTTAATGTCGCGGCGAATCTGTCGGATTGCTTTGGTATGAAGACGGGAATCGTGAGCGCGATGGTCGACTACCCCATCGGGGATTTGATTGCCGAGCAAGTGAAGGCGATGGGCGTGAAGCCGTTTTACAAACGGTTCAAGCATAACGGCGTAACCGGGCCAAATATGGCGACGGTCTATAGCGACCGCGGATTTGGGGTGCGCGCGCCGGTGGTGTTTTATAACCGTGCGCATGAGGCGGCCGCGGAACTGAAGCCGGGGGATTTTGACTGGAAAGCGATTTTTGCGGGCGGCGTGCGCTGGGCGCACAGTGGAGGAATTTTTGCAGCGCTGTCGGCGAGCACTGCGGCGCTGGCTGCGGAGTTTATGAAGGCAGCGAAGGATGCAGGCGCGGTGACTTCGTTTGATTTGAACTTTCGCGAGAAGCTGTGGAAGATCCACGGCGGCGACGCGCGCGCGGTGGAGACGATTGCAAAGATCGTAGAGAACGTAGACGTGCTGGTGGGGAACGAAGAGGACCTGCAGAAGGGGCTGGGCATTCCGGGGCCGGAAGTGGCGGGGAAGTCGAAGCTCGATCCCAGTGTTTTTGTGGGAATGATCAGCGACGTGGTGAAGAAGCTACCGCACGTGAAAGCAGTAGCGACGACGCTGCGCGAGGTGCACTCGACCAACCGGCATAGCTGGAGCGCGGTGGCGTGGATCAACGGCAAGACGTATGCAGCGCCAACGGCGGAGTTGGATGTGCTGGACCGGGTGGGAGGCGGCGATGGGTTTGCGGCGGGATTCATCTATGGGCTGCTGAACGGCGAGACGCCTGAAGAATCGGTCAAGCTGGGCTGGGCGCACGGAGCGCTGCTGACGACGTTTCCCGGCGACACGACGATGGCGAGTCTCGACCAGGTGCAGGCCTTTGCCAAGGGCGGATCGGCGCGGATTCAGCGCTGAGGCGCTCGGGCTGGGCTGGTTTCTGAATCGAGAGACGGCAGGATTCATCAAATTCGCAGATAATCAAGGCGAGCACGAGGGAAGGACCAGCATGGCGAAAGTCACATTGGTGTTTGCGGCGCTGCTGATTGCGCTGGGACTGGCGAGTTATTTCGGAACGGGCAGTCTGCATCCGACAGCGTTGATTCCGACATGGTTTGGAGTGGCGCTGGGCGTGTTTGGGTGGCTGGCGATCAGCCCCAGCGAGAAGCGGCGCAAGCTTTTCATGCACATTAATGTGACGATCGGGCTGCTGGGATTTCTGGGCGCGGGGATCCGGGCGATTCAGGAGTTTGTGCATTCGAACGCGACGGGGAAGGCCATCGATCCGATTGCAGTTGGGGCGCAAGTCACGATGGCTGGGTTTATGTTGATTTACGTGATTCTCTGCGTCCGATCGTTCATCACGGCACGGCGCGCGGGGAAGGTTTAACGCATGGGCACGATGCGCGGCGGCGCGATGGGTATGGGTGCGCGAGCCGAGCGCACGCCGCACGGCCGTGGCGCGCGGGCAGGCCAGCCGGATACTCCCAAGAAGAAAATCGACGTGAAGAGGCTGTGGCCGCAGGTGTGGACGCTGATTGCGCCGCGCAAAGGCCTGCTGGTGATTGGGCTGATTTTGATGGCGATCAATCGCGTGGCCGGGTTGGTACTGCCTTATACGTCGAAACCGCTGCTGGATAAGGTGCTGTCTCCGCATGGCGACCCCGCTCTGCTGCCGCGCTATATCGTCTATGTGTTTTCGGCGATGCTGCTGCAGGCGATCACCTCCTTTTCACTGACACAGCTGTTGTCGAAGGCGGGGCAGCGACTGATCGCAGATATGCGGCGCCAGGTGCAGAGGCATGTAGGGCTGCTGTCGGTGGCCTACTATGACGAGAACCGCACGGGCACGCTCGTGGCACGCATCATGAGCGATGTGGAGGGCGTGCGCAACCTGGTGGGCACGGGACTGGTGGAGTTTGTCGGCGGGATGTTGACGGCGGTGCTGGCGTTTATCTACCTGCTGCATCGAAGCGTCACGGTTACGCTCACGGTGTTCGCGGTGGTAGGCGCATTTGTGTTTGTTCTGCAGTACGGATTCAAGGTGATCCGGCCGATCTTCCGCGAGCGGGCCAAGATCAACGCAGAGGTAACGGGCAGGCTGACGGAGTCGCTGGGCGGCGTGCGGGTGATCAAGGGCTATCACGCAGAAGACCGCGAGCATTCGGTGTTTTCAGCCGGTGTGGATCGGCTGCTGCAAAACGTGATGAAGTCGCTGACCATGACGAGCGTGCTGTCGTCGGCGTCGACGACCGTGCTGGGGCTGGTTTCAGCGCTGGTGATGTGGCTGGGCGGCCACGCGGTGTTGAAGGGGACATGGTCGGTGGGCGACTACTTCAGCTTCAACATGTTTCTGGCGTTCATGATTGCGCCGGTTTTCCAGATCGTGAATATCGGCACGCAATTAACAGAGGCGTTTGCCGGGCTCGATCGTACCGCGGAGATCATGAGCGAGCTTGAAGAGAATCAGTCGCCGGAGCGGACGGCGAAGATGCCGCCGATTCAGGGGACAGTGCAATTTGAAGACGTGGAGTTTGCCTACGATCCAGCTAAGCCGGTGCTGCACGGGATCAATTTTTTGGCCGAGCCAGGATCGGTGACGGCGCTGGTGGGATCGTCGGGATCGGGAAAGTCGACGATTATCAGCCTGCTCTGCGCGTTTCACACGCCGCTGAAGGGCCGCGTGCTGGTGGACGGAATCGACCTGGCGCATGTCGATTTGAATACCTATCGTTCGCAGCTTGGGGTGGTGTTGCAGGATTCGTTCTTGTTTGATGGAACGATTCGCGAGAACGTGATGTTTTCGCGGCCGGATGCGACCGAAGAGGAGTTTCTGTTTGCCTGCCGGACGGCGCGCGTGGATGAATTTGCGGAGCGGTTCCCCGATGCCTACGACACAATTGTGGGCGAACGCGGGGTGAAGCTCTCGGGAGGCCAGCGGCAACGCCTCTCCATTGCGCGAGCGTTGCTGGCGCAGCCGCGCATTTTGATTCTCGACGAAGCGACGAGTTCGCTCGATTCGGAATCAGAGGCCATGATTCAGGCGGGACTGAACCAGTTGATGCAGGGGCGGACCACGTTTGTGATTGCGCACAGGCTGTCGACGATCCGGCGGGCCGATCAGATCCTGGTGGTAGAGCAGGGGGTGATCGTTGAGCGCGGCAATCATGCGGAGCTGTTTGCGCTGGGCGGCCGCTACTATGACCTCTATACGCGGCAACATGGATTGGAAGCGAACCTGTTTCTCGCGCCCGGCGAGGGCGATGTGGTGCCCGCGTAACAGAATTCAAAACGTGGCGAAATTGACCTGGACGTCGGTGGTTGCGGCGATCGGCTGGCCGTGTTTAGTGGCAGGCAGAAAGCGATAGTGCTGGACGGCGGCTACGGCTTTTTTGTCGAGGCCGAATCCAAGACCTCGCCTGATTTTGACGTCTTTTGGCAGACCGTCTGCGCCGACCAGAACCGTGACGACGGCAACCTGGACATAAGGGTGGGCAGTGAAGGGGTCGGTGAAATCGGCATCGACGGTGTGGATGAGGACGGGCTCGGTGGAGGACAGCGGGCGGTGATGCTTGTCTTCGAGCTGCGATGGATTGGGCGCCGGCAGATCGCGTTCGGCGATCACGACCTCGGGCACAGCTTCGTTGAGGTTGGCGCGGAAGACGACCCGCACATCGATCCAGACAGGGACGGGCTTGCCGGCGAGCTTGCCCGGCTCGAATTTTGACTGAGTAACAGCAGCGACGGCGGACTGATCGAAGTCATTGCCGTGGCTGTGAAGGACTTGAAGATGGGCCGGAGCGCCATCAGCGCCGATGACCATGGCCAGCACGGTCATGCCCTGCGCCTGCTTACCGGATGCGCCGTCGGGGTAGGGGGCCGCAGCGACGCGGATCAGCCGCGGAGCGGAGACCTCGGGACCGGCGTAATAGACTCCATCGCCATCGGGTTTCTGATGGAGCTGACTCGCGGATGGGGGCGCAGGCTGCGCACAAACGGCGATGGTGGTGAGGGCAAAAAAGGCAAAGACATGGTTTCCCTGACGCATTCGTTCTCCCAATCCGCTCAGTTTGCTCGCGTTCTTTCATTCTTCTGGGAGGGGCCATGCGGCGTCAACAACGCAGGAAGGATTGAGTTTGTCGAAAATCGGCGAAAGGGCGGAGGAGGCAGTCTTTGCTCGGTAATGGGAGGCGTATCAAAGCTTGACGAGCATCCCATATCCTGAGAAACTTGACATGTACTCATCACGCGAAACAGAGGACCAAAATGCGAGACGCGGCTCCGCAAGGGACCTATAAGGTTCAAGCCCTGGACAGGGCATTTGCCGTACTGGATTTGCTGGGCGAGAGCGATACACCGCTGGGGTTGGCGCAGGTGGCGGCGTCGCTACAGCTTCATAAGAGCACCGCGCACAGGTTTTTGATGGTGCTCGAGCGGCACCACATGGTGGAGCGGACGAGCAACGGGAAATTTCGCCTGGGGCTGAGGCTTTTTGATTTTGGAAATCGCGCAATTGAGCAGTACGACCTGCGAGAGCGCGCGCAACCGCATCTGCGCCGCCTGGTGGCCGAGACGGAAGAGACCGCGCACCTTTGCATTCTGGAGCAGGCGCGGGTGATCTATATTGACAAAATCGAGCCGGCGCGCTCGGTGCGCATGATTACACGGATTGGATCGAGCAACCCGGTGCATTGCACGTCGGTGGGCAAGGCGATCCTGGCGTTTTTGCCGGAAGAGCGGATGAATGACATTATGAAGCGGCTGAAGTTTGAGCGCTTCACGACGCGGACCATCGCGACGGCGGAAGCTCTGCGAACCGAGGTCGAGAAAACGCGGCGCCGCGGCTATGCAGTGGACGATGAGGAACTGGAAGAGGGTTTGCGCTGCATTGCGGTGCCGCTGCTGGACGCGCAAAGGCTGCCTGTGGGCGCGGTGAGCGTATCAGGGCCGTCGTTCCGCGTGACGGCGCAGAAACTTCCCTCGATTGCCAATCATCTGCTGCAATGCGTGCGCGGCATTTCAACGGACATGGGATTTACATCTTCGGGGCGGGGCAGCAAAGTAGCGTGGCCGGCCTGAGCGCAGGCTGCGGCGATCGTTGATGCGGACCGGTTTCGACAGTGTGACGCCGACCGGGCTTGGACAGCGCGGTTTCTGATACACTCATTGATGTTGCAGAAGCAAGAATGCATCTTGCCCGCCAGGGTTTGGATGCGGCCGGAAGCAGCGCGCAGGCGGAACGAGCAGGGCTGAGGTTGAGCGGTTCGATTCGCGGCAGGCAGCTTCAGAAGACCAGGCAATACCTGGGGACGTAGCTCAGTTGGTTAGAGCGCCGCCCTGTCACGGCGGAGGTCGCGGGTTCGAGCCCCGTCGTCCCCGCCACTTATCCAAGGAAAAGTTGAAGGGATAGGTGGGATCTGAGTGACAACGAAGCCTGAATGGAATTAAGGCAAAAGCAGAGTTAACTGAGCCCCCTGCTTTGATTGTCCTCAGGGCCGCTGTTCGCTCATGGGCGCGACACCTTGAATGCCGGGGTGACATCGATTCTGCTTTGAGGCGGGAGCCGCAGATCAGGCTGCCGGGGTGATGAGCACCATTTCGATTGCGGGCGGGGGTACGACTTCGGGCAGTTTGGCGACGAATTTGTCGCTGTGGGCCACTTCGACAAACACTTTGTTTATGGTGTCCTCGGTCCGCATGGAAGAGATGTGCAGCTTGTGAACGGCTCCCATGGCGGCGGTTGCCAGGAGAAAGCGATTTTCAATACGAAGCCCAGCTGCGTAGACCAATTCAGATCGCATGTTGCCTCAATTCCAGGTTATAGAGCGTTTGCTACTAAGCCATTTCAGACCTGTGCGCCCGGTGAAGCGCTCATTGGAGAGGCGATATTGGATGCTGACCGGGAACGAATCTATCGAGAGGGGCCAGAATTCATAGAATGGCGGACAAATGCTTCTCTTTAGTGAGCATACGCTGATTTCGGCTGGTTCTACGGAATTCTGACGGGATGGAGCGCTTTGGATAAGACAAAAGGACCGCGGGGGTTCAGGATGGGCGAGAATTGGACTAATATTGTCGGTGTTTGCACAGGTTGATGCTATAGTTGGGGCTGGTCGTTGAATTCCGACTTGGTTTGTTGCCTGTTCAGCTATTAAGCCCCGCTCGCAATCAATTCCACATTGAGTTCTGCGATACACCAAGCAACAAGGGAATAGTTATGGAACAGGGAACAGTGAAATGGTTTAACGATGCCAAGGGCTTCGGCTTTTTGAGCCGCGCCAATGGCGAAGATGTGTTTGTCCACTTCTCGGCGATCAAGTCAGATGGCTTTCGCTCGCTCAAGGAAGGTCAAGCGGTCCAGTTCGATGTGGTAAAGGGACCGAAGGGCTGGCAGGCAGAGAACGTCACGATCGCGTAAGATCTTTTAACATCGACAAGGGGAAGAGGCCGCACATTTGTGCGCTTCTTCCCTTTTTGTCGCCCGGATTTGATCGGAACGGGGATCTGCGATCGGGAGAACTGGGGATGCGACGCCGATTTGCGGCGCGATTTGGGTGGGCAGCACAGGCCCGTAAGCCTGCACTGCCCCGATTGCGAACTATTTTGCGTGTTGGGGTTGGGGAAAGGATTTCTGCGCGATTTCAGACAGTTTCTTGTCAGCGGCCTTTTCCTCGTCGAGGGTTTTCTGGAGCAGTTGGACGATCTGCGATTTGCCAAGGCGTTCCGCGAACGAACGAACCGTGCCATATGCGGCCATTTCATAGTGTTCGACTCGTTGCGCCGCAGAGATGAGAGCTTCGTCACGCACCTCGCCTTCTGCCGTATCTTGAAGCGCCTGTGAGCCTTCTTCGAGAACGCCTTTCATGCCATCACAAGTTTTTCCCTTGGGCGATGTGCCAAGCATCTGGAAAACCTGATCAAGACGCTCGATTTGGTCTTTAGTCTCTTCAAGATGATGTTCAAAGGCGCTGCGCAGCTCACTTGACGTTGCCGCCTTGGCCATTTTTGGAAGTGCTTTAGTGATTTGGTTTTCTGCCGAGTATAGGTCTTTCAGTTCATCGACAAACAATTTCTCGATTGTGTCTACAGCCATCTCGTCCCTCCAGTTGTATATTCGCTTGCGTCGTGTGTGATGCTGTGCCGCGGGCGCGCTGTTGCTCTGCTCGAGAGGGTTCGCGGAGCAAGCAGCGAGAGAGTTGCTTTATCTTGGATTGGAGGACAGGCGGCCGGAAACGCTGGTGGCCGTCGATGCGCGGCAAAAAAATTGAGCGCGTCCTCGTTAGGGAGAACGCGCTCAGGTGAATTGCAATCAGCTGTTAGCGGCTGGCAACTGCATCGCCGAAGTACTGCGAGACGGCGTGCAGGAACGGCAGGGCCACTTCGGGAGGGGCTACTTGGCCGTGGAGAATCTGTTCAAAGGGGTGAACAGACCCGTAGAAGTCGTCCGTGTCTTCGCGATTCTGGCTGACGGAGACCCCGTTCAGATCGATGCCGGCGAAGATTCCGTGGCTACGTGACCAGGTGAGGAGCTCGGCGCGCAGGCTCAAATCCGTCGAGGCTTGCGCATCGCGGCCGACCGGGCCTGCAACAGCGGAAGCATCGCCACCGATCTTGAATTTGTCGCGCAGAAGATCTTGAAAGCCCTTGTGGTTGATGGCGACGAGCACCAGATCGGTGCCCTGGCCGCCGGCTTGAAATCCGAAGGATCCGCCGGCCATGCGGATAAAGACCGGCGCGCTCCAGCCGTGGGGAGTGCGGCAGGTGACGACGCCCTGGCCGTATTCGGCGCCGAAGATGAATGCGCCTTTCATCATTCCCGGCACAACGCCGACGCAGGTGGCGTGGCGCGCGATGCCGTTAGGGACGGCTTTATCGGGAACAGTCATGATCGCATCGAGAGTCAGCTTGGCAGATTCGAGGCGCGCGTCAAGCTTGTGCTCATCGTCGGCGGCGAGGGCCAGGGTCGAAGACACCGCAAGTATCGATAACGCACAGACGCCTAAAAGTTTCTTCATGGGGGATTCCTCCAAATTCCTAACTTGTCCGCAGCGCATCCCGGGCAGGGTCTGCAATGCGGCTCAGTACGCTTCGATGCGAAATGGGAGCGCGGGGTAACTTGTAAGGGTAGAAATTGGAGACGGTGATCGTGGAGCCTGCGATACTGCACTGGTATTAGGTTAGTTAGCGCGACGGAGAGATCTTTGGGCAGACGCTAGACGGGCTGACCCTCGATCAGCGAATACGCGCCGGCCGGAACGATGCGGGTGAGTGAGAAATCTGCGGACTTGAGGAGGGTCCGGAATTCCGCTTCGGTGCGTTCACAGCCGCCCAGCACGAGCATCATCAAGTCCGCTAGACCGGCGGGGTGGGTTTGGGAGTCAACCAGCGCGTCAATCAGCAGAAGGGTGCCGCCCGGCGCTATCGCACGACGCACGTTGCGCAGAATCTTCGCTGCATCGTCGTCCATCCAGTCGTGAATGATCCTTTTGAGAATGTAAGCGTCTCCGCCTTCCGGGACACGATCAAAAAAGCTGCCGGCGGCGATCGTCGCGCGTTTGGCGATCTCGCCCGTCAGAATCTTTTCGGCATCGACCACAACCTGTGGTTGGTCAAACAGGATTCCCCGCAGGGTAGGAGTGGCAATGAGAATGTCGCGCAGAAATGCGCCCTGGCCGCCGCCGACATCCACTAGAGTCTTGAATCTGGAAAAGTCGTAGGCGCGGAGGATTCCAGGAGAGACCCAGGCAATCTCGAGGGCCATTACCTGATTGAAAACCGAGGCTTCTTCGGGGTGAGAGCCGAGGTAATCGAAGAAACTTTGGCCGAAGACTCGATTGAATGCCGGCTCGCCGGTGCGAACCGACCCAGACAGACCGCCGATGGCGGACCAAAGGTAGGGCGCCGGAAGAAACCTGGCAACAGCGTGGAGCGCCATAGGCTGATCTGTGCGCAGAATCTCGGTTAACGGCGTGTTGGTGTAGCGTCGATCAGGGGTTTGCCGGAACATGTCGAGGCTCGTCAACGCGCGCAGCAGGCGGTCCAGCGTTGGTGCGTGCGCACCGCACTCAGCGGCAAGCTCGTCTGCTGTCTTTGGCCCGCGGGCAAGCAGGTCGGGAATGCGAAACTGCACCGCCACATGGATCGCCTGTGCGGCGACTAGGCCGGGGTAGATGTATTCGAGGGGTCTCGGAGGCATGGGATGGTCTCTCCGTCAGCATACACATGCGACCGCGCCATTGGCGGCAGACGTTATGGAGGTGACCGCTGCTGGCGCAGCAAGCACAGATACGGCGAATTCGCTATTCGAGTTTGGAACCTGGAGAGGGGAGTGCCGATCAGATTGTCGACGAGAGTTGCAGACTGGCGGAGAGGGTGGGATTCGAACCCACGTTAGAGTTTCCCCTAAACACGCTTTCCAAGCGTGCGCCTTCAGCCACTCGGCCACCTCTCCCAAAAGCTGTATCTATCCACTTGAATCTACCATAGGCGGGGTGTGGCCGGCGGTGTTGCAGCGGGCGCTGAGAGGTGCGAGCCAGGGCGGGAGGAGGAGGCTTGAAATCGTTTACAATTCGCGGCTGGTTGATTTATAGTTCGGCCTTGCCTGCTTGTGCTTCGGTTGGTTTCGCGCTATCTCTAACCTGATTCATTGAGGACTTCTATGCCGGATATCTCTCGTCGTGATTTGCTCGTCGCTGGTCTTGCCATTTCTGGCACTACACTTTTTGCCCGATCGGCATGGGGGGCTGCAGCCGCACGCATGGTTGAGGAGGCACAAGCCGGGTCGAAGGAGATGGCCGCTGCCGTGGCTCCGCGCGAACAACTGCTCTTCGATTTCGGGTGGAAATTCACCTTTGGAAATGGCTGGGATCCGGCAAAGGACCTGGGATTCGGATTTGACCAGGGAGATTTTGCCAAGACCGGCGACTTCAAATTTGCCAAGGCGGGCTTTGACGATTCGAAGTGGCGCGCGCTGAATCTGCCCCACGACTGGGCAGTCGAGTTGCCGTTCGTTCACGACGATCAGCAGATGTCTCACGGGTACAAGCCGCTGGGGCGGCGTTATCCCGACACGAGCGTGGGCTGGTACAGGCGTGAGTTTGACGTTCCGTCGAGCGATGAGGGGCGGCGCGTATCGGTCGAATTCGATGGTGCGTTTCGCGACGTGATTCTTTTTGTCAACGGATGCTTTGTGGGGCGCAACAACAATGGCTACGCGCCATTTCGTTTCGACATCACGGACTTTTTGGCGATCGGGGCCAGGAACTATATTGTGGCGCGGGTCGACGCCAGTTTCGGCGATGGGTGGTTTTATGAGGGCGCAGGAATTTACCGGCATGTTTGGCTGACCAAGACGGACGCGCTGCATCTGGGACGATGGGAATCGACGGTGCGCTCGGAGCTGAACGGGGAAGCTGCAACGTTGAGCCTCGGCACCGTGGTGATGAACGAAGGCAAGCACCCGGAGAATGCCAAGGTCAGCTGGAAAGTGATGGACGCTGCAGGCAAAATTGTGGCGACGGCCGAGGCTCCGGCGCAGCCGATCGCAGCGGATGAGGCGGCTTCATTCAATGCGAGCGCGACGCTGACGACTGCAGCACTTTGGTCGGTCGAGGAGCCGAATCTCTATTCGGCGGTTGTGACGGTGGAATCGGATGGCAAGACACGCGATGCGGAGCGGGTGAACTTTGGAATTCGCACGGCGGTTTTCGATGCGGAGAAGGGCTTCGCGCTGAATGGCAAGCCGATGAAGATTCAAGGAACCTGCAACCACCAGGATCACGCGGGCGTGGGCGCGGCGCTGCCGGATCGTCTGCAGTGGTATCGGGTGGGCGTGCTGCGCGCGATGGGGTGCAACTCCATGCGCACTTCGCACAACATGCCGACGCCGGAACTGGTGGAAGCCTGCGATCGCTTGGGCATGACGATGATGTGTGAGACGCGGCAGATGAGTTCAAACCCCGAGGGGCTGGCCCAGCTGGAGACGATGATCAAGCGCTATCGCAATTCGCCATCGATCATCTTCTGGTCGGTCGGCAACGAGGAATTTCTGCTGCAGGATGAGATGGCGGAACAAGGCGCAAAGATTGCAGCAACGATGGTGGAGCGATGCCACGAACTCGATCCCACGCGAATGGTTTCGGCGGCGGTGAACGGAAATAACAGAAAGGGAGTTTCGCTGGCGTTCGACATTGTGGGATTCAACTACAATCTCAAGTTTCCCGAAGCGTACCACAAGGATTTTCCGAAGCGCGCGATCTACGGTTCGGAGACGGCGAGCGCGATCTCGACGCGCGGCGTATATGCGACCGATCCGCTGCGCAATGTTCTCAGCGCCTACGATACGAATCAGCCGGGATGGGGCGAGACGGCCGAGGAGTGGTGGACGTTCTATGGCACGCGGGAGTGGGAAGCCGGCGGATATGCGTGGACCGGATTTGATTATCGCGGAGAGCCGACGCCGTATGGCTGGCCGTCGATCAACTCGCAGTTTGGCATCTCGGATTTGTGCGGATTTCCCAAGGATACCTACTACTACTACAAGGCGTGGTGGAGAAAAGAGCCGTCACTGCATCTGTTTCCGCATTGGAATTTCGAAGGTAAGGAAGGTGAAGAGATTCCGGTGTGGGTTCACTCGAATCTCGAGCAAGTTGAGCTCTTTGTCAATGGGCAAAGTCTTGGATCGCAGAAGGTGCCGCGCCTGGGGCATGTGCAGTGGAAGGTGAAGTACGTTGCGGGCAGCATTGAGGCGCGCGGGTCGAGCGGGGGAAAGGTTGCGCTGACGGAAAAGCGCGAGACAACCGGACCGGCAGTGGCGATTCGGCTGACCGCAGACCGCAATGAGATCAATGCGGACGGGGAAGACGTCGCGATTCTCACGGTCGAGGCGCTCGACAAGGATGGGCGGCCGGTGCCAACGGCCAACAACCACCTTGGGTTCAAAGTGGAGGGTGCAGGCGCGTTGATTGGCGTCGGCAATGGCGATCCCAATTGCCAGGAGAGCGATAAGGAGCCGAGGCGCTCCCTCTTTAACGGGCTTGCGCAAGTCATCGTGCAGGCGAACAAAATGCCGGGCGAGATTCACATTGAGGCGTCGAAAGAGGGATGGGACGGCCCCGAGTTGACGCCGGCCAAAATTGTGATCAGGACCAGGCAAGTCGAACTGCGACCGGCGGTGCCTGTGATTCGGAAGCGGCCCGGCGCGTGACGGCCCGTCGGCCTGCTGCTTCCGCGAGCTTTATCATTCCGATATGAATAAAAAGCTTCGATGGGGAGCCCTGAGCACTGCGAATATCGGCACAAAAAAGGTGCTGCCGGCCATGCAGAAGGGCCGGCACACGACCGTTGCGGCGATCGCGTCTCGCGATCTTGTGAAGGCGAAGGAAGCGGCCGCAGCCCTCGGAATACCGCGAGCCTACGGCTCCTATGAGGAACTGCTGGCCGATCCTGAAATAGATGCGATCTACAATCCGCTGCCAAATCAGCTTCATGTTCCGTGGACCATCAAAGCGGCGGAAGCGGGCAAACATGTGCTGTGCGAAAAGCCCATTAGCCTGACCGTTGCCGAGGCGGAGACGCTGATCGAGGTTCGCGAGCGGACCGGGGTAAGGATCGGCGAGGCGTTCATGATTCGAACCCATCCGCAGTGGCTTCGCGTCGGTGAGCTGATCAGAAGCGGCAGCATCGGGACGCTGCGATCGGTGATGGGCTGCTTCAGTTATCACAATGTTGATCCGGCGAATATCCGCAATCACATCGAGAGCGGCGGCGGGGCACTCTACGACATTGGGTGCTACATGATCCAGGCCGCACGCTTTGCGTTTGCCGAGGAGCCGACGCGGGTGGTGGCGAGCATAGAGCGCGACGAGAAGATGCACATCGACAGGCTGACGTCGGCGATCCTTGAGTTTAAGGCGGGGCAAGCGATTTTCACCTGCAGCACCCAACTCATTCCGCGCCAGCGCGTCGATTTTCTCGGAACAGAGGGGCGCATCGAGATTGAGATTCCCTTCAATGCACCTAAGGACCGCCCGACGCGGATTTTTGTGGATAGCACGGGTGACCTGACAGGGAGCGGAATCAGGACGGAAGAGTTTGCGGTGTGCGATCAGTACACGCTGCAGGGTGACGAGTTTTCAAGAGCGGTAATGGAAGGCAGGGAAGTGCCGGTGCCGCTCGAAGAGGCGATTCGGAATATGAGGGTCATCGAGGCGGTATTCAAATCGGGAGAATCGGGGCGCTGGGAGAGTGTTCGGGCGTGAGCTCAGAGCGCTTGACGGTAAAATAAATGAGATGTCCGCCAGCCGGATTCGTGCGAATCCGATTCTCACCCAGGGGCCCCGTAGCTCAGGTGGATAGAGCAGCAGTTTCCTAAACTGCGTGTCGGAAGTTCGAATCTTCCCGGGGTCACCATACGCACCGTTTCAAAGCAATTCGGAATTCTTGGGAATTGCAGGGGAGTTACTAAGACTGAGTGGGCGGTTCGGACTGCAGTCGGCAATAAGGCGTCTTGGCGCTTGCAGCTTTCGCGCTTAGTTCCGGTTTGGGTGGCATCTTCCACATTCTCATGGGGCTTCATCAGGGTCTTTGTTATACTCAGTTCATTACATAAGTGGAATTGTGCAAGGCCACTGTGCTGCTCGCCGTTCCGGATTTTCGGCCCGGTCGCAAGACTCCAGAATCGAATTTTGTTGATCTGACTTGAGGCTCTTTCATTGATTCTCCCGGCGAGTCGTTCCGCTCTGAATTCCCAAACTAAATTGAGCAGCGACCCCAAGACGACGGTCTCCCTCGTCATCTGCACACGAAATCGCCCTCTTCAATTGCAGAGTTGTCTGGAGGCCATTGGCCACCTTGATCCCCGCCCGGATGAAGTGCTTGTTGTCGATAACACTGAAGGGGACGAGGAGACGAAGGGGATTGCTCAGCGGTATGGAGCAAGGTATTCGACGGCGCCGACCAAGGGGCTGAGCCGCGCGCGAAACCGGGGAATGAAGGAAAGCCTCTGCGATGTTGTCGCTTTCCTCGACGATGATGCGGTTCCCGACGAGCATTGGCTGCAATTTCTGCTTGAGCCGTTCGCGGATCCAAACGTGGCCGCGGTCACGGGAAGCATCCGGACCCCGGATATGCCCCCTGGAACGGTTGAGGGGCGGTCGCCGCTGCTAATCAACCACGAAGTCGAGGAATGGTTTGAGGTTGCGACCTTTGGGGGCCTGGGGTGGGGAAGCAATATGGCGCTGCGCAGGGCAGCGTGTATGAGTCCGAAGATTTTTGATGAACGCCTTGGCCGCGGAGCTCCCTTCCAGATTGCCGAAGAAAACTACGCATTTGCCAAGCTGTTGTCGCGTGGTCATACGGTTGCATACATTCCGGCAGCAGTC
>Ga0181516_10000638_pt1 | contig 30546 bp, 31 predicted proteins | sample PEATcosm2014_Bin_25_FD_121104 | JGI IMG/M metagenome (GOLD analysis project Ga0181516, IMG submission 121104) | Peatland microbial communities from MTU Mesocosm Facility, Houghton, MI, USA - PEATcosm2014_Bin01_10_metaG | ecosystem: Environmental > Terrestrial > Soil > Wetlands > Peat | place... | reverse complement strand
TCGCGCACTTCCATCTCCACCAGGTCGATCAGCTCCGTATCTTCAACCGCGTCGCACTTGTTCAAGAAAACCAGCACGCAGGGAACGCCCACCTGGCGGGCCAGCAGAACGTGCTCCTTGGTCTGCGGCATCGGTCCATCGGTGGCCGCGACCACCAGGATCGCGCCGTCCATCTGCGCCGCGCCGGTAATCATGTTCTTGATGTAGTCGGCGTGACCGGGGCAGTCAACGTGCGCATAATGACGGTTCTTGGTCTCGTACTCCACGTGCGCCGTCGCAATCGTGATGCCGCGCTCACGCTCTTCCGGCGCGTTATCAATCGAATCGAAAGAACGGAACTGGTTCTTCGGGTTGTGCTTCTGCAAAACCTTGGTGATCGCCGCAGTCAGCGTCGTCTTGCCGTGATCGATGTGCCCGATCGTCCCCACGTTCACGTGGGGCTTCGTACGATCAAATTTTTCCTTCGCCATTGCCTTTATCTCCTACTTTCAAACTGCTAGAACCCGATTCTCCTACCTGTCGACTCTGTGCTTTGAGGCGGCGACACAGAAACCACTGCAGTCGCCAGGTATTGCCACTTCAACAGCATGGCTGACTGATCGCCGAAATCGATCCAGACACCCAGTTCGTCCGACCGTGCCACGTTGGCCTGAAAGCTGGGCTCTTCAAAGATCCCGGAGAGCGCTGCAATCCCATCAGGGGACAGCCAAATTCGAACTGCTTCCCCCGCGAAAACCGCACCGCTCATGCCACTGCACCATGTTTCGCAAACAGTTTTCCCAACTCTTCAAAGTCCTGCTCCGTGCCCCATCCAGTAATCCGGTCCACCAGATCGGGATTGATCGACACAGGGCGAAGCGACGACTTATCCGGAACTGCAATCCACTCCCGCCGCGAACCGGACCAAACTACATAGCGAAGCGGAAACGCGGAAAACTCTCCCAACCTCATTGCCAACACCTGGCCTTGAGCGAGCATTCTCTCACGGGCAAGCTCCCAGGCATATTCACGTCGCGCATCTGCAACAGGTGGCAAACCGAGGCGCCGGGAAGTGACATAGCGCTCGGGATCCACCTTCGGGAGATCCGACTCGGGCGCCCGCTGCGCTTTGGCCCACTCTTCACTGGAAACCAAAGGCAACCCATCGATTTTGACTTCGACTTCGTCCGGCATCGCCCACCTCAGTAGTACGCGTAAACCTTCAGGTACCTCTGCCGCAGATCCAGCGGAACCGCTTCGACCAGCCGCAGGAACCGCTCGCGGGTCAAACCCTGATCGGAAACCGGGAGCGCCTCATACAGCCCCACAGCCTCCCTGCCCAGCAATCCGCGCTTCAGAATTCCCTCGTAGTCGCGAATCCTCAGCTTGGCCTTTGCAACCCGATTGAGAAAAACTTCCACATCCCGCGCATCAAAAGCCCCATCGATCAACGCATGAAGCCGCGCGTATCCCTGCTCGTCCCGGACCGCTATCGCTGCCTGCTCAAACATCGTCTGCTGTCCCTCGCTAACGCTTTCAGCCCTCAGCTTTCAGCTGCAACTCTGGAGCGGGAGACGGGGATCGAACCCGCGACCAACAGCTTGGAAGGCTGTGACTCTACCACTGAGTTACTCCCGCACGTAAAACAGTTCGCAGTTCTTAGTTCACAGAAAAAACTGAGTACTACGAACTGCCTTCCGAACTTCTGGAGCTGATGACCAGGATTGAACTGGTGACCTCTCCCTTACCAAGGGAGTGCTCTACCAACTGAGCTACATCAGCCCTCAAACTTAAACCGCGCACTCTCCCGGCCCGAGGAGTGACTCATTTGTCAGGGTTAAAACCCTGACCTACCGCTACAGCAGCCCTCTTACAAACTTCAGGGCGCCGAATTGCCGCCCTCACTCCCGCCCCGCCGAATCTTCTCTGCCGAGCGGGCTAAAACCGTTCGCAACGCGAGACCGCCGATGACGATCAACGGAATCCACCGCATCTCCATCGGCCTGCCCATCACCAGGACCTTGCCGGTGTCCATGGTGAACCAAACCAAAATCGCCAAAAGCGCGTACAACGCCAGAGCCACCGGAAAGCGCTTGTCCAAACCCGCCCGATCTCGACCAGCACCGCTTCGCTTCAGCCCGTCCCGACCAGAACCCGCGCGCGCATCCTGCTGCTCTTCGCGCATTTCAGTCCCTCTAATTCGTGGTGCACAGGGGAGGATTCGAACCTCCGTAGCTCCAAGGAGCGGCAGATTTACAGTCTGCTGCCATTAACCGCTCGGCCACCTGTGCCCAGACACCCCAGAAAGCAAAAAACGCTTTCCGGGGACCCAACTAATCCCGCATGCCGCTCCGACTTTGAAGCCCTTCAGCACATTAAGCCCCGCCCGGAAAGCCTCCGGCATTTCGGAGCATGCACCTCAGTGGGATCGCCGCGGAGGATCGGACCGGCGCGCCAAATAATCTCCGCACACCGGCAAATGCTTACCGTCCCAGTATCCGTTCCCTGATCTCGTATGTGGAGCTGGCGAAGGGATTTGAACCCCCGACCCTCTGATTACAAATCAGATGCTCTACCAGCTGAGCTACGCCAGCCCTAACCCAAGAGAAATCACGACGGACAACCTGAAACGACGCCGCAACCCGCACAGGCGCACTCCCGCTATGGGCGTACTGCGGCACAAAAATCAAGGTTAGCACACCCACTCATGCGGAGCAAACCGCAAAAGGCGGATCAAGCGGCCCTGCGCGCAACCCTCTTCAGTGCGGAACTCCCGGCTGCGCGCCGCAAATCGTACTCATTCTGCAAATTCAGCCAGAACTGCGCCGGCAAGCCGAAATAAATGCCCAGCCGCAGGGCCGTATCGGCGGAGATCGCCCGCTTGCCGCGCACAATGTCGCCCACCCGCGGCGAGGGTACGCGCAGATCCTTCGCCAGCCGATAAGCCGTAAGCCCGAGCGGCTCCATGAACTCGGTGAGAAGAATCTCTCCCGGATGGATCCATGCTGGATTTGGGGCGGCATTTGGGACAGCATTTGCAGGCATCTCAATCTCCTCTAAGCTTGGGGCTCAGCGATAGTCCACCACTTCCACTTCGTGTGCGTTTCCGTCTCTCCACACAAAACAAATCCTGTACCGATCATTAATGCGGATGCTGAGTTGGCCGTCCCGGTCACCGCGCAGCTTTTCCAACCGGTTGCCTTGTGGGACCGTCAGGTTCTCCATTGCCAGCGCGGCGTTCAGGATGTAGAGCTTCTTAAGTGCCTGCCGGTTCAGCCGGGCTGGCAGCCGTTTGCACCTTCCCGCCGTCCAGAGCCGCTCGGTGTCTGCGTCGCGGAACCCAGCGATCATGCCCCATAGTAACACGTAGCATATATAAACGCAACGCATACATAATCCCCGCTCGCCCAAGGGCAGCGCCCGCTGGCTGAAAATTTCAGCGCGGAACAGGTTGAGACCGCCTGCGCCGTTCGCACTCCGAGGATTGGCGCGCAAGTTGTAGTCGCCTCGTGCCGACTGTCACTTGCGGAAGTTGGCCTTTGGGTGGATGATGGATTCGCTTTCCCAATAGGCCCTTTATGGATCTGAAAGCCAAGGAGAAGCTGTATGTCCAAAAATCTTATTGCCTTCGCATTTCTGGCATTTTGCCCCCTGCTCGCAGCCCAGCAAGCGATGAACAACGACTCCGTTGTCAAGCTTGTCAAGGCTGGACTCTCAGACGACCTTATCGTCTCCACTATTAATGCATCGCCTGGAAGTTACGACGCATCTGCCAACGGCTTGATCGCTCTCAAGACGGCCGGCGCCAGCGACAAAGTAGTCTCGGCGATCGTCTTGAAAGCGTCTGGCGCGGCTCCTGCTGCCGCCCCGGGCCCGGCCCCAGCCGCCGCTTCCGCCCTGCCTCCAGGAATCGATGAAATGGGCGTCTATTACAAGGACAAGAGCGGCGCCTGGACAGCGCTCATGCCGGAGATTGTGAATTTCAAGACCGGTGGCGTTATGAAGAGCATCATGACGGACGGAATCGTCAAGGGCGATATGAACGGACACGTGAATGGAGCACACGCAAAGACGTCCGTAACTTTTCCAGTCGTCTTCGCGGTCTACGTCCCGGAAGGAACCGCAATTACCGAGTATCAGCTCCTGCGCTTTCGCACCCACAGCGACGGACGCGAATTCCGCTCCACCACCGGCGGCGTTTTCCATTCTTCCGGCGGAGCCACTCGCGATCTGGTCGACTTTAAGGCGGACAAGATCGCGCCCCGCGTCTATCAGTTCACCCTGGACGTAAGCGCAGGAAAAGGAGAGTACGGGATCCTCCCTCCTGGCTCTTACACCAGTTCCAATATGGGGAGCGGCGGCAAGATGTATTCGGTAAGCATTGTCGAATGATGCGGAAGCAGAGTTGTTGCGGCATTGAGTCGGCGGCTTCGTCAATGTCTGCCGTTGGCGCTTAGAAAGGCCCGTTCCACCCATCGGACGGGCCCGTCGCATTTCTGGCCTCCATCGCGCCTCAGACCGCGATCCCTCCCGGCAGTGATACGGTAAATCTGACGGCCCTTGATGAACCGACGCACTCGCAGAACCCTTCTTATCTTCGCCGGAGTCGCGCTGCTGCTGACCGTGGCCATTTTCCTGCGCTCCAAGGCGCCGCCTGAGGCGGCGCGCCTGCTCCCCGAGTCCGACGGCATCCTTTACGTCAACCTCAAGCCGGTCAGGACCTTCACCCACTTCAAGGACCTGAAGCCGACCGAGCGCGCCCCCGACTACCAGGAGTTCGTCGATGCCACCGGCTTCGACTGGGAACGCGACCTGGACGAGGTAGCCATTGCCCTGCACCGGATGCCCGACCCCAACGGCCCCAACGGGCCAGTCGCTTACTCCATGGTGCTGGTGGGTAAACTGACCGGCAAGAAACTCAACGACTGGCTCGAATCCCATGCCACCTCGCGCGAAGCCTACGCCGGCCACACCATTTACAACGTACATTCCCAGGACCGCACAGTTCGGATCACGCAGATCGGCTACGACATGATCGCGGTCTCGAATACGCCGACTCCCGAGCAGATTCACTCCATGATCGACCGGCATCGCAGCGCCGCGCTTCCCTTTTCCGGCTCCTCGCTGCTGGCCCGCCACTTCCACGACGTGCCCCTGCTCTCGCTGGCCTGGGGATTGGGCCAGATCGGGCTTCCCTTCTCAGAGAGCGGCGCGATCAGCGTCTTCGGCCTGTCGCTGCCCATCGAGGCGGACTCGACCATCATCGCCAGCCTGCGCTGGACCGGATCGTTGCACCTGCGCGTGGAGGAGATTGCGCCCAGCGAGGAGAAGGCTGCGAGCCAGGCGGCCGCGCTGGCCACGCTGGTAACGCTGGCCCGCGGCATTGCCGCGCCGCTGGGAGACAACGCCGCCAACAACGGATTGCGGGAGCTGCTGAAATCCGCGCTGGTTACGCAGAAGCAGGACCGCGTGGTGGTGACGGCCGTACTGCCGCCGGCCTTCATTGCCAGCCTTGGCCAGGACAGCGGGCCAAAGGAACGCGCGCCGGCCCCGAATCAGAGTGCCCCAGCTCCGCCTGCACCGTAAAAAGCCAGCGATACTTCAAAATGGACATGGCCCACTTCCCTGGTTGTCCTTAGAGCCTGCTCCACGCAGGTTGCAAAGTTCTAAAACAATCCCCATGAACAGATTTGATAACTCCGCCAACGAGCACGGAGCGCGGCTAACCCCGCCTCGGCCTCATTGACAAGCCTTGATCTTCTTGCGCCCGCGTTTTACCATGAGCTTCTTTGGCAAGTCATTCCCCTTCCAAATTTCATCGTGCATTCATACTCCGGCCCGTATCCACGCAACGCAGTTCGCGGCGCCGCTGCGCAACCTAAAGACCAGGGGGAGAAATGCAACCGTCCTGTTCGATCTGCCATTTCAAGAGCATCCGCCTGAGCCTGGCGCTGGCCGTCGCCGGTTTGTCCTGCGCAATCGCCGCCGCGCAAGACATCCCGATCGGTGTCACGTACATTTGCAGCGGCGAGCACATCTACGTAGAAAACTGCAATATCCGCGACCTCTCCGACACCGCCAACTGCATGGTCGCGCATCCTGACAAGCTCACGCCCACCGGTATGAACTCCTACACCTACGTCACGCGGGGGGCGCTCAAAAAGCTGCTGCCCACCTGCCAGCAGCCGAGCGCGAAGCAAGTCGCGGCCGCAAAGGCATTTCAGCAAAAGCAGCAGGACGCTTACAACGCGGCCGTAGCCAAGGCCAATCCACAGCCTCCACCTGTGAATCGGGCCGCTGTCAATCAAGCAGGAGCGAACAACTCGCTGCCCGCGCCGCCCAAGACGCCGGAAGAACGCGCCATGCGCCGCTGCGTCTCTTCCGGCCGGCTGGCTTCCACCTGCACCGGCAACTCGCTGCTGGGCGCGTTTGGCCAGATGATCTCGCAGGTGCTTCCGGGAGCGGATAAGGCGCCGGAGCCCGGTCCAGAGATGGCGGGCGTCTTTCAGGGCGCGGGCGGCTGGCGTCTCGACTTTATCGACAACGGAGTGCTGGTCAACTGCACCGGCCTTTCGCCGAACCAGGAGAGCTACTCTCTGGACTTGAAGAACGGCCGCACCACGCTCACCATCAACACGACGCCCAAGCCGCTGGTCCTCGCCGTTCACTCCGACGGAACCATCACCGGCTCCGGCCCGGTCACCATCGACGGCGTCATCGCCGCAGGCTACGTCAGCGGCGCCGCGGGAACCGGCGCCACGCAGAAAGACCAGTACGGCAATCTCTACGACGCGGCCGGCAACCGCGTCGCCGGCAACGCCAATGCCGGCTATACCAGATTCGCGCCCAAGCGCGTCACCTGCCCTGCACTCAACCTTTCATCGAAAGGCGCGGGAGCCGGCGTGCAGACGATGCAGACCGATCTGCTGAAGACGGCCTTCGGCGGCGACAAGGGGCCGGCCACGCCGCCGGGTATCCGCATGCACGGCATCTTCGCCGCCTCCACAGGCTTCAGCGTGCAGTTCTTCCCGGAGTCCGCCCTTCTCGGATGCGGCCCGGACGCTGCGCGCGCCTATCCGTATACCGTGGCGGCAAGCGGGGCCGGCGCGGTGGTCAAGATCGATGCGCCGGACCACCCTCTCTCGCTTGCTTTCAGGTCCGACGGATCGCTCGATCCCGGCGCATCCGGACCGTACCAGGTGCATGGACGCATCGTCACCGGCCAGAACGACGATGGCGACTTCACCTTCGTTCCCATGGAGCTGACCTGCAATCTTGGGGTCCTCGCTCCGAGCAAGCAGATCCCCTCCAGCGGCGGAGCGGCTGCCATGGTCACCGCCTCCGCATCGTCACCGGCGGTGGGCGCCGCCACCCTCTCCACTGCCGCCGCGCCCACCGGCAATGCGGTTCTGAATGTCATTCCTGGACTCGCCGCGCAACCCGGCGCTCCCAATCCGTTCGCCGGCCGCACCTATGTTCTTCTGCGCGCGAGTTATGAAGACGTACTGGCAAGCGGCGGCATTTCCGTTCCTGCTGGAATGTCGTCCCACGTCTACGTGGCCAGCGTCTGCACCCCCAAGACGCCTGAATGTCAGAAGGTCATCGATGCCATCAACGCCAACGTCGTCTCCGGCACCCGCGCCGATTTGAGCGGCAAAGGAACACTCCCCGGCGTGCCCCCCGGAACGTACTTCCTTCAGGTCTCCGCCTTTTACAACAACCGGCCCTACAATTGGGGACAAGCCATCAAGCTCAATCCCGGAGCGAACTCCGTGACCCTCGACCTGAGCAACGCAACGCCGATCAAGTGAAGGGGGCAAGCGGAGTTAGCGGAGTTGGCGGGGTTGCCGATAACCTTCCAACTCTGCCTACACGGGCGCAACGCGGCTTATTTCGCCAGATTCGCTTTATTCGCGCGAATTTCACTTTCCTTTGAGACAACTTTCCACGCCGTTTCCATCTCTAAACCAATCAAGGAGAAGTTATGTCCAACATGAAATTCCTTGCTCTTCCAGTCCTGGCAATTGCGTTTGTGTGCTGTGCCCCCCGCGCGTCGGCGCAGGTCTCCATCGGCGTGAACCTCGGACCGGCGCCCTATTGCCCTTACGGGTACTTCGACTATGCCCCCTACGACTGCGCACCCTACGGCTACTACGGGCCCGACTGGTTTGTTGGCGGAGCGTTTATCGGAGCCGGCCCCTGGTTCCACGGCCATCACGGCTTCTATGGCCACGTTGACAACCGCTATGACCCCCGTCAGGGATACCACGGGCCCCTGCCGGGGCGCGGGGACCGGCCTTTCTACCACTTCCAGGGAAACGAAGCGCGGGACGGACAGGGCCACGTAGGCAATCCCGGGCATGACGCGCACAATGAACGCGCCCTCCCCGGATACCGCGGTGGCGGTGGCGGCGACCATGGCGGCGGGGATCACGGTGGCGGACACCACTAGACCGCAGTTCCCTTTGGAAAGCAGACGAAAAAGGCGCCTTCCCTCAGGGCGCCTTTTTTATTCCGGGCTGAACTCCACAGCCGGGAAGAGCGAATCCAGCAATCCAAGGACGCGCCGCCTTCCCAGACGGTCGAGCGTTCAAATCCTTCAACTCAGTGCGGTTCGCCGCTCCAAACCTCCTGCAATGCCGCCGGCATCTCTGTTTGACGACCGGAGATTCTCGGGCCTTCTTTGACATTTTCACTGGACAGGAGCGCCAGGCAGCTTTAGCCTGACGCGAAATGTCAGTCTGCGCCTGGGTGGCACTTCCCCCCAGACCATGCGGCCCATTGAAAGATCTCTCCGGCCGGTCTGAACCATTCTGGGTAGATTCGTCTCAACAAAACCTGGAGGTTTGTATGTCAAAAAGAGGTAAGGTTCTCCGTGACACAAGTGTCGGCGCCGGCCTGTTGGTAGTGGAAGGCCAGCAATACCCCTTCAGACTGGAGGGCACGTGGAAATCAGAAGTGCCGCCCGCAGCAGGAATGACGGTCGACGTGGATTTCGACGTTGCCGGCCAGGTTTCATCTGCCCGCGTCGTCACAGATTCGCAACTTGCAAAGGAACAGGCCCAGGCGGCGCTGGAAGTGGCCAAGGGGAAGGGAGCTGAAGTTCTTTCAGGCGCGGTGGCCAGGTTCGGCGCGCCAAACCTGGTTGCAGTAGGCATTCTGATCGTTGGCTGGTTCTTCCTGAGCGCCGTCTCCATCCAGACGCCGGTAGGCGCGGCGCATTACACGTTCTGGCAACTGCTCGGTTTTCTCAATGCCAGGAATGCATTTGAAGTGATGATGCAGGCCGGCGGTGGAGGATCGAGCACCGGGATCTACGGCTTTCTGGCAATCATCTGCATTGCCGGTCCGTTTGTTCATTACTTTTGGAAAGACAAGCGCGCCGTGCTCTGCGGGCTTCTGCCCCTGGTGTTCATGCTGATCGTCGGGCTGATGGCCCACAGCAGTTACTCGAGTGCCCTGAGCGCGGGCACCGGCGGCGACCCGAACAACCCATTGATGCAGCAGATGCAGGATGAGATCGCAAAAGCCATTTCGGTTGGTTCGGGCGTGTATTTGTCGGCGCTCGCAGCCATTTATTTTGCAGGCATCAGCACCAGGAAATTCCTGAATGCGAATGCGAGCGGCGGACCGTCACCCGCGTAGGGGTCCGCTCCTCAACGGTTCAGGCAAAGTGCAAACGCAACGGGTCTTCCCTCGATCGCTTGACTGCTTCAAGGGGGCCGGGAGTTCCTGCGCCGGGAACCCCGGCTCTTCCTATTTCCCAGTTCCCTATTCCACGCCCTTCAACCCCAGCGCCCGTGTCACCGCTCCATCCACCTGCGCAGGCTGTCCATCCTGCTTGGTCACTACGCCAAATCCGCCGCGATAGTCCCACATTGCCCAGCCAATGCCGTCGGCCTCAAGCGCCGTCCGTACATCGTGAAGCCAGTTGGCGCGCGACGCCGGGTCCGCTGAATTGCGATAGGCTCCAAACTCGTTGCAGATGAGAGGCGCGTTGATTTCATGGGCCCAAGCTGCCGCCGCATCAATCAGCATCCGGATGCGATGCGCGTCCCAGTGGTCGAGCCAATAGTTCTCCAGTGCAAAGCGGTTTGCCGCATCCGGAACTTGAAGCAGCAGCGCCTGCATGGTGCTGTCATTGGGCGGATAAGGAATGCCGTGCGTGTAGCTCCACCACGCCAGGCCCCAATTGGCGCCCTGGTGCGTAAACTCGTGGGGATCGTAGAAGTGAAAGTTGTAAATCACATTGCCGTCGGGCAGCGGATGCAGTGTGAGCAGGTCCGCGATATTGGAGTAGTTGGGACCGGAGGCGACGATGGTGTTGCGCGGCGCGGCCTGGCGGATGGCCGCGGCAAGCCGTGCCTGGATTCCCGCCCAGCGGTAAGGATCGTTGACCTCCGGCTCGTTGAGAATTTCAAAGAACACGCGTTCGGGATCGCGGTCAGCATAGTGCGCGGCCAGCTTGCGCCACAACATCGTCAGCCGGTCCACGGCGTCATCGCTGGTCCGCAACTGCTGCTTGAAATTGTCCTCGGGATGCAAATCGATCTGCACTGCAAGCCCATCGGCCAGCATGGCGTCCACCGCACGATCGAGCCGGCCCACGAAGTCGGCATTCAATCCGTCTGCTCCGCGCGGAGATTGTTCCAGCGGAATGGCATCGACGCTCAGCCGAACATTGTCAAAGCCCAGCCGCGCCATGAGCGCAATGTCTTTTGCGTCCGTGTATCTGTTTGTGCGCGCGGCGGAGTAGTCGTTCGGTGACTGCGCAAACCACTCCGAGGCATTAATCCCGTGCTGCAAATGCCGTGCGCGGGCAAAGGCCGTCTGCAATTCCGCGGAACGTTCCTGCGCAGCTGCGGGTAAAATCGCTGAAAGCGCCAGAGCAAGCGCGACGGCCAGGCGGAGACGGAGATACACAGCAAATCCTCCTCAAGAAAAATCAACCCGAGCCAACCATACCACGCGGCGGCCGCGCACTTGCCTTGCCGGTTCCCTTGCAAAACACGCACAATACCCGAAATTCGATTGAAAGCAGGCTGATGAATGGACCGACTCCGCTTCACATTTCCCGCGCGGTTTCCGATCTCGCTGGCGGCAGTTTGCCTGGCCGCCTCCGCATCCGGGGCGCAGGCCCCCGCGCCAAGCCCGGCCCCCGCGGCGGCTGCCGCGCAACCAGCCAAGCCAAACCCAGACAACGAGTGGCTGGCCAAAACCGGCAAGCTCTACTATTCGAGCGCGAAAGCCGGCCTCACCGGATTCGAGTGCGCCGTTCATCCTGACTGGCACACGCTCTTCGTCAGCGCCAACAACGGCGAAGCGGTGGCGGAGGACGATCCGCGCATTGTCCTGCTCAAGACCGTAAAGGTCACGATCCATGCCAAAATGAGGGGCGTATCGACCATCGACTGGGTAACGGACTCGAATCCTGACAAGCCGCCGGACCAGACCTCCACCGATCTGCTCGAATCCATGCACCGCTCCCTTGAACAGACACTGGAAGGCTTTCTGCAGTTTTGGAGCCCATTCATGGAAGTCGCGGTGGTTCCGGATTCAGCGGAAGGCCTGGAGATCACGCACACTCCAACCGAGCACATGATTCACGCCAAACAAGGCGACACGGAACTGACCGAGGTATTCTCAAGCGACCTGGTGCTGGAGCAGTTCAACGTAAACATGAGCGGCGCGAAGATCAATTTTTTGCCGGCGTACAAGTCCACGCCGCAGGGCCTGCTTGTGAATGCATTCGAGGCTCACATTCTGCCGGCCGGAGCTCCGCCCGCGCAAGCGCAGGTGATGAAGGTCGGCATCGAGTACCAGCAGGTGAACGGACTTGCGATACCGGACAAGCTGAACATGCAGGTGGTGGGCACCGGCACCTTCGACTTTGCATTCGATGGCTGCACTACCAACCCGAAGTAGAAACGGGCTGAGCAAATGGTGTCTTTTCGGGGTGCCCTCTGGCAATACGCCTTTTTTCGGCCGGGCGGCCAGGAAGGTTTGGCTCAATTCCCGACGCAAAAACGGCCCCCCGATTCGGGAGCCGTTTTCTCATTCCTTGAGCCGCTGCTTAGTTCCCGCCTGAAGGGGGACCATTGCTGTCGAGATTGGCAACCTGCTCGTAGGTGATGTGGAGATACTTGTGAGGATTGACCGGAACCCCGTGGACACGCACCTCATAGTGCAGATGCGGCCCGGTGGCGCGGCCCGTTTGTCCCACGTAGCCGATGACTTGCCCGCGGGTTACATGCTGGCCGGGAACCACGGCGATGGCAGAGAGATGCCCGTAAATCGATTCGACTTCGTGGCCGTGATCGAGCACCACCTCGCGGCCATAGCCCGCGCCCATGGATGCATCTGAAACAGCACCGTCAGCAGCGGCCCGCACCGGCGTTCCCATGGGAGCGTCAATATCCAAGCCGGAGTGGAAGGCGCCTTCGCCGTTGATCGGATCCTGGCGCTCGCCAAAGCTGGAGGCTACGCGCCCCTCGAGAGGCCACATGGAAGGAGCGTCAGCCAGTGCAGTCCAGTCACCGGAGAAGTCGGGGGAGAGGCCGCTTTCCAGGGCCCGCGAGATGCGGCCGGAGAGCGCCTCAGTGCGCAATACATTGAACTGATCGATCGAACTCTTGATCTCCTGCTGGCTGGGATTGTCCGTCTGAGCGATGCTCGCCGGAGTGGGCGCGGCGGCTGCGGCGCTTGCCGCGGCCTGAGTCTTGGCCGTGCTCAGGCGGTTCTGGCGCAGGCCGTAGAGGGCAGTCACTTCATTGGCCAGCGCGCCCAGCGACGCCACCTGCACATCGCGATCGTGGGCGATCTGCGCCATCTGCTTGTAGTCTTTGCGGAGCGTCTCGCGCTCCTGGCGCATCTGGTTGAAGCTCTCGGTCTTGAGCAGCATCCGCGTGTAAGAGCCGGCGAGGCCGACAATCGTGAACGCGCCGATCAAAGCCGCGGCTACAAACCCGTATGCATACTGCAGCGGCAGCGGAATCTTTCGAATCCGGCCGTCGTCATCTCTTGCAACGAAAAGAATGTAATAGCGCTTGCGTAGCATATCTGCCTCTCATCCCTGCGACCCGCAGGACCGCAATTCGCCGCTTGCCGAGATTGGCGTAAGATCCTTCGAACCCCTAGATCCCTGGAAATACAAACTTGCTCCATGGGGGAGCAGATGCTTGATGGTCATTCAAGGGTAACAAAGCGAACTTGGCAGGGTCAATGTCAACCTTGCAAAAGTGTAAACTTTAGTTACCCGACCCAGTCGATTGTTCCGGGCCGCCTTTGGATTGCCATTTTTTGTGCAAACGGCTGAAAATACACGCTTACTTCAGGCCCAATCTGCCCTTTGGCCGCCGCACCCCTCCGCTGTCAGAGGAGTTTAGTGCATCTTCCCAATCTCGCTCACCAAACTGCCTCTGAATTGCCCTATCCTCATGAAATGAGATCGAATCGGCGAGATTTGTTGCCGGCCGGAAGACTGAGCGAAATTGCTCTGCTTGAACAGATTCGCATGCGGGCGGCACGGGGTTCCGGGAGCGGGCTGCGGCTGGGCATCGGCGACGACTGCGCTTTGCTCCGGCTGCGTCCTGGCGAAGAGCTGGCTGTGACCACCGATCTCTCCATCGCGGGGCGCCACTTCCGGCTTGACTGGCATCCGGCCGACTCCGTGGGCCATCGCGCGCTGGCTCGAGGCCTCAGCGACCTGGCCGCCATGGGCGCGCGCCCTGTGGCTGCCTTCCTTTCGCTGGGCTTGCCGCATGAGCTGACCGCCGCCGCGGGCCGCCAAGAAAGTTGGATCACCCGCTTCTACGACGGGCTCCTCGCCCTGGCCGAAGGCTGCAAGACACCGCTCGCGGGCGGCGACCTGGCGGAGTCCCCGCTGGCGGTCGCGGATATTGTGCTGGCCGGCGCCGTCCCTCGCGGAAAAGCCTTGCTGCGCTCCGGTGCGCGGGCGGGCGATCTGCTCTATGTCACCGGCCGCATGGGTGGCGCTGCTGCCGGCCTGGCCTGCCTGGCCGAGCTGGCCGCGGCTTCCGAGCCGGCCCCCACGAATCTCGCCCATGCGCGGCCATTGAAAATCCCCAGGCGATTGACGCCGCTTCTGGCCCCGCACCTCTACCCGCAGCCGCGCATTGCTCAGGGACTTTGGCTCCAGCGCCGCGGGTTGCCCTCTGCGGCAATCGACGTGAGCGACGGCGTCTCGACCGACCTGGCCCATCTCTGCGCTGAGTCCGGCGTGGCCGCGGAGGTCGATGCCGCTCTGCTCCCCATCTGCCCCGGCGCAACACTCGACCAGGCGCTTCACGGCGGAGAAGACTACGAGCTGCTCTTCACCGCTCCGGCCTCCATCCGCGTGCCGCGGTCGATCGCCGGCGTACCAATCACGCGCATCGGCCGCATCGTCCGCCCGCGCGGCAACCAGCCGCAGATTACCCTGCTCACAGCGCAGGGCAAGCAGCCCCTCGGGCCCGAGGGATGGGAGCATTTTTCCTAGCGTTCGTCGTTGACTACTTAGGGTAGGCTCACTCTGCAGGAAGCGATTCGAGGCGTTCTAGCCAATCGTTGAAGTGGGTACACTCCTGGCGCATTGTCGGCAGGCCAATTTCCATCGCCGCGATTACCCCATATAGCGGCTTCTCATACACTGGAAACAGTCTCTCGATCCTCTTTGAGGGCGCGGTTGCCACTGAATCGTTGATGTCCTCCGGACTTGCGAAACTCTGCCGTATCGCACGCAAATCAGCGGCAAGGTCGCCCCTCCCGAGGCTCAGAGCGAATCGATCCGGGCTGCTGAAAAGCAGAGCTTCAAACTCGTGCATCATCACCAGTGGAGCAAACCGTCTCGGGTCGAACCGGGCGCCCATGTCTGTTGTAATGTCATCCAGCAGAGCCGATTCCACGTGCTCGGCCTTTGCGGATGTTAGGTTCTTGCTTGGCGCTTCCGCTCTGCCGGGCCAGTCGAAAGGCAGGCCATAATAATCCACCATGATGGCTGCAATCGCCGAATGGTCTTCCTTCAGGTGCCGTAAGATATCCCGCTTTACACCTTGCCAGGGACGAATGCCGCCGCGCTGCTTCCGAGGATTACCTGCAAGGCGAACTCTAATATCGTCAAATCCAGAGTCCACCAGATGCGCAGACAGCAATTCGTTCACAAACGTCTCCTCGGTCTGCCCCTCGACGTGAAAGAGTAACCGAGGCATCGCTACTCTTTCCCCGGTCTACCGGAAAGCTCACCCTTTTCCCAGAGCTGGCCAAGGCTGTATTCCTTCAGCCATTCAGCCAAAGGCTCTTGTTGCAGGCGCTTGATTTCAGTAGCGCCTTTCACGCGATCGGCAACCAGAACATCCTCGGGTTCGAAGTAGTCCAGCAATAACGAGGACTGCGTTGCTGCAATCATCTGAGTTTCTTTTGAAGCCTGCTTGATCAGCGACGCGAGCAATTCGACGGCGTATGGATGCAAGCCAAGCTCCGGCTCATCCACAAGAATCACCGCCGGCCGCAGTTCAACTGGCTGCAAGAGCAGAGTAGCAAGAGCGATGAATCGAAGCGTGCCGTCCGAAAAGGACGAGGCATCGAAGTATTGGTCTGAGTTCCTATGCCGCCACTCCAATTTGATCGTGTCTGGATTCAGAGCAAGCGGCGCAAGCTGAAAATCCTCGAAGAATGGCGCAACTATCTGGACCGTCTTGCGGATGAGTTCGTACTGCTCCTTGAATTGGTAACTCAGTCTGTATAGGAATGCGGCGAGGTTGCTTCCGTGCTCTCGCAACATACGGTTGTCATGAACTGAATTCGTTCTTCGCAACGGTGAGCTATCGCCAGTATCACGGAATTGATAGCGCCGATAGGATGGGCTGGGGAGTTCCTGTCCTTCCCACCACCCGCCTCTGGTGGCCATGCCGGCTAACTCATCATTGGCCGTATAGAGGTAGTGTGCAATCAGGTTGAGGCCGTTGCCGGCTTGCAACTCGAAATCGATTCTGTTTGTCGTCTTCGAGCCAAAATACAGAATTCGGTCAGCTCCGCCCAAACGCACCACATAATCTTTCAATCGTCCCGCTTCAGCCTCACCCACGAAAACAAACGCCTCCAGAAAATTCGATTTCCCCGAACCATTCGCCCCGATCAGCAAATTGATTGGGCGGAGATACAAATTCTCTATCGAGCGGATGCTCCTGAAGCCTTTTATCGTAATGGAACGAAACGAATCGGAGGCCATGGCATTTCCCATATCTGTCCAGCAATTTGCGGGCGCGGGTTACCGCTTCGCTGCCGATAGAATATCGTGTCCTGACCGTTAACCCTCCATTCTTCTTGAGACACCAGTATCATCAGATTGTCATGCCCGCCAGGAAGATCCGGTTCGCATTGCCATTACCGGCGCGCGCTCCGGCCGCGAGTTTGACAAGCTGTTGCCGCCGATTGAAGGCGGCGCCATGCGTGGCCTGGGCATCGCAACCGTGCAACAGCGCTTAAAGCGGTTTGTGGGGGTTTGACGGCATTGAGCAGCATCTTCTGGATCGATTGCGAACCGCGAGTCCCGCTGGCCGTCGTGTTATGCCCGCGTGGAGACAGCCTTCTTCGAGACGAGATGGTTCAACTGAAGCGAGGTGGAATTCAAACTCTGGTCTCGCTTCTTGAAAAAGACGAGGCCGCATGGCTTGGGCTGAAGGAAGAAGGCCGCATGGCTGAGGAGGCCGGCATGCAGTTCCTCTCCAAACCCCTGGTGGATGCCAATGTCCCGCTCGACGTCGTCGCATTTCGAAGCTTCGTTGCGGGGCTGGCGAGCCGCCTCACCTCGGGAGAGCGCATCGGCGTGCACTGCCGCGGAAGCATCGGCCGCTCCACCTTGATTGCCGCGTGCACGCTTATCCACCTTGGCTGGCCCGCGCGCAAAGCCCTGCGAGTGATTGAAGAGGCCCGCGGTTGCCCGGTTCCCGATACCCCTCAACAAGAGCGCTGGATTCTGGAATACAAGGCGATGCCGTGAGTGGCCCGGTTCCTGCGCCTGTCCCGCCGCCTGTTATCGACCTAAGCTTTCCCCATCGCTGGCACGCTGAGGTCCTTCCCGACCGTCCCGCGATTCTGCCCGCGCGCCACTACGTGTATCCACGCAACGCCGAGGAGGTGGAACGCGGCGCGCTCGAGGTGCTTGTCCGCCCCGGGCCAGACACGCAGCCCTTCCTCGCCACCTGCGCCCTCGGTTTCCGCGACCCGGCCGTTCCCACGGGCCTCTGGTCCACGCCGAACCCCGAAGAGATCTGTGCCGTCTCCGGCGGCTACGCGTACTTGATTCGCACCGCCGCGCCGGAACAATTCACCATGATTCCTTACCGTCCGGTGCTCACGATTCGGCCCCTTGTTGACGCAGGCTTGCTGCTGTTCGTTGGCCACCGATCCATCGTCGCGTGGGGCGCGGCCGGCCAGGCCTGGGAGTCGGAGAAACTCTCCGACGAAGGCGTTAACCTTGGCGCTGCAGAAGGGCACCTGCTGCACTGCACCGGATGGGAGATGCGGACCGACAAAGAGACATATCTCACCCTGGATCTGCGCACCGGAATTCGCGTCGCGTAGTTGAAAATCCAAGTCTCAGAACTCGTGATGATCGTCCACAAGCCGTTTGATGGTTTGCGGCGTCCTGCCGATTTCCATTGGATTCTCCGTCGGCGCATTCGCCGCCTCCGTCTGGGCGCGCAGTTTCGCCACCGCCAGCCAATTGTCCTTGTGCGGCTTGTCGCTGATCCACGGAGGCAGCGGCATGCGCAGATAATCGCTCAGCGCCTGGGCATAGCCCTCGTAGAGCGCACGCATGGCGCGCAGCCTTTCAATCGAGTGACCGTCGAGGCAGACCTTGACGCCGCTCTCGGAAAGCAGTTCGTACAGTTGCCGATAACGCTCGGGAGTAAGCCGGTCCGGCGCATCGTTGACTGGGACACGCGAAAAAATCTGCGCCAGGTCCACGAGCGCATGCCGGGCCATCGCAAACGTCAACTGGGCCTGGCGCGCCTCGATCCCCTGCACCCCCGCAATCAGCAGCGCCGAAGTGTCCAGAATGGCGGTCAGCGCGCTGATCCAGCTCTGGTTGTTGTGCTGCGAGCGGAAGTAGCAAAGCAGCGGATAGGAGATGTGGCTCTCCAACAACTCCGCCGACCAGCGCTCCCACTCCGCCAGAAGCTGCGCCAGGGCGCTCACGCCTCCTTCATACGCGTGGCGGCGCATCAGCTCCGCGGCGGTTGGCGGCGAGCCGGCCCGCGCATCGAGCAGCGAGATGCTCACTTCGCGGCGCGAAAAGGCGCTGTAGAGAACCGGAAAATATCCCATGACAACAGCCAGAAAGCCAAGCCCCGTGCCTGCCTCCAGAATCACGAGAGCGCGCGCCCACGCGCAGGTCGGCCTCACGTCTCCCAGCCCCAGCGTAAAAATCGTCGTTCCGCTCACGTAGAGATCCGATGAAAAACTCGCACCTTGCGCGGCGTCGACGAATGGGCTGCCCAGGGCGTAAAAGATCAGCGCAAATCCCACCACCATCATGCCTGCCCACATCACCAGCAGAAAAATCAGCGACATGGGACCGTAATAGCTGTAGCAGAACTCGCGTTTGCGCATGTCGCGGAGCCAACCTGTGAAGAACGCCCACGGTCCCCACGTTGCGACGAAGAAAAGACGCGTAAGCCGAAACCTTCCGGTGGCGCGGCGGGGCAGAATGATGGTCTGAAAAGCGTCAAGCAGCACGGCAAAGAGGCAAACGAAACCGATGATGAAAGTAAGGACGCGCATCAATCCCCTTTTCTCGTGCCGCGGGCGATCGGCCCTTCCCGAATCGCCAACTGAATGTATCTTAGCCGAACCGGATTTCGGATTGCTCGATCTGGCGTTCGCCGATCAAGCGCCCGGCGCGAGGGTGGAATTGCAATGAGCTCGAACTATCCGATCTTCCGAAACACCACGTCCGGATCAACGACACCGGCCAGATTGCAGTCGTCGCGGCCATAGAGCGGAGCATTCCCCGCGACCTGCACGCTGAGAACGGTCTCGAACCCGGAGGCCACGGCGGTGTCGGCAAGGCGGAACATGGCGTGTTGGATCACCAGCAGACCGCCAGGCTTGAGCGTTCGCGCCAGATCGGCGACCGATTGCTCGAAGTCGGCGAAGCGGATACGGTGGTCGCACTTCGGCGGCGGCGGCGCGTTGTTGAGGTCGCCGTGACGGAAGACCGCCATGGCAAAGATCGCGTCATAGCCGGCGCTCGCCTCAGCGGCAGTTGACCCCGCAACCGCGAATACCATTTTTTTATCCCCTATCCGCCAGCGCCGATAGCGGCATACCAGAATGTTGATCGGGTTGATGTCGAGGCCCACGATCGTTGCTTCTTGAAAATAACGGCGCAGCGAAAAGACTTCCTCTCCGGTTGCGCATCCGAATGAAAGGATGCGCACGCCGGCGCCATCTCCAACCCGCTCGCGCACAAACCGAAAGACCTCCGGATAGCGGTCCTGCGCTGTAGTGCCGTGAGGCTGGTAGAGGCCCTTGGGCGGCTTCAGCAGCAGGAGAGTCGTGTTGCGCGACTCCATGCCGCGCGTCAGCCTGTAAATGAATCTCGCGAACCTGAATCCCGGAACCCTGCGCAGGCGAGGTTTCCAACGCGCTTTGAGTGCTTGCCTATCCACTATTCAGAGTCCCCGCGAATCGCGCTCCAACAACTCGCACTCTAACGCACTCGCCGCCGCAACTCCAAGGGAAACAGCGAATCCGCCTGGGAATCTTCCGGACGGGTGAATGTCTTGAAGGATGCCGGCCTCAGTGGATGGCCGCGACTCCGATGCCCGCGGAAGAACTCATTCCGAGTTCGAAGAAGTGCCGGCACGCGACTTCAGTCGGCCGCGCCTTCTTTGAGCGGAACCACCGGCTCATATGCTTTGTACACACCCTCGAAGACGGAGTCCCAACTTGCAGTGAGCGCGTAGGCGCGCGCAGCCTCGCGCATCTGCGCATGCCTCGCTGGATCGGCGAGAACCGCCGCAACTGCCGCCGCGAACTGGTCGTCGGGCGCAACGCGGCCGGTCTCGCCGTCGCGGACAATCGTGCACGGACCGCCGTCGGGCGTAACGATGGCAGGAACGCCGCTTGCCAGTGCTTCAAGCACTACATTGCCAAACGTATCGGTATGCGATGGGAAAACGAACAAATCCATGTTGGCGTAGGCAGTGGAGAGCATCTCGCCCTTGAGCACGCCGGTAAACTCGGCGCGCGGCAGCCGCGCGCGCAGCCAGCACTCTTCCGCGCCGTGACCCACGATGAGAAAGCGGAAATTCCGCAGCCCTCTCTGCTCCAGCTCTTTCTGCACCTGTGCAAGCAGAGCGACATTTTTTTCTACCGACAGCCGCCCCACAAAGCCCAGGACATGATCGCGATCTTCCGGGTTGCGCTTGCGCTTGCCCGGGTGGAAGAGTTCGGCATCCACGCCGCGCGGCATCAAATGGCAAGGCCGTCCTGTCTTGCTCTGCAAACGCCGGCAGAGTTCGGGATTGGGCGCGAACAGCACCCGCGCGCTGGAGTAGAGGATGGAAGCCGCGGCCATGGTGAGGTCTTCAATCATGCGGCCGGTGGCGGCGGACTGGCGGCGTGGCAGCACGCGCAGAAACCAGTTGGAGCGCCGCGCCAAATACTCATGGACGTTGGTATGCCAGCTGGCGGCCAGCGGCAATTCCAAATGGTGAGCCAAACCCGCGCCAAGCATACCCAGCTCGCTGGGCCCGGTGATGTGGATCAGATCGGGCTGGAAGCGTTCCAGCACATCGCCGATGAGCGGAAAGTGGCGCAAGAACGCGGGATCGTAGCGGAGGTCTTTTTCCAGGGCAAAGGAAAGGAAGCCGCGCGGAAGTTCGAGCGTCCACAGGTTGCCGTCCTCGGTCACCCTCCGGCCACGATCCCCGGCTCGAACGCAGAGAAAGGGAAGGTTGCGCCGGCGCGCAAATGCCTCAAAATGGCGGCTGGTGTGGGCCACCCCGTTCACCTCGTGAAACGAGTCGGGGAAGTAGGCCACGCGCGGCGCCGAAGGGGTCAAAGGTCGGGAGGCGAGGGCGCCGGGAATGGCGGTGCTGGCAGAGCCGCGAAACTCGTCGAGATGCATGACTAACTCCGCCGGCACACGGGAATCGCGCCAAGAGAATCAATCAACGAGCCTATTCGCCAGGTCAACTTTCCCTCAAGGGCTAAAGAGGCTGCGGAAAAAGGCCCGAATCCGATTTTGGAGCGAAGTGAAGTTTTGCAGGGGCTAAAAGCCCGCGTTCATTTTGCGGCGTTTGCGGCACGACTGAAGTCGTGCCCTTTCAAAACATCGCTTTATTCAGAGATTCCTCAGCTTTCGTTCTCACCAAGGGTCAGGCGCAACGGATGCGATTCGCTCCACGCGATCCGCAGTCCGCCGGCGACCGGCCCCCTGCCCAGCAGTTGAACCAGTGCGATCAGGCCCCGCAACATCAAAGGCGCGGATTGTTTGGGCCACAGCTCGCTCAAGGGGCGGACCACGCCGTTCGCGTCGGGATGATACGCACGCTCGTCCCAGTTGCGCGAGCCCTGCGGGAATTCAGGATAGTTGCGAATTGCGTCGATGGTTGACTGCAAGAGCCGATGCTTCCACGGCTCGGCATACTGCGGCATAAAGAGCACATTGCTCTTCCGCTGGCGCCGGATTTCGTGAACGAATTCGGTAAAGCTGGCGGCGTTGGTCAGGTTGATGTTGGCGTTCGGCTCCACGCCGTGGCGGTCGCCGCCGGAGATGAGCATCATGTTCCACTTCCCCGCCAGCCGGCGAACCTCCCGGTTTTCGTCCCAGTTGCGCAGCCCATTCAACTCCAGCGCATGCAGGTAAGCGCCGTTCTTCTGCAGGAACTCATTGACCAGGAACTGGTGCTTCTCTTTGCCGATCAGGTAGAGGTCCCACATCGGGTGGTTGAAGACCACCAGCACGTTTGGTTCGTTGTGCAGGGCTCTCAATATTTCAGTCAGGCGGGTGTCGGAGGGTTTTTCCGTGAACTCCTTGAGAGTTGTCATCCACTGCTGCGCATGGGCGCTGGGCAGGTTGTGAACGCCGAGGTGGAAAGATTGCGTGCCGTAGGGCGCGCTCCACTCCACCGAAACAGGAATCTGGCGCGCGCTGGGCACGGTGCGCAGCAGCATGGGCGCATTGATGTTGTCGTGGTCGGTGATGGAGACCATGGACGCCAGGCCGAGCTTTTCAATCTGCCGGCTCTCCAGGTCGAAGGCCAGTTTCGGGGTCATGGGAGGCGTCCAGTAGCTGGCCGCATAGTTCAAACGTATCCCGTGAAACTCCTCCGCACGCCGCTCCAGCCGGGCAAGCAGCGGACGCATCACCGGATACTGGTTGCCGAAGTTGGCCAGAAAATCCAGGGTTTCCTTGGACTGGTTGGTGTGACTGTGCAAGGAAACGCCGGTCCGGAAGCCGCTGGCCGCGCCTTTGTCGCGCCAGAGATAGGAGATGGTTGCGTTTGGCATGGCTTCTCCTTTGTCCGCGAGCAGGAGTCCGACCGAAGAACCGCGATCACGCCCGGAATCCTGTACACAGTGTCCATTGAGAGCCGTAAATGGACGGTGAATATCCGGCGAATTACCCTTCAATTGGAGGATGTACCCATAAAGTTAACTACAACTTCCTACGATACCGGAAAAATATTCGGCGTTTCATGATGTGCGAGCCACTTGACAGGCCAGCGCGTAGCACCTATTGTAGCTACATATGTCGTTCGATCCCGGTACTTCCGAGCGGGAATGGCCCGAGTTCGAATGAGATGCAGCAAAGGCGCGAAGCAATCTTCGCGTCCATGGAGTCAGTTTCCCTGCCGCCTCGGGGGTATTCTTCGATCCCTTGCGCCTGGAATATGCTGACACCCGTGAAGACTATGGAGAGGAACGCTACTTCACAATTGGATATGCAAGTCAGGTGCTGCTCGCTGTCGTCTTCACTTTCCGCGGTAAGCGCATAAGGCTCATCTCCGCCAGAAAGGCGAATCGATATGAGGAAGAAGAATACCGAATCCGTCGTCTTCCGCCCGGACCCCAGGAATCCGCCGCAAATGACGGCTGATCAAATTCGCGCTCTCAAACGGATGCCGGACGAGGCGATTGATTATCGTGATATTCCGCCGCTCGAAGGCCGAAGGTGGACCACCCCTGGTGCTCTGGTCCCCACAGAGAACAAGAAGCAGGTCACTTTGCGCCTCGATGCCGAGGTGATCGCGTTCTTCCGCGCCACTGGACGGCGCTACCAGAGCCGCATGAATGCCGTTTTGCGCGAGTATGTGCAGGCTAACCGGAAGGCCGGCTAGGCGTCCGTCGCCCGATAACGCGGTATGATTCTGCCATGCGAAGATTGCCCGTCATCTTCCTGATCGCATCAGCAAGTTTGATTACGCTTGCCGGAACCGGCTCCACAATCAAAAAAGCTTATGTCGACCACTCAGGAAAAGTGCAAATTGCCACCACCGATGGGCGCGAACAAACGATTAGGCCCAGGAAGTGGCAATCCGGTGCAGGATTCGAAGAAATTAAGGTCGCCCCGGACGGAAGAACCGTCGGCTGGCTCGCCGACAGGATGCTCTCTCCACTCGAGGGCGCTACAAACTACCCCTATACAGTCGCCACGGAATTGGAGATTTGGCGAGACGGGCGCGTGATCAGAAGATTCGGCGCATCCGAGCTGGTAATCCAAAACTGGATATTCCTCAAAGACGGCGAACAGGTTGCATTTCACATCGCCCCGCCGCACGGCCAGGAATTCTACGATTGCACTCTCATCGAAGTGAACACAGGAAAGAAGCTCGCTCACTGGGCGCTTGACCGAAGAGACTATGTTGTCCCCGACTGGGCGAAGCCGCTGTTAGAGGACGATCCCCTGCCGGGCCCTGACGAGATCTCCAACTGGTTTCCTGAAAGTCCTGCACCGGCAAAGAACACTCTGCAGCCGAAACAGTAGTTCCGCGCAGGGTCCGGCCCTATTTGCTGGTTTTCGCCATCTCCGGACTGAGAAAATCCTCCACGGTCCACCCGGCCATCAGGTCTTCGCCGTGGTTCGCCGCCGCACTCGCAGGGCGCAGGCCGGAAGCCGCCGCGGCCAGCTCCGCGGCCAGGTAGTTTTCCGTCAGCCCCTGCCGCAGCATTTCGAAGGCCTGCTCAGGGGTATCGGCAAACTGGAACAGTTCGATGTCCTTGGGCGAAATGGCTCCCGTGTCCACCAGCGCATCCAGGTTGAAGACCTTCTTCCAGTACTCCGACCCGTAGATGACGACGGTGATCTTCTTGGCCAGTTTGTGCGTCTGGGCCAGGGTGAGGATCTCAAACATCTCATCCAGCGTGCCGAAGCCGCCGGGAAACACGACCAGCGCCTTCGAAAGGTAGGCGAACCACAGCTTGCGCATGAAGAAGTAATGGAACTCGAAGTTGAGCGCGGGCGTGATGTACGGGTTGGGAGCCTGCTCGAAGGGCAGCCGGATGTTGAATCCGATGGTCTTGCCGCCCGCCTCCCACGCCCCGCGGTTGGCAGCCTCCATAATGCCGGGCCCGCCGCCCGAGGTGATTACGAAGCGGTGTTTGCGCGAAGGAATCTTGCCGGCCCATTTTGTCAGCAGGAAGGCCAGACGGCGAGCATCCTCGTAGTAGCGAGCCATTTCCACGGCGGCCACGGCACGCTTGCGCTGCAGATTGGAGGCCTTGCCGGCGGCGATATCGGGAGGGCTGGCAGGCTGCTCGTGGCTGGGCGCCGGCTGGCTGGAGCCGGTATTGTCCAGCAATTCGAGGGCGTGGTCGGCCTCTTCCCTGCCGCGAAAACGGGCTGAGCCAAAGAAGACGACTGTGTCTTGAATTTGTTCGTGGCGAAAGCGCGCCAGCGGCTCAAGATACTCTGAGACGATGCGCATCAGCCGGCCGTCCGCGCTGTTCAGAAAAGCAGAATTCTCATACGCCAGTGGAGCGCGCTCCAGTGGCGGCGGCGCACCATTGCCGGGAATGGTTGTGGTGGCCTCCGGGGCAACCGGCGCTTTGCCGCCCCGATCCCCTATCCCTGACCCTTGACTCCTGTCCTGCGATCCCCGCTCTTCGTCAGACATGGCTCATCCCCCGGCGGCCGAGAATGTCCTGGAGCGCGACCCACAAATTCAACAGGCCCAATCCCGAGACGATTCCGCGCACCGCTCCATTGGCTGCAAGACTGGAGAGGGTGGGGTATTGCAGAAAGAGCGGGTTCTGGTCCCAGAAAGCAGGCGACCAGGGCGCATAGCAGATGGCCAGGCCGATGTACATGCGAAGCATTACCCGCAGCAGCATCTCGATGCGCACGAGCCAGCGGGGAATCCGCTGCTGGACTGGCCGTACGGGCTGCGGTGGGGCAGACTCCGGGTCAACTGCTTGCCCGGGCAAAGTGGCCGGACTCACAGCGAGCGTAGACGTTGTCGATTCCGGCTGCTGGGACATTCTTTTGGGTACGCCCGCCGATCCCGGTTCCAACTGCAAAGCGGGCACTCGGCATAGGCCGGAAAAACTCCGGCCCGGCTTGGGGGCGCCGTATTGCAACGGTAACACAGCGGGGGAGAATCGCGTTTTTGGCGGACCCTTGGGGCCCTTGAGAACGCAGGATTCACGCCCAATCTGTCAATGGTTTGGCTCCGGTTTCGCGTTTGACGCAACCTCGTAGTCCCCATAGTCGATGGTGAGGACCGCCTCGCCGCCAATGCGAACTTTTGTGTCGCTGCGGAGCTTTTCAGGGAGCCAGAAATCATCGGTCTTTGCGTTCGTGCTTTGAATCAGTGTTTTCGAGATCCAGAACGATGGGCTTTTTGCCGGCTTGGTCACCATCTTCACCACCGCAAAATCGGCCGCGTCCACCCAGATCTTGCCCCGAAACAGAAACCTGCTCGCGACCAGCGGTTCCGCCTCAAGAATGTAAGCCGCGCCGCTCTGGAGGGTTTCGCTCCCCGCAAGACTGAATCTGTAATTCGCCGGGGTCAGCGCCGTCGAGCCTTTGTCCTTCGAAGCTTCCTTCTCGCTGTCGACTGCCCGCTTGAGCACCTTCTCGATCAGAAAGTTCGAGCCGCTCTGGCCTACGATTTTGAAGCTCTTGCCCGATGCGGCGTCGAAGTTGACCTCAACCACCATGCCGGCTGCCAAATCGGCTGGAAAGCCGCGATACTCCACATGATATTGGCGCGTGGAATGGTAGTGCCGCAGCGCGCGAGCGCGCGCCTGGTCGTGTGCCTGCATCTGCTCAACGATCTGCGCCGGGGACAACGCGGGATCAGCAGGTATTGGGGCAGTTTCCGGCGCCGCTCCGGCTGCGATCGTCAAAAACACCAAGGCCAGAAAGAGGCCTTGGCCTCGAAAGGAGAACATAAAGGCATCATAAATCCGGGCCGGTCAGAATTGCGCACAACCCGGCGGCCAGCTTCCAGGGCCCACGCCGGCTTCACTCCTTGAACGGAATTCCCCACCGGAGTACCATTTTTGTGTCCGCCGACGTCTGAAGATCAAGCACGCTTTGCGAACGTTTGAAAGGAGACTCAACATGAAGTCAGCCGCCCTGCTTTCATTCGCCCTCCTTCTCGGACCGGTCGCTCTGGCCGCCCAATCCGCCGGCCAAGGCCAGTCCTCCTATGGAGTCGCCCGCATGGAAGGGCTGAACACGGCAAATACAGCAACCACGGTAAACCCGCCCATCAATATCGGCTGCCCGGTCTTTCTCCATGCGCAGCATCGAGCGGATGGAGGCCTGCTGGACGTGGATAAAAACCGGCCCGAACAGCCGGCCCAGTTGCTTCATCTGACGCTGACCAACCCGGATTCGCGCCAGATCGTGGCTGCCCGAGTGAGGGTTCACGGCCTTTCCGGCAAGGCCCGCGCAACGCAGACGCTCTCCAGCCCCGGCAAGGCCGATGCATCCCGATCGCTCGGGGTCCAGTTCTCCACCGGACCGGGCAAGACAGTTTCCGGCGACCTCCGCGTTTCCGGCATGACAGCCGTGCTCTCCATCGACCTGAACTCCGTAACTTTTGCGGATGGCTCGACGCGGAGCTTTACGGAGCGCGATGCCTGCCGGGTGGCTCCCGATCCTTTCATGCCGATAGGCGACCGCTGAAGAGGCTTTCTCAATGGCAGTGGCACACTGGCCCGGGGCTAAAGCCCGCTTAATAACTCCGCATGGCTCAGGGGCCTGAAGGCCCCTGCTCCCTCCGTTCGAGCTTTGTCGCGATCGAGTTTTTCAGAAGCGGTAGAAGATGCCGCCCATCGGCTCCAGAGACTGCGTGAAGGCGCCGGTGGCGAAATAAATGGCGGAGGTCTGCGGAGCTTTGTACATGTTGCCGCGGAACTGTGCGCGGATACCGAGGTGGGGACTGAAGCTGTAATCCACGCCGCCGCCGTAGACATAAGCCGGCCTGATCGAAGTGTTATTGCCAAACGGCGTAGCGCCGGGAATCGCGATATAAAAACCGAGGCCGCCCACTGCGAATGCCCTCATGTTTCCAACTTTGCGGGAAACCACATAATCGAGCGCGACTTCTAACGCGTTGCCGGTGATCTTGGTTGGCGCATATGTGCAGGTCAAACCGCAGGCCCCGGCCTTCGGAGCGTATGCCTGATCCGCCGGGTTGAATCCAATGGTCATTTCGTAGCCCACAAAGGGATTGGCGATGTGCCGCAATTCAACCATGCCGCCGGGGGCGTTGGTTGGAGTCTCCTGCGTGCCATTACCGCTGGTGGCGCTGGTGAGAGCATAGTAAAAACTTCCCCCGATATCCGTCTGCGATCGCGAACCGGCGGCGGTCCGCTCCTTGGCGGCGCTGCCGGTTTGCCCGCCCGCCGGAGCATCCCCCTGGCCGTAGGCCGCGGCACCCGTCAGCGCTGCCATTGCAATCAAAATAAAGGTAATCAGCATCCACTTCTTTCGCATCATCGTCTCCGTTTTCGATTTCACCCTCGCGTTGCAAACCTGTGACAGGAGGAAATGGTCCCGGGTCATGCCGAAACCCTTCTCCCCGCCGTGAATTGGCAGAGCGTTTGGTGACTTGCTGGAGCGGTACTCCAGGAAATAAGGCGTCTCCGTCATCGTACAAGGCGGCTCTTCAAGTCCACTCCAGCCGCGAAGACCGGTCGCCGGATAGTGTGGCGGAAAGCCTCTCCGATTATATCGGCTTTGCTCAGGGGCACCTGAAGCGCGGCGCGGCAGGCAGGATAATCGGGCAGGATAGATTGACCCATCGGATGTTAGACGGTCTGCCGGGAAATTGGCGGCCGCGCCTGCAACCGCCGGCCTGCGCCGCGCAGAATCGAACGAAACAGCACGCGACTCGGTGGTTGACAATGAAGGCAATGCCGTAGCCGTCGCCACCACGCCCAATGATGCATTCGGCTCGCGCGTCGCCGGCGGCTCACTGAGAGCTAGCTCCTGAACGACAAGATGGACGACTTTGCCGTCAAGATGGACGTGCCCAATTTGTACAGCCTCATTCAGGGCCCTGCCGACGCCATCGCCCCCGGCGAGCTCGAAGGTGGCCAGGACATCCGCAGCCATTACGGAAAAGCGGCGGGAGACTGAGCCCATTTCTTGAACGCTAAGCCAGAAGCCGATTTTGATATCGCGAAAGTTTCTTTAAAAAGTGAGCAGAATAGCTCATACAGCCTGCCCATGTTCGGGCTTATTCTGGCGCTGTGCAAAGATTCTCGCGTTCCCATCGGGGGCGACGAGGCACAGGACCGGAGGTATAGCCTCCGCCGCGCACAGTAGGCGATTGCTCAGCTTGGCTTCTCTGGGATCGACGCGAACCATGCACAAGGATCCCAGCAGGCGCCAGCCGTATCAACGCGACACCATTTCCCAGTCATGCGTTGCCGGGATGCAGGCCGGAGACTCCACCACGAGAATCACCGGCCTGCACCTCGAGTCTCACCGCAGCCCTCTCCAGTTCCAACCGATAGCGGTATCCGCCTTTCAATCTTCCGCCAGGGTCGCCGGCTCCCTGGGCCGGCAAGCGTTGGCTGTAAAAGCGCATCTCACACCGCGCAACTCTCCCTGCACTGCGCACCAGCATCTGCAACACCCATCGCAGTGCAAGCTGTCGGAGGAATGCGACAATAGCTTCAGCGCCAGATTCGCCGCACAAGTCGAGCCGGCGCGAGGAAACTTTTGGCCATGCTGCGCGTCCTCTCTACTCATCTGTTCCTGAATCAGCGGCTTCACCCCGGGCTCCTGGAACACGCCGAAACCTCTGGCGCGCAGGCGGTCGAGATTTTTGCCGCTCGCCAGCACTTTGACTACGGCAGCCGCGACCACGTCACAGAACTGGCCAACTGGTTCCGCTCAAATTCGCTGCAGCCGTTCTCCATGCACGCGCCTCTATATCCCGACCGGGAGATGGGCCGTTCCGGAGCGCCCGCGGTCAACGTGCTGCACCCGGAAAAGACGCGCCGCATCGACGCCATGGACGAGGTTAAGCGGGCACTGGAAGCCGCCGAGCACATTCCTCTGCGCAACCTGGTGGTGCATCTTGGCGAGCGCACAGACGCCTGGTCGCCGCGCAGCATTGAATACGCCATCACCGCTTTGGAGCACCTGGGCGCATTCGCCAGTCCTCTCGGCGTGCGCCTGCTGGTAGAGAATCTGCTGAGCGACCCCACGACTCCCGAGCACCTGGTCACCATCCTCGAGATGGGCCACCTGAAAAACGTTGGCGTCTGCCTCGACCTGGGCCATGCACATGTCACAGTCGGCGTTGCAGATGCGATCGCGACACTGGGAAGCCGCATCGCCTCAGTCCACGCGCACGACAATCACGCGATCAAGGACGAGCACCTTTGGCCCGGCGACGGAACCATCGACTGGGAAGCCGCGGTGAAGGCTCTCAAGAAGCTCGAAACGCCTCCCGCCATCGTACTGGAAATCAGCCAGAACCTCGGCGAAACAGCCACCACAATTCCCGCCAAGATCGCACAGGGCTTCGAGCGATTTGATTGAGAGCACAGTGACTTCGCGAGAGGGCACGGCTTCAGCCAATGACTCAAATATTGGCTTCGCAACCGGGCCTGTCCCAAGCGCCTCTCAGCAGATGCGCGGCAACTGCTCGCCAATTTGGGTGGGAATTACGCGATTGGCGCCCATGGCCGTGCGGGCCACCAACATGCGCTTGTGTTCCGATGTCACCTGGCCGATGCGGGCTGCGTCGCGGCCCAGTGGATGCGCGCGCAAAACTTTCAGGACCGAATCCGCGGCCTCGGGAGCAACGATGAATACCGCTTTGCCCTCGTTGGCCACGTAGACCGGATCGAGCCCCAGCAGTTCGCAGGCTGACTGCACTTCAGTGCGCACCGGCAGGCTGGCTTCATCGATTGCAATCCCTACGCTGGAGGACAGCGCAATCTCATTCAGTGTCGAAGCGAGTCCGCCGCGCGTGGGGTCGCGCATGGCGTGAACCGCGGCGCCGGCCGCATCCAGCACTTCGGCGATCAGGCCGTTCAGCGCGGCGCAATCGGAACGGATCTGGCTCTCGAATTCAAGGCCCT